>Ga0114930_10005318_pt1 | contig 10621 bp, 9 predicted proteins | sample AnhtaG_FD_87300 | JGI IMG/M metagenome (GOLD analysis project Ga0114930, IMG submission 87300) | Deep subsurface microbial communities from Anholt, Denmark to uncover new lineages of life (NeLLi) - Anholt_01485 metaG | ecosystem: Environmental > Aquatic > Marine > Oceanic > Sediment | place... | reverse complement strand
CGCCAAGCATAGACGACCGCCGAAAAACGCCCCACACAGCCATTGCGAAGCTGCTGCCTGCCGAAAACCCGCCCTCGCCCTCGATACACAAGCACTTCCAGACCTAATTGCGGAATCGCTGCCGTCGCCCCGGGCGCGGCCTGGACGGGCACGAAATGGGGGACGTTCTGGTAGAGCGAGGGCACCACCCAGTCGCGCAACTCGAGCGGGCCCACGATGGAGTTGCGCTGCGGACTGGCAAACAGCGCCTTGCGGCCGGCCGCCACGGCCTCGGAAAGCGAAGCGCCGGCAAGCAGCCGTTCATAGAGCCGTCCGACGAACAGGGCCGCCGCGTCCGCGTACACGGAATGGTTCATCGCGACCACGCCCTGCGCGCCCGCGGCTACAAGCTGCGAGGCCACGGACGCAAACGCATCTTGCTCGCCCTCGGCGGCCGATTGGCATGCATTCAAGAGGAACAACGGGACGCGGCAGTCGGCAAGCGCTTGGCCAAGATCCTCGGAATTCACAACATGCTCGCCGCCCTCGGCCGTCTCGAAAACCAAATGGCCGCTGTTGCCGCGCGCCGCGTATTGCAGGAGTTGACGATCCGGCGCGTGGACAAACACCCCGTGCCCGTCGAAATGGACCAGCGTGTAGTAGCCCGGCCGGTCGCTCAATCGCCGCGTCAACTCATCGAAGGTCGGCGGACGCAGCACCTCGAGTTCGACACGGGACCGGAACGGGCGCAACGCCTCCAGAAGGGGCCGCGACACGGTCCCCAACGGAATATCTCGCGCGCCGTATGGACGCGCTATCACCAGCAATATGCGGAACGGCCGGCTTCCGTGTCCGGCCTCAGCCGCCCTCACCGCATGTCCGGACCACTGGCGGTACAGACCGCCAAGGTTCTGGGCCAGATAGCCTCGGCCGGGAGTCTGGTCATAGAGGAGTTCCCAAGGTACGCCCAGGAAGGCCGCGTCAGCGGACGTGACGCAGACTTCGCACTGGGCCAGTCCCTCGCGCACGGCCTCCTGATACGAGACGGCAGGGCCCGGCCGTCCCTCCTCGAGCGGGAAGACCTGCTCAAACAGAGACGCCCCCCAACCCGTCATCCTCTCCTCAACGCGCGCGGCGTGCTCCGCCTCCGCGCCATAGGGGAAGCTAAGGTAGTCTTCAAGGTACCAGCGCAACTCCTCCCGGTCGCGTGCGCCTAGCGGATTGGTGAAGGCCGAGGGCGCATGCGTTCGAGGCAGCCCATCGCCACGCCGCCACGACACGTGAACCTGTCCGTTGCCAAGGTCGTTGATAGACAGCAAATGCGCCATGCGTGTTCCCAACGGGAGTTAAGCACTACAGCCGAGCAACCGGGACGATTCTAGATGGGCCGGGGGGGATTGTCAAAAGGGGGCGGGGCGTCCGGAGTGGACCAAGTGGACCAAGTGGACGAAGTGGACCGGGGCCGGGACGGCGGGGACCCGGGCGTTTAACCGTTGCGGCGTTGTGCGGTATGATCGGGTCCCAACCAGGAGGCGGCGTCGTGTCGAGTGAAGCCGGTGCGGGCCCGCGGCGGGTGCAGATCCAGACGCAGTCGGGGTGCAATGGGCGCTGTGTGTTCTGTCCGAATGAGGAGGTGCTGCGCTCGGGGCTCGAGCAAGGGCGGATGTCGCCGGAGCTGTTCCACAAGATCATCGACGAGCTGGCCGCGTCGCCGCCGAGCCGCGTCAGCCTGTACTTGATGAACGAGCCGCTGCTGGACCAGCGCCTGCCGGAGTTCGTACGCTACGTGGGCGAGACGGTCCCGGCGGCCACGACGCTGGTCACGAGCAACGGGACGCACCTGACGGAGGCCATGGGGGCGGCCCTGATCGACGCGGGGCTGAAGCGGCTGAAGGTGAGCGTGCAGTCGCTGGACCCGGAAACGAATCGGGAGCTGATGGGGCCGTGGTGCGACAGCGAGAAGGTGGTGGGGAACGTGTTGGCGTTCAAAGGGCTGTTGAAGGAGAAGCGCTCGAAGCTGGATCTGCGGGTGTCGATGCTGGTCACGAAATTGAACCAGGACGAGATCGAGGATGCGAGGCGGTTCTGGCGGGGTCACGGGATCCGGCTGGTGACGTCGGCGCTCGAGAACCGGGGGGGGAACATCGAGACCGCTGAGGACCTGAACCCGCACGAGATGGCGTGTTACCATTGCAACTGCGTGCGCCCGTCGCGCGAGCTTTGCGTTTTGTGGAACGGCGACGTCGTGCTATGCTGCGTGGACTGGTTGCGCACGGTGATCGTGGGCAGCCTGGAGAAGCAGTCCATCGGCGAGGTCTGGAAGGGCGAGGAGCTCGAGATGATCAGGAGCGCCCTGCGCGAGAACAACGAGGTCCTGATGCCTACAATCTGTTCGGAGTGCACCGAGAGCGCGCAACCGGACTTCCATCGGGCCGGGCTCAGGGGGTTCCTGAGCCGGCGCTACGGCTTCAGTTGGTCACGCAGAGGAGACTTGCACCATGAATGACGCACCCATTGACGAGACCCCGATTGACGAGACGCCCATTCCGGAGATGCCCGACCGGGATACGCGGATGTGGGCCATGTGCTGCCATCTGGCCGGGCTCGCGTTACTGATCGGGATCCCGGCCGCCAACATCCTGGGGCCGTTGATTATCTGGCAGATCAAGAAGGAACAGCACCCCTTCATCAATGCACACGGCAAGGAGTCAATGAACTTCCAGATCTCGATGTTCATCTACGGCTTGGTTGCCGCGCTGCTCATCTTCGTGTGCGTGGGTATGGTGCTCCTACCGGCCGTAGTCGTCGTTGATATCGTCTTCGTGATCATCGCGGGGATCAAGGCCAACGACGGGCAGGCGTATCGCTACCCGCTGACCATCCGCTTCATCAAGTAGCAGCGCCCGTTGGTCCAGCCTGGAAAGGAATTGCCCAGCACCCGATGAAGGCCGTGAAGTGGTTGGGCCCGCGCGATACGCGGGTGGTCGACGTCGACAAGCCCCTGCCCAAACCTCATGAGGCCCTGATTCGCATCGAGTCCATTGGCGTGTGCGGGTCGGACCTGCACTACTTCGAGGACGGGCGCATCGGCGAGACGGTCATCACCTCGCCGCTGGTCTTGGGGCATGAGTTCGCGGGCATCGTCGAAGAGGTGGGCGCGGACGCGGATCCGGGCCTGGTTGGGCGGCGCGTGGCGGTCGAGCCGAGCATCCCGTGTGGGGAATGCGAGTGGTGCCGAACGGGCCACTACAACGTGTGCGAGCGTCTGTTCTTTCCCGGCGGCCCGCCCTACGACGGGGTGTTGTGCGAATACACGGCCTATCATGCCGGGTTCTGCTTCCCGACGCCGGAGTCGATGACGGCCCCCGAGGCGGCCATGATGGAGCCGCTGGCCGTGGCGGTGCACACGGTCGAGCTGGCCCAAGTGACGCCGGGCGAGACGGCCGCCATCCTCGGGCTCGGCCCGATCGGCCTGCTCACGGCGCAGGTGGCGAAGCTGGCGGGCGTGGCCGTGCTCTACGGCACGGACCTGCTCGACTACCGCGTCGATGCGGGCGAACGCTACGGCGTCGACACGGCGTTCAACGCGGGCACGCAGGACACGGTCGAGACTATCCTGCGCGAGACCAATGGCCGGGGCGTGGACATCGTGTTCGATTGCGCGCGCTCGTCGGAGACGCCGTCGCTGGCGTGCCACGTGGCGCGCCCCGCGGGACGCTGCATATTGACGGGCATCTCGGGCGCGGAATACGACCCGCTGCCCGTATGCGTGGCTCGGCGCAAGGAGTTGAACGTGCAGTGGTGCCGCCGGTTCCGCCACAACTACCCGGAGGCCATCGCGCTGACCGCGGAGGGCAAGGTGGACGTCCAATCGCTGATTACGCACTCGTTCCCGCTCGAGCGGACGCAGGAGGCGTTCGAGTTGGTGTCGGGCTTTGGGGACAAGGTGCTGAAGGTCTCGATTGATTTATGAGGGGCCTGTTCGAGAACGGCCTGATCGGGCTCGGCATTGTGTCGTTTTGGCCGTGGATTCTGGGCTATCGGCCGCTGTGGTACCAGGTCGCGCTGGTGGTGGTGCTGGCCCTGCTTGCCGCGCTGGCCGTGGTGCGCTTCAAGCGCGTGCAGCGGGCCATGGCGAATCAGAAGGAGTTGGCCGCGCAGACCCGCCCGCGGGCGGGGCCGGGGTCGCTCTAGGAGGAAACTGCGATGCGTTTGTGGAAAAAGATCCTGTTGGGCCTCGGCGTGGTGGTCCTGTTGCTCGTGGTGCTTTTCGTGATCTTCGTGGGCCCGTGGCCCACCTATTCGAGCGGCTTCGAGGGCAAGAAGTACTTCACGAACGCCCTGGGCGCCATCGAGAAGAACGTGGCGGAGTCGGAAGTGACGAGTTCGCCGGGGCGTCTCGAGGCCGGGTGGGGCGTCAGCCTGATGACGCCGGCCGCGGGCGTACCCATGGCGGGATACAGCAGCCGTCGGGGCAAGGGGGCCCACGGTGCGTACGACGACCTGTACGTGAAGGCCCTGGCGCTCAGCGACGGCCGGGACACCGCGGTGCTGGTCGGGTCCGACATGCTGCTCGTGCCGGAGAACGTGGCCGACATGGTGCGCAAGGACGTGGCCAGGCAGACCTCACTGACGCCCAACGACATCTACTTCTCGGCCAGCCATTCGCACTGCGGCCCGGGGGCGTTCGGCCCCGGCCTGGCCGCCTATATCACCGGCGGCAAGTACGACCGGCAGATGCCCGTGTTCCTGGCCTCCGCCTTCACCGACGCCATCGTCGAAGCGTACAAGAAACTCGCCCCGGCCAAGCTCGCCAACCGCAGCGTGGACGCGGAGGGATTCATCAGGAACCGGGCGCGGCAGGGCCCCGTTGACCCCGAGTTGAGCTATCTGGTGGTCGAGAGCGAGTACGGCAACCGGTGCTTTCTGGTGAGCTTCTCGGCCCATCCGACCGTGATGGGGGGCAGTTTCATGGAGTTCACCGGCTCGTATCCGGGCCACCTGCAGCGGGCCATCGAGGGGGCCACCGGCGCCACGGCCGTCTATCTGGGCGGCGCGGTGGGCAGCATGAGCCCCCGGGCGCCGGAGGGGCAGAGCCAGGTGGCGCGTTCGGAAGCGTTTGGCCAGGCGTTGGCGCAGTTGATCCTCGATGATGCCAAGGACCTCGAGTTCAGGACCAATCTCGACGTGGTGTCGATTGGGCTGCCCCTTGATTTGCCGTCCATGCAGTGCCGGGTGTTCAAGAGCACGAAGTGGCGCCTGTCGCCCTTGGCGGGTCCCTTGGCCGGCCTGAACGACACGGGGTGGATGCAGGCGGTGCGGGTGGGCGACGTGGTATTCGTCGGGGTGCCCGCGGATTTCAGTGGCGAGATCAGCGCGAAATGGAAGGCCTGGGGCGCAGACAAGGGATACGACCTGTGGGCGACGAGCTTCTCGGCGGACTACGCCGGCTATGTCTCGCCGGATGAGTACTACGGCGAAGTAGTGGGCAAGGACGGCAACCCCACCTACGAAACCGGTCTGATGTCCTGGTGCGGCCCGCACCAGGAGGCGTACTTCACGGCGCTGATGCGACGGATGGTCGAGGTCATGGGCCCGGCGCCCGTCGAACAGAAGACGACTCGAGGGGACGCGCCGGTGGCGCATGAACGACCCGTATCCTGAAGTCGAGGACGAGGCGCGTGCGCCGGGGCGTGCGCTGTGGCGGCGGCTGGCCGTGCCGGGGGCCGTGCTGGCGGCCGGCGTCGCCGTGATAGCGGCGGTGAGCCTCGTCGAGGCGGCAAGCCAGTCCGAGCCGTTGTGGCAGGGGGCGGTCCTGGTTCCGGACGCACCGTTGGCTGACGACGGGGTGGGGGTGCGGTACGTGGCGTCGTTTCGCCGGCTCACCGAGCAATCCCTGCCCGAGCCCACGTCGCTGTTGGCGGAGTTGGGCGCGGCGCCGCAGGGCGAGGAAGTGGTCGCCATGTTGGGCCTGGACCAGCACGAGCGTGTGGTATGCGCGGACGTGCCCCGGGAGGCCCTCGAACCGCTGCTGGCCTCGGGGCGGTGGCCCGAGGCGGGCGCCGGTGAGGTCCTTGCGGGCGACCTGGCGCGGTTCGAGTCATTCACCCTGGACGGGGTCGCCTTTCACACCGTGGGTCGACTGGGGCGTTGCGTCGCCGGGCTGGCCTTCGCCTATCTCCTCCCCGAGCACGAGACCGTCGCCCCGCTCTTCTCGGAGGCCGCCGGGGCGACGCGTGGCTGGATCGCCCCGGAAGGGTTGCCGCTCGTGGTTGGGGAGGAAGAAGGCGCCGACGGCGAGGCGACGGTCGAGGTTGTCGGGGGCGTGACGCGCACGACGACGGGGCTGGGGTTGGCCGGCATCGTGGGGCTGGTGTTGGTTGCGGCAGGGGGCTCGCTGGCCCAGATCCGACTGCTGCGCCATGTCGCGCAGGGCCGCCGTGGTCCTCTGGCCGCCGTGGCAGCGGAGGTATCGCAGCACGCCGTGCTGCTATGGGCCGTGCACGTGCTGCTGTACGGGCTGTTTTTCGCAGGCATGCTGGCGGCGCTGGGGCATCCGGTGGCGAACCTGCGGCTGACGGCGTTTGTGGGCGAGCAGTTTCTCGAGGGTGACCTGAGCTACATCGGCGCGGCCTACACCAGCGGCAACGTGCTGAAGGCGTCGGCCGCGACCTTCACGCACAACTACCTGGTGGCCACGCTGGCGCTCACCATCGCCCCGTCGTTGCTTGTGCCCTTCGCCGGCCTGCTCAAGAACGTCCCCACCTTCGGCTTCATCGGGTTCGTCATGTCGCCCATGTGGACCGGCGCCGCGCACGAGCTCATCTACCATTCGATCACGATGACGCTCGAGCTCGAGGCCTACATCGTGGCCTGCTTCGTGATCGCGCTCTGGCCGATTCGCCTGGTTCGCGGGCTGATCAGGGACGACCTCCGCGCCGAAGCCGCGCGCGGCCTGCGCGTCGTGGCCGAAGGCGCGCTGCTTGCAGGCCTCATGCTCGCCATCGCCGCCGTCTACGAAGCCACCACGGTGATCCTGTTCCAGTAGCCCGCTGGCTGCGATTTGCCGTGGTCGTCGTCGTAATCGTAATCGTCACTCGTAATCGTCACTGGTGCCCAGAGCGTGGGCATCGATTACGGGCGAACGCGGTTCGTCTTGGGGGAAGCAACGTCTTGGCCGATGACGATTAGGCGATGACGAGCACGAGTGACGATTACCAGTGACGATTACGATTACGACGACGATTACGACGTGGAGTGGGGTCGGGGACGCGGTGAACAGGTCGGCGCATGGGCGGCTTGGTGGACCAGGATGCCTATCCCTCTCGCCAGCGCGTTCACCTTTGAGCAACGCCGCCGGCGGATGGCATACTCGCGACCGCAAGGAGGCCGGCATGAGCTACCGCATCGGCATCGACGCCGTGAACCTGAGGCCGGGCGAGAGGCTGGCGCACACCGAGTACTGCTCGAATGACGCCTTGAGGCGCGCGTTGACCGCGGGCGGCGCGTGCTTCGAGGACGCGATCGAGATGGATCTGGTGTGGAGCACGAACGACGGCCCAGTGGGTTGGGGCGAGCGGGGCCGCACCACCGACATGGGCCACGCCGAGTTCCTCGAAGGCGGGGTGGACAAACGCCAGCCCCGGGTCTGCCCCTTTGCGGACCCGGAAGAGGTGCTCGGGTTCGACGCGGTCGAGGAATACGGCCTGCCCGACTTCGACGAGTTGGTCGCCTTCTACGAGCAGCACTACCAGGACGCGCAGAAATCGCATCCCAACCAGGTGTTTCCCGGCGGCTACTACAAGACGATCGTCTCGGGGGCGATCGATGCCTTTGGGTGGGACATGCTGCTGGCGGCCGCTGCGGACCAGGAGCGGTTCGAGCGGGTGCTCGATTCGATCTACCGCCTGACGCGGCATCACGTCGAGGCATGGGCCAAGACCTCGATCGAGGTCTACATCAACCACGACGACATGGTCTGGACCGAGGGCGCATTCATGGCCCCCGAGTTCTACCGGCGCGTCATCTTCCCACGCTACGAAGAGCTGTGGCGCATCCTCGAGAGGGCGGGCAAGCGGGTCCTCTTCTGTTCCGACGGCGACTTCAGCGAGTTCGTCGACGACCTGGTTCAGGCGGGCGCGGACGGTTTGATCTTCGAGCCGATGACCGACCTCGACCCGATTGTCGAGAAGTACGGCCAATCCCACGTGATCGTCGGCAGCAAGCTCGATTGCCGCACGTTGACCTTCGGGACGAAGGACGCGATCCGGGCCGAGATCGACGCCACACTCGCCGTCGCGTTCGACTGCCCCGGCTTCATCTTCGCCGTCGGCAACCACATCCCGAGCAACGTGCCCGTCGAGAACGGCCTGTTCTGCTTCGAATACCTCCGGGAGAATTGGTGGCGCTGACCCCGGTGGGGGCTGTGTGCAGCCGAGTGCGAGGGGGTTTTGCGCGTACGCGGCGTTGGGTTATCATGCCTCGTGAGTTCGCCGGAGGCGGCAGTTCCAATCCAAGTGTGAGGGTAGCATGAGCATCGATCGCGAGAAGCTGCGGTGGAACGGGTGGGGCTGGGTGGACGCGCCGGACGTGCTGGGGGACAAGGCGGTGGGCGTGTGGAAGTGGATGGGCGAAGTCCTCAACCTTGGCCCCCTGCCGTCGACGCCGGCCAGGGCGCTGTCCGAGATCGCGTTGCCGGCACCGCGGCTACCCGGCAGCGCCATGGACAAGCTCGGGCGACTGCTGGCGCCCGGGCGCGTAAAAACCGACGACTTCGAGCGGGCCTTCCACGCGCGGGGTAAGAGCTACCACGACTTGCTGCATCTGCGCGCGGGCCGCGTGGACACGGCGCCGGACGCGGTGGTGTACCCGATATCGACTGAGGAGACCGTGGCGCTGGTGCAGTACGCGGCCGAGGCGAACATCGCCGTCATCCCCTACGGAGGAGGGTCGAGCGTCGTGGGCGGGGTGACGGCCGTGGCCGGGGAGGGTCAGGCGGGGGCGATCACGCTGGATATGACGTTGATGGACCAGGTGTTGGCCATTGATGAGCAGGCCCTCATCGCCCGTGCCCAGGGCGGGGTCTACGGGCCGCAGCTCGAGGACGCCCTACAGGCGCGAGGCTACACCCTCGGGCATTACCCGCAATCCTTCGAGTTCTCGACGCTGGGCGGCTGGATCGCCCCGCGCAGCGCGGGCCACCAGTCCAACAAGTACGGCAAGGCCGAGGATTGGCTGGTGGCGGCCACGCTGGCGACGCCCGAGGGGGTGTGGACGACCGAGGGCTTCCCCGCTTCGGCCGCCGGACCGCAGATGCGCGATATCGTGGCGGGATCGGAGGGGGTGTTGGGCGTTATCACCGAGGCCGAGTTCAAGATCCAGCGGGCGCCGGAAGTGCTGGACTACCGCGCGTATGTCTTTCCGGAGTTCGAGGCGGCGGTGGCGGCGTTTCGCGACATGATGCAGCAGGACGTGCCCACGGCCATGATCCGGTTGTCGGACAAACCGGAGACGTTTTTTCTGAACGCCGTGGACACGGGCGACGCCCAGGGGGCCGGCCCGGCCCAGTTCTGCCTGATGCTGGTCGGGTTGGAGGGGGATCGGGCCACGGTCGACTACGGACTCGAACGCAGCCGCGCGATTATCAAGAACCACGGCGGGATCCACATGGGCGAGGGCCCCGGCCAGAGCTGGTACAAGGGCCGCTTCGAGACGCCCTACCTGCGTGACCCGATGATGGACCGCGGCCTCGGGGTGGATACGTTGGAGACGGCGACGCGCTGGTCGAGCGTTCTGCCGCTGCACGGGGCCGTCACGGAAGCCATTGCTGGGGCGCTCGAGGCGAACGCGCCTGCCGCGGCGCACGGCGGCATCGTCATGGCCCACCTCAGCCACGCCTACCGCGACGGCGCCAGCCTCTACTTCATCATCGCGTTTCCGCGCGACCTCGAACGCGAGGTCGACCAATGGTGGGCTGTCAAACGCGCCGCGTCCGACGCCATCGTCGCCCACGGCGGCACCATCAGCCACCACCATGGAGTGGGGGAGGACCACCTCGAGTGGGTCGGCAAGGAGAAAGGGGCCACCACCCTCGAGGCCCTGAAGGCCCTCAAGGCCCGGCTGGACCCCGCCGGGGTCCTCAACCCCGGCAAGCTGCTTTGGTAACCGTTGAGCCAAGGATGAAGGCTTGCAGAAACCCCCAATATCGAATGCTCAATGTTCAATGTCCAAGGGAATCCAGAGGCTGCTCCTTTAGCATTGGGCGTTGAGCATTCGATGTTGAATATTTCTTGATTTCATCCTTCATCCTTCATCCTTCATCCTTCATCCTTCATCCTTCATCCTTCATCCTTCATCCTTCATCCTTCATCCTTCATCCTTCATCCTTCATCCTTCGCCGGGCCAACGCCAAGCTGGCCTACCCCTTGATGACGCCGAGCGGCCGGATGCGGGCCACGGGATGCCCGATGCCGGCCTTGGCCACCACGTCGGCCACCTCATCGATGTCCTTGTAGGCCTCGGGCGACTCCTCGGCGAGGGTCTTCTTGCTGCGCGCCATCACGACGATGTCTCGGGCTTTGAGCTCACGGATCAGCTCTTGTGCGCGTTTTGATTTCCGCGCCGCCGACCGGCTCATCATGCG
>Ga0114930_10005315_pt1 | contig 10629 bp, 10 predicted proteins | sample AnhtaG_FD_87300 | JGI IMG/M metagenome (GOLD analysis project Ga0114930, IMG submission 87300) | Deep subsurface microbial communities from Anholt, Denmark to uncover new lineages of life (NeLLi) - Anholt_01485 metaG | ecosystem: Environmental > Aquatic > Marine > Oceanic > Sediment | place... | reverse complement strand
TTCTTAAGCATTAGAAGGAACAAGGATGTTTAAGCCAAACAGCGCGGAATCATTTAAACGAATTGGTGAAACTGGATTTAATTAAACCTATAGGGCCTCAAAAAGGCAGGTATTATGTGCTGGTTTAGCCTATTGCCGAGAAATTGCCGAGAAATTGCCGAGAAAACGGAAGAGGTAACTTATGAACAAATTGAGCCAGAGCGAAATTGAATTTGTTACCCGGTGCTTGAAGCTAACTAGAAAACTGCACAATTTGCTGTTTCGTTCAATCATCACATCACCTTGACATCCTTGCCTAACATTGTTAGAATGCCTATATGTATGTAAGTATGTATGCATGCTAAGGGAGGGCACTATGACTAGAAGAATGACAGTGGTATTTCATGATGATGAACTCTATACATATCTAAAAGTGGAGGCAGCAAGGAGACATATTGCGGCAAGTGATATCGTTGCTGAAGCAGTGCGTGAGTGGTTGGATAGCCATGAGGATGCCGAGCTACTACCCACAATTGAGGCTGCCCATGCCGAGTGGAAGGAAAAGGGTGGACGACCTTGGTCTAAAGTTGAGCCAGAACTGGAAGAGGCAGTAACCCGGCGAGAACGAGCTGCAGAGGCAAAGAGTGTACCGGCTTGAAGTCTCACCAGCGGCCGACCGTAATTTGGAAAGGCTGAAAAGACGGATACAGAGGCATGATTTTGAGCGGTTACGAGTCGCTATCAGGGGTCTAGCCAATGAACCCCGTCCCCATGGGGTTAGAAAAATCGAAGGCTCTGAGAGAGCCTACCGAATAAGGGTGGGCAATTACCGGGTGGTCTACGAAATATATGACGATGAGAAACTGGTTTTGATATTACAACTGGCTCGTCGAACCGAGACAACATACCGGTCGCAGGAATAAGGGGATGTGTGAGAAAAGAGAATATGCTGCGCCAGACTTCGTTATTACCAGAGAGAGGTAATGGCTACAGGCGAGGAAATCAAAGTATAATCAGGTTGGCGATTTTCGAAAGGTTATTATGGAGCGATTGAGCCAGAGCGAGATTGAGTTTGTTACCCGGTGCTTGAAGGCAGCCAGAAAACTGCACAATCTAGCGTTTTGTTCAGTAACCCGAGTTACCATATCCAGTTTCATAGTCATTATCGTGGGTGCTATAATCCCGATGAAAACAGCGGATTAGGCGAACCGAGAGTTCGTCTATATAGCTGTGAGGCTCATGATAAAGTATATAAATGAGGAAAACGGATATGAGTGAGGAAACAATTTCACAAGACTCCCCTCGTGAGAAATACCTCAATGAATTGTTAGCGGAGCTTTCAGATCCCGTTCACAAGCGCTTAATTGAAGCATATCAAGGTGATGACCCTGTGCACTCGATGGAAACTGAGCTAGGAAAGATACTTATGGAGGTTCTGCACCGTGAAGATTAAGAACGTAGCCATTCAGGGTTTTCGGGGATTCAACGAAGAGCGGACGATCGACTTTCACGACCGCCTTACCTTGATTTACGGACCGAATAGCTATGGCAAAAGTAGCATCTCTGAGGCATTCGAGTGGCTTCTGTATGGGGTGACGTCTAAGGTGGAGAAAGCTGACTCCAAGGAAGAATATAAGGGGTCATATCGGAACCGTCATTTACCGGAGTCATTGACTCCTTTCGTGAAAGTAACCTTCGTGGAGGATAGGAACGAAATGGAGTTCCGCGGAGAGCTGGGAGAAGGAGAAACTATTGCAAGATTTGTTGATGGACGAGAGGTTGAAAGTTGGCCGTTGGTACAGGATCTTTCTAAAGTTCCTAAGCCATTTGTTCTCCAGCACGCTCTTCAGTATCTTCTTTTCACAGGGCCAGATGAGCGCTTTCAGGGATTCGCACGGCTTCTTGGATTAGAAGAGTTGGAGCAGATTCAGCGACATGTTGTGTCGCTGTATACGAAACCTGACCCTCATATTCCCGTACAAGTTGAGCAGGTGCGGAAAGAGATTTCAGCCCTTGAAGCTCGCCTTGCCAGCCAGCCGTCTCTAACTGCGATTGAAAAAGCTTTCAAGAAAGGGGAACCTGGCTTGGCTGAAGTTTATGAAACTATTGCTTCGGAATGTAGGCGACGGGTTCCTCCGGAGACACAGGAAGAGTCTGTTCTCCCGCAGCTCCTGAAGATTCGAGAAGATGCTGTTGCCAAAATATTCAAAGGCAGTATCGCACTCTCAGACTATTCGGAGGAAGAGAGACAGGCTAATGCCGAAGACGAGAAGCTTTTCTTCCATCATATCAATGATACGTTTGTCAAAAAGTACACAGACTTAATTGCACTGGCCGCTGTCCAGCATATCTTAGATCGAGCCCAGTTCTTTGACCTAGGCGTTAAGCTGTTAGAGGAGGCCCCAGGAATATGCCCGTTTTGTGGAGAATCAATTGACGGCGTTCTTATGAAGCACATCCAGGATAAGCATGAGAATCTTGTTAGAGAGAAGGAAGGCAGTGAGGTGCTAGAGAAGCAGCGCATCGAGATCATAAATTCTTTAGCGGAATTGAAACAGCGATTCGGGATGTACCAGAGACACCATGTAGACAAGACCACAAGTCTCCTGGCGATAAAGCCTTCCCTGGAACAGCTCAAGGCTGTCCTTGTGCCAAAGCACCAAGTACATTTCACTGCCGTTGAAGCTACTATATCCGAACTTGCCACCGCCAAGGAGAAATTGGAAACATCCTATGGCAGAGTCCTCGAAGCACTAGGCGAGGTCGAGGCCTCAGTAGCTGAATCGAAAGAGGATGCCGCTCTCATGAGAACCTTTGGTGAGGCCCTTGTAGAGCATATTCATAATGCCCATTCTTGTATTCAGGTTATTTCAGGAAAGGCATCTGCTATGTCTGAGGCAGATCACATCCTGAAGCACGAATTAGACGCACTAGCAGGAACTGAAGATATCAGCGTATTGATCGATCTCCGTGAGTGCTGGTGCGACATTAAGAAGAAATTCGAAATTGAAGGGACTCTCGAGAGTCTTAAGGATCTTCGGAAGATCGTTGACCAATACGTCGCAAATAAAGTGCTTGACGCAATCTCAGGTGAGCTTACTTCGGAGGTCATGGATTGGTACGGACAGGTTAAAACAACAGGTGATCCCAATGTCCATTTTGCCGGGTTTGATATTGAGCGCACAAAGAAAGGCAGCCTAAAGGCTCGTCGTATCCAGATTAAAGCCAAATCCTATGGGGAGCATTTGGTTAGTGCTGTTTCCTCCCTTAGCGAATCCAAACTGAATGCTTTGGGCCTATGTGTAAGCATTGCTACAAATCTTAAGGGCAAGCCCCCGTTCGAGTTCTTGATTATCGACGATCCGATACAGTCTTGGGATGCCGAACACGAGATTCAATTCATCGAAGTAATTCGAAGGTTAGTTGAGAAGGGAAAGCAAGTAATCCTACTTTCCCACAATCGAAAGTGGCTTGATCAAGTACGTAGCGGTTGTCGCACACTAAATGGTCGCTTCTATGAAATTACGGGCTACACAAAGGCCGGGCCCCACATTAAGGAGCTGCCTTGGATCCACTGGAAAGCCAGGCTGGATGAAATTAATGCCATTGTGAAAGATCCTCATGCTACCAGTGTGAGACTCCAGCAAGCGGAAGAAGAGATTCGTATCACGATTGCCCAAATCACATCTGAACTTTACTTCAAGAAGAAAGGGATAGAGAAAAGTCCCCATAATCTCAATTCCACAAAGGTGCGGAAACTGCTACTAGAGTGTAGCGTCGAGTCAGGTTTGGTCGATCGGATTATCCAAACGTTTGAGACAACGGATGACGCACACCATGCTCCTGTAGATTACGCAGCTCATAGACAAAGAATTCAGCGTTATCATGCTTGGGTTCATGAACTTGTGAAATTGCTTTCTTAGAAGAATCGATGCCTCACCACAACATGTGATTGCTCTTTGATTTTACTTGCGCTAGTAGGAGCACTTCGCCAGGGAATGGTGGTAAATGTAGTATAGTAACATGCCGCCCACTTCATATAACAACGGATAAAAGCGAAATCAAAGATTTCGCCAAGTTCACCTCTTTCCGAACCGCTTTTACACAGACCAATCGTTTAGAATGTGTAGTTGGGGTAACAATCGCTTGTTTTGTTACCTAATTACACAATCATCCAAAAAGTGTGGAGGTCAAGCAGACCCTAACCCTCGCTTGACTAACAGCTGATTTCTGAGCTATACTGATGCCATGACTCTTTCAAGAGAGTTCTGTGGTGTCGTTTGCAGGACAACAGAGGACAGGCAATCTTGCACCCTAGCTTGTGAGCCGATCAGTGGGGTAGGCGAAGCCATTCTGAACGCAGACACTAGCGAAGAAAGCAGCGGAAACAGATGGGGGAGGATAATTGCAGTATTCGCCCTGTTTGGCCTCGCTGCTTATATCGGGCGCAAGGTCGCGCACAGGCGATAAGACAAGACGCATAGCGCCCTCATCTGTCAAATCAAACTCGTTACCCTTTATGCTACTGGGCTTCCTTCAAGGTTGGATTAACTTCACGCTATTCCCTGATAGTCCTACACTACACGAGCGATTGGTTCTTTGCTAAACTTCTCAGGCACGCGAAATCTATCACTTCTCTCTATCAGCCAACCCGTTGGCCTCCCATGTGTTCCCCTTTGAAGAATCTCGAATTGCATCTGTGTTGTATCTCCGGCTTTGAACAGTCTATGTTGCTCTGGTCTTTTCTCTTCATGACACATAAACACTGTTATTTTGCGTTGGCTATTTCCCTTAACTCCTATGGCTCTGTCAGCAAGTGTAGTGCCTTCCTCATCATAGAGTTCACAAAGTTTACCAATACCTGTCCAAACACCTTCCTCCGACTCATAAAGCTGGGTGACTTGTATAGAGATGCTTATGTTGTCAACCCATATTGGCACGTCGCCTGAGTTGATTAAACAAAGCTGCCATTTCACGCCATGGAATCTCACTCCGTTCTGCTCAAAACTTCCTATCTCTGGCGAGCCTACAGGATACACTTCAATAATTGGTGAGTAGCGTCGTTGAGTAATACGCCTAGAAAGTCTATAAGTGAGCAAAGCGAAAACAGCTAGTGCTGCTCCCGTTAAAAAAGTGACTACTAAAGTCGCAATGTCTAAAGATAGAGCGGTGTCCATTTTGCCGACTTTCTACCCCCGCGTTTGGCCTTATGCCTTTTCCCCATCTGCCCAAGCCTCCTCACTTAGTGTATCACACTCTGAGGTAGGTTGGCAGGTAGGTAGGTCAAGCTGGGACAAAGGCAACGGTTATTCCACATAGGCACAATTCGTGCTATATTAGGAGCAACATGGGGACAAGATGCCTAATAGACATTCTGGGTGAATACGGGCAGAGAGCCAGATTGTATCACCATTTCGATGGCTACCCGGAAAATGTGGTGCCTTTTATTCAAGAAGTAGAGCAATGGATACATCCGATGCTTTCTCCGTCTGAGAAACATTTGGCTCGAGACCCAGATCTTGTAGCTGCTACTTTCTCGCAGTATGAGCTAAATTGCCTGAAACAGTGTAAAGCAGAAGCTGAAGCCAAAGGAGAGGGATGGAGCAAAGATTTGAGCCCACTGGGTTCTTTCATTTCCGTCGCTCCAAACCAGGCTGTCGATTTTGATGTTTGGTTCGACGTTGAGTTTTACTATCTAGTAGCCATATCAAGGGTTCCATGGCAAGTGGAGCCTTTTGAGGTTGTAAGAGATTACGGCCAAGCTTTAGCAGAGCAAAGAATACCTCGATTTATCGGACTTGAGCCTCACGAGGTATCTATAGAAGCCTTGCCCCATCTTTTAAGATGCGAGATTTGCGGCGACCTATACCCTAAAGAAATGACAGAGAGGGACCATAGGCTTCCGAAGAGCCAAGGTGGAAAGAGGAAACCCTTTAATAGGCGTCTTGTTTGTGCCAACTGCCATTCTTTTTTGCACCGTGCGGACGAGCGGACATTTTCTAGAGGCCAACAGAAGCTTTTTGAAACCCATTAACAAACCCTGTTCTTGGCAAAGCCACCATATACCAAACATTGACTAAAGTTCAGTTTTTTCACATGCTAGGGCAGGAACTTCGCTATTCCCAGACCGAGCCAGCGTGGATATTTGTCAATTGGGTGGCATTGATACTGCTCGTGAAGCATATGTTCATTTTGGGATATGGGTAGCACAAATGGGGCTGTGGCCATCGGTTCTTTACAAAACTGAATGAATTGTTCGACTGCGTAACAATCGTCCAGAAAGTTCAATATCAATTGAGAATTAATGTTATTATCTGAGCTAGGCAGAAATCCCTGCGCGTGCGGAATGTAATCTCAACTTTAGAGAGGGAAGTGATTCTGGCAGGGAGGTAATGAGGGACGTATCTGTGGTTCGAATCCATCACCACTCCTCTTTGACTATTTGCGAGCAGGTTTTGTAGTATATTGGCGAGTCCAGCAAAAGGGTGCTCTAGGAGGCAGCAATTGTTGGGATATACGGCATTTTTGCCGCCTAATTAATAGTTAGGCGCCAGTAACCTTTCCGAGGAATACTATGAAAGTGGTCATCCCAGGCTTCAAGGAAGCGGACATCAAAACCACCGTCGCGTCCAAGCAAACCCGTGTCGATGGAGAGAGTTTCATCGTGGACTGGGGCGATAGTGTCTATGCCAAGCATAAAGAGGAGTTCACACGAGCCACGGAATCGGTGCATCGGCTACTTGGAGCATGCTTTGTTGTGCAGTGCAATCACCACTCAACGATCATCTCAAAACGACTTGATCCGAGCGACCGCCCGAGCGGCACCACTCCGCCAAAGTGGACAGCCTTGAGTCTTTCTTCGTGCCGAAAGATCTTCGCACAGCACCTCCGCGACTTCGAGCTTGAACTTCAGCTCTGCGTACTGGCTTCAGGAGGTACCATACAGCTCGTTTATCGAGATGAGACGGTAATGCCTCGAATTCGGCAGGATCTCATCAACCTCGGGGCCGAGGTCAAGCCTGGCACTCTCGACGGTGATCGAATGAACACATGTACTGTGGTCTTGGGGTACTTGACCCGCGTGCCGGAGCACGACATTGGTGCGAACGACGTCACCGCCGCCATCTCGGTACCACCCAAGATCAAGTTGACCCGCGCGTCGCTGGTTCAGTATTCCGACACCTCATTAAACGTTTATGATACACTTGAAAGGTTCGAAAGCGCCTAACAACGGCTTGCAGCGGACCTCGCTACGCTCGGCCGCTGAAACCAAACGTTAGATGGCTACGCGCGGGCTAATACCTGGTGCAAACAAATGACTGATGATGAACTCATTGAAGAGATTGAAGCACAGCGCAGTCTCATGATCGCGGTATCAACCGGTGGGTACAACAGCATCCGGTCTGTCAATGCTGAATACAAGGATCGTCGGCAACGGATTCGTGAAGCCTTGGCACAGCGCGGTATTGAAGACCCAAATCCCTTCTTTGATCTGCAGAGATGGTACGGAAAGTGGAGCAGCGGTGATCTACCCTCATACCAGTCTCGCAGAATGTATGTTGCCGATTTATATGATCCTCTGGTTGACAAGCTACAACGAGGTAAGATACAGATTGGTTCACAACTCTTCGATCAGCCTATAGGCTGGATTAAGGTTGATCGCGAGATCGATGGAATAAGAAGCACATTGGAAACGGCATCGAACGAGGAGGAATTCCAGACTGTCGGCTTGCTGTGCCGTGAAACATTAATCTCCCTTGCCCAAGCTGTGTACGACCCGGAGTTACACGTTGCACCGAATGGGATCAATCCTAGCGAGACTGATGCTAAGAGAATGCTTGAAGGTTATGTTTCAAGAGAATTAGCTGGCAGCTCAAATGAGGAAGCACGCCGACATGCAAGAGCGGCTCTCGATCTTGCGAACAACCTCCAACACAGACGAACCGCATCCTTTCGCGATGCTGCCCTTTGTGCAGAAGCTACGACTGCAGTGGTTAATCTGATTGCCATTGTTTCTGGTCGTCGGGACCCGGATTTCTAGTTTTGAATGTCAGCATGGTGTAGGCATCTGACAAGGCGCTGCACCTGACCGCTAAGGGTGGGCGCTGCGTTCGGTCGTTAGGTAACATTTCTACGTGTAAATATCAGGGATGTAGTCCAGCAAGGCAAAACACCGTAGTAACTGAATGTCGCAGTAGCAGAATATATGACCGTACAGCTACTACTGCACATAGTGGAGAATTATTCCACTCCTTAGTGTTAAACATTTCATCGCTTTGTTCACTCCACCATCCATGAGAGGGCTAAATCCCTTTTTCAAAAGCTATGACTTATTCTTCCAAAGGCTAAGAGCGAGCAAATATCAGGATTTCACCTCAGCGCTTGAAGCGGACCTAGAGCGAGAGTAAGCCGATACCTCAGCTTCGCCGATGAAGGACTGATTGAGAAATACGACGCGGATTTCCTGGGATTAAGAAAGTGAGGATGGTGAGTAAAAGTTTGTAAAATTCGAGGAGCTGCCATTCAACCCTTCGGGAAAAGCAGCACCATATTCTCAAAGAGCGTGCTGCCAGAGATTTTCCTGACCTGGCTAGCTAGAAAACTGCACAATTCGCTAATTCAGGCAACGGATGATCATAAGGCTTTGCTCCGCAGGGCTGCCAGAACACTTAATACCTCTTCATCCCGCTCTTCACCAGTGAATCTGTGCATCTTCAACGATGCCTAGTGGTTCAAACCAGAAATCACCCAGTTCTTCACCCAATTCATCTATTTCTTGGCTTTTCTCCTCTAGTCTTGCCTCCCAAGCTTCCATTTCTGCTAGTTCAGCTGAGCCTTCATAGTAGACCTTTTCTCTAATTTCTTGGTTGTATTGCATAATTTCATCGTTGTAATCACTTAACAGCTTTTGATATTCTTGCGATTTTTGTTTGTATTGCTCATAGAAGCTATACGATGGTGATTTAGCCTTACCTATATCTATAAGTCCATATTCCTTGCCTATCTCAACATAGGCTACAGTATCCCAGCTAGTGGCATTATATTCCAGTAATGGACTCAAAGAGCCTCCTCCTGTGCAGTCAATATATACCAATCCTCTATCAGTAGTCTCAAAAGCATTTAAGGCATGCCCTTCATCATCTCCCTCAAAGTCTATGCCGACCCAAGCGGCTCTAATTCCTGCTACTTCAGCATTATTATGCACATCCTGAGCAAAATCACTACAGACATATAAGAGACTAACGGGGAAGAAGGACTCATCTCTGTAAGGGTGCTCATCTGTGGAATCTTCTTTGATGAAGACTACTAGCTCGGCATAGGTAGGATTAGTAGCGTTGGGGTTATTTATTAACTCAATTGGCTCTCCATCTCCTCCAACTTCTACGGCACCATTTTCATAAATATATCGTGGATTTTGACCGCAACCAATGGTTGAGTTAGCTAATAGGAGAACTAATCCTACGAGAAGTATTAAATATAATTTAGGTTTGTTCCTCATACAGATTGAACTGCATTATATCACCACCAACAACCAATGCTTAGGAATATCGTGTGGATACTTCGGTTTGCCACGGTAAAATCCTCGTATGCGGATGATTTGGCTTAGAGTTAACCTTTATGCTAGAATCCCAACCAAAATAACGGATTGGGCGAGTACGAGGTTCGTCTGTATGGCTGCTAGGCTATCTGTTCATCTTCTCGGATGAGACATCGGGTAACACTCTGTCCATTTGAAATTTGCATGCGGATGGGTTAACCTACAACTACTAGAATTATATGGACATCCCTTTTTCAAGATGGCACCTGGCAATCGAAAAGCGGAGGTCGCGCAGACATTTCGATCCAAATCTACCCATAACACCAGAGGCCCTGGCAGCTCTGGACAAGGTCTGTAACCAGTTCGCGCCATTTCCCCATGCCCGGTCATGTCTTGTAACTGAATCGGCAGAGAGCGTTTTCAAAGGCATTATTGGAAGCTACGGTAAGATCAAAGACGCCCCGGCGTTCATTGCTTTTATTGGAAACATGGATGATCCATTTGTCCAGGAGGAGGTCGGCTATACAGGTGAGGGAATCATCTTAGAGGCGACAGCTTTGGGGTTAAATACGTGTTGGGTTGCTGGCTTTTTCAGACCGGAGATCGTGGCCTCTTTTATAGAAGTGAGCAACAAAGAACGGATACTGGCCGTAACTCCAGTGGGCTATGCGCGGAAATTCGAGTCATGGGAGGAGAAGCTGATGACCGGCTTTGGTCGCCACCATAATCGTCTGGCACTTTCTAAGCTGGTTAGAGGCTTGCCAACGGAGAAGTGGCCCGACTGGGTAAACGTATCTCTTGAAGCTGCCAGGCTCGCTCCTTCTGCTGCGAATCGTCAACCATGGGGTTTTGACGTAGAAGATGATGGTATCACAGTTTTCGTAAGGACTAAGGGGCCAGGGTTCAATGTCTCTAAACGTTTGGATTGCGGTATCGCGATGCTGCATCTGGAAGTAGCTGCCCTAGACTGTGGTTGTAAGGGAGAATGGGAATTCTTACCATCTCCACAGGTAGCCAAATTCAAGATTCGTTCCTAAGGTGTTCTTCTGGAGTTGACGCTGGGCGGTAAGTAACAGAAGCCTGTTTTGTTACCTAATTGCACAAACCGTCGC
>Ga0114930_10005313_pt1 | contig 10632 bp, 14 predicted proteins | sample AnhtaG_FD_87300 | JGI IMG/M metagenome (GOLD analysis project Ga0114930, IMG submission 87300) | Deep subsurface microbial communities from Anholt, Denmark to uncover new lineages of life (NeLLi) - Anholt_01485 metaG | ecosystem: Environmental > Aquatic > Marine > Oceanic > Sediment | place... | reverse complement strand
TCCGCCAGGTGGTATCCACCGCCTGCTGCACGCTCTCTGGATCGATGACATCCAGGTGCAGGGCAATGGCCCTTGCGCCGCCAGCGGCATGGATGCCATCAACCACGGCCTGTGCCTCATCCAACAGGATGTCCGAAACGGCCACGTGAGCGCCGTGCTCCGCGTAGGCTTCTGCGATAGCCCGGCCGATGCCTCTCGCAGCACCCGTTATGAGGGCGACCTTTCCTTTCAATAGATCCACTGTCGTTGCCTCCCCTGAACCGTGCGTTCGCCGAAGACCCGCGATCTCGGCTGCGTTGGGTTTTGCTTCTCTGAGTAGATCGATAGCGCGGGATTCCAGAGTTCTGGCTATCCCAACTGAACGGTAATATCCCGACCTTCAACTATCGAGCAACTTGTCCTGCATATAGGTGAAAGTGCCTGGTACATCACCTTTCCTTATCAGTTGCCCCAGCTCTTCAACACCGATTTTCTTGAGGAGGAGCAAATCGTTTTGGACAGTTTTCAAGGCCAGATCAGCGGCCTTGACCGGATCCAGCCGGGGGTGGAAGCCGTCGGCGACGATCCAGCCTTCATATCCCACCTCATCGAGGTAAAGCAAAGTCTCCACCAAATCCCAGAAATTAGCTGTACCCGGAACCATCTCCCAGTCGGAGTCTCGGTAGTTGTCGCTGATATGAACCAGGAATAGCCGCCCCGCGTCGGCCAACAGGGCAACCACCTGTGCTGGCGTTTCTCCAGCGACCAGGGCGTGGCCAAAATCCAGTGTTACCCCGAGGTCGGGGCAACCCGATCTGATGGCAGAGGTGTAGAGCTACACCCGCAGTGCTTGGCACGACATGGGCTCTGGCCTCAGATGACTTGTACTCTAGACTGACCTCAACATCGGAGCGATATTGGACAGCTTCTGCGATGCCTTCACGCAGCCACCGCCACGCTTGCCCGTAATCCACCTCGAAGGGGTAATCGTGACCGTCGGCCAACGGACAGACGGTCGCAATGTAGCACCCCATGGCGGCGGCGACGTCCATACCCTTCTCTAGGTAGCGAACTGCTTCCGCTCGTACCTCAGGGTCAGTAGAGGTGAAGGAGCCTCTGTGGAACTTGGCCTCAGCCTTGACGTTTACGTTTACCGACGCACACTCCAGGTCATAGGCTTTCAGCAACCTCTTCACTTCTTCAATGTCTTCGAACTCAAAGGGGTAGACCATTTCCAGACCGCCCAGGCCTTTGACTTGGGAGGCAAGTTCAATTTTCTCGGCAGTGCTGCGCTCTACGCCGTAAACTGTGAAACGATCACTCCCTTGCCCCATTATCGGTAAGTGGAGTGCCAATTTTGGATTCATCAAAGCACCTCCTTTGCAGGCTAATCAGAGATTTTCGGCGGTCTTTTCAGACCCAAGACCGGTTGAGTCACTACAGCTTTTCTCGTTTGGCCAGGTACCACCTCCCTCCCAACGGAGCTCTACCGGAACGTCCAGGAATTCGCTACAAGCTGGCCGTCTGAACAAGCCCCCCTACATCCAGGGGTAGTTGTTCTTCTTACCCCTATCCGCTGGACAGAAAGCACCAACATGGGCAAGAGCGGGTATGATCGTCCCTCCTGAGACTTGCTGATGATGTGTAAAGGGTGTGTATTTACCCCTCAATGACGCGCTTGACTGCCTCAACGATTCGTTCCTCGCTGGGCAGCACGTATTCTTCCAACACGGGGCTAAAGGGATTGGGCACGTCTCGCGCTGTCACGCGGAGGATCGGCTCGTCCAGGTAGTCTAGTGCCTTTTCGGCGACGATAGCCGCAACCTCAGAGCTGACGCTACACCTGCGCCATGCCTCCTGCACGATCACCAGGCGATGGGTCTTGGTGACCGATGCCAGGATGGCCTCTTCGTCTATGGGATCGACCGTCCGCAGGTCCACCACCTCGGCCTGGATGCCGTCCTGGGCGAGTTGCTCGGCAGCGGCCAGCGATCTGGTCACCATAAAAGAATAGGCAACGATGGTCAGGTCCGAGCCTGGCCGCTTGACGTCGGCCTGGCCCAAGGGAATGGTGTACTCACCCTCCGGGACTGGCCCCTGTACCTCGTAGAGCTGCTTGTGTTCGAAAAAGATGACGGGATTGTCGTCTCGGATAGCGGTCTTTAGCAGGCCTTTTGCGTCGTATGGCGTGGATGGCAGCACGACCTTGAGCCCAGGGACAAACGCAAAAAAGGATTCAAAGCTCTGCGAGTGCTGAGCAGCGGCCGACAGGTAGCCGCCCACCGGTGCGCGAAGCACCAAGGGCACCGAGATCGCACCGCCGAACATATAGCGCATCTTGGCTGCCTGGTTGATGAGCTGGTCGGAGGCGATGGTGATCCAATCTGAGAACTGGAGTTCGACCACGGGTCGGAGACCCGTCGCCGCCGCGCCAACTCCGGCGCCAACGTAGCCCGCCTCCGATATCGGCATATCGATGACCCGCTCCGGTCCGAATTCCTCATAAAGCCCCTTGGTCGCAGCAAATGCACCACCATACGGGCCGATGTCAAGACCCCACAACACCACGGTGCGGTCCCTGCGCATTTCCTCTGCGATGGCTTCAGCGATCGCTTCAGCATAGGTTAACGTTCTCATGCTCGTTTCTCCTTGGTATCCGTCCGAAAAAGCAGCTCTTGGACTGCCGTCCAGCGAGAGCCAGGGCCTTTTCGGATAGGTGCTTTGTAGTGCCAGAGTACGCCGGTAGGAGCTGTCTTGCTCCGCGCACCTGCATCTGACATCGGTGAATTAGGCCCACAGGTCTTCCAGCGCTGTCTCCGGTTCCGGCAGTGGGCTCTGGCGAGCGAACTCGACCGCAGCGTCCAATTCCTTGACCACGTTCGCCTCGATCTCGTCCGCCTCTACCTCGGTCAGGACGCCCTGCTCGATCAGCAGCTTTCGATAGGGGGCGACCGGCTCCCGTTTTAGCCAGGCCTCCACTTCCTCCGGCGGGCGGTAGGTGTCAGGCTCTCCCTCAAAGTGCGTCTGCCAGCGATAAGTCTTGCATTCGATGAGCGTTGGCCCCATGCCAGCTCTGGCCCTGTCCACCGCTTCCGCGCTGGCCTCGTAGACGGCGATGACGTCGTTGCCGTCTACGGCCAGCCCCGGTATTCCGTAGGCCGCACCCCGGTCGGCAATGTTTTCGATCTTGCGGACCTGGCTCTGCCTTGTGCCCACGCCATACAGGTTGTTCTCGCAGACGTAGACGACAGGCAGATCGAAAGCCGCAGCGATGTTGATCGCTTCGTGGAACGCGCCCTGGTTTGAGCCACCATCCCCGAAAAAACAGACAGCCACCTGGCCTGATTTGCGCAACTTGGCCGACAAGCCAGCGCCCGTGGCAATCGGTATGCCCGCGCCTACAATGCCATTGGCGCCAAGTATCCCCAGGCTGGGGTCAGCGATGTGCATAGAGCCGCCTTTGCCCTTGTTGTAGCCGGTGGCCTTGCCATACAGTTCAGCCATCATCCGCTTCACGTCACCGCCTTTGGCGATGATGTGGCCGTGCCCGCGGTGGGTGCTGGTGATATAGTCGTCCTCGTTGAGCGCAGCACAAGCGCCGACGGCGACCGCCTCTTGACCCAGGTACAGGTGGACAAAGCCCGGCATCTCCCCTGCAGCAAACAGATCCCTGACGCGGTTCTCAAAGTGGCGGATCTTGAGCATGCGCTCGTACATCAGCAACAGTTTTCCACTTGGAATGCTCATCTCTTTATCCTTTCTCTGAACGCAGATCTGGCGGATGAATGATCCGACAGATTCACGATGAGCCCGGCTCGTTGGGCGTAACGTGGGAAAAACGATCATTCACTCCCCTGCACCTTGTTGGTTCGCGGCGAGCCTTTGATGCCGCCTTGAAGGTGATGGTTCCAACATGTCACCCGGGGATGATCGGTAGAAGGATGTGGGAAGGACACTCGCTGTCGTGGAGGACCGTCTGCAAGCCAGATGCAAATCCTGTGGTCCATCCTGTCCCAACGCGGTCCCGGTATTCGCGTTCCGATCAAAGCGGGGGAAGGAACTGGTGGTCACATCCACCCGGATCCGATGGCCGGACTGAAACAGGCTGCTGGTGGCCACCAGATCGATCTTGTACTCATACACTTGGCCTGGCTTGAGCGGGCAAGGTTGCTCGCAGCCCTCTCGGAATCGAGCGCGCACGATGCCCTCCGCCAGGATGCGGGAAGCACCATTGAGCGACCATCTGGTCGCACCTAATCATCAGGATGTTAGGTTTCTCTGCCACGACCTGGAACTCCTTCGCAACTTGAACAGAGGGCAGGGAACCGAAGCAAGGCAGTTCCAAAGCTACAGGTAGCGCAACTCGTTACACAGGTAGTTCCATCTCTTGAAAACCTCCAATGCATTCTCTTGCGTCAGCGCAAGAGCCAACGGGCTACGTGCCACCCGTCGAAAGAACGGCTCTACCTTATCAGGGACCTCACAGGCGTGGACGATTTGCTCGAATCTTGGATGGGGACTCTTCCGGTAAGCAGCATCACATAAGACTCTCAGGAGGGACAGATCACCCATCTTGATTGTCTCTCGCAGTAATGTCTCCTCGTCAACTCGCTCGACGTGGCGCATCAACCAGCCGAGCACCACCGACGATGTTGATAGCGGATTTCCTTCCTGTACCTCGAATTCCACGCGTACTTGACCGCTCCAGATGGAAGGACGCAGCACAATTCCGTTGCCCAGGTCGACCGGTAGTTGGATCTCGTCTTTCACGTGATTCACAAAGAGGCTGTGCCTGCCAGGAACCGGGCCATGGACTGTGGCCTGGGCATCAGTCTGGCTCCAGAGCACGGCTTCCTCCGTGGCATCCACGATCACCATGGTCTGCACGACCTGTTCTCCACTCCTGCTACCCAGGATGACGCCGAAAGCGATGTCCTCTTGAAAGACGAGTCCCACGGGTAGGAATAGAAAAGCACCGAAACCCCTGTCTCTTGGGCCAGCCTGTCGAGGGTCATCTCTAGCACCGGGGCGTCCACGGTACGGTCTCGCATTCCCCCCACACGGCTCGTTTCGTCCAGGATCCGCCGGGCAACTGGAGAACTGGGTCCGCCGTAGTCAAGCTGCCCCGCCCACGTGCTTTCCCAGCCCGGCGCAGGGCGCCGTTCCACGAGCAGTACTTTCTTTCCGCGGACTCGTGGTTCCGTTCGCACGAGGGCGTGGTCACTCCGCGCTTTGCGCTAGTCCGGGAGAGAATAATCCAATGGAGCGCCAAATCGATCCTTCATGAAAAGGTCGGCAGGCGGCTTCCGTGGGCGCGTTCGAAGCTGATCCGCCGCGAATCCTACCGGCGTCAGACACACAATGCCGTGATCCTGAGGCATCTCTAGCACCTCCTTGACTTTTGAGCCATCATAGGCTCCGATCCAGCAGGTACCATATCCCAGACTGGTAGCCGCCAGTATCGCGTGATCCAGCACTATCGCCCCGTTGACCTTTCCCTGGCCAGGCAAAGTGACCAAACATAATATGACCGGTGCATCAGCGATCCACATCTGGCGGTTGCATGCTTCAGCCGTCCTTTTCCGCAGGCCGGGATCCGTGATGACGATCATCCGCCAATGTTGTCGGTTTCCCCCCGTGGGGGCGCGCCGGGCAGCTTCCAGTATGAGATTTAGATGCTCCTCGGGAATGGGATCGGGTTTGTACTTTCGCCTGCTCGTTCTGTTCCACATGGTTTCCAGCGTTTCGTTCATCGTGTCAAGCCTCCTTTCACGGACAACCAGACTTCTGAAATGCCGCAGCCCTTGCCAATTGTGCTCCCGGGCCAGCAGGCCCTGGCCAAAGTCCTCGGCCTGGGACCCCTTTGTGACTTGATCGGTGCGTCTCCATATTCCGGGCCTGCGATGATGCCCGTTTCCATGGGCCTATTCTACCACATAATCGTGTCTTATGCCCGGAGGCGGATGGTTTTGCGGGGGGACTTGTGCCCGGTGGGGAATCGGGCATCACACTGCTAGCTCCAGGGTCAGATGGTATAGCGATTCGGGCAAAACCACTGTCACCGAAATAATCGCATATGAGTCAAGATTTCTGATTTTGGCTCCTGATGCTTTGGAAGCTTTCTTGGTACAATATGCTAAAATGAAAGAGGTAGATTGGACGCTATGCGCAAGGTCCTGGAGCACTGTCCCTCCTGTGGGGGAAACCTGGAAATCACGCCGCTGAATTGCACGTCCTGCGAGACGATCGTCCTGGGACGATACAAACATGGTCCCTTGTGCCGATTGTCCCCAGAGACCACAGAGTCACTCCTGACCCTTGTCAGGAGCCGGGGGAATGTCAAAGAGACGGAAAAGGTCGTCTCGTTATCCATCGACGACGACACTATGGTCGCCACTGTAAAAGGCCCGCAGCCACCCCCCAGCGCCCACCTGTGCCCGGGCCCGTAGAGGAACAGCTTGGAGATGCTACGGATGTCTGATATTGAGCTGGACCCTATGCGCCCCCCCACGCCAGGTTCGGAACAGGCTGCGTGTGGGCAACGACGTACTGCGAGTGAACCGGTCACGATCCGGACAGCCTGAGTCGGCGCATCCCAATGCGCCGACAGCCGGGCTTCCTAACGCCCGATATGATGGAATGAAGAATGTTGGCCTTTCTGAGCGTCTCACTGGACAACGATGTAGAGAACCGCATCCCCATTGAACGGAGCTGCAAACCTGCGGCCAGCGCCGCCGGTGGTTGTCCCTGCTGGCGAGGGCTCGCCTGTGCTGGGATCGAACCACTCCACGGCAAGCGGTACCGATGCTACGGACAAATCCACTGTCACGCTCCCACCTTCCGGCAAGTAGACCAGGTACTCTATCCCCGGGTCTGCCAGGCAGTATTGCGTCGACACCAGGTCGCCGCGCGGGACCGTGGCCAGCAGGTTCATCCGCTCCGCGTAGGTGCGGGTGTAGCCCAGGCTTTTCCGGATCGGATCCCACCTTCGATCGCGGGCGCGCCTGCCCGACAGGTGATCGGTCCAGGTGCCTCTCTGCTCGCCCTGTGGGCCAGCGGCTTCCTTTCTTCTGGGCTCCAGGTAGGGGTCCATAAAGAGGGGATTTAGTCCCCGGCAGAAGCTCTTCCACACCCATGCCTGGTTTCCGCCGATCCCCCAGAGGTGATCCGTGTCGGAAAGGATGACCTTGCTGCCGCCCGCTGCGGGCGGGTCATGCCTGTAGCCTCCATCGGGGCTTGGCGAGATCCATTCTGCAGGGCTGTTGAACAGGTTTTCGTTGGTGCCTCTGTCTTCTCTTGCAAACTGAAAGGTCATCCCTACGGGATGCTGCCTGGGCTTTGTCTTTTCGTACTGGTGGATGTAGCGGATCACGTGGTACTGCCATTCCGTCGAGTAGGCACCGCTTTCGTTGGCGATTTCATAGAGCACGTTGTCCAGGTCGTTGACGGTATCAATGACCCTGCGGACATAGGCCTCCTGCAAGGACGTGATAGCAGGGATCTGCAAGGTGTGCGTCTCGAGCCCCCTGCCGTCCCTGCCAGGGTCGCCATCGATCTCGTTCACGTTGTTATGGGCGTTGAAGGGGTGTCCATCCCAGCACCAGGGAACCAACGAAGCGTGCAGCCCATGTCCCTCAAAGAGCATGATCGATACATAGATTCCTCGCTCACCGGCGGCGACAACCCTCGAACGCAAGCGATGGAAGTACGCCTGGTTAAGAAGACTCAAGTCAAACCTGGGCTTGCCGTCTAGCGCCCTTCCCGGTCCGGCGCGCTGCCAGGGAAAGGGAGTAGCGTGTACCCATTCCCCATCGTATGTATACCTGGTCAGCTCCCAGGTCCACATGCGGATGAAGTTGTGGTTGTAGTGCCTCAAAAAGTCCAGGTACCCGTCAAAGTCAAAGGCCGGCGGGGGATCGGTTTTTCCCATATCTCTCAGGTTGGACCAGGTATGGGATCCGGTCAGGTAGACGGTCCTGCCGCTTCCGTCTGCAAAGTACCGTGGATTCTCAGGACTCACCCTGAGGGGGCCCGTGGCCGGGCGAAAGTCCTGCTGACTGCGCTGTCCCATGGCAAACCTCCTATCTGTGTTCATCACGGACCTTTTGTATCCTCTCAACAACTTGGGGCAGCTTGTATCGCCGCATAGGAATACGGCGATACTAGAGAAATCGCGTAGGGAACGCATGGGGATGCGTTCTCCGACACACTGAGAAGATACAGTCTTACGTTCTCGGTATCGCTGGGGATGTCTTTCATTGCCTTCTATGGGTGGGTGCGCAGCACCAGCGGCAGGTACACGGCTTCCCGCCACAGTCGGCCATAGATGTTGCTGTTGGGGGTAAAAGGCGAATCGTCGAACGCCACCATAAAGTCGTTGCCCCATCCGCTGGCCACGGCCGCGTGATCCGGGTACGACCGGCCCCCTACGAACGCGCTTTCCTGGCCCACGAGATCCCCATTCATGGAGACGGCCCGCGCATGAATGTCGGTGCTAGAGTCCGATGAATGTGTCCAGACTACCAAGTACTGCTGAGCGCTCTCGTTGCCGGCCACGGCCGGGATGGTCTGATCCTCTGGAGCGTCAGATATCTTGAAGGAAGACCCTGTCGTTCCATCCCCTGCCACCTGCTGGCCCCAGATGTCTCCGTCGGTGGTTTCGCCTGAGACATAACGGAGTTCCCAGACCACCAGGTATTGGCCTTGATCAGGCTGGGTTGGAATGGCCGCTATAGAAGGAGTGAATTCGTCGTTTCTATATCGGTCGATTTCGATGGATGCGGGCTGCAGACGAGTTCCGTCCCCTGCCACCAGCCGGGCATAGATGTCCCAATCGAGTTCGTGTTGATCCTGTTGCTGCCAGACCACCAGGTACTCGTCGCGGCTGCGGTTGTAAGCCAGGTCCGGTTCTCTCTGGGGAGATCCGCTAGGATCCTCGAAGATGATGAAAGTGTTGCCATCGAGCGATCCCGAACTAGACACGACCTGGCCCACGATACTCGTGGTGATGGGAAAGGACTCTTCCCAGACAACCAGGTATCTGTCCGAAGTGTAAGCATAGCTCACAGCGGGATTGGTGGGAGTAACGATGTTGGAACCGCTGACGAAGTCGATATCTGTCGTGTCCAAGACTTGCCCAGTCCCCGAGACGCGCCGGGCGCGAATGTTGTACCAAAGGCCATCGTGGTGCTCCCAGACTACCAGGTACTCACCGTGCTGGCCGTTGTAGGCTACGTCCGGATAACTCCGGTCGTCACTACACCCAGCAGAGACATCGAACGCGCCGTCGACAAGCGTTCCGTTCTTTGACACCCGCTGCGCACGGATAATATCGTCGCATTCGGCTCGATCGTTGTACCACACCGCCAGGTACTCTTCTCGATCGCTGTTATAGGCCACGGCTGGATGCACTTCCTGTTCAGGAGCCCCGCTGATGACAAAGTTGTCGCCAACGGGGCTGCCGCTGGCGCTGGCCCTGTTGAGGCCCTGGGCGGGCAACCCTGCCTTGGCGGCCATCATAGGTCGGATTGACCTGGTCTCTGCGACACCAAGCAGGCACACCAATAGACCCAACGTCAGCACCAATGTCAGCCAACGTGCTGTTTTGATCATAGTTCCTCTTCTGTCAGACAACAGGATCCATTCTGCCGAGATCTAAGGCGGACAGGCCTGTGTGATGCGTGCTGTGGATATCGCAGCGCCCCAGCCCCGACCTCGCACTCGAAAAGCTACGAGGCATCTGTTTTCTAGGTACCATTATATCACGTTTCTTTGCTCTTGTGAAGAGTTGCTCACACAACGTTGAGTACAGTTCAGCTCGGGGCGAGTAACCATCCAGAACGGATTTGACAATCCGTAGCGAGTGTGATATTGTCACCCTTCAAGTAGTCTCTTCGCCAGCGATGTACGTGAAGGATGTTGACGCGCGCGATGGCATTCGATTTGGCGATAGCGACGCTGTTGCTCCTGACCCCTGCTACCCGGCGCGTCCATCGGCTACGCTCAGTGTAGGCCCATTTCCGCTGCATCGCTGCGAACACGGATCGGCAGGATTCAGGCGGATTCGTAACCGTTCAGATGATGGCTTCTCGGTGAATTCCAGTAAATCTCTAGTGTTCCTCTGACGCTATTTTAACCGAACTATGCTACAATGGTAGCACGACCAAGCTGAGCGATGCAACTACCCCTGAACTCCTTGACGGTCAAGATTCTTCACAGATGAGACAAGGTTTTGGACGCAGATAGACGCTGATCGACGCTGATTCTTGATCTTCTATCTGCGAAAATCTGCGCGAATCTGCGTCCCATTCACCTGTCGGTTGGAGGCGAAGCTTCGCTGGATGGTTACGTGGATTCTTTCGACGGCGAGACTGATGATCCACCAAGTCGTGCTCATCCGCTGTTCTCTGCTGGCGACGCCGAGAACGTAGACCTAGCGGGCCAGGTAGGCGGCGCATTCTTTGCCATGGCCGTGCAGGGAAACTAGGTCTAGCCGGGCGTGGCCAAGGCTGATGGTGCTGGACATCTCTGACCCGGCTAACCCTGTGGTATACAAACCATCATACGCACCACCTGATTCCGAGGCGAAAGGGATGCCGCACGAGTGGGACACGTTGCCGACGGTGCAACTGCAGGGTCTGGACAGCGATGGGG
>Ga0114930_10005312_pt1 | contig 10632 bp, 9 predicted proteins | sample AnhtaG_FD_87300 | JGI IMG/M metagenome (GOLD analysis project Ga0114930, IMG submission 87300) | Deep subsurface microbial communities from Anholt, Denmark to uncover new lineages of life (NeLLi) - Anholt_01485 metaG | ecosystem: Environmental > Aquatic > Marine > Oceanic > Sediment | place... | reverse complement strand
CCGCTGTTCCTTTCTCGTTGATAACACGCACCGTGTCAAAGATCAATTTTGCCAGAATGGGCATGAGCCCCTCTGTGGGCTCATCCATCAAAATCAACTTTGGCCTGGTTATTAAAGCCCTGCCCAAAGCCAGCATCTGCTGCTCCCCTCCGGACAGGGTGCCTGCCTTCTGGCCAAGACGCTTCTCGAGAACGGGGAAATAATTGAATACCTCGCGCATCGCCTCGGGATCCGGTGCACCTTCTATAATGGGGATCTTCAGGTTTTCCAGCACAGTCAGTTTGGGGAAGAGGTGCCGCCCCTGGGGAACATATGCTATACCATTCCGGGGTATCCGGTAGTCTTTCATCTGGCAGAGGTTGACGTCATCAAGCCATATCGTTGCAGTCTTAGGTGGAACGAGCCCCATGATTGCCTTCAAGGTGGTCGATTTTCCCACACCGTTTCTCCCTACCAAGCCAGCCAGCTCCCCTTCTTTCACCTCAAAGGAGACGTTATGGAGGACATGGCTTTTCCCGTAAAAGCAATTGACTTGTTCCAACTTGAGCATGTTATGTACCCAAATAGATCTTTCTAACTTCTTCGTTATCTTTGATTTCTTGCGGCGTGCCTTCGGCGATGATTTCGCCGTAATTAAGTACGGTTATCCTCTCTGCCAGGCCCATGACCACGCCCATGTCATGTTCTACCAGAATGATTGTTTTTCCAGCAATCATGCCCTGAACTTTTTTTACCAGGATCACCGATTCTTCCGTGCTCAGTCCAGCAGTTGGTTCGTCCAGCAATAGCAATTCAGGTTCAGTACTCAGTGCGACTCCAATTTCAAGTATGCGTTGATCTCCGTAGGATAGTTCGGAACTGACTGTTTGTGCTTTTTCCTTTAATCCGATGAGCTCCAACATGTATTCAGTCTTATCTTTTACGTCCTTTCTTTTAGAGGCATGGACTAAAGGATTATAGATCCTCTTTCGGGATTGTACCGCTATCCAGATGTTCTCATAGACAGTCGATCCAGAAAAAAGACTGGTTATTTGGAGCGTTCTGGCAATACCGATATGAGAGATCCGGTGGGGGCTCAGATTGGTGATCTCCTTCCCTTTGAAGAAGATCTGTCCACCGGAGACAGGAAATATTCCATTAATCAGATTGAGCAGTGTCGTCTTTCCTGCCCCATTGGGTCCGATCAGTGCACGGAGTTCCCCTTTGTTTAAAGAAAGATTTACCTTGTTGACGGCTAATAATCCACCGAAAGATTTATTGACCTCTTTCAGCTCAAGAATAATTTCATTTGTTTCAGGCACTCGTCTCCCCTTTCTTCAACATCGATTGGATGTAGCCCACGAGTCCTTTAGGAGCCACTAAGATCATGAAAACCAAAACAATACCCGCGACAAGATCTGTGGTCTGAAGAATATCGATCAGATAATGCTCCAAAGACATGATGATACCAGCCCCTAATGCCGGACCTATCAATGTTCCCATGCCTCCAACAACGGTATAAACCACCGCATGTCCGGAGACCGACCAGTGGAGATAACTGGCTCCGGCATATTTGAGGGTGAGGCTGTAAAGACCGCCGGCCAACCCACTCAAGCCACCTGCAATGATGAAGGCGACGAGTTTATATCGCTGGACATTATAACCGATCAGCTGAACCCTTTCCTCGTTTTCTCTGATCGATATGAATACCTTCCCCAAGGGAGATTGGACAATTCTTCTCAAAAAGAGATAAGAAATGGCGACAATGGCTAAGACGAAGTAATAGTTGCTCTTGATATCCATCATATCAACACTAAGTAAACCCAGTCGGAAGGGAGGGGGTGAGAAGGTGAGGCCATCAGACCCTCCTGTAAAGGAGGTCCAAGTCTCCCCGATGATATTACCAATCATGGCAAAGATGATGGTGATGATGGCAAAATGGATTCCAGTCAACTTCACCGAAAAATATCCAACAAACCAGGCAAAGAGGATTGGAATGACGATGGAGAGGAAAAGGCTCAGTTCTGTATTGAAACCAAATTTCCGCACAAATATCGTGACGGTATAACTCCCCAAGCCAAAAAAGAGCGCCTGTCCAAAGCTTAAAAGTCCGGTGTAACCGAAGATGAGGTCAAAGGAAATGGCAAATAAAACCCAAACGAAGAGTTCTATTAAAAAGGTTTGATAGTAGAGGTCCACAAAAAAGGGTAAAACGGCCAACACAAGGAGGACGAGTCCGAAGATCAGGACAAAACCGAAATGGCTTATTTTGGAAAGGATCATGTTTCCCCCTATTCTCCAAATAGCCCCTGGGGCCGAATCAATAAGACAAGTATCATAAATGCCAGAGCAAAGACCATTGCAATCGAGGGAGGAACAAAGAGGGAACCTACCCCCTGGATTAAGGAGATCATAATGGCAGCGAGCACAGAACCTTCAAGGTTGCCCATCCCCCCAACGATCACGATGATGAAGGCCATGATGAGCACCTCACGGCCCATCATAAACTCCACAGAAACAATGGTAGCAGCCAATACCCCTGAAAAGGCGGCTAAGGCCGACCCTAAAGCAAAAGTCCACATATAGACCTTGGTAACGGGGATCCCTATGGCAACGGCCATCTCCCGGTCTTGAACCACTGCCCTCATCCAGAGTCCATATTTGGCTTTTCTTAAGAAAAACCACAGTCCTGCCATCACCAAGCCAGAAATGGCTGCGATCACAACACGCATCAGGGGATATTGTAATTGAAAGAGCGGGAAACAGTAAGTAATAGGAGCATCAATTCTCCTTGGCGAACCGCCAAAGACTATCAGCACCAATTCTTGAACCGCTAACATCACCCCAAACGTACAGATAATCGTCATGATGGGTTTATCTTCAATGGTCCTGAGTAAACCCTTTTCCATGAGGATGCCGATGACTCCAACACAAAGAGGAGCGATGATTAAAGCAATCCAAAAATTTCCCGTGAGCTCAATCAGGTACCAGGCCACCACAGCCCCCAACATATAAAGGGCTCCATGGGCCATATTGATAATATAGAGGAGGCCGCAGATCATGTTTAAACCCAGAGCGATCAGGGCCATCATCAACCCCCAGACAATTCCATTCAAAATGGCAACCGCCAAATTGGAGATCACGAATCTTGTCCTCTTAATAGATTGGTTTTCAATTTAAGATCCCTCCCCTTCTCCTCGGGGGAGAAGGGGAGGGACTTCGGGTGGAAAATAGTTGTTTTTTAAAGCTTCTTCCTTAAATCTACTTCCGGTTCGTATATCGCCTTTTCTTTAGGAATACGCGCAAGGACCTTCAGCTTGAGATCAGGCTCTACTCTCGAAATATAAAAGTCTGCGAAGCCCTGATGGTCTTGCTCCCTCATATCCAGGTCACCAACCGGACACCATGGACCGGCTTTCAATTTCAAACTGCAAATAGCCTTGATGAGGTCCGCATTCTTTTTGCTGTTCTTCCAGCCGGTCTGCTCGATACCTTGCTTGATCATATAGGGATACACCCACATGGACCACATATGGGAGCCTGCAATGGCGACCTTTGGGTTGCCAACCTCATTTCCGTCATCGTCCACCCCGCAGGCTTTTCGATAGGGGATCTCGTAAGGATGAAGTTCTTTAGGAACCTGGTCTAAGTGCCGGGGATGGTATTCGATATAGTAGGCCCCTGCTGATTCCTTTCCAACAACCTTCTGGCCGATGCCTTCCGTAGTGCAAATCACGGTAAATCTTTTGAGCCGCTTATGAAGTCCCAGCTCGACGGTCTGTCTTAAGACCGCTAAGGAAGCTGAACCCAGGAACACGGTGAACAAAACCTCCGTGTCGTGATCCACTTTCTGCAAAAAAGGAACAAAGTCTGCGGTGGCGAAAGGAGCACGGATCTCCTGAGTTTTCCCACCCGCTGCCCTGATACGGCTTCCAAATTCTCTTGCCAGGGAGTGACCCCAGGCATAATCAGCCACTAAGAAAGTCCATTTCTTGCCCAGATTATCAAAGCCCCATTTCCAACCCGCCACAGCTTGCGACCTCGCATGGGAATGGTTACGAATATAGTAGGGAATGGCGTCCTTTCCGGTGAACTCATAGGTCATGGCACCCCCGCTAAAGAATGGAGTTTTGTATTGTTCAGCAAGAGGAAAACAGGCCTTATGGACTCCTGAGTGGATCGACCCCATGATCATATCTACCTTATCCTCTAAAATCATTTTTTTGAACATGCTTGCCCCCCAGGCCGGCTTGCACTTCGTGTCATAATCAAACAATTCAATTTCTCGTCCTGCAATGCCACCCTCCTCATTCATCTTGGCTATGGCTGTCCTGCCTACCTTCCCCATCCAGTATCCATATTCCGTAGCAAAAACGGTATATTCGTTAAACATCCCAATTTTAATGGGTGGTTCGGCTCCATAGGTAAAGGGCGTAAAGGCCATGGAACCCAGGGTCAACCCGGCTGCTCCCACAGCAGTGGTTTTAAGAAAATCCCGCCGGCTCACCTTCTTAGTTAAGAGGCCTTGCGCCTTTTTCGGTTTTCTTTTTTTTGCTTCCATAATTCTCCTCCTTATAGGTTTTTGGAATCTTTCCCGGAAAATCCCCAATCCTTATTTCATTACACCTCCCTTCCAGGCCAGCATAGGGTTAATTTCCGGAAGGATTTCTTATAGAACCCGATCAATGAGTTCTGTAAGGTCATAGAGTTTCATCTCACTCCCGATCCTTTGGGCACCCTGGTTTAAATTATAATGGCAAAAGGGACAAATTGAAACCATGTGCTCTGCACCTGTATTCATACCCTCTTCTATCCTTAGGGATGCATTCTTCGTAGCCCAATCACCATATCCTGTCATAACACCGCCACCCCCACCACAGCAATAGGAATTGGCCCTGATTCTATCCATTTCAGTAAATTCAATATCAGGAATTGCTTTAAGCAGCTCTCTTGGTATGTCATAAAGACAATCCTCTTCACTTGTTTCGAGATAGGCATCCTTCCAGGCAACGGACCCATCTTCGTCAAACTTAAACTTATTTAGATGTCTCCCGGTATGGCAAGGATCGTGGTAGGTAACCTTCCAGGGGAGATTACCAGTTAGTTTTAGTGTTCCTTCCTTGTAAAGATTATTTAGCAATTCAGCAGTGTGGATCACTGTTATGCCCTCTAACATCCTATCATTATCTTCACACATGGTGTAGTCTTTTTTTATGGCCCTGTAACAGCCGGCGCAGGAGGTGACAATGTTATTAACCCCCCTGTTCTCATGTAGCCATTTGAATTTCTCTAAATTTGATTCAGCCGCCCGCTTAAATCCTTCTGCGTCACCAATTCTCATTAGAGTGGAGCCGCAACAGATCTCCTCTTCTCCCAAAATTCCGAAATCAAGCCCAAGCTTCTGAAAGATGGAGGCAGTGGCTACCGGAACGTCTCTTACAGGTAAGTTATATGCACCAGTGCATCCCACATAAAACAGCATAGGAGCAGATTCTTTATTAATATCTTTTATGGGCTGCTTGGCTTTTTTAAATGGCCTCGTCCAATCTGTGCGAACCCTACGTGGGCCTTGATAGGGGTTGTCATAGTCCCTCATAGATTGAGCGATAACCTTTTGGGTAGGCATGGGTCCTGCACCATCCTCGACCGCCTTTCTTCTCATTGCCTCTATGATTTCTGGGATGTATGGCTTATGATCCAGTTCGCATTGGTTTGCACAACCGGCGCATACATTACACTTATAGATAGCGTCTAACAGCTCATCATCCCATTCCAGTTCTCCACTAAGGATTCCTCTGGCAAAGGCGATCTTGCCCTTAGCTGACATAAAGCCTTCAAAACCAAATTCAACTCCCGCGGGACAAATTTCACCGCTTTTTGTAGGAGGGCCATAATCATAGGCTACTTTACATGTACCACAGGCGGTACATCTCCATATCTTATGTTCCAAATCTTTAAGTTTAGATATATTCCATTTCATATCTGACCTCCAGGTATTTGTTGTTCATTATAGGTATAATTATATTATATACCAAGCTTTCCGGGATTCATTATATCATTGGGATCTAATAGTTTCTTTATCTTTTTCAGAAGCATGAGATAGCCAGGATGTGCCCGTTTATTAATCTCTGTAGCAAAATCAACGGGTGGTTTATAGGGCATACCCCCACCATCTAAGTCTGCCTTTAGACATTCAACAATGGCTCGCCTGGCATTCTCGGTCTCCTCAGCGCTCTGCTTATTAAAAGGAATCATGGCCCTTAGCATGCCGTAATGCACGCCGCGGTACATACTCATCCGTACTGAAGGAGAGAGGTTGTGCCCGGTGAGGATCTCTTTCCACTTATTGTATACAGGTGCCCACTTATTTGCAGGAGTAAATGTTCCGGGCCAGGAAATACCGCCTCCTCCCTGCTTACAGTAATTTTTCGTTGTCCCAACAATCTGGCTTGGCAGTTGGGTTCTGGCTTTTAGCGCTTCTTCGGGATAATGGGTCTCCTTAATACTCGTGCCCTTCTTTTGCTCTTCCTTCAAAACCATCCCCCAGATCTCTTCCCTGGCCTCTCTCTCCTTTTCGGTGAAGGAGTAAGTGGTGGCATAACTGAACCACTCCGGGTCTGAATCCGGCTTGGGTTTATAAGGGTAGGGGATGGGGACCTGTGCCAGCCACCAGGATACCCCAGTAAGGTCATCACAGATCTCATAGTTGCTCAGGTTTAACATGTACGAATACATATCCTCCACATTGTCACATGATACGGTGAATATCTTAAGAATTGGAGGAGTGTGATGAACGTTAATACCCAGTTTTGTCACCACTCCAGTGCCTCCCAGCCATCCCTTAAAGAGACCATCCATTTGGGGCATGGGCAGTACGCTATGCCAGGCATCTGGATTAATAGCGCATGACCCCGCCCTTACCAACTCTCCGGTAGGAAGGACGACCTCCATACTGGTGATCTCCTGGCTTTGCAATCCATATCTTGCATTTAGGCCTCCAATCCCATGGCTTATGGCACAAGAGGAAACCGAAGATGAGGGGGGGCCCACAGGCCAGCCAAAGCGTAGATTATATTTAGAAAGAGCGCTGGCCAATTGAGCATGTGTTACACCAGGTTCGATCACTGCCACGAGGGCTTCGGGATCAAGTTTTATGATTTTATCCATGCGTTTTAAATCCAGGAGAATGCCCCCTCTCTCAGGGATGGTAAGCCCCCCGATGTTTGTGCCGCCAGTATATGGCACTACAGGGATTTTTTCTTTATTTGCGAATGTTAAAATCTTCTGGATCTGCTCCACTGTAGTGGCCATAACCACAAAGTCCGGCAGCTTGGGTTTAACAAAGCTCATGTCATAAGAGTAAGCATAACGTATGTGTTTGGCAGCTGTGGCATTTTTTTCACCTACAATCGATGCCAATTCTTTTAAAATTAGTTCTTCATTTCTAACATGCATAATCTCCCCCTGCTTTTAAAAGTTACTGTTAGTAATATAAAATAGTATCCCATTATGAGTAAATGTAAAGCATAAAATTTCGACTCTCTTTTGCTTTAGCAAAGTGACTTCAGCTTTTCTAAACGGCTACTCCTTTTTCTTACCACTATCTTAAAGTTCCTCGGAACATCAGCCAGCAAAGACATGGACTGTTCCGCCCCATCATTGTAACATCCTATTATTTTATCTTCTATGGCCAAGGCCTTATTCACCGCGTCGGCAAGACCTGCATCCTGCGGGAGGTCGGTCTCAAAGGTGTAGTTATCCGGGTCCAGATCAAATGCATAACAACCCTCGATCGCATCCGTGATCACGTACTGGTACGCCATCTGAACCTGCTTATTATATTTCCTGTTCTCCTTGGCGAAAGAAAGGAAGTCCTCTCCATTTTTAGGGAACCTCCTCGCGATGTCTTCGTAAAATTTTGCCGCTTTCTCTTCGAGCTCCCTAATAAAACTTAAGGTCTCAGAAGCCGTGCATAGTTTCATAGTTATCCCCCCTTTATAACCACCTATGGATACATACCTTGCTTTCGGTAAAGAAGCGAACGGCTTCCTTTCCTTGAGTATGCAATATCCCCATGAAAGAACCCTTCATACCGCTAAAAGGATAAAAGGCCATAGGCGCGACGATTCCAATATTTATACCTACATTTCCACTAATCACGTCGTACTGAAATTGACGGGCATACTTACCGCTTGAGGTAAATATGGCATGGCCGTTATGATAAGGGCTTTCATTGCATATCTCTATGGCCTCTTCCAGGGTTTTTGTCCTGATCACACCCATGGTGGGGCCGAATATCTCTTCGCGAACGATTCTCATCTCCCGCGAAGCATTTTCCATGATTGTGGGCCCAAGGAAACAGTTATCAGGATAATCTCCGACAATCTTTGATGCCTTTCTGCCATCCAGTCTCAGGGTAGCCCCTTCTTTGATCCCAATCTCTATGTAGTCTAATATCTTCTCTTTCTTCTGTGCGTCTCGCACAGGCCCCATCTGCACTGATTCATCAAGCCCGTTTCCGACAACGATGGCCTTTGCCCTGGCAGTCAGTTTCTCCATAAAATCGTTGTAAAAGGCATCGTCCTCCCCCACAACAGCGAGGGTCTGGCCTGCGAGGCATCTTTGGCCCGCGTTGCCAAAAAACGATGTGAGGAGACCCGGTATGGTTGCACCCACATTGCAATCGGGCATGATGACCAGTATATTTGCAGCCCCGCCTTGGGCAATCACCCTCTTACCGGTTGCGCCGCAGCGGGGGTAGATCACATCCGCCATTGTCGGTGTGGAACCGACAAAGGTTATTCCTTCAATATCTGGATGGTCGAGCATCCCATTAACCACTGTCCTGCCACCATTTACCACATTCCATACTCCCGGAGGAAAACCGGCTTCTTCAGCCAGTTCAGCGATCTTCGCCTGAGTGCAGGGAACCTCACTCGATGGTTTGATCACGATGGTGTTTCCAGTGGCCACCGCATAAGGCGCTGACCAGAGAGGGATCATTAACGGGAAGTTGAATGGGCCTATTATCCCGAAAACCCCTAAAGGTGTCCGGATGAGGTACTCATCTATGCCAGAGGCAATATCCTCTGAACTGTCACCCATCATCAGAGTAGGTATCCCGCAGGCCACTTCCACATTTTCAATACCACGCCTCGTTTCCCCTCTTGATTCATCTATGCATTTCCCATGTTCCTGTGTCTGAATTCTGCTGAGCTCTTCAAAGTTTTCTTCCATCAATTGACATAATCGGAGGAGGTATCTGCACCTGGTAACCGCAGGTGTCCTTCTCCAATCATAAAATGCATCTTGTGCGGCCTTTACCGCCCCGTCAATTTCTTCCCTGGTTGAAATGCCCACTCTCGCAATGGTCTCATATGTAACTGGATTGACAACATCTATGATTTCACCTTTTGACTCAACCCATTCCCCATCGATAAAGTTTTTAATCATCGGTACGTCTTTTATTGGTTCTTCCAGAACAGCCATATCTCAAACCTCCCTCTTTATATTTATTTTGCCCTTCAACCTATGAATCTTATAAAAAATCCCTTTAATCTCCCTTATCCTTGTCTTTGAGAACAACCAAATATAATTCTCCAGATCCAACCCGCTTGAAAAGTGTGCCTTTTTTTTGAAGGGTTGAAACAGCTTCTTGATCATTGAGTGCTTCTAAGTTCAATCCTGCCCGCATATCGCTAACCGCCTCTTTATCTTCAAATTCGGCCGGATCAAACGGGACATCTCCTGTCATTTTAGATAGGTAATTCTCAGTCTCTAAGAGATCAGCAATCATTTCTCTTCTGGCCCCTGCACCATCTTTCCGGATCAGGCATTCAAAAATACGCCGGTGGGATTGTCTGACCTTGTCGTAAAAGTCATCGTCCAGCCTTAATTGGGATTTTATATCTCTAAGGAGATTATCAATAAAATCCATGATCAGAATCAGGATAGGGTGTTGGGTCATCCTGGCCAGATATCTATGAAATCTGATTCCCCTTAACACCTCTGCCCGGGAATCGATAGCCTGCTCCCCAATAATACCTTCCAGTTTTTGGATATCTTCTTCAGTTATTTTTGAAGCAGCTATCTGAGCCACGGATGGTTCCAGGAGATATCGGAGTAAGGTGATGTCCTTGATGGAGACCGATTTGAAATGAAGAAAATTGATGATGCTGTTAATAGTAGTTTTCATCTCTACTTCGGCAATAAAGACTCCACCACGTACCCCCTTTCTGATTTCTATCAACCCCATGGCTTCAAGAACCCTTAGTGCCTCTCGCATTGTTGCCTTACTTACTTCAAACTGATTTATCAGCTCATTTTCAGAGGCGAGCCTATCCCCAGGCTTGAACTGGCCAGAGAGCACAGCATCCCTGATCTGTTCTATGATATGTTGGGAAATTTTTTCTGCTTTACTGGCTGCCTGAAACATTTAATAAGATATTAAAATTTTCTATTAAGATTTTAAGGCTTGGTTATCTTAAAGTATGATTTCATATAAAATAAAAGAAAATTCTTTTTGTCAAGAAAAATATTATAATATTTTACCTTTTAAATTGCTACATCTTCTTTTTTAAAATATTTACACGGGAATTTACTTGAAAAAGGGCTTGAGATGGGTTAGGAGGACAGAAAGTATCTTCTCACTTT
>Ga0114930_10005310_pt1 | contig 10633 bp, 9 predicted proteins | sample AnhtaG_FD_87300 | JGI IMG/M metagenome (GOLD analysis project Ga0114930, IMG submission 87300) | Deep subsurface microbial communities from Anholt, Denmark to uncover new lineages of life (NeLLi) - Anholt_01485 metaG | ecosystem: Environmental > Aquatic > Marine > Oceanic > Sediment | place... | reverse complement strand
TTTGTGCCGATTTTAAATTGGCTTGAAAATTTCAAAGAACGCTGTGAGTATCGCTATAAATTCCTATTATCGTATTGATTTGGACTTTTTCAGGAAGCCCTAATTAGAGGTACAATTGATAGTAAAAAGACTTGTGAACATTATGAGAAGATTACAAACGAGAAAAGTATCACTGTACCTTGTTTATTTCAAGATTTAAAGAAAAGACTGTTTTTCCTTTGCAGTGCTGGTAATTCTGAAGGTTGGTCAAAAGAGGATAAATTGGAAATTCTCAGGGCGACTTGCAGTTTTTTGCAAAATCTAAAAGTTAATCCAAAAGTTGGCATACTGACAGCAGTTAGAAAAGAGACCTATGAACGCAAGAAAAATTCAGATGATTTTATTCAAAGAGAATTGAATAAGACATATGAAGATGCAGAATGGTTGGTACAGAAATTAAAAGAAAAATATGAAGTTTTCAATCATGAAATAGAAATTAATACTGCAGTTGAGAATGGCTGTAATGTAATTCTACCTATAAATGGTATTGTAGGCAATCAGATATTCAGAGTTTTCTTTATGTGTGGGTATAAAAATTTATTTAATCCAAGAATCGGATTATCAAGATATTATACCGAAAACACAAGAAATGAAACTGATTTTACGAACCATATCAGGTGGTTAGTTGCCTGGATTAGTGGTTTTCAGGTTATTAAATGATTTCTCAAGTTATTATTAATGCATTCATATTAGCATTGAATATAATTTTAATTGCGTCTTCATTTGCGATCATATTTTTTACCACCTGCTTCTTCCACTTCGCCCACGCCGTGGTCTTCACGTCGGGTGCGTATTTCACGTAAAATTAAAGTGTCTAAAGTGAACTAAAGTCTGAAGTGCCTAAAGTTCACCTCTCAGCCCTCCGGGTGTTACATTCTAAAATTTGTGTTTTTGAAAAAAGGATTTGATGGATAATAATCCAAGGAAAAAAAGAACGCCTTGGCCAGGGTGCTGCTCTTGGCGTCGCTGGGCATGTACATCCTGCTGCAGAATGCCATCACATTTTATCTTGCCAATACCTCGAAATATTCATATATTTAGACAGCGCACTATCGAAATTGCTGGGAATAGGGATACTACACTATCCAAATGTTCAAAATCGCTGAAATCGATTCCCGGAATCGATGGTGGAATCAGGTGAAACGTTTGTCACTCTTACCAGTGTAAAAGGTCTCATTAAGATCAGAGGAAAAAATGAATCTCAAAGTCATACTCGAACCAAGTTCAGAAGGTGGGTATACTGTTTATGTCCCTTCACTTCCCGGTTGTATCAGTGAAGGCGACACAAAAGAAGCAGCCTTGGATAATATCAGAGAAGCCATCGAACTGTATTTAGAACCTGTAGAGGATGATATTGTCCTCGAACCCAATTCTGAAACGATCGAAATTGCAGTATGACAAAGATACCCAGCCTGAATTATGAGAAGATTATAAAGGCTCTGCAACGGGATGAGTGGATTGTAGTCCGTCAAAAGGGAAGTCATGTCCGGTTACAGAAGAGAACTGCGGATAAAACGCTCAAGCTTACAATCCCGGCTCACCGCCCAGTAAAAAGATCAACACTTTCACATATTCAAAAGCATGCCAATTTGTCTGTTGAAAAATTCTTGGAGTTACTATAAGCAGGATCGGGTCTTCACTTTGTGTCTGAAACGACATCCGACTCTGAAATCGGCTTCACGGTATACACTGTGTTGGATTACAGGTTACAATTTCGACCCATATTGTTTCCCGTAAGAAACAATTACATCTGAATACTAAAGTACTTTCTTTATGGACATTTTATGATCAACCAACTTCTACTGAACGCCCTTTTCGCCGGCTGCATCTATATCCTCATCGCCGTCAGCTTTTCTCTTATCTACCACATCACCCGCTTCTTCCATTTCGCCCACGCCGTGGTCTTCACCTCAGGCGCGTATTTTACGTATCTGTTCCATAAACTCCTCGGCCTTCCCGTATGCATCGCTATCCCCATCGCCATTGGACTGGCTGCTCTGCTGGGGTGCGGGATGGAGGTTTCGGTTTACAAGCCGTTAAGAAAGAAGAACGCCTCTCCCATGGTGCTGCTCTTGGCGTCGCTGGGGTTGTATATCGTGCTGCAGAATACCATCAGCATGGTATTCGGAGATGACACGAAGTCTATACGCTCCGGCGTGGTAAAAGAGGGTCTGCTGGTGTTTGGGGCGAGGATTACACCGATTCAGATTGTAATTATTTGCACAAGTATCGTGCTGGTGGTGCTCGTGGCCCTTTGGCTCAAGAAATCCAAGATGGGCAAGGCCATGCGAGCGGTTGCCAACGACGCAGAATTAGCGGAGATTTCGGGCATCGATTCGCATAACGTGATTCTGTGGACCTTCGCCATCGGTTCAGGGCTTGCCGGCGTGGCGGGCATCCTCGTGGCTCTGGATGTGGACATGACACCCACGATGGGTATGAACGTCCTGATGATGGGCGTCGTGGCGGTGATCATCGGGGGGGTAGGAAGCATCCCAGGCGTGGCCTTGGGCGCGCTGCTTCTGGGCTTGGCCCAGCATCTGGGCGTGTGGAAGATCAGCTCCCAGTGGCAGGACGCGATTGCGTTTATTATTCTGTTTGTGTTTTTACTGGTCAGGCCCCAGGGGTTTCTGGGGAGGAAGGTAAAAAAGGTGTCGGTGTGACACCCCCCTGTCGTCCCCCCTCGAGGGGGGACCATAGGGGGGTGTTCCCGGCTCAAAAAACAGAGGGAATGACAAGTTAAGACAATGACATACTTACTCCATATCCTCATCTACATCGGCATCTTCAGCATCCTGTCCATCTCGCTGAACCTGCTCGTGGGCTATACGGGTATTCTGTCTATCGCCCACGCGGCGTTCTACGGCGTGGGCGCGTACGCGGTGGCGCTGATGGCTCTGCAGTTCCACAGCCCGTTTCTGGTGAACCTCGTCCTGGCCGTCATCGCCTCAGGAGTTCTGGGTGCGCTCGTGGGCATCCCGTCTCTGCGCATCAAGGACGACTACTTCATCATCGCCACGTTCGCGTTCCAGGTCATCGTGTTCAGCATCCTGAACAACTGGGTCTCCTTCACGGGTGGGCCGATGGGATTGCCGGGGATTCCCCAGCCGGTGATCTTCGGCATCCGGGTTTCGTCCCACGTGGGTTTTCTGATCCTCATCGTGATCCTTTGCGTTTTCACGTTCTGGTTTTCTGGTCGAGTCGTAAAGTCTCCCTTCGGGCGGGTACTCAGGGCCATCCGCGAGGATGAGGTGTTTGCCCAGTCGTTCGGCAAGAACGTGGCGGGATTCAAGGTTAAGGTCTTCATGATGGGCGCTGGACTAGCCGCCATCGCCGGTGTGATGTATGCCACGTACATCAGCTTCATCGACCCGACGAGTTTCACGGTCATGGAATCGATCTTCATCATCTCCATTGTCATCATAGGAGGGGCCGGCAGCCTGTGGGGACCGGTTCTGGGTGCGGTGGTGCTGGTCGCCTTGCCGGAGCTGTTGCGGTTCATCGGTCTGCCCAATGCGGTGGCGGCCAACATCCGACAGATGCTCTACGGCGGTCTGCTCGTGGCGTTCATGCTCTGGAGGCCGAGGGGGTTTGTGGGAAAGTATGGATTTAATAAATAGACACATGGTACTCCAAGTTCAAAATCTCAATAAGAACTTCGACGGTATCACGGCTCTGGACAATTTCTCCTGTACCGTGGATGAGGGAGAAATCCTGGGCTTATTCGGGCCCAACGGTGCGGGAAAGTCAACCCTTTTCAACGTGATCACGGGATTCATTTCTTGCGACAGCGGAAAGGCGATTTTTCGGGGGAAAACGCTGCTGAAAAGGTCGTCGGACAAGATCTCTCTGATGGGCATCTCCAGAACCTTCCAGGATCTACGTCTCATCCGGCAGATGACGGTGCTGGAGAACGTGATGCTTGCGTTCCATCACCAGCCGGGTGAGAGGCTCAGGAACGTCTTTCTCAGAAAAAGAACATCCGACCGTCACGAAGAAAAAAATAGAGAAGCGTCCCTGGAAATGCTCGAATACTCGGGGATTGCGGATAAGGCAGATCAACCAGCAGGGAACCTCTCCTACGGCCAGCAGAAGCTCTTGAGCATCGTGTGTTGCCTTGCCTCGGGCGCGGGGCTTCTGCTCCTGGACGAGCCTGTCGCCGGCATCAACCCAGGAATGATCGATAAGATACTATCCATCATCCAGGAGCTTCCCGAAAAGGGGAAGTCCGTGATTTTTATCGAGCACAATATCGATGCCATCATGCGAGTGAGCCATCGTGCCATCTTCATGGATGCTGGCAGGAAGATCAGCGAAGGCCTGCCGGAGACGGTCCGAAACGACCCGAAAGTGATCGAGGCATACCTCGACTGATGAGGATTTGTCTTGCTAAAAATAACTAATTTAAATACAGGGTATAACGGACTCCAGGTCCTTTACGACCTATCGCTCCACGTCGAACCAGGTAAGGTCGTCTCCGTTATAGGCCCCAACGGGTCGGGGAAATCGACTCTGCTGAAGGCCATCAGCGGCATCCTGCCCGTGTGGAAAGGTGACATCGTTTTCGACGGGGTCTCCATCCGGAGGAATCCACCATCGAAGAACATCGGCCTGGGGTTGACCTTCTGTCCGCAGGGCAACCGCGTTTTCACTGAATTGACGGTGTACGAAAACCTGGAGATCGGCGGGTTCGGCCTTCCTAAGCAGGAATTGGGTGTACGTATCGACAGCGTGTTTTCCGTCTTCCCAGCCCTGAAAGAACGACACAAGCAGAAAGCGGGCAATCTCAGCGGAGGTGAGCAGCAGATGCTGGCCCTGGCCAGGGCGTTGATTCCTTCGCCCAAACTGCTCTTGCTCGACGAGCCCTCCCTCGGCCTCGCACCCAATCTCCTGGACGATGTCTTCAAAAGACTCGTGGAGATCAACCGGGAATTCCATCTCTCCGTACTCATCGTGGAACAGAAGGTGATGGAGGTACTTTCGATTTCAGATAGAGTTTATTCAATGAAGCTTGGCAGGATCGCTTTTGAAGGGAAGACGGAAGAACTTAAAGGAAATAAAAAGAAATTGAAAGAACTGTTTTTGTAATCTTTCGACGTATAGTCTTTTCTCTCAAAATATAATATTCTTCAACGACGACTTTTTGATCGTTTACTATTCCTCCAAAAACCTCATCGCCGCGGACGAAAGCAGCAGCGCCCCGTATTTTAAAATTTCATCATCAGGCGCAAATTTTGGATGGTGCAGCGTGCCCTCCATTCCGGCTCCCAGGAAGAAAAAGAAAGAAGGTATCTTGTGGGAGTAAAAAGCAAAGTCCTCAGCCACAGTCAAAGGATCGGTGAGAAGCACACATTTCTCACCCAGTAGCTCACGAAAAAGCGCTGCCGTCTGCTTGGTGAGCGCTTTGTCGTTTTTCACAAAGGGGTGGCCTTTAAAAAATTGGAATTCGTAATCAATCCCGTAGGACAAGGCAAGCCCCTTCAAGATTTTTTCTATTCCCTCTTCAATCATCTTCTCCGTTTCAAAGGAAAACGACCGGACCGTGCCTTCCATGTCCACCCGGTCGGCAATCACGTTCATGCGCACGCCGCCGTGGATTGTTCCAATGGAAAGCACCGCCGTTTCATTGGGGTCCTTCACACGGCTGATGAGTGACTGAAACTGCATGATAGCAGCGGATGCGGCATAGATGGCATCGATTCCCTGATGCGGAAACGCTCCGTGGCTGGCCTTTCCGAGAATCGAGATTTTGATTGTCGCCACATTGGCCATGATGGGTCCCTCCCGAAGGGCCACTGTTCCGATGGGATACCCCGGCATGACGTGCAGTCCGAACAACGCTTCGATTTTTGGGTTCTCCAGAATTCCAGCATCGATCAGCACGGATGCACCACCAGGGCTTCCGTCTGTCGTTCCTTCCTCGCAGGGCTGGAAAATAAACACCACCATGCCTGGAATTTTATCTCTTAGATCGGAGAGCATCCTTGCCGCGATCAAACCATTCGTCATGTGTATGTCGTGCCCGCAGGCATGCATGACTCCCTGGTTCTTCGATGCCCACTCCAACCCTGTGTCCTCTTGGATGGGCAGCGCATCCATCTCCGCACGGATTCCCACAACCGGACTCGGCTGTCTCCCCTTCAAGATGGCTTTTACTCCTCTCTTCCCACCGATGTTCGTCGTCACTTCCAGTCCACATTCCTTAAGATAGTCGGCAATGAACCGACTCGTCTTCTCCTCACAATAGCACACCTCCGGGTTTTGATGGAGATGCTTTCGTATCGTTACTGCTTCTTTATAGTAGGTTTCGTTTTTCTCTTTTAACAACCCAACCCATTCCGACTGTTGCGCAACGAGGGAAGAGAATAACAATAAAACCCCGAGCAAAATGAGTTTTTTCATGATGTACTCCTTTTCGATGCGATGGGCATGATGATACCACCTTCCTCATCACTTCCGTAGACTTCAGCTTCTCCTTCCGAGAACAGCTTTCCCACATACGCGGCTGTCACGGCGTCGAGTTCGTGGTCGGACATGCCTTTTTTCAAACCTTGGATGCCGAGTTTTTCGTGGCCTTTTTTCATCTTATCCAACCCTTGTTGTTTTCGGGGAATACCTAAGATGTCCTGGGCGCCTCCGGGGTAGACTTCGAGAGTCGGGCATTCGCAGAATTGGAGTTTTTCTTTCAGAGCGATCCCCCTCTGAGTCAGAACTCGTATGGGACCGAGGGTGATGGGAAAGAATTTGATCTTTCGGCGGAGGAGTTCCCGGTCGCAGGGGCGGAGGTGATCACCTGAACGGTCTTCGATGGTTTTGCGACCCAGGGGAAGGGACAACGGGGCATCGATGGTGATGACGGTGGGTTGACAGGACTCTGCGATTCCGACGATCTCTTCGTCCTCGTAGGCGAGGAATGTTTCGACCGTCATGTCCCTCAGGATACATATGCCCGAGGGACGTGTGGGTACACCCGCCAGGTCGATGCCGAGGATGGTGGTGGTTTTCGGATCATGCATGATTGTGATCATGGATTGTAATGTTCGAAAAAGGAGGGGTGAGAAACCCCTCCCTTCCGAAACCCTCCTTTGTCTTTCCTCTCCTTCGGCTTCGTCCTTCGGCAAGCTCAGGACAGGCTCAGGACATGCCTTGACAGGGAGGAAACCACATAAAGTTTTACCATTCGGCCCCTATTCCCCAGGCCAGAAATCTTTCATCCGTTCGGCGAATTCTTGGAGTTTCTGGTTGGCGAGGTAGTGGATCGTGCCTTCGGGATAGTTGCCCTTTTTATCCTTTTTCCCAGCCGGCTTGTCGGTTAGGATCTCGATGCCCTGGTTGATGGTCTCGACGGACCAGATGTGGAATTTCTTCTTCTTGACGGCTTCTACGACGTCTTTCCGAAGCATGAGGTCACCGACGTTCTTCTTGGGGATCATAACGCCCTGCTTGCCGGTGAGACCTTTGGCTTTGCAGACGTCGAAGAAACCCTCGATCTTTTCGTTCACGCCTCCGATGGGCTGGATCTCGCCTTTCTGGTTGACTGAACCGGTGACGGCGATGTCCTGCCTGAGAGGAGTCCCTGATAGCGAGGAGAGCAGACCGTAAATCTCCGTGGACGAGGCGGAGTCGCCGTCCACGCCGGAGTAGGATTGCTCGAAACAGAGGGAAGCGGACATGGCTAAGGGTTTGTCCTGGGCGTACATGCGGCGGAGGTAGCCGGCGATGATGAGGACGCCCTTGTTGTAGGTTCGGCCGCCGAGGCCGGCTTCCCGTTCGATGTTGATGATGCCGGACTTTCCCATGGCTACTTCAGCCGTGATCTTGGAGGGTTTGCCGAAGGTGTAGTCGCCGAGGCTGTAGACGGATAGCCCGTTGACCTGCCCTATTCGGGCACCCATGATGTCGATCATTAAAGTCCCGTCTTCGATCAACTCCTGAATCTTCTCTTCGATCATTTTCAGCCGGTACTCTTTCTCCTCGATGGCCTTGTCCACGTGTTTGGCTGTGACGATCTTGCTCTTGGACTGTGTTGCCCAGTAGTAGGCTTCTCTGATGATGTCGGCCACGTCGCTGAACCGGGTGGAAATTTTTTTCTTCCGTCCTGCCAGGGTCACGCCGTACTCGATGACAGAGGCCAGGGCTGAGCTGTCCATGGGCATGAGGTTCTCGTCTTTGCAGATCTTGCAGGCGAAGCCAGTGTACTCCTGGATGGCTTTCTGGTCGTTGTCCATGATGGTGTCGAAGTCGGCACGGATCTTGAAGATTTTTTTAAACTCATCATCGAGGTCGTAGATGAGACGGTAGGTGTATTCATCGCCGATGACGAGCACCTTCACGTCGATTTCGATGGGTTCGGGTTTCAGGGCCGAGGAGATGAAGGGATAGAGGCTTTCCATACCCTGGATGATCAGCTGTCGGTTTTTCAGGGTTCTCTTCAGGACCGTCCAGACACCGGGCTCGGTCAGAGCCTCCAGTAGGTTGAAGACGAGGTAACCGCCGTTGGCCCGGAGCAGGGAACCGGCCTTGATCTTGGTAAAATCGGTCCGCCAGACACCGCCAGGGTCCCAGGAGCGCTCAATCATGCCGAAGAGGTTGTTGAAGGTCGGTGCGGTCTCGATCACAATAGGAGGACCTTGGGTCTTGGCGTTGTCGACGACGACGTTGACTTTATAGTCGATGAAGGGATCCACGAGAGGAATCTTAGGTGTCGGAAGAATCGAGATCTCCTTTTTTTCTTCTCCTTCTTCTTTCTTGAATCGATCCAGGTTGTGGAGGATGTGTTCCTGGACAGCGTCTAAGTAAGCCCTGATGCGTTCGCCGGCATATTTTTTCTTCAGCACACGAATCCTGGCCTGGACCGTGGATTGGACCGCGTCCTGTTCGAGTTTCTGGAGGACTTCCTGTGTTTCTTTTTCCAGTTCGTGGTGGGTGGTGGCGATCTCTTCCAATTCTTCCAGCATTTTTTTGTGTTTCTTTCGGAGTTCTTCCACGGCTCCCTCGTTCATCTGCCCCTGGGCCACGAGTTCTGCCAATTGTTGCCAGGGAACGACGTTCTTCTTGATGACCGGAAGGATATCCGGATGGGTCATGAATCCGGCTTGAACCTGGACGAGGGCGAACCCTTGCTTCTGGACTTTCGCTTCGAAGGGCTGGATGACCTTTTGGGCCTTGGTTTTGAAGTTCTCGATGATCTCTTTTCGCCGGTTCTTGTACTGATCGCTCCCGTAGACCTGAGGGATCTGCTTCCGGAGAGACAAGATTGTGTCGTCCATGTCCTTGGCAAACTTTTTCCCCTGACCTGCGGGAAGGGAAAGAGTCGTGGGAGAATCGGGGTCGTGGAAGTTGTTCACGTAGCAGATGTCGTCCGGGGTTTTTCCGCGAGAATCCACCTGCTCGAGAAGTTTTTTGACGGTGGTGGTTTTTCCCGTTCCGGTGAGGCCGGAGACGTAGATGTTGTACCCGCGGCTTTTCATGTTCAGTCCCAACCGGATGGCCCGGATGGCTCGATCCTGACCGATGATTTCTTCACAGGGAGGTATGTCCGCGGTAGTTTTGATTCCCAGAGTGTTCGGGTCGCATCGCCACCGAAGCTGATCCGGTGAGAGCTCGAGGGAAGGGATATTTCTGGCCGGCATGAAGGATTCCTCCTGATTTCTATACAAGGCATATTATTGAAATTCAACAGAATGTTCTTAGTACATATTGTAACATTTCTCTTCGCAAGAATCAAGGAGAAAATGAGAATTGAAACGATAGTATATAAATCCGTTGAATCTTTGATGAAAAATTATTATGTTTGTGAAGGTAGTTTTACCATCGGACTGAGACTCTGATGGCTTGTCGAGGAACGCTGATTGTGGGAGCGTGAAGATCACAAAAGATCGAAAAACCTGGCGGCTGATGGAGGTCCTGAAAGAGGCGACCACTTTTTTACAGACGAAAGGCATCGAGAATTCACGGCTCAATGCTGAGCGTTTGATGGGCCACGTTTTAGGACTTCCGAGAATCGATCTCTATCTCCGATTCGAGCAACCCCTGGGAAAACATGAGCGGGATGTTTATAAGGCTTTGCTCCGGCGGAGGGCTGCTCACGAACCTCTTCAGTACATTCTGGGGGTGACGGAATTCATGTCGCTTCCTTTCAAAGTAACTCCCGATGTCTTGATACCCAGACCAGAGACAGAGACGTTGGTCGAGAGGGTGGTCGAGGAGATGGACGGACAGGAGAAAGCTCGAATCCTGGACATCGGTGTCGGAAGCGGGAACATCGCCATCAGTTTGGCCAAATCTATGGCTGGTTCTGAAGTGGTCGGTGTCGATACAGATGAGTCGGTTCTGTCGTTGGCGAATGAGAATGCCCGGAAGAACAATGTTGAGAGAGGGATACAATTTATCGTTGCGGATGTGAGAGATGAAAATTTTATTCAAGTGGTAGGACATTCTTTTGATGTTGTCGTTTCGAATCCTCCGTATATCTCATTGGAGGAGTGGGAAACACTACCCGAGGAGATTCGGGAGTACGAGCCCAAGGCGACCCTGTGCGATGGAGGGGATGGGCTTTCCTTTTTCCGAATCATCGCACAGAAGGGGAGAAAAG
>Ga0114930_10005308_pt1 | contig 10634 bp, 9 predicted proteins | sample AnhtaG_FD_87300 | JGI IMG/M metagenome (GOLD analysis project Ga0114930, IMG submission 87300) | Deep subsurface microbial communities from Anholt, Denmark to uncover new lineages of life (NeLLi) - Anholt_01485 metaG | ecosystem: Environmental > Aquatic > Marine > Oceanic > Sediment | place... | reverse complement strand
TCTTCCATTTTATTAGCTCTCTTAGTTCACTTTACCCAGCTTTCAATTGACCAACTACTTCTCTACAGCCTTCTTGATTCTTCTTAGCCCCTCTAATATGTCTTCCTTGGAAGTTGCATAGGAGAGCCTTAATAAGCTGTAATCGTATTTAGGACACCACCTTAACCATAATTCGCTCATTGTAACTAGTGACTACTTTTATGTAGCCTCTAAGCATTGCATTGACTTCTTGATCCCCGGTGTCCACTAATAGTGGTTTACCAGAAAGGGATACGATTTTGTTTTTTGATGCAATCACTATTACATTACCTCTACCCACTTTCTTGATAACTCCGGAGCTAATTTGTTGGTTCCCTCTGCCAAATATATAGCCTTGCCCACCAATTATTGTGACAATTATCTTTGTTTTCCTACCACCAATTAGTTTCAGCAAACGGGTTTCATTTGAATCTTTGGCAATGAGCCTTTTGTTTAGTATTACATCGACGCCCAGTAAAGTGCATTCAATTCCAAGTCTTTCCATTATTGCCTTGGTTGTTGTACCAGGGCCAATAATATAAGAGCAATCTTTCTCCATATTGTCTATAATGAATTGAGCAATTTCCTGAACAGCAGATTCTTCCTCTTTGCCTCGTCCCATTTTCATTCCCTGCACAAGTGCTTGCTCAAATGGAATTCTCAAGTATCCATATAGCTCAGCCGTTACCTGTCCTTTCCTAAAAGCATCCTCATCTATGTCCATAACTTCTGCCTTTCGTAAACTGAGCGTTTTTCCCTGCAAATACATTAACGCCAGCTCCCCCGCTGTCCTGGGACTAGTAGCAAACACTGCGGAGTGAATTTTAACACCTGCTGGTACACCTAGGACGGTAATTTTGTCTCCTATGATAGAATAAATATCTTTTGCCGTTCCGTCCCCCCCAGCAAAAACTAAGAGATCCACCCCTATCCCAAGTAATTCTTTTGCGGCTCTTCTAGTATCCGAGGCAGTGGTGGCCCCCTTTTCAATCGAGCCTATCACTACAGGATTGAAACCGCACTCTTTCGCTTCATTTTCTCCCATGTCATGGGGGTATGTTATTAGATCAATACCATTCTGAAGAGGCGTAAGTCCTCTTAATGCCTCAATGGTGCGAGTTGGACTTTCTGGGGACGCACCAAATTCCTTTGCTCTTTTGAGTATATCAGTTCCATCCGTTCCTTTAAGACCTACTCTCCCCCCCATCCCTGCAATAGGATTTACGATTAACCCGACTTTTCTTTTCATCACCTGATATATTCGCTAGTGTCTTGCATCTTTTCTTGACACTCAGTCCTATTTAGGTAATTCCTGCAGGTTATTGTAGACCGTTGGGCGACGCACTCTTACGAGGGGAGGATTTGCCTGAGTCAGAAATTTGGCTTGTTCATCTCTCACCCCTATAGCTCCTGTGGCGGGACCGGGATAACTATGGGGAGAGGACAAAGTGTTCTGGGAGGCTCAAAATGACGTATACTGAATCCCACTTCTCGGGTCCGCCACAATTGCCAGGAGACCATTAGCCTGGCCACAGAGGCACAAAGCACCAGCTTGGTGGACAATCTGCGTACATTTACTAGATCTTCTTTTTCATTTTGGCTAGCCTGCGCAGAAAACCGTCCCCTACTAACTTCCATTTCTTGGTTCGTATAATGTATTCGGCAGTCCCCGTCAGGCCATTCGGCATGTAGACAACTGTCAGGATCACGATGGCTCCCAGTACGATCAAGCGATAGCTCATCAGCGGGCGCATGAACTCATACAAGAAAATGACAACAAAAGCCCCAACTACCCCCCCGGGGAAAGTTCCCAACCCTCCGAGAATCACCATGATCAACGTCTTAACGAAATAGTCAAGGCCTAGCATTCTATCGGAAATCGTGGCGACATAGTGAGCATAAAAAGCGCCTATTACTCCAAGAATGAAAGCAGAAAGGCCAAAAACGATTAGTTTGTATTTGTATTCGTTTACACCCAGAGATTGGGCCAGGGGCCCTGCGTCACGCAGAGCAACGAAAGCACGCCCGATTGGGGAACGAATGACCCAATAGATAAGAAGTAGCAACACGACAAATAGGGTGAGCCCAGCATAGTACCAGGGGGCAATCACGTTTCGCGGAAAAACATATCCAAGAAAATTCAACGATGCTATGTTCCAAATGAAACCTCCTGTTTCGATGCCTATGGGTTTACCCCGGCGAATAAGGGGAGCCAATAGCATGTGTAAGGCATAGGTGATGAGCGCGATGTATGCGCCTTTGAGTCTTAAACTAGGTAGACCGATCAAAAAGCCAACGAGAGCAGTAAGAATCCCAGAGAGTAATATTGACGGCCAGGGTGACATGCCAAGTTGTTGTGACAAAAGACCTGTTGCGAAAGCGCCAATTGTGAAAAAAGCAATCGTCCCAAAAGTAAAGATTCCAGCATATCCCATGATCAAGTTCCAGGCTTCAGCGACCACCGCCCAAATAAAGAAAAGAACAAAGAAATGCATAAGGTAATTATTCTTCGGCATGAGGACTGGCAACAATAATAACAAAACCAAAGCAAGCATTGCCATGGCATGACCCCACCCAATCCTGATTCTGCCAATCTTGATCATTCCCATATTCCAAAAAGTCCTTTCGGTCTGAGTATCAATATCCCTATTAACACCACAAACCACACCGGCATTACCCAAGCTTTCATAAGGTAAATCACAACCATGGCCTCCACGATCCCCAGGATAAAGGCCGCACAGACCGTCCCCTTGAAACTGCCCAGACCCCCCAAGAATACGATTACGAAAGACTTTATGTAGGGCACCCACCCTCCCATGGGGGAGATAAAATACTTAGGAGCAGCGAGTATGCCGGCAATTGCCGCCAAGACGGCAGATATGCCCAACGAATATCCAAAAATCTTATCCGCACGAACTCCTACTATCTTTGCTCCTGTCAGGTCTTGTGCCACTGCCCGCATTGCCGTTCCCTGCCTGGTTTTGTTCAGGAAGAGCGTAAGGGCACTTATGGCAAGCATGGCAATTGCGAAAACTCCAAGGTCGTTAACATAGACCACAAAATTGCCCAGGCGGATCTTTCCCTCGAACAAAGGGGGAATGGCTTTGCTGAGAGGGCCAAATACCACGAGAGCAGTAGTGTCAAAGATTAGCGCGGCGGCAAGAGTGCAAATCAGCACAGTAATAATCCAGTTAGGTGATTTCCGGTTTGGGCGGACTACAATTTTCTCGAAGATCCAACCGAACAGGAACATAATGGGGACAACAATCGCAAATTTTACAGGGTAAGGTAAATTGCGCTTGAGCAAGACCGGCAAATACCACATAAGATATGCTCCCCAGGTATAAAAGGAACCGTGGGCGAAGTTGTAAGTCCTGGTGACGCCGAAAACAAGCGACAGGCCGAGAGCCATTAAGGCATAGACTGAGCCAATTGTCACTCCGTCAATCAGTGCAGATGGTATCTTATAAACCCAAGTGTCCATTGATTCACCATCTCCTTGATTCTTTATTTAACGTACTCTGAATCGCTGCCCTTCATTCCTAGATGCCTAAGAAGACTTCTCTAATTTCTTTCTTGCCCAGGGCTTCCTCCTTAGTTCCACTGAATACGATCTTTCCGTCTTCCATGATGCAGATTCTGTCGGCATAGTCCGAAGCAAGAGTGGTACTCTGCTCGACTAGGAGAACGCTTGCTCCCCTTTTTCTGATCTCCTCGATATTCCTGAATACTTCTAGGCATAAATTGGGAGCTAGCCCAAAAGAAGGCTCATCGATTGCCAGAAATTTGGGGTTAGACATAAGACCCCGGCCGATAGCCAGCATGCGTGCTTCCCCTCCGCTCAAGGATGAGGCAACCTGTTTTCTCAAGAGCTTCAGTTTCGGAAATAGCTGAAAGACATAGTCCAGGTTTTCACTCTCTTTCGCTCGCGCATTCCTGTTATAGGCACCCATCCTCAGGTTATCGGAAACACTCATATCGGGAAACAGGTGTCGGTCTTCAGCAATATAGACCAATCCCATTTCCACGATCTCTTGGACCGGTAGGGTGTTAATTTTCTTGCCTCCGTATTCTATAGAACCAGAGATAGGGCTCTGCAGGCCGCAGATGGTTTTGAGCAAGGTGCTTTTGCCGTGACCGTTCGGTCCGAAGATAGCTACGAACTCTTTCTCGTTCACCTGGAAGGAAACGTCGGTTAGAACTTGAATCTCTCCGTAAGAAAAATTAAGTTTCTCGACTCGAAGCATAACCGGCTCCTAGGTAAATTTCGACTACCTTCTTATCTTTTGCGACCTCCTCGGGAGAACCGATGCAAATTCTCTCTCCGCTGTGGAGGATCATCAGCCTTTGGGAAATACTCGCCAATACCTTCATCAAATGCTCGATCACTACTAATGTGATTCCAAGGTCTCTGTTGATCCGCTTGAAAAGTGAAATGTTCTGGGCAATCTCCGCCGGGTTCAAGCCACCTACCGGTTCATCCAGAAGTAGGAGCTTAGGTTTTGTAGCCAAAGCTGCCGCCAGCATAGTGATTTTCTTATCAAAAAGATTCAGGTTCTTCGCTTCCAAGCTCTCTTTTCCCTTTAGTCCGACGAAGTCGAGTATGTCGGAGACGATTGTTTTCTCATCCCCTGTCGCATTGCTTCCAAAATGCACTGCTGTTTGAATGTTCTCGTAGAGAGTCATGCTGGAAAACACAAGGGGGATCTGAAAGGTTCGAGCGATTCCCTTTTGACAAATACGATGGGGTTTCAATCCATTGATCTTCTCTCCTTGAAAAATAATTTCACCGCTACAAGAATAAGTCCCGGAAATCAGGTTGAAAAGGGTTGTTTTACCCGCCCCGTTGGGTCCGGCAATACCGAATATCTCCCCTTTTTCGACTGCAAAACTCAGGTTATTCACTGCAGGTAAACGCCCAAAATACTTGCGGACGTTCTTAGTTTCCAGCATGGCCATGGTTTTCTTCACTTTAATATTCCTACAAGGGAGGGAGAAACCGAAACTCCCCCCCTTATAGAACTTTAGTTCAGCTAGGGCTATTCCTTCTCAATCCAGCGAGGGACAAAGAACTCCCCTGTTACACGCACGTCTGGCCAAATACAGACATCTTCTCCGTCTTTTACTTGGTAAAAGCCTGGTGGTAAGAAATCTACCCCGGAAATAGTGGTATGGGTTTCCTTAGCAAAAGCATAAGGGCCGCACAATCCTTCGTAAGTAGTCTCTTCGAAGTACTTGCAGATTGCGCGATAATCCTCTACGTCACCTACGGCATTGACGGCATCCTCCCAGAAATGCATCATATCCCAGATGGCAGCTGGAAAGCCTTCACGCCAATACTCAGCGCCAAATCTCTTGGAGAATTTTTCCCTAAAGGCATCACGTTCAGAGCCGGGAAGGATACACATGAGCATGTCCCAGAATACTCCATTGGCATATTCACCGCCCAACTGCTTGAACTCCGCCGCACATGCAATGTAAGGCATGAAAATAAGGGAGTCGGTAGGGTCTTTTTGGAATTGCCTCATGAAGGACGCTATCCCGGGGGGGCACAAACTGACCGATTGAATAATGGCTGGGTCAGTGGCTCTTATTTTGGTCAATATCCCTTCCCATTCAGTAGTGCCAATGGTGACTATTTCATGCCCGACTATCTCCCAGCCATCTTTCTTTGCCAGCATTTCAAACTCATCCGCAATAACGTGTGACCAATGGTCATCTTCGTTGATAATGAAAACCTTCTTATTTGGGTACTCGTATGGTAACTGCATCATCGCTTCCCAGCCTTGCCGGGAATACTCTTCCTCCGTTGGATTGTACTCGAACCAGTTCCAGTACAACTCGGGATTCTCCTGGTACGCCACTATGGAAAGGCTTGAAGTGGCACCCTCAAAGAAGGGAACATCGTATCTACCGTAAGCTTTGACATCCACACCATAATCCACCCAAGATGTCATAATGAAATTGACTTGCTCCCCCATGCAGAGGTATTCGGCAGAGGCCATTACTTTCTCCGGCATCACATCTTCCACATCATAATAGTATATTTCTATTGGTCTGCCCAAAAGACCACCTCTCGAATTGATATCTTCGACGGCAAGAATCACTCCTTGTTTTGCGACAAGTCCGTCCGATGCGTAAGGCCCAGTCAAGGATGCTGGAACCCCGACTTTTATGGGTTTTTCCACTCCCGACGCTGTCCCCAAAAGACAAAGGACAAAGACAAGAGCAAAAAGAACCGATAATCTCTTTTGAAACTTAAACATGATGATATCTCCTCTTTCACTAGACTATTTCCTCGCTCTGCCTTGGTCTAATATCGAACCAACACTTTTGCCAGGTAGTAGTCAGTCTTATGACCTTGTTCATTTTTCTGCTGAAATCTCCCAGAAGGAAAAAGCGAACGGCCTGGCTACTCTCTCACCTCCTTCCGACCTCATTTGCAGCTCCTTCCTTCTTGGGGTCCAAATTCACTGCCATGTTAACAAATTCTCTTTTTTTGTCAAGGGGGGGGCACTATTCGAGCTAATCGTCGCCGGCTGGGCACAAGTCAATTCCACAGACACTTCATAGGTTTTCGATCATCCTTTTCTTTGTTTTCCTTAGATATGCTCTCCACGTCATAGCCCATTTCTTCGGGTCATCCAGTACATCTTCATTTATCTTGTGTATTGTTGAGTTATGAGGTGCCGTTTTGACTAAGTCAGGATTTGTGTATGCCTCCTTAGATATCTGTTTGAGCACTGCAGCCCAATATTCGCAATCTTCCTTCGAATATGTTTCGCATGGCTCAGGGGTGAAAGGCTCTGGAACTATCCAAGGGTGATGACTGCTGTAAGAATTTTGTATACCAAAATCTACCATCCTATTCTGTACATCCACCGTCCCACACCCGGTATCTCTTTTCAGTTTTTCCCAGCTAAATCTAACTTGATCCAGTCTAATCTTACCCTCAGCATAATGCCTTACTACTCCAGGGATTGCCATGAGCAGTTTTGTAAGATAGTTGTTATTTATTACAGCCGTATGAGCCACCTCTAGTAGACCATCCGCACCCATACTCATTACCCACGCATATGCCCTCACAACAACTTCAATATTCCCAAAGAACTCTCTGATTTTTCCAATGCTATGCGCCCTGTCGTAATCTAGATGATACTTTTCCCCATCAAATGTCACTACTGGTGTTGGAAGGAACTTCGCCAGCTCCTTCTTAACTCCATAGGCTCCACATCCTGGCCCAAAGCATCCGTGTGGCGAGGAAAATGTCTTATGTAGGTTAAAGTGGCATGCATCGAATCCCGCTTCTCTCGCCCTTGCTATACCCAATATACCGTTGAGATTAGCTTGATCGTAGAAACACAGTCCACCTACTTCATGGACGGACTTTACGTACTCTTCAACTCTGGGGTTGTAGATGCCTGTATCTTCAGGATTTGTTATCATCAATCCAGCGGTGTGTTCCGAGCAGGCAGCCTTTAGAGCCTCAAGGTCAGGATAACCGTTCTCATCGGGCATTAGAGTTATGACTTTGAAACCAGCCGTGCTTGGAGTTGCCGCATCGCACGGATGCGAAAAAATTGTAGTAATTACTTCATTTCTCTGCGCCAGCTCTGCGTTAGCATCATGATAGGCCCTTAACACACACGCATTAGTATATGTAGCATGAGCACCACCTCCGGGTTGAAAAGTGAACTGGTCCATCCCGGAAATTTCCCTACAAATAAGGTCAAATTTGTAGACGATCTCGAGAATACCTTGAATTGTATCTTCATCCTGAAACGGGTGTATTTCGGTTACTTGAGGTGTCCCAGCCAATCTCTCATTGACTTTAGGACTATACTTCATGGTACACGTTCCTGAACTTATATCAATGGTCTCTTCCATCCCAAGAGTTTCCTGTGTCAGGTGTTCGTAATGTCTTAAGACCTGTGGCTGGGAAAGTTCCGGGAGTTTTGGAAGCTCCCCTCTTCTCATCTCTCTTGGTATATAACCTTCAGCATCACCAACCACTGCTTTCAATTCCTCTTCAGCTTCTGGCATAAGGATTCCTCTTTCTCCTTTATGCCCCATTTCCATAATGATCGGCTCACTCCAAACAGGGGCGTGGTATTTTCTTAGTTTCACTTGTTTTTTCATTGAACGAGTACCTCCCTTAATGTATTGGCAAGCCTTTCAATATCTTCTTTGCTATGTATCTCTGTAACGCAGTACAGCGCACTATTTCCCAGTTCCGGAAATTCCTTCGAGATATCTTTTCCTCCAAAGATGTCATACTTCAGGAGGGCCTTGTTTATATCTTTTACAGTTTTGCCTGCTCTGTCGAAGTTCACAACAAATTCTTTGAAGCTGTTGGATGAGAAGAGAACCCTAACACCCTCTATCTTGGATAGCAATTCAATTGCATAATGCGATTTCAGTATGATAACTTCCCCAATTTCTTCAAAACCATGAGGCCCCATCAGTGCCATATAGACTGCAGCGCCTATGGCCCACAGATTTGAAGTAGTTCCCGTAAAATCTTTAGATTGGTTTCTTATTTGTCCCAATTCATCTCTCACCACATATGAGGTTCTATCCCATGTACACCAACCAAATCCGTATTCTCCCTCTTCCACAGTGTTGGTTATGCTTATTAGAAGCGCTGGATATTCTGCTACATACTTCTCTTCATCTCTACTGGCAATGAATCCAGCAGTACCACCGCCACAATTCATGTGTATTCCAAGAGGTTGCGCGCTGCCAACCGCTATGTCTGCGCCATAATCAGCTGGTGGAGACAACACACCTAAGGAAATAGGGTCAACTCCTACTATGCTTAGCGCCCCATTGGCGTGGGCTATCCTAGAGATTTTAGCGCTCCGAGACTCAATGAATCCAAGATATGACGGGTTCTCAAAGTAAACTGCCGCCGTCTTCGATGAAATCTTGTTCTCTAAATCGTGAAGGTCAAGCAAACCAGTCTTGGTATCATAACCAATTATCTTGATATCTACATGATCCGGCATAGCCAGAGGCTGACAAAGAGTCCTCATAGTCGCCAGCCTTTCAGGACCCACTGTCTTTGGGAGTAACACTTCATTCCTACCGGTTATTCTCGAAGCCATTCTGACAGCATTACCAGCGGCCATCCCCCAGCTATAAACAGGAAGACATACCACATCCATTCCAAGGAGCTCACCCAATTCACTCTGATACTCGAAGAGTAGCTGGAATTTTCCAAAATCTGAATATGCTTCGCCACAGTATGCAGTCAACACTTCGGATCGCCCAACAATTTCATCGCAAACTGCTGGAACATAATGCTGCCAGCAACCTCCACCCAGGAAATTTAAGTTTTCCTCACACGTCTCATTCTTCGAGAGTATACGCGTTACATGTTTTTTCAATTCACTCTCGGCCAAGAAGGGTTCTGGTAAGTTTAGTTTTCGTTTGAGTCTGAGTCTATTTGGAATTTCCTGATAAAGTGTCTCTACGTCCTTCACTCCGATCTCTCTTAGCATTTCTTCCTTTATTTCTGGGACGGAATTTGGAATGTAGGGATGAACAAAGGGTTTTCCTTTCATCATGGCTATCCCTCCAGATATTGTTCACTATTTCTCTAAGAGTCCTCAGAGAGGAATTGATCTTTCAATATTTTTCTCTTGGCAAAGCTTTCCTTTGTGCAAGTGGACGGCCCGCGTACCTTTTCACCTCCCTCCGGCCTCATTTTTGGGTCTTTCCTTCCCAAGATCTGACTTCATTAGTAGCTGTCAGCAAGACTATTTGCTCGTCAAATTGTGAAAAGGGAAAGCTCAATGGTTCTAATCGCCTATAGCATAGATCTTTCCATCAAAACTTCCCACGTGAATTCTTCCATTAGACCCAATAGCTGGAGAAGAATAAATCCTGCCTCCAGTCTGAACCTTCCACCGCAACTTCCCGTGCGGGGTCAAAGCGTAAAGGTTATAGTCAAGTGACCCGATAGAGATTGTGCCATCCGCTCCAATTGCTGGGGAAGAGTAGATAAACAGCTTTGCGACGTCCGTTGCCCAAAGGACCGTTCCCTGGGGACTAAGAGCATACACCCTTCTATCCCAACATCCCACATAAATCGTACCGTCGGCTCCAATGGCTGGCGAAGACGTGACAACACCTCCCAGTTCCAACATCCATTTGATCTGGCCGTTCGGGTTGACAGCGTAAAACTCGTTGTAGTAGGAGCCAAAATAAACCGTACCATCAGAGGAAATTGCCGGGGATGAATACACCAACCCCCCGGTCTCTACGACCCATTTCACTTGCCCTTGTGGACTGACTGCATAGAAATTGTGGTCATTTGAACCTACATAAATTGTACCATCCTGGCTGACACCTGGGGAGGACAATATCCAGCCTCCCATTTCAACTGTCCATTCAATAGCCCCCTGGCGGTTGAGGGAGTAAAGCTTTTCATCTTCAGAACCAATGTAGATTTTGCCATCATGCCCGATAGCAGGGGATGAGGATACTCGACCTCCAGTTTCCACCGTCCATTTGACCTGGCCTTGGGGGCTGATAGCATATATGTTTCTATCCCAAGAGCCCACATATATGGTTCCATCTGGCCCAATGGCAGGAGAAGAGGAGACCATACC
>Ga0114930_10005307_pt1 | contig 10635 bp, 10 predicted proteins | sample AnhtaG_FD_87300 | JGI IMG/M metagenome (GOLD analysis project Ga0114930, IMG submission 87300) | Deep subsurface microbial communities from Anholt, Denmark to uncover new lineages of life (NeLLi) - Anholt_01485 metaG | ecosystem: Environmental > Aquatic > Marine > Oceanic > Sediment | place... | reverse complement strand
CGAATGCTTTGTTCATGGTGCTCAATGTACTTCAATATCAGGACGATGTTATTTTTCTGCCGAGATTTGTCAATCTCAAGATTATTCAGCTAATAGAGGAAAATGTATTCAACCATGCAGAAGAAGATGGAAAGTTTATGACGAACAGGATAATGAATTCATATATGACGGAGTTTTCTTTATTAACGCGAAAGATCTCTGTATGATTGAACATATACAAAAATTAATTGAAGCTCAAATAGATGCTTTTAAAATTGAAGGCCGTATGAGGGATCCAATCTATATCGAAGAAGCTACCTCATGTTATAGGGAGGCAATTGATGCATGCTACGAAAATGAATTCACAGAAGATAAGGTTAAAAATTGGCTAAATCGCTTAAATAAAGTATATAATCGAGGATTCTCTACAGGATTTTATTTTGGGTTACCAACTGGTAAAGAGATACAAAGAGGATTTGATGGAAACATCTCAAATTATAAAAAGATTGAAATTGGTAAGGTTTTAAATTATTATCCTGATAAAAAAGCAGCAAAAATTCTATTATCATCAGGGAAACTCAAGTTAAAAGACGAAATTTTTATTATTGGCACACATACAGATACGTATCTAAGACAAGAAGTTAAGTCGATTCAAATTAAACAAAAGCAAAATTTAACTGAAACTCCTTCAGTCTTATCTAAGAAGGAAAGGATCACTGTTGGACTCACAGTTGATAAACCAGTAAAAAAAAATGATAAAATTTTCAAATTAGAGCAACTATAAGATCTCATTTTCCTTCTCTTTTTGAAAAAGTTGGATAATTGAAATCGTACTAAGCAGTTTTGAGAAATCTGAAGAATCTGGGTCATCAATCTTGTTGTTCCAGCCAAAAAGCATTTTTGCTGATCTACTATGCTTTACAACGTACCATCTTATAATTTTTAGTTTATCATTTTCATTCGACATAAATTCTACTCTTACAGGGAAAGAGTGAAAGCCATGTTTTACCCAAACTGAAGCTGGATTTGCTCGTATGTTTTTTAACCACCCTGAATCTTCTCCTCTTCCTGAAAAAATTGTCATAATCCTATCTATCCAATGATATTCTAATGGTGTCCTCCGTTTTTTTCCTGTTTTTCTGCCTATTGTTGTTAAAATGAGAAAGATCCTCCCAAATCCTAGAAGGGGTAGAATTCTTAATCTATATAAAGGAATAACAAGGTATTTGTTCAACCTATTATACTTCTTTAATGTCTTTAGCCTAATTTTTTCATCTGGATGATTCATATTATAAAGCGCTGAACCGGTTCTTGGTAATAATTCTGCATCAATTTTATCTTCATTATAACTCATAATTTTATCTCTATCATATTAATTTGCTATATTGAGTATACGAAAGGAAATCTAAACTTCTATATATGCTAGTGATAAATTAAGCAAGGAAAAAGTGAGATCTAAAAAAAATTTAATTTCATGTAGATTTTTAAACTGCCTAATCCCATTTAGGACCTCCACTCTTTTCTACTGTATTATCGTCATCTTCAGAGTGGATTCGTTTTAAGTCAATGTCTTGATAACCAGGTAGAACATTAAGGATTCTTCTCATAGCAAATTCAACATCTTTCGCACTGGCTATAAACCTACCTACTATCAGAATATCGGCTCCTTTTTCTAATGCATATGCTGCAGAACTTGGTTCAATACCACCAGCAACAGCGACTAACACCCTATCTCTTCCTGAAGCTTTCTTTTGGCTTGCATATAATTCTTTAATCTTAGGGACTAATGCCCATCTCTGTCTTTGTTGGGCATCTGGGGATTTATCTCCTGCTGCAGATTGCTCAACATCGATACCTCTATGAATTATGACGACGTCAGGGATTTGTTTTAAGGAACTTAACTTCTCAATAGGATTTTGAACTTCCATAGTATCAACAAAAGCATGAATTCCAAGTCGTTGTGCTTCCATTATAAATTTATCAAGTGAGGAAGTAGCAGCTAAACCACTTGCTACGACGCCATCGGCAGTTGCATCAAAAGCAAAGTCAACTTCCAATTTTCCAACATCCAAAGTCTTTAAATCAGCTACAATAAACTTTTCTCTAGCAACTTCTCGAATTTGCTTAATCGATTCAACACCATATTTCTTAAGAAAGGGTGTTCCAACTTCTAAGATTATTCGGTCGCTCTTTGGTAATTGCTTCACAACTTTTATTTGCTTTTCTAAGGCAGGATGATCTAATGCTACTTGAATATAAGGAGGCCTCCATAATCTAGGAACCCTAATTCCCGCGACGGGGTGTTTTGCTCGATCCTTATCATAGAAGATCTTCTCAATTGGAGGATATGATTTTAAGGCTCTCTGAATTGCTAATTTCGTGGCACCATAATTATACTGATAGATTTTTCGATAATCCTTGGCTTCAGGATGTATAAATACACTTACTATTATTAACCATTCATCTACTTTATTTAAAGGAATTAAACCTTCTTCAACGGCATCTACTATACCTTTCGCTACTGCTGCTTGAGCAGGGCCAAAGATTTTATTAGCATCTTCCAAATCGGCAATCGTGACCTTGGGTACAATTAATGAGATTGGTTTAGAGATTAAATTTGGGCGAATAGCTCCGAGCAATCCTCCATGTCCTTTTGATGGCGTACTTAAAGCATTTGCGAAAGAGATTCCCACAGGCCCATCTTTTGAACCAATTATCAAATCTACGTGAGCTAGGTTCTCGCCCTCTCCTATTAAGGCCTCTCCGATAAAGTAATCAGGTTTTGGCATACAATTTTCCTTTTATAATTTTATTTTTGTAAAATTTTCTAAATTAACATGTAAATTTTTTCTATTTATAATAGTGTATTTTTGAGATAACACTACAATTAACTAGAGTTAATCTTCTATTAATAAAATTATTGATTGAATTATCTCTCAAATAATAAAAAAGAGCTTAAAATTTAACTCTTAATATCCATAATTAATTCGTGTATACGATTTAGTCCGGAAGTAAGGTAATCAGGGGGTAATCCAAAACTGATCCGAAAAAATTTATCCATACCAAAATGGTCTCCAGGTACAATGAATACACTCTTTTCCTTACGTAATCGCTCTGCAAATTCAGAGGAGTTGATGTCTAAATGATATCGAACGAAAGCAATTGCGGCTGCTTGTGGGGGAACAACATTAAAAGTATTTTCATGGTTATCCATCCATTTTTGTAGTATGGGATATCCCTTACGAATGTAATTACGAGTGCGTTGTATAATACGTGGTCGTACTTTAGGAGAGAGAGCAATTGTAGCTAGTTTATTTGACAACATCGTAGCACTAATAGTAGTATATTCATGTCGTGCCCAAATTTTATCTATAGTATCAACAGGAGCAACAACCCAACCTATACGTAACCCAGGTAATCCATAAGCTTTACTCATGCTACCTACAGCTAATACTTTGTTATAACGCCCATAAAAGGAAGGAGTTTCATCATCTCTCATACGTTCAGCACCAGTGTAAACTTCATCAGCTAAAATCCATGCGTCAATGCTTTCTGCAACATCTACAATCGCATCCATTTCGTTCTCAGATAGGATGTAACCCGTAGGATTATTAGGGTTACAAATAGCTATGAGCTTGGTATTTTTAGTCACAATTTCATTTAACTCATCTAAATCAGGTGCCCAACCATTTTCTTCACGTAGATGGAATGTTTTTAATTTGAAATTAAAGTTTTTAGCTATACCCCAAATTTGCATATAATTAGGGAGCATGATAACGATTTCATCACCTGTATTAAGTAGTGTGTGAGTAGCGTTATAATTAGCTTCAATTGCTCCTGTTGTAACTAATACATTATTCATTGTCGCACCGTCATACAACGCGGCAATATTTTCTCTTAATTCAGGGATACCATTAACATATGGATAATTTAGGTCAGTAGAAAGTAGATGATTGATATAATCAGGATCATCTGAAAGTAATTCGCTGAGCAAAATTGGATGTACACCACTTTCAGATAGGTTGAATTCAACTTCTTGCTCAAACTTGGACATCCAACGCTCCATAAGAAAGGGTTGAAATTGTGGCATTTTATTATCTTTTTTGTTTTGAAATAATATAAATGAGTATTAGATTTATTTTAATTGGTTCTTCATAAAGAATTTTTAAAAAACCCGTAGGATGAGGAAAAAACAGTTTTAAAGTAGTTTTATAGTGATATTCGCAAAATTATTTATATCAAAATTGACATTTATATCAAAGAAACAAATTAAATTTAATTATATAATAAGAGTGAAAGTGAACCATGTATACTATTGCTGAGGGAAAATTCCCAAAAAAACCAGGATATGGTAATATCTTGGAAGTGTGCAGAAAGGAATTCAGAAATTTTAGAAGAGAGAATGGAAATAAAGTTAATGAGCTTTTAAATGAAAGATCTCTACGATTTATTGAATTAGGAATGGATCCTTTATCGATTAATAACCATAAAGATAATATGAAAAGTATAAGGGAACTTATTAAAGAAGGAAAAGAAGATATTGCATTTTCGTTATTTTTTAGAACTTTTCCAACATGTTTACCCCATAGATCAAGACTTTAAAATGTCTTTATATTTTCAATTGAATCGATATCCCAGAGATATTTCTTTAAATCAATTTTAAATTCACCTGAAAACTCAATACCTTCTATTTCCAAAAGTTTTTTTTGGTGCTGTTTATCCTCAATTGAATTCATAGATAATTTACCATTTGAGCTTATGACACGATGCCATGGCAAATGATATTTTTTACTAGAAGAATGAAGGATCCATGATACTTGTCTAGCGGCTCTTGGATTTCCTGCTAATTTAGCTATGAATCCATAGGTTAAAACTTTTCCTTTAGGGATGTTCTTAATAACATGTATAACATCTTCAGTAAAAAGGCTCGGGATTATACTACACCTTTTTAAAAATCTAACTCAATTTTTTTTGCAATAGAATATAATTTCTCTAATTTTATTAAATTTAAATCTGGTGTTTCAAATATTATGTGATTGCAATCATATTTACTGAAATCATTTTCGATTATTTCAATACTAAAATTTTCTCTTTGGTCCCATAATTGAGAACCTGGATAAGGAGTTGCCACAAAATAGTTAATTTTATCACCTTTATCTAATGGCAATTTCCCAATATAATCAATTGTTTTATTAAAAGTATCTTCTGTTTCTCCTGGTAACCCTAGAACAAAATAGGCTTGGATAGGAATTTTGTGCTTTTTTAAGCTCATTATTCCATTCTTTACCTTGGTGGGATCTTGATACTTAAAATTTTTCTCTAAAACTTCTATGTCTGCGGACTCTATTCCGGTTGCAATTAATCTACAACCTGCTTTTTTTAATAAGAGAGCTTCTTCTTCGGATATTACATCTACACGAAGTTCACATCCCCAAGGAATTTCTAATTTGTTTTGTATAAACATCTTGCAAAATCCTCTAAAAAACTCTCTATTTATGTTGATGTTATCGTAAAAGTTGATATAACTATAAGTTTGCATAGAAATAATATCTCTTATTTCAGACAAAATCGATTCAATGCTCCTTATTTTAGTCTTTTTGAAAAGCTTTTGTCTTGAACAAAACGAACATTGATTAGGGCATCCTCTATTAACAATCACGTTAGCAACTGTATAGTAATAATATTCATGAGATAATTTATAACGTGCTGGTAAAGGTAGGCGTTTTAAATCAGTTGTAATTACAGCATTGTTTACTATAAGATTTCCTTTTGAGTTATTAAAAGCAATTCCTTGAATAGAGGATAAATTATCTTCAATATCCGCCAAATTCTTACTATTTGATATCTGAAAGATTAATAATTTAACCAATTTGAGAAAAGAATTTTCGGATTCCCCGATACAAATGAAATCAATTAAATTTTCAGTTTTAAAATCGTTTTCTAATATTTCTTTATACATAAAGGTAACGTGAGGTCCTCCTAGAACTACAAAATTATTCCTATCTTGTTTCTTTATAATTTTGGCAAGATCAAGAGCAAGGTGGAAAGTATTGGTTAGAGATGTAACCCCAAAGATTTTATTCTCTGAAATCTTTTCTCTTATTACTTTTTTTAACTCTATTTCGTCTAAATCTAAGTATTGTTCCAGATCTAATATATCAACAGGAATATTGTTTGAATCTAAGACTGCTGCTAAATACAAAATGCCTAAATTGGGTTCTCTAAAAAATTTTCTTTGAACTTCAGAAGATTTTGAAGTTTTAGGATTGATTAGTAGAATCATCTTTGGGTGAGCTTTATTCTTTCTTAGTTGAATCTTCTTCTAAATTATCTTTAGGTAGTTGGTCTGGAATTTTAAAAGCTCTAATTAATTCTTCAAGAGAGCCCGGTTTATTAAATTTCTCTTCATAAATTACAGGCACTTGTAATTCCAAAGGAGTGGATTTATCATCTTTTTTAATATATAATTCTAATCCTTGTATTTTTCTATCTTTAATAATCAATCTTGTCGAATAATTATGATCTTTAAAAAGAGTAAACCCATTGTTTAATCGTCCCAATTTTACAGTTTTTATCGAGATTATTTCTTCTTTCACAAAGGCTTCTGTAACTTCTTCATCTGTGAAAATTTGACCCCCTATAATCATAAATCTTCGAATTAAATTTTCTGGTTGTGGAAATTGATTAATATATTCAATTGCCTTCTTTAAATGAGGATTATGGATTGATGTATTTATAACATATTTATCTGGGGGTTTTTTTGAGAAATCTTTTTCTTCAATGGGTTTCGCACGTCCAGGACCTAATTGTTTATTCATAAGTTCTTGAAATTCTGTATCAGCCTGAGAATGCATATTCAAAGGATACACCCTATAAAATAATTTTAACTGCTGTCGTAGCATTCCTGCTATAATTCCACCATAGATTTGAATTTTAAATGTACTTTGAGGTCCATTATAAGTCCAAATTCTTTTAGTATCGTGATCTACAAGTAAAAATACCTTACCATCGCTAGCATCACTTATTATATCGCTAACTAATACCCCCTCTATCACTTCTTTTGTTTCCATGAAAGGAAATTCTACTCGCTCAATTACTTCAAATATCTGCATAATGGGTGATACATGAAATTCCTATATAATTTTTATAGGGTATTATAGTTAAAATAAATTGCATAAAATGTAGGTATACAGAAAATAAATCTAAACCCTAAATACATAAAATTTTTATGAAAATACATATTTTCAAAGTTAATCTTGTTTATTCAACTTCGATTATGATGCATCGTGTCTTCTGAAAAAATTGTTTATAAGTTAAATATAAGTGGTGGAAATAAAGGGCCTGGAAAAGGATTGTCTAAACTAATTGAAATAGATGAAAAAAAGTTTAGATTTGAAGGAATGAAAATCGGGGATAACATCAAAGGAGGACTCATAGGATTTCCGAACTATGAGTTAGAAATTACGGGTGGAAGTGATTCGAGCGGATTTCCAATGAGAAAAGATGTACACGGACCAGTAAAGAAAAAAATTCTTGTTTCCAAACGTGGTATAGGTTACAAACCCAGAAGAAAAGGTGAGAAAAAAAGAAAAACGGTAAGAGGCAATGAAGTAACCTTTAACATGACTCTGATCAATTTAAAAGTTGTTAAATACGGAGAAGCCGAACTTTTCAAGAAAGAAAAAGAATAAATAAATTACCAGATGAAAAATCATGGTTAAAGTTAAAAAATGCAGTTTCTGCGGATTTGACATACCAATAGGTCGCGGAGTTATGGTTATTAGACGAGATGGTACAATTTTAAATTTTTGTTGTAACAAATGCAGAAAATCAATGCTTGATTATAAAAAAAAAGCAAGAAAAACAAGATGGACAGCTCATTACGGAAAACAATGAGTTTATATATCTATTTCTTAATTTAGAATTTTTAAAATTGGTTTAAGAGCAATAATGTTTCCTTATTGGAATCGAGGAAATTTAAGTAGCTCATCAATAAGATCAATCTAACTTTTGCTTTTATATAAATAAGTTCTCTCCCTTGATCTTTAAGAGAGTTTAGGTTATAACCTAAGTTTCCCTACATTTGTATCTTTACTGTAATCTAGGGAATTTGAGTAGTTCGTCTATAAGATCAACATGACTAACGCTTAACAAGCTTAAACGCTTATTAATTTACGATCATGCGCTTACAGCACCATCTCTCAATTCCTAACTCTTTAAAAGCCTTCTCTGAGCTCTCTCCTTTCTCAATATATTCTAAATAGGGCTCATAAGTATGTGCTATTAATTTCCCGCAACTAAAGCAGCGGATCGGTATGATAACGATATTTCTCCTCCTTTTGGTTAAGTAAGTATTTGGTTTAGATGATTAAGTTAAATTGTTCAAAGATATTTAAAACTATATTAGATTATGAATCATCAAAAATAAGTTTTTCCTTATTAAAATAGCTGAATAAGGTTCGTTGGATTTTCATTCATTTTATAATAATATTATTCTTCTGCTTAAAATCTTTAATTTTCTTTTCGAAATTCGATTTCCATTTTTTATTTTCCGACCTTTTCCAATAAGAGTGGGATAGGCATTGAACATTGTTTTCATCGCACAGTCGTTTGAAAAGATCGAAACTTACACCAAATACCTTAGCTAAATGGATGCGAGGACCTATAAGTAATAATTCTTCAAGGAGTACTTTTGCATTTATTTTCTCTACAAGAGAGTTGTATGCATACCTTCCACTTCTCATCGGATAATACTTTCTCTTTCGGTCCATACTAGGATTATGTGATTCCATCATTTCATTAAAAAGTTCCGGGCCAATTCTCAAGTACCATGATGCTTTAGTATCAGATATTTGTCCAAGTACAACTTCACCTTTTTTTGCAGATTTACTAAGCACAACGTTATACATTAGATTAAATTCCTTTTTAACTTGTTCTAAAAAAGCCTTGTTAGTGTTATGCATTATGGGCGCTCCTTCTTCACCGTCTCCATCATAAAATCCGAGTAAAATTGATAATGCAACTTTTCGCACTAACTTTGTGAAGAAACCTTTTGGTAAAGCTTTACCATTTTTAAAATCAAAAAATCCCAATTCTCTCAGATCATCCATCATGGGTTTACATCCTACTCGGATCCCATATCGTTCAGGAAAATCGCCATTTAATTTTCTTATTCGTTCATCTTTTACATATTCAAGCTTGTTAGATATATGAAGATCTTCTTTAAACCTTTCTACAACTTTTTTATCTTCTTTTTCTAAAAAGAGACCAATACTTTTTCCCGCATCAGTGATCCCATCTGCTAGTAATAATCCGAAATAATATCCATTCAAGGTATTATCCAATTTTCTAAAAAAGTCGTACTTCAGATCGGGATTATGAAGATGCCACTGTTGATGCTGATAATCCGTTATATTATTATTATTCAGATAACACAATGTAATCTCAACAATTCTCCTCATGTCTACATCACCTAATTTATTTAATAGGGAAATAAAAAAATATCCTAGCTGTTCCTTAGAAAATTTAAAATCAGGATTATACTTTGCACTGTTAGAATTCATTATTCTATGTCTTGTATCCCTAATATATCTCTTATGCATACCTATATATTCAGAAAATTTATCATATGTAAGTTTTCCTCTCCATAATTCATCTACAGAAACTAATTTAGATACTTCTTCAATAAGATCATCAATATAATCTAAAGTAGAGTAATTCGAAACATCTTTCTGCTCAGGATTTCCTGTTTCAACTCTAATGGTTTGCAAGAATTCATTGTATTTCTGGGTATTTAGATTAAAGGACATTAAAGCATCCCGAATAATTCTATCAAATTTCGGGAGTTCAACTTTATTCCATAAATTAGAAATTATGATAAATACTTTTTGAATCAACCACTTAAGAAAAAAAGTTAAATCCTCTAAATATCTTTCACTTACACCAAGTTTTGATTGTTGAAATTTAAGCAATTTTTCAAATCTCTTTATACTCAAATCTCTTAAGTTTTTTAGAAACTCAGGTTGGATTCTGTCTTTTAGAACCGGTCTTATTTTATTATAAAGGATCTCTACAATCTCTTCAGTCAACTCATCGTTTTGAAAATCGAATTCAAGATTTTTCTTCATTTCAAGGAAATAAAAATAGACGATACGAGAGACTACAATGATATAATTTCCTTTAAAGGTTAAAGGGAAATCAGAGTCTTCAAGTACTCTATCGATTGGTTTCTTTTTGTTTCTTAAATTTTCATATATTTGGTTTACACGGGATCCTTTATTTCTCTTTTTTTCATGTTCTGAGTCACTATTGTTTATACTTGCAGTACCCTTTAGGATTTCAGTTCCACAATTCTCACAAACGGCGGAATCATTATTTTCAGACATATGTTTGAAAATGTCGATAGGAAGCTCCTCACCACAGAAATCACAGATGCTATTAAATTTAGTTTTTTCGTTCATTTAACTGTAATAGAACTCGAAGTATATAAAGAAAAATATGAAACAAAAAAAAGTTGGAATATCAAAAAGCATTTCTCTTATGTTTTTTTTTAACTTTCCACCAGATCCAGATGATTACTCCTACTCCTAACAGAATTATTATGGTAATGCCTATAACAAACGCCCCTATTTCTTGGGGCTTAAGGTTTGAGTCAAT
>Ga0114930_10005306_pt1 | contig 10637 bp, 6 predicted proteins | sample AnhtaG_FD_87300 | JGI IMG/M metagenome (GOLD analysis project Ga0114930, IMG submission 87300) | Deep subsurface microbial communities from Anholt, Denmark to uncover new lineages of life (NeLLi) - Anholt_01485 metaG | ecosystem: Environmental > Aquatic > Marine > Oceanic > Sediment | place... | reverse complement strand
GAGATGCAAGTAAATAAGTCATCGGATTCCTCTTAGTAGACGCGGCATCCTTGCCGCGTTGGCAAAACGCCAAGATGGCGCTTCTACGTTACGAATACGATGAGTAATTGTCTTACGGCTCCTTAGTTCCGCGCTTGGCCGCGGGCGAAGTGACGCGCCACCTTCCGCAGTGCGGAGGCTACGTCGTCGACGTCCTGTTCGGTCATGGCCTCGTTCAGCGGGCAGCGCCAACTCGTGGCCTCGATTGCCTCGGCCGTCGGGCACATGCCTGGGCCGTACTTGACTTTGCGGCCGTACTTGCCGTCCCAGGGGTAGCTCGAGTTCTCGCAGGCGTTGTGGTTGACGAGCAGCGGGTACTCGTAGACCATCGGGCCGATGTAGCCCGCGCTGAGCGGTACGCCCTCGGCGGCAACCGCGGCCACGAAGTCCTCCCGCGATACCCCCCAGGCGTTTGGGGTCCATGCGGCCCATGTAGAACCAGTACGAGCTCTTGCAGCCCCGCTGCACCTTGGCCGGGAATATGCCTGGCACGCCCTTCAGTTGTTGCGTGAGGCGGTCGCCGAGGAGGTTGCGTTGGGCAACGATGCCCGGGAGCTTGCGCAACTGGGCGATGGCCACGGCGCCGTGCAACTCGCTGGGGCGGTAGTTGAATCCCAGGAACGGCGGCTGGCGGCCGCTCCCGTCGCGCGCGTAGCCCTTGTCCAAGAAGAGCTGGACCCGCGCGGCCAGGTCATCGTCGTTGGTCAGCACCATGCCCGCGTCGCCGGCGCTGATGTGTTTGAAGTCGTTCAGCGAGAAGCATCCCAGGTCGCCCATCGTCCCCACCAAGCGGCCTTTGTACCAGCAGAGGTAGCTCTGGGCGCAGTCCTCGATAAGTCGCAGCCCCCGTTTCTTCGCCAGGCGGAGGATGGGGTCCATATCGGCGGGATTGCCGGCGAGGTGCACGACGTTGATGGCCTTGGTCTTCTTGGTGATGCACTTCTCGATGTTCTTGGCGGTGACGTTATAGGTGTGCGGGTCGAGGTCGGCGAAAATCGGCACGGCCCCCTGGGCCAGGATGCTGATAACCGTCCCCTGGTCCGTCATCGGCGACGCCACCACCTCGTCGCCAGGCCCGACGCCGGCCGCGGCGTTCGCCACGTGCAGCGCCGCGGTGCCGCTGGTCACCATGTGGCAGTGCTTCACCCCGTACATCGCCGCGAACTGGCGACAGAAGGTCTTGACCTTCTCCCCAAACCAATAGAACAGCGTCTGTTGATCGAGGGCCTCCTTGAGCTCCTCGAGCTCCTGCTCATCGAAGCGCCGGTCCAGCCGCGTGTCCATCGGCTCAGTCCGGACCTGTTCCCCGCCGTGAATGGCCAACGTCTGAGTTTCCGCCATGAGCGTCTCCCCGCTTTCTTGGTTTGCAGCCCTTTGCGGGGCGAAGTATGGGAGAACACCAGCGGCGCGTGCAAGAAACGGAGCCAACGCAGATATCGTGCTCGTCACTCGTCATTCGTGCTCGTGCTCGTGCTCGTAATCGATCCTCGTAACCGTTCACAGCCCGCCGCACCCGCAATCGAGAACTCGATCTGTCCCTGGGCCGTTTGGAAAACATCCGCACGACGGTTCCCGCGTTGCGTCACATGATGCGGAAACCCCGGAACAACGATACGTGCGATTCTGCTCATAGGCCTACTATAACGCCAATCGAGGACATATGCAAAAGTTAAGTAGTCTGTCCATGAAACTTCCAGTAGTCTGTCCCTGAAACTTCCAACCAGGCTTTTTCAACGGCCCCACAGCAACCCTTTATTGGTGCGTGCCCCGAGGGTGCTGCTTGCGCGCACGTGACCCGGCGCCATGCTGAGAACCTATGGGGCCATGTCGAGAACGAACTGCTGAGCATCATCAGTCATGTATTTGTCGAGGTGGGGCGAGTAGGTCTTCACCTGGACCGTTCGTCCGTCAGGACGAAACTCCAACAGGCGTATCCAGCCTTCGGGCGGATCATGATAGGCAGCTACCATCTCGTGGACAATCTGATCGTGCTTGCCAATGGCCGTCTGTCGGGCGCCCGCCCACCGCACGTGACCGCTGAAAACCATTCGAACGTTCTTGTGCTTGGAAACCAGCTTCCGCCACAACTGCTCTCCATCGTTGACGTTCTCCGCGCCGTCGTGCGGGGCGCTAAACGCGTACGATTTGCAGTGGGGATTGTAGTCTTGAGCTGTCCCCTTGGCCGCCCAGTCGTACCGCGTTCCATCGCTGTAGGTATAGGCGTGGGTGACGATCAAAGCCGTCCGATCGGAATGCTTGGAGAGGATATTGTCAGCCCAGGTGACGGCCTCGTCTCGCGGGCCCCACTCCAAGGCCACTGCGATGTAATCCTTGCCCCCAGCACTGAATAGATGATAGCTGCTCTCCGTCTTGCCCGGCTCAAACGTGCCGCCGAACGTGGCCATCTTCCGGTAACGTGAGACGGGAAAATAGTCGTTCAGCAACGTGTTGCGGTTGGGCGCATGTTGGTGGGGATTGCTCCCGTCGTGGTCGTGGTTGCCGGGCACCATGCAATACGGAATGCCCGCGTTGTCCAGAATGGCCATTGCGTCGGAAGCGACCCGCCACGTAGAAGGTAGGTTTCCACCGGTGATGTCCCCCTCGTGCAAGACAAACGTGATGTTGCGTGTCTGTTTGTTGTCGGCAATCCATTGAGTGATAGTGTTGAAAATCTTCAGTCCTGGATCTGTTTTCTCTACGGTGTAACGCTGCGTATCGGGTAGAACGACCAAGGTCCAGGAGCCGGGCACAAAGGAAGGCGGATCTTCCGCCCAGGTGAGCCGCACCAATCCTGCCATGCAAACCAACAATGCGCAAACGACGAGGTGACGAGAAATCTTCCTTCGCATGGTTCCTATTGTCCCTCCCGAAAACCCGCACTTCTTGTGTCGCAACCTGGCGGGTGCGGAAATGTAGGCCTCAGCACTTGAGTGTAATGATGATAATCGTTGGTCGTTATCTTGCAAGAATTCATGGCCGGAGTTCAATCACTCAGAAGTTTCAGAGAAGTTTCCCCTGAAACTTCGTTGCCATGAGCGTCTCCCCGGTTTCTTGGTTTGCAGCCCTTTGCGGGGCGAAGTATGGGAGAAGACCGCCAGAGGGTGCAAGAAACGGAGCAAATGCAGATATCGTGCTCGTCACTCGTCATTCGTGCTCGTGCTCGCAATCGTAATCGTAATCGATCCTCTTGGCCTTCAGGTTCGATTGCGATTGCGAGCACGAGCAGGAGCACGAATGACGCGGAGGGACCGAATTCGCGAAACGGCGGTCCTAGCGCACGACGCCCGTTCTGTGTCGTTTGAGATAGGTCTTGAGGCGGGCGCGGTACTGGGCTACGAGGTCATGACGGGCCCGCATCGCATCGCGCTTGTACCCCTGTTTCTCGGCCTGTTTCACGTCGTACAGCTCGACGTCGCCGGCGGGGTCGGTGGGTTCTTCGGCAAAGGGGCGCCAGCCCGACTGCCACGAGTAACGCCATTGGTCCGACCGCAACGAGAGCGCCAGGGGTGAACCGAACATCGAGATCGGGTCTTTGGGCTGTGGGTTCTCGACAAGACTCCTTCCGTCGATCACGTAGCCCACGCCCGTATGCGCCAGGCTGAACAGGGTGGCGGCGACGTCCTCGAGACTGACGCGATGGGGTTGGCGGCCAGTTCGTCGCAGTTGGGGGCCATACAAGATCAGCGGGACGCGAAGCGAGTCCTCGGTCAGCCCAACCACCGGGAGTGCGTCGCGGCCGGCAGAGAAGTCGAGACCATAGGCCGACGTCACGACCAGGCACACGTGGTGGCCGGCCGGGCCCGAGCGGATGTGGTCGATCAGGGCGCCCAGCTCCCCATCGAGGTAGGCCACGGCGCTGTCGTAGACGTCGCGCGGGGTCGGCTCGCCCTCATCGGGCGCAAACCCCGGCGCGTAGCGTTCCTCCCAGCGCGGCTCGCGCAACTCGCGAAGGCGCACGAACACCAGGAACTTCGAGTCCGCGTGGTCGTCGATCCACTGGCTCACGCGCTCGAGCGTGCTGGCCGACCCGGTCGGTCCGTCCGGGTCTGAGGCGGCGGCCCGGTACGAGGCGTCGAAGACCTCGAACCCGCGTTCGAAACCGCTGCCGAACACCAGATCGCCTTCGCCGGTGGCTTCCCCTTCGGTGAAAGCGGCCGTGGCGTACCGTTCGGCCTGGAGCACTTCTGCCAGGGTCTCGCGGTCCTCGCCCAGCGGCCCATGGCTCGAGCCGAGGTATCCGTGCGTCAGCGGGGTCACGCCCGTGAGCAGCGACATGCAGGCCGCCTCGGCCTCCGGCGCCGGCGTATACGCCTCCGGGTACACCATGGCGTGGGCCGCCAGACCGTCCAGGGCGGGGGTCGTAGCGCGCTCATAGCCGAAGCCCGAGACGTGGGCCGCGCCCAGGCCTTCGGCCACGATCACGACGAAGCTCGGTTCGCCTGAAGCCCCACGTCCCTCGTGCTCGAAGGGGCCGGAGAGCAGCACCTGGGCGTTCGAGGCGGCGATGGGACTCAGCCCGAGCGGCTCGAGCAAGCGGTGCCAGGCCGGCGGCTCTTGCTTTTGCCACAAGATACTGCACCGCCGCGCTTTGGGCGGCATACTGGCCGCGGAGATCTGGAGTCCCCGCCACGAGTCCGGGTTCAGCGTCAGGGCAAAGCTGCGTTTCCGGGTCTCCTCGCCCTCGATCGTGATGGACACGTGGATCCGTTCGAGCGGCTCGACCTCGGCCCCTGGGTCCGGCACGTTTGCCCACCGCAACGTCAGGCACGGGTCCGGGTAGTCCGAGAGCCCGTACGCCACCACGGCGCCCTCCGGGACCGCCCGGGCCGCGGCGTACTGGCCGCCGACGCGGTAGTGGTGTTCAGCGCCCGCGGCCTGGGGCTGCACCGCTCGACTCACGCCGAGCCATTGGATCACGGCCCAGTACCCGGTCGCGGCGCACAGCATGCTGGCCACAAGCCATCCCAAGGCCCAGAAACGGCCGCAGGGCTTGCCACGGATGGCCGCGTAGAACGACGCCAATTTGAAGAACGCGTGCACGGCGCCAAAACCGGCCAGGTAGACCAGCGGCTCCACTTTGTAGAGCACCGGGTGCGGCCACTTCACCGCCATATCCATGAGGTAGGGGATAAAGGCGAGGGCGGCCAGATGCGACAGCGTCTCCGCAAACAGCGGCCCCGGCGACCGCGTCGGCTTCAGCAGCCGCACGACCGCCATATACAGCAGTTGCACACAGGCGTAGGCGCAGGCCACGGCCCCGGCCACCATCACGTCGCTCTCGAGGCCGTGCACATAGCCGAGCTCGTCGAGCACCTCGTGGGCAAACACCCCCATCAGCCCGGCCGACAGGCCCAGCGACACCATGTACAATGCCATACAGACCGCAACCATGGCAGTCCCCACGTTCCGAACGCGCCCGGGTCCGGTCCGTCACCCGTGCGCCGCATTCTAGCATAAACGGCCCGAGACGCGGCCCGGACGCCGGCTTGCGACGTCGGTTAGCTTCCTTCTGTAGCAATTCATCCCGAAACACGGGCGAAACGTTCCTTTGCGGTCCCAACGCGGCGCGGTCTGCGTTGCCGGTTGTCCTGTTCGGGGTGCTCTGTTATGATCGCAAAGGCCGGCGTTCGTCTGACGCGGTCAATGGCGGCGCTGGCCGGATTGGTCGCGGTTGAGCTTCGGGAGGAGGTGTGTTTTCGTGCTGACCACGTTGCTCAAGGCGGTATTCGGCACGAGCAGCGACCGGGACGTCAAACGCATGATGCCCTCGCTGCAGGCCGTGCGCGACAAGGAAGCCGCCTATGTGCGCATGACGAACGATGAGTTGCGCGCACAAACCGCCCGCTTCAGGGAGCACCTCGCCCAAGCGCGCGACGAGTTCCGACAACGCCACCCGGACGAAGACCCCTCGGACGAGGAGTACCCGGGGAAGCTGGCCGAGCACCTGGCCCCGGAGCTCGAGGACCTGCTGCCGGACGCCTTTGCGGTGGTGCGCGAGACCGCCAAGCGGGTCGTCGGCATGCGCCTTTTCGACGTCCAGATCGTGGGCGGGATTGTCTTGCACCGGGGCGATATCGCCGAGATGGTCACGGGGGAGGGCAAGACGCTGGTGGCCGCCATGCCCGTCTACCTGAACGCGCTCACCGGTTTGGGCGTGCACCTGGTCACCGTGAACGACTACCTGGCGCGGCGTGACAGCGAATGGATGGGACCCATCTACAAGTTCCTCGGGCTTACCGTCGGGCTGATCCAACACGACATGGACGTGGCCGAGCGGCAGGTGGGCTACCGCGCCGACGTCACCTACGGCACCAACAACGAGTTCGGGTTCGACTACCTGCGCGACAACATGGCCGTGCGCCCCGAGATGCGCGTACAGCGCGTGCTGAACTATGCCATTATCGACGAGGTGGACTCGATACTCGTGGACGAGGCGCGCACGCCGCTGATCATCTCAGGCCGTCCCGAGAAAAGCACGGACCTGTACTACAAGGTTGACGACGTGGTGCGGCAGTTGCGCAAGGAGAAGCACTACGAGCTCGAGGAGAAAGGCCACCACGTCCTCTTCACGGAGGAAGGGATGGAGGCCGCTGAGCGGCTGCTCGGGCTCGAGAACCTCTATACGGACGACACGCTGGGGATCGTCCACATGCTCGAGCAGGCCATCCGCGCCCACCACTTCTACAAGCGCGACGACGAGTACATCGTGCGCGACGGCCAGGCGCTGATCGTGGACGAGTTCACGGGGCGCGTCATGGAGGGGCGCCGCTGGGCCGATGGGCTGCACCAGCCCATCGAGGCCAAAGAGCGCGACGCCGTGCAGTTCGAGTCGCCGACCGTAGCCACCATCACCTACCAGAAGCTATTCAAGTTGTATCGGAAGATCGCGGGGATGACGGGTACGGCCGCCACCGAGGCCAGCGAATTCACCCAGATCTACGACCTGGACGTGGTGCAGGTCCCCACGAACCTTCCCCTCATTCGCGAGGACGTCACCGACCTGGTTTTCGCCACGGAGCGAGGCAAGTTCAGCCACGTCGTGGACGAGATCGCCGAACTGCACGAAGCGGGCCGTCCCGTGCTGGTGGGTACGGTGTCCATCGAGAAGTCCGAGTTGCTGGCCGATATGATGAAGGAACGGGGCCTCACGGAGTTCCAGGTGCTCAACGCGAAGCACCATGAGCGCGAGGCCGCCATCGTGGCGAACGCGGGCAAGCGTGGCGCCATCACCATCGCAACCAACATGGCCGGCCGCGGCACGGACATCAAGCTGGGCGAAGGCGTGCGCGAGCTGGGCGGCCTCGCCATCGTCGGCACGGAACGCCACGAGTCCCGCCGCATCGACAACCAGCTCCGGGGGCGGTGCGGGCGCCAGGGGGACGCGGGCAGCACCCGGTTCTACGTCAGCCTCGAGGACGAGGTGGCCCGGCTCTTCGGGGGCGACAAGGTCAAGCGGATCCTCAAGCTTGTGGGCGGCGAACAGATGGACGACGAGCCGCTCAGCCAGCGCATGGTATCCCGCACCATCGAGCGCGCCCAGCGCCAGGTCGAGGAATACAACTTCGAGGTCAGAAAGCACCTTCTCGAATACGACGACGTGATGGACAAGCAGCGCAAGGTCGTCTACGGCATACGCCGCGACGTACTCGAGGACCGCGACGTCACCGAGCAGCTCCATGACATGTTCGCCAACATCGTTGGCGACGCCATGGACGAGTACGCCCCAGAGGACCTCGATCCGGACCAGTGGAACCTCGACGGACTCGCCCAACGCTTCCGACTCATGTTCGGCTTTGAAGCCGTCATTGCGGATCCGGACGACCCCGATCCCGCACCGCTCGAGGAGCGCCTCAACGCACAGGTGCTCGACGAGTACAAGCGACGCGAGGGCCTCATTGCCGAGGAGTTGCGCACCAGCTTCCGAGAGCAGATCGGCGGCGACGACTCGAAGATCGATTTCGATCAACTTGCCCGCAAGCGCGTCCTCGACCTCGAGCTGATGGCGCTGCTCCGGGCGGTGGACGACAAGTGGATCGACCACCTGTACTCGATGGACTACCTGCGCGAATCCGTGCGACTGCGCGCCTATGGGCAGAAGGACCCGCTGGTCGAGTACAAGGCCGAAGGATTCGAGCTGTTCGAAGGCATGATGAAGGCCATCGAGGAAAGCGTGGTCCAGACCCTGTTCCGGGTCACGGACCCCGAGGTCCGTCGCACCCGTCAGGTCCAGGCGCGACGCGGCCTGCTCACCGAGAAGAACGACCCCTTCCAGCAGCTCTCCCGCTACACCTACGTGGCGGCCGACAAGGAACAGGACCGCAGCTTTGTCTCATACGATACCAGCCGCTTCGCCCTGGCCGGCCAGAGCGGCGAAGCCCAGGGGCAGGAATCCCAGCAGCGCAGGCCCAAGCAGAAGCCCATCCGCAGGGGCCCGAAGGTCAAGCCGAACGAGCCCTGCCCGTGCGGCAGCGGAAAGAAATACAAGAAGTGCTGCGGCGCCAAAGTGCACACCTGATCGCCTCGGCCATCATCGTGTTCTGGCTCGTCATGATGGCCCTGTTCGTGCGCCGCGAAGGGCTCCTGCCCTTACTCGGGGCCTCCCCGCGTCCGCTGTCCCGGCGCATCCTCGAACCCATGGACACCTGGATGGGCGTCTACCTGCCCAACGGCGCCCGCATCGGGTTTGTCAACACGACCTCGACCCCCGATATCCGCGACGGCGAAGTCGGGGCGGTAGTTACCGTCACGGCCAGGCTCCGCGTCACGTTGATGGCCCTGCCAACGGACGTCTTCATCGCGGGGTCAGCGTGGTTCACGCAGGTCTCGGGCCTGTCTGAGTTCAGTTTCAAGGTGCAATCGGGCGACCACTTCATGCGCGTCGTCGGCACCGTCGACCAAGGCCTTCTAAAACTCGATATCCACACCGCGGGCGAGGTCATTCCCTTCGAGTTCCCAGTGCCCGGCGAGAACCTGCTCCTGTCGGGGGGCATGGGCACCACCACACTCAACGTGCCGGAGCTCGAGCCCGGCCAGGAGGTGCTCATGGACGCCTTTGACCCGATGACGTTCATGATGGGCAAGGCGCGCGTCAAGTGCATCCGCGAGGAGACCATCGAGGTCATGGGGCGACCCGTCGACACGAAGCTCCTGACCACCTCCCACAGCGGCATCACCTCACGCGTCTGGGTCACCCAGGACGAGGAGATCGTCCGGGTCGAGACCCCGTTTGGGTTCACGCTGCGCAAAGTGACCGCCCAGGAGGCCTTCAGGCCCTTCGGGGACCACGACTCGTCGATCCTCCTTGACGCCGTCGCCCTGCAGCCCACGGGCAAGAGACCGTTCCGAGGCGCCACGCGCATGAGCGTCCGCCTTTCCGGGACGGTTCCCGGCCACGCTCCGCCGACGGACAATGTCCAGACCGCGTCCGGCGAGGTGTACACGATCACCGCCTCCCACGAGCCCGAGGCGGCCGCAGCCGCGACCCCGCTGCCGGACGACGCGCGGCGCGACGCCCTCAAGAGCGACCCATTCGTCCAGGCCGACCACGCGCGAATCGTAGGACTCGCGCAAGACATCATCGCCGACGAGACCGATCCGTGGCGGCAAGCCAAGCGCCTGTACCAGTGGGTGTTCGAGAAGATCCGAAAGGAGGTCGTATTCAGCGTGCCCTCGGCGCTCGAGGTGCTGGAAACCGGTGAAGGCGACTGCAACGAACATACGGTGCTCTACACGGCCCTGGCCCGCGCGGCGGGGTTGCCGACGCGAATCGCCATTGGCCTGGTCTGGAGCAACGATCTCGGTGGTTTCTACTACCACGCCTGGCCCGAGGTGCACGTGGGCGACTGGGTCCGCATGGACCCGACGCTCGGGCAGGTCATCGCGGACGCCACGCACATCAAGCTGCTCGAGGGCAACATCGAAACCTGGACCCAACTCATCCCCTATATCGGCCAACTGCAAGTCGAGGTGCTTTCCATCGAATGACCGACCGGCATCCGTCGTCGTGCTCGTGCTCGTAATCGTAATCGTAATCGATGCCCACGCTCTGGGTACCAATGACGAATGACGACGACGATTACGAGCACGATTATGAGCACGATTATGAGCACGAGCACGATTACGAGTGACGATTACGAGCACGAGCACGAGGAGGATGACGAGTGACGATTACGATTACGATTACGAGCACGACTACGATTACGAGTGACGAGCACGAGCACGAGCACGAGCACGAGGAGGATGACGAGGGCGGGCATGTGCAGGGAATCGAGCGGGAGAGAAGGCCGTAGTGCTGATGAAAGGCCGTACTCCGTTCGGGAAGCCTCGATTTCGTTGGCGCCCCGCGCTGTGAACGGTTATGAGGGACCTATGATCCGTACCGAGAACCTGACGAAACGCTTTGGCGAGAAAGAAGCCGTCTGTGACTTGACCCTCGAGATACCCGCGGGCGAGTTCTTCTGCTTCCTCGGGCCCAACGGCGCGGGCAAGACCACCACGATCAAGATGCTCACCGGGCTGCTGCACCCGACCCGAGGCCGGGCGTTGCTCGCGGGTCACGACATCCAGCAGCAGCCCGTCGAGGCCAAGCAGGTCATCGG
>Ga0114930_10005305_pt1 | contig 10637 bp, 10 predicted proteins | sample AnhtaG_FD_87300 | JGI IMG/M metagenome (GOLD analysis project Ga0114930, IMG submission 87300) | Deep subsurface microbial communities from Anholt, Denmark to uncover new lineages of life (NeLLi) - Anholt_01485 metaG | ecosystem: Environmental > Aquatic > Marine > Oceanic > Sediment | place... | reverse complement strand
TGCATTTTACATAGTTTTCACTTTGCTGTCTCCCGAGTACTCGGGATTCACCTTCGACTTATTTCATTTTTTCGTGTATATCAAGCACGGCAAGGTGAAGAACACCTCGCCGAGCAATTATAGCTGATTATATGATAAAATGCAAACTATTTAATGCTCTCCGTAATAAAAGGGGGACTTAAGAGATTTTATTCTTTAAAAGAAGATTTAATACTCGGGTCATATAATAATTTGCATTATACGTGAGATTAATAACAATCCAATTTCGTTGTCCGACAAAACTTTTTGGGAAATATATTCAATGGCAGAAAAAAATAAAATGTAACATGGTTTATTGCTCCACATAGTAATATAATCTCATATTCAAGTGAGTATTACGATATATGTTCCTTGCTATTTAGGATAAGAAAATTTTCATCCTTAAATATTGATTTATGTAGTTCTCTTCCATAAAAGTGGATTTATCAAAAGTCCCCCTTTGAAGGAGCACCATCAAAAGTCCCCCTTTGAATGGGCACCATCAAAAGTCCCCCTTTGAAGGGGGATACAGGGGGATGTATTTCTTAAACATTTGTGGGACTTGCTTTAATATATATCATCTACTTTTAATAACCAATGAACAATGTTCATACTCATTGAAGGTATACGAAACTTAGCGCATGCCAAATTGGCAAGCTTCATGGTGATGTTAGCTATCGGCACGGCGCTTCTGACCGGCGGCTGGTTTTTTATTGTAACTATTAAGCTGCATGATTCTTCCGATTTTTTTGAAAAGGCGGCGGGTATTGAAGTCTTTTTGCAGGAAACCCTCTCAGCAGAAGCTGCTGCAAACCTCAAATCTGAACTGGAACATAACCCCGGTGTCATTGCCGTGCACTATATATCCAAAGATTCCGCTGCCGCCATTTTTTTAGAGGAAGTGGGTGAAGACATTCGGGCACTTACCGGCGAAAACCCGTTACCCCCCTCTTTTCGTATTCGCTTGAAAACCGGGATATTAACTCCGACAAAGATAGATTCGGTCATTGATTCATTTTCAACTTACTCCGGAGTCGTTGATGTTATTGCACAACGGGCACTAATTCTGAGATTGATGCAGTATCGTAGAATGATCCTATTAGCCCATATCAGCATCGGCATTATAATTTTTATCATCGTTTTTTTACTGATAACTAATACAACACGGCTTTCTATTATGTACCGTAAAAAATCAATAGAGCTCATGAAACTCGTGGGCGCAACAAATCGTTATATTAGAGGACCGTTTATCATCGAAGGATTTATCGAGGGTCTCGCCGGTGGTATTTTAAGCATTGTTATATCACAGGGGTTTGTATCAGCATTTCAATTAATTACCGGAGTGAATATTTATGTTCCGGAAAATGTACTTTATTATATGATTGCAGCTGGTTGTCTCCTTGGAATAATCGGCAGCAATTTTGCCGTACGCCGATTTATAAACGTTAAGTGATTTTTCTTGATTAAAATTAAATTATTTTATATATTTCGTTTTAATCGAGAAGTAATTAACCGGTGATTAATTAATAACTTGGCTCAGAAGCAACAATCGGTTTTGCTATGTTTGATTTATTAACTAGCCGTGAAGAGGCGGTTTTAAGTTCTGTTATTCATCATTATATTGCAACCGCCCGACTGGTTAGTTCGCGCATAATCGCCAAAAAATACGGATTGAACCTCAGTTCAGCGACCATACGTAATGTAATGGCTGACCTCGAGGAAGCCGGTTATCTCACGCATCCTCACACATCTGCGGGAAGGGTCCCAACCTCAAAGGGGTATAGACTTTATGTTAATAATTTGATGCGCGTAGAGAAACTGACAAGCAGGGTAAAGCGTAAAATACGCGAAAATGTAGATACTTTTGATAAAAATGTTGACTTTTTGCTTGCGAAAACATCCCAGATTCTCGGTGTGATATCGAGTCAGCTCGGTGTTGTTATAGGTCCGTCACTTGATGATGCGATATTCGATAAAATATCTCTCATTGATGTGGCGCATGACAAGCTGCTAATTGTGTTATCGCTTCGAACCGGCATTATAAAAAGCGTCATAGTTGAGATTTTCTCTCATTTCAGACCATCTGAACTGGAAGAGACATCCCGTGTTTTGAATGAGCGGCTTAGCGGCTTGCCGGTTCAGACTATCAGGGAAACCATTAATGAACGAATGCACGACGTTAGCTATGGAAATCCTGAAATAATCCGTCTTTTCATTGATTCTGCTTATACGTTCTTTCAATTCGACGAAAAGAAAATATACGTCGGTGGAACTAAGAATATAGTAGAGCAGCCGGAATTCAACGCCCAGGAAAAACTGAGAAATATTATCGAATTAATTGAAAAAAAGGACATTGTTGTTCACCTGTTAAACCAGAGACCGGATAGTGATGGAATTGAGATCAAGATAGGCGACGAAAACAACGCTGACCTTTGCAAAACATTCAGTATTGTTTCCACGAAATTCTCGATTGGCAAACACGACGGCGCGCTGGGCATCATAGGGCCAATGCGGATGTGGTATCCCAAGATGGTACCTCTCGTGGATTACACGGCTGAAGTGATTAATCGGGTGCTCAATTAGTATATCAATGAATGACAACGTTTTTTACGGAATCTTGTAGCCCGAATAATTTAAAAAATAAACAAAACTTGAAGAACAGCCCCAAAGGGATTTCTTGTGCCAACATTATTGTCTATTCATCCATTTATAAAGGGGCACACTAAATAACCTACATATTATCTTGCTTGGCGAGGTGTTCTTCACCTCGCCAATTACGGTAGGAACGAAGACAAGAAAAAAGTCGAAGGTGAATCCCGAGTACTCGGGAGACAGCAAAATATTTACATTGTGAACAGATAGGAATGTCCGTTCTACTTGGGATGTTTGCTCTTCTGTTCTCTGTTGGTGTTATCACCAACAGAGTAAAATTTATAATGGTAGAATAGACATCCAATTAAAATGGGAACGAAGACAAGAAAGAAGTCGAAGGTGAAGAACACCTTCGACAGCAAAGAGTAATTACACTAAAATAAAAAATATCTGGTAGAACATCCCGAAGCTTTCGCGAAGTGACTACTTCGTAGCGGGACTGTCTGTTCGATAATATAATTCTACCCTGCCTGAGGTTAACTTTACATGAAAGATGAGGCACAATGGTAAAAAGCCAAGACAAGAAAATCGATGCTCAAGCAATAGAAAACGAATCTTTTACCGGTTCACCGGAAAAAGACGCTGATGTAAAAAATAAACAAGCTGTATCTTCTGCCGCACCTCAAAAGCGTACAAAAAAACTGAGCATTAAAAAACTTCAAGAGGAAATCGAAAAACTCCGTAAAGAAAATAGCGAGATGAAAGATCAGCTATTGCGTAAGATGGCTGAATTTGACAATTTCAGGAAGAGGACTGAGCGGGAATACAGCGAGCTCTTTGCCCGTGCGGGTGAGGACATAGTTCAAAAGCTTCTACCTGTTCTCGACGACCTTGAGCGTTCCTTATCTCAGCCTGATGATGATAATCACAAGGGCGCATTCAGACATGGCATTGAACTAATTTATTCGAAATCCCTTAAAACGCTTCAGGATGCGGGATTGAAACCGATAGAGACCGATGGTAAAGAATTCGATCCGAATGTGCATGAAGCAATGCTGCAGGTGGAGAATCCGGATGTACCGTCAAATCACATTGTTGAAACATTTGAAAAAGGTTATTACTTTAACGGCAGAGTAATTCGCCACGCAAAAGTAAGCGTGAGTAAATAACGGTTAGAAAGCATGACAAAACGGGATTACTACGAAGTACTCGGCATTGACCGCAATGCCGGTACGGAGGATATAAAAAAAGCGTACCGCAAAATGGCAATCAAGCATCACCCCGACCGCAATCCGGGTGATAAAGATGCTGAGGAAAAATTCAAAGAAGCCGCCGAGGCATACGAAGTATTGTCAGACCCCGAAAAGCGCCGGAGATACGACCAGTTCGGTCATGAAGGTGTGAGAAGTACCGGTTATCAGGGATTTACCAACGTTGAGGATATTTTCAGAAGCTTTGGCGATTTTTTCACCGATTTCGGTGGTTTCGGGGATATTTTTAGTGGATTCGGCGGAGGCAGACGGTCAGGCGGTACCAGAACCCGGGTTTACCAGGGGCAGGACTTACAGGTAAACCTGAAATTAACGTTAGAAGAAATACAAACAGGTATTACAAAAAAGATTAAAATTCGCAGGATGGTTCCCTGCGGCGCATGCAAGGGAACGGGGGCGGAAGGCGGTAAATCAAAAACCACCTGTCCTGTGTGCAACGGTGCCGGAGAGATTCGACAGGTTCAAAGAACAGCTTTCGGTCAATTTGTGAACATCTCTGCATGCCATAACTGCAATGGAGAAGGCAGCGTCATTCGAAATGTATGCCCTGTCTGCCATGGTGACAGCCGCGAACGTAATGAAGATTTGATTCAGGTTAAGATACCACCGGGAGTCAGCACCGGAAATTATATACCACTTCGCGGGCAGGGCGATGCCGGAAAATACAATGGACCTCCCGGCGATATTGTAGTTTTAATTGAAGAGAAAGAGCATGAATACTTCGAACGGCATGGTGATGATGTACTTCTGGAGGTAAATATAAGCTTTGCCCAGGCGGCAATGGGTGATAAAATTGAAATTCCAACGTTGAACGGTAAAGTAAAGCTCGAAATTCCTCCCGGAATCCAATCCGGGAAGATTCTTCGAATGCGGGGGAAAGGACTTCCGCGCATCAACAGCAGCAGACAGGGAGACCAACTGATACGGGTGTTAGTTCATACGCCAACAACTTTAAACAGCAGAGAAAAAGAGCTGTTCGCTGAGCTTGCTCATTCTGAGAACGCCCTTCCACCGGAGAAAAATGGTATCTTCAAAAAAGTTAAAAACATTTTTCACTAAAAATATCAGCTTTACACCGCAGGAACGAACTGTCCTCTTATTTTTGTGCGCCGCATTCCTTGTCGGAATTGCAATCAATCTCTATTATGGAAGCAAAACCGAAAAAAATTTGCACCAGCCCTTCGATTATTCTGCTCTCGACCGGGAATTTATAGCCAAAAGCTCTTCGTCTTACATCGCCGCAATATATGACTCCACAAAACTACACCCTGTAAACAGCATCACTGAAGAACAGCTCATTTCTATATCCGGTATCGGTCAGGTGCTTGCCGGCAGAATTATAGAATTCCGCCGTGAACACGGACCGCTCGGCAGTGTTGAAGACCTGCTTTCAGTCCCGGGCATCGGTCAAAAACGCATGCTCGCTATTAAGCAGTATCTGGAAAACAGGGAAAAGAAATAATGCTGTCGAGTTTTATCTTCAGGCGAAACCGCCGATTTCTTAGCAGGAGCAGGTTTGCAACCTGCTCCGATCCCGCTTAGCGGGACAAGTTACAAACTTGAACCGGCAGAAGATCTTCAGGTGACACCGCCGATTCAATTCATATCATTAGTGGAATTTGATTTATCAAATTCTAATACGATAAAAATTCCAATACGATAAAAAAACATGCTTGACTTTTTGAGATTTAGTAACTAATTTGTTTAACTTTAAAAGCGCAGATTTATTGTGATGCCGGATTTAAATAATACTGTTGCACCTGAGATATTTCTCATGCTGCATTTCCTATTGTTAATGGAGGTACAATGGCTTATCCTAAGACTAAGGGATCGATTATTTTAAAGCTGATAATTGTAATTCTTGCTTGTGTGCTTGTTTACGCTATTAATCTGCCGAAAAAAATATGGGACGAGGAACAGAATGAAGAAGATGAATGCCGGTTTCGACTCCTTGCGTTGTTTATTGCGCAGACTCAATATTTTTCTTTTGCTGAAACATTCGCCGACAGTGTTCAGAAAATAGAAGCATTAGCGGATACGAACCAGACATTTGCTCATAAAGTAGATTCTTTGATACAAATGATCAGCCTCGAAGACTCGATTAATCGAGCCAAGACAAATAAACCGATGCGTCCTTATTTTAATTTGCCCTATACAATAACTACAATTAATACAGATACATCATTTTTTGGCTATGATACAACTATTACCGTCGATTCAACTATCATCCCTTATGATACAACAATATTTGTTGATTCAATTTTAGTTGATACAACGCTAACGTCTTATATTACTTCATTTTCTTATATAGACTCGATTTTTAAATGCCCCTCAACAGGTGAGTATTACATAATCTCCTTTTTCCCTGAAGACCCTAATAAATATATAATAGAGTGTCCGGTTGAAGAGGGGGAGGCTAATTATAATATATCATTATGGGAGGTTAAAATACATACATTTTTTAAGAAAATTCTTAAGAATCATGGTTTGTTAGACCAGAGTAATAAGGCTTCCTGGAAATAGCCCATGGCAAAAATCACCAAAAACCGAAGACTCGGCTTGAGCTTTGGCAGTGAAGATTTGTTTTTAGTTGAGACTAAAGAAGAGACCGCTAAAAATTTTAAAGTTGCTGCGCTGCTGAATGTTACATCGGAAATACCATTCAGTGTCGACATGTTAACACAGGAATCCGGTGCGAAAATGATTGGCTCGGAGTTGAAAAATCTTCTTGAACGCAATAACATCACCACAAAAAATGCATCCATCTCTTTAGACTTCGGTTTAGGAAACATAATTAAAATCCCATACAGCGAGAAACTTTCAGAAAAAGAATTATCAACTCATCTGAGCTGGGAACTTCAACAGTATATAGACGACGACATTGCCGAATATGCCTACGATTTCTATAAGTTAGATAAATCTCCCCCCGAATTACTACTCGTTGGTACCAGAAAAAAGGTGCTTGAATTCTTCCGGGAGATGAGCCGACATGCCGGCATTGATTTGCAGGTTGTTACTATAGATTTGCTTTCGGCGGTTAATGCTTTTGAAGTAAATTACAAACCTTATCCGAATGAAAAGATTGCACTTGTGGAGATTGGTGAACAAAAACTCGTCTTTACATTGCTGGAAGGTAACTCTTTTATTGGTTATCACTGCGTGTTTTTAGATGATTCGGTGCAGAACGATTATGTCAATTCCGTACTCGAGCTCATTACGTTAAATCTCAAAACATTATTCAACGATTATGAACTCAGTACGGACAAAAATGAATTTGACCGTGCCTATTTATATAGAACGAATACAAAATACAGCGTGATGGAATTTATTGAAGCGGCAGATCAAGAATTATATATGTTTAATCCATTTGAATTGGTCAGATTTGACGCAAATCTTCAGGATAAAATAAACCATTTAGCTGATAATTCCGAATATGTTGAGGCTCTCGGGCTGACTGTCGGTTGAGCATATTCATTTGCAGCTCAATTTTAACATATTAGAACAATGATAGATATCAACCTGCTCGGTGAAAAGCAAAAAGCAAAACCAGAGATAACTCCAATAGAGACACCGGCTTTACGCGCAAAAGCTGAGAGACCCGGCCGGACCGGAAGGATTTTCAGTTTGAAGACGATTCTTCTGTTTTTTATTGCAGTTGCCATACTGTTATCTGCTTGGCGTTACAAAGATATTTTGCATTACGGCAATGATATAGTGACATATGTAAAGACACTAATCGAAGAACAGCTTGAGCCAGTATCAGGGCCCGAGCTTGAAACCGAACCCGTAACAGAGCCTGAGACGGAACAGCCGCCGCCTGTTGAACAACCAAAACCAGAAGAGCCGGAAACTGTAGAAGAGCCTGTAGCTGAACCGGCTGCAACCGCTGTATGGGATTACGGGCGGAGTATCGAGCATATAAATTCTTACACTGCAATGGTGCGTTCATTGCCGCAAAATGCGGATTACAATGTAATTTCCGTGAGTCGGAACAGTATCACCGCCGAAATCGAAGCTGTAAATGAAGCGCAAATGGTCGAGATACAGAATGCCATTGCGAGTGCATTTCCTGTATATAGTCTTGAATTTATAACCAAAGGCATGGTATTGCGAGTCTGGGGGACCCTAAAACCCGGTACAGAGTTACCCGAAGTTTCATCATCAGAGGAATATGCGACCCCCGAAGCAAATCGTAATGCGATTAATTCATTATCAAAGCAGCACAAATTGACGATTAAAGAACAGGGTGAAGCAACTCAAACTGAACGAGAAAATGTATTGCTTCTTCCCGGTTGGATGAAATTTTCCGGAAAAGAAGCTGATGTTTTGAAATTTCTGGACGGCATCAAAGAAAAAGGGCTGTCGATAAATATTACCAAAATTTCCGGTCAGAGCAAAAACCGCAGTGAAAGTAATGAATCATCAGAGCTTAATTTTGATTTCGAGATAATAATGTAGTAAAAAAACTGTTAATTTTAAGACACTGAAGGACGCAGATCCCCCGAGTACTCGGGGGATGATAATCTTTTTAATAATAAAAAATATAATCAGTGTAAATCATAATCAATCTGTGGTAATCTGCGTCAAATAAAATAAAAAGGTAGTAAAAGAACTGTAAAAATAAATTAGACGCTGAAGGACGCAGATTATTATGATAACTTTTTAATAATAAAAAATGTCATAAGAGTCCATCATAAAAAATCTGCGTAAATCTGCGTCAAATAAAATAAAAAGGTAGTAAAAGAACTGTAAAAATAAATTAGACGCTGAAGGACGCAGATCCCCCGAGTACTCGGGGGATGATAATCTTTTTAATAATAAAAAATATAATCAGTGTAAATCATAATTAATCTGTGGTAATCTGCGTCAAATAATTTAATGTAAACCGACCATGAAAGTGAATTCCGGGCGGTATAAAGGAACTACAATAAAGGTGGGACGGTATACCGCCATTCGTCCGACAACAGGAAAAATCAGAGAATGGATTTTTCAAATTTTAAAGCCCTATCTTCCGGATTCGCGGTTTTTGGATTTATTTGCCGGAACCGGAATCATGGGAATTGAAGCGAATAGCCGAGGCAGTCGGTTCGCAGTATTTGTAGACAATGCGACAGGTGCATTAATTCGACAGAATCTCCGTAATGTTGACCAGATTGTGAATACGAAGATTATTAATGAAGATGTGCTGCATTTTCTGAGCCGTCGACATCCTGCGAAATTCCGTTTCCACATTATAAACGCAGACCCGCCCTATAATTACGACCGTTTTTCACAACTTCTTAAAACTATTTCGCAATCTAAGCTTCTTGTAGACGGAGGATTATTTGTTCTTGAACATGGACGGCACAGCCTTATTAGCATACCTGATACGTTCTTAACTGTACTTCGGGAAAAAACGTTTGGCGAAACAAAGGTAACCATTTTTAAAAAAGGTGAATTGTGAAAATTGCAATCTATCCCGGGTCATTCGATCCAATAACTTACGGGCATCTTGATGTCATTGAACGCGCTACTACAATCTTTGATAAGGTAATCGTTGCAGTAGCGCAAAATATTACCAAAAACCCACTTTTTACGGTTGAAGAACGGTTACATCAAATAAAAGAATTGATAAAAGAGTATGACAAAGTAGAGGTAGATGAGTTTTCGGGACTTCTGGTCGATTATGCAGTTCGAAAAAACGCGCGTGCAATTATTCGTGGTCTTCGAGCAGTGTCCGATTTTGAATATGAGTTCCAGATGGCACTGATGAACCGCCGCCTGCAGGAGGAAATTGTTACCGTTTTTCTTATGCCTAATGAAAAACACACCTATTTAGACTCATCAATTGTACGGGAAATCGTCCGATTGGGGGGCGATGTGAGTAATTTCGTTTCCCCTTTAGTCGCAGAGCAATTGCGCCGTAAGCTCAGCAATTTAACCGCAGAGAAGCAGAGACGCAAAGATATTACAAAATGAAAAATGGAAAAAGCTAAAAATAATTGTGATAAATCTTTATTATAAAAAATGCTTTTTTTATTAATTTTGCATTTTGCATTATTCATTATACATTATACATTAATTTTTCTCTCTGCGTCTTTGTGGTTTAATAATTTTTCAACATTTTAAATTATATGAGTACAGGAAAGGAAGTTGATTATTATGCGTCTATCCGATCGTGCACAGGCATTGCAGCCCTCGGCAACAATGCAAATCACAGCTCTTGCCGAATCACTGAAAAAAGAAGGCAAAGATGTAATTGTTCTTGCCGCCGGACAGCCCGATTTTAACACTCCGGATTTTATAAAAGAAGCAGGTAAGGAAGCGCTTGATAAGAACCAAACGCGCTACACACCCGCCCCGGGCACAGTGGAAATAAGAAAAGCAATTCAAAACAAATTCCGGCGGGACAATAATCTCGATTACGAATTGAGCGAAATTACCGTCGGAGCAGGCGGGAAACAAGTGCTCTTTAATGCCGCCCAGGTTCTTTTAAATCCCGGCGATGAAGCTATCATTCCCGTTCCATACTGGGTATCGTATCCTCCTATGGTTGAATTAGCCGGCGGTGTTCCGGTTTATCTTGAAACCACTATTGATGACCTTTTCCAAATAAATCCGGATAAACTCCGGCAGGCAATAACGGATAAAACGAGATTTATATTTTTAAATTCTCCTTCCAATCCAACAGGTACCGTGTTCAGCAAAGAATTGCTGACCGAAATCGGCAATATTTGTCTTGAACACGAAATTGTGATTCTCTCGGATGAAATCTAT
>Ga0114930_10005302_pt1 | contig 10639 bp, 11 predicted proteins | sample AnhtaG_FD_87300 | JGI IMG/M metagenome (GOLD analysis project Ga0114930, IMG submission 87300) | Deep subsurface microbial communities from Anholt, Denmark to uncover new lineages of life (NeLLi) - Anholt_01485 metaG | ecosystem: Environmental > Aquatic > Marine > Oceanic > Sediment | place... | reverse complement strand
GGCCAGCGCCGCCGCCTGTCGGCGCACGTAGGCCGCGAGCGCGGCCACCTGCGCCGCCGTCGGCGCGGCGGTGCCGTAGAGGTTGCGCCGCAGCGCCAGTTCCAGCGCATCGCCCGCGCCGGCAAGCCCCGCTTCGTAGGCCGCGACCCGGCCGTAGAATCCTTCCGCCATCGCCTTGACCTTGCGCCCGACCGAAAGGTCGCCCACGCCCATCTCGCGCAAGCTCGCGTCCATGTCCGCGAACATCAGGTCGAACAGCGCCTGGCCCACCGGCCCTTGCGCGCGGCCGTCGCGCTTCAGGCGATGCAGCAGCAGGAACACGTGCAGGGCGATCATGTCGAAACGGCCGTCGACGCTGTCGGGCACGCCGTGGCGCGCGTAGAACCCGGGACGGCGCGCCTGTTCGACCGCCGCGCGGTAGAGCTTCCGGGCGTTCCGTTCGGGTTCGGCTTCCTTGAACAAGCTCTTGAACTTCATGCCTTTTCTTCAGGTCCGCCGAACCGGCTGCTCGGATTGACACCGATTCCGGCGAGTGCCATCTTGCGCCGCCAAGTGGATGCCGGGCGCCCGCGCCGGGTCAATATCGCCCGAGGCGCCGCTTTCCCGGCCGAGCGGACCCACGGCAGACGGAAAAGGCCCCCCGGTCCCATGCAGCTTCGCCTCCGCGGCGTCAAGTCAACCTTCCTCGGCGTGTTGCCGCTGCTGCTGGCGCTTGCCGTCGCGGCCTGCGCGCCCACCGTGGCGCAGCGCGGCAACGTGCCCGACCCGGACAAGCTCGCCGAGCTGAAGCCCGGCGACACTAAGGACAAGGTGGTGCAGACCATCGGCTCGCCGTCCACCATCGGCACGTTCAGCGACAAGAAGTGGTACTACATCAGCCGCAAGACCGAGAAAGTGGCGTTCTTCGATCCCAAGACCGTCGACCAGCAGGTGGTCGAGGTGGTGTTCGACCAGGACGACAAGATCCAGGAGATCAAGACGCTGAACCTGAACGACGCCTACGACGTGGACGTCGTCGGCCGCAGCACGCCCACCGCCGGCAAGTCGCTGACGGTGATGGACCAGCTCCTCGGCAATATCGGCCGGTTCAACAAGGCCGGCGGCGGCAAGGCCGCGGGCCAGTAGCCGCCGCAGGCCTTCGGCGGTCGGTTTTCGGCGGTCGGTTTTCGGCCGGCATCCTTTGCGGCCGACGGCCGATAGCCGACGGCCGATAGCCCACCGCCCTCCCGCCTAGTGCGCCAGCGCGGCCAACAGCAGCAGCGCCACGATGTTCGTGATCTTGATCATCGGGTTCACCGCCGGGCCGGCCGTGTCCTTGTAGGGGTCGCCCACCGTGTCGCCGGTGACCGCGGCCTTGTGCGCGTCCGAGCCCTTGCCGCCGTGGTGGCCGTCCTCGATGTACTTCTTGGCGTTGTCCCAGGCGCCGCCGCCCGCGGTCATCGAGATCGCGACGAACAGCCCCGTGACGATCACGCCGAGCAGCATCGCGCCCACCGCCGCGAACGCGTCGGCCTTGCCCGAGATCGCGCCGACCACGAAATAGAGCACGATCGGCGAGAGCACCGGCAGCAGCGAGGGCACGATCATCTCCTTGATCGCGGCCTTGGTCAGCATGTCCACGGCGCGGCCGTATTCGGGCTTCGCCTTGCCTTCCATGATGCCGGGGATTTCCTTGAACTGCCGGCGCACCTCGATCACCACCGAGCCGGCGGCGCGGCCGACCGCGGTCATGCCCATCGCCCCGAACAGGTACGGCAGCAGGCCGCCGAGCAGCAGGCCCACCACCACGAAGGGGTTCTTCAGCGAGAACTCGACCGCCTTGATGCCGAGCTTCCCCTGCGCGATGAAGTAGTCGAGGTCGGAGGTGTAGGCCGCGAACAGCACCAGCGCGCCCAGGCCCGCCGAGCCGATCGCGTAGCCCTTGGTCACGGCCTTGGTGGTGTTGCCGACCGCGTCGAGCGCGTCGGTGTTCTTGCGTACCTCCTTGGGCAGGCCCGACATCTCGGCGATGCCGCCGGCGTTGTCGGTGACCGGCCCGTAGGCGTCGAGCGCCACCACCATGCCGGCCAGCGCCAGCATCGCCGTGGTCGCGATCGCGATGCCGAACAGCCCCGCCAGCAGGTCGCACACGATGATGCCGGCGCAGATCACCAGGGCCGGCAGCGCGGTCGCCTCCATCGAGACCGCCAGGCCCTGGATCACGTTGGTGCCGTGGCCGGTGCGCGAAGCCTCGGCGATCGACCTCACCGGACGGTAGCCGGTGCCGGTGTAGTACTCGGTGATCCACACGATCAGGCCAGTGACCACCAGGCCCACCAGCGCGCACAGGAACAGGCTCATGCCGGTGAAGGTCTTGCCCGCGACGGTGAGCGCCGTGCCCATGCCCACCACGTAGGCGGTCACCGGGTAGAACGCGACCGCCGACAGCACCGCGGCCACGATCAGGCCCTTGTACATCGCCCACATGATGCCGTTGCCGGCGCCGAGCCGCACGAAAAACGTGCCGACGATCGAGGTGACGATGCACACCGCGCCGATCACCAGCGGGAAGCTCATCATCTTGGCCGCCAGCGCCGCGTCGCCGACGAAGAAGATCGACGCCAGCACCATGGTCGCCACCATGGTGACGGCGTAGGTCTCGAACAGGTCGGCGGCCATGCCGGCGCAGTCGCCCACGTTGTCGCCCACGTTGTCGGCGATCACCGCCGGGTTGCGGGGGTCGTCCTCGGGGATGCCGGCTTCGACCTTGCCCACCAGGTCGGCGCCCACGTCGGCGCCCTTGGTGAAGATGCCGCCGCCCAACCGCGCGAAGATCGAGATCAGCGAGGCACCGAAGCCCAGCGCCACCAGCGCATCGATCAGCGCGCGCGAGGGCACGCCGGCCTTGAGCAGGATCGTGTAGTAGACCGCGACGCCGAGCAGCGCCAGGCCCGCCACCAGCATACCGGTGACCGCGCCGGCCTTGAACGACAGGTCCAGGCCCTCGCCCAGGCTTTTTTGCGCCGCCACGGCGGTGCGCACGTTGGCGCGCACCGAGACGTTCATGCCGATGAACCCGGCCGCGCCCGACAGCACCGCGCCGATCAGGAAGCCCACGGCCGCCCAGACGCCCAGAAACAGGAACAGCACGATCAGCACCGCCACGCCGACCATGCCGATGGTGGTGTACTGCCGGCGCAGGTACGCGCCCGCACCCTCCTGCACGGCGGCGGCGATTTCCTGCATGCGCGGGGTGCCCGCGTCCTTGGCCAGCACCCAGCGCCCGATCACGATGCCGTAGACGATGGCCAGCAGGCCGCACAGGATCACGAATCCGTAGATCATCGAACCAACCCTCTAGTTCCGATTTTGCGTCTTGGTCTCGTTCACGGCGGGACGGCGGACCGCGGACCCAATAGCCGCGGGGCCGCCGAAAGCGCGCGGGAACATGCCAGAACGCCCTAGGGAAGGCAAAAGAGAATCGTCCCGGATCCGCGCGGCCGGGCTTTCGCTTGTGCCGCCAGTCCTTTATATAGCCGCGCGGACCGGCGGCGCTTGGGCGCCGGCGCCCCCGCGCTACCCTTCAAGGTCTTGGAATCGTTATGAGCTTTGTCCGCTCCTTATGCGTCTATTGCGGCTCGTCGGGCCGCGGGGCCGCCGGCCACCGCCGGGCGGCGCAGCGCATCGGGGCCGAGCTCGCGCGCCGGCGCATCCGGCTGATCTACGGCGGCGGCATGGTGGGGCTGATGGGCCTCGTCGCCGACGCGGCGCTGAAGGAAGGCGGCACGGTGGTGGGCGTGATCCCGCGCCACCTCGACGAGCAGGAGATCGGCCACCGCGGCCTGACCGAGCTTGTGGTGTGCGACTCGATGCACGCGCGCAAGCAGCGCATGTTCGAGCTGGCCGACGCGTTCGCGGTGCTGCCGGGCGGCTACGGCACGCTGGACGAGGCGTTCGAGATCATCACCTGGCGCCAGCTCACGCTGCACGACAAGCCGGTGTTCCTGGTCAACGTCGAGGGCTACTGGGACCCGCTGGTGCGGCTGCTCAACCACGTGATCGAGCAGAACTACGCGCATCCCGAGACCGCCTCGCTGTACCGCGTGGTCGACGGCGTCGACGGCCTGTTCCAGGCCGTGGAGGCCGAGCCCGAGCCGCAGCTTCCCGCCAAGGCGAAGTGGCTGTAACGCCCCGCCTGCGGCGATAGGCCCGCATCGATCCCCCCACGTCGATCCATCGGCATTGATCCACCGGCATTGATCCACCGGCGGCGCTTGGCTATCGTGCGCCGCCTTTTCCCCAGGGAGTTCCCCGCGTCATGGCGAAAATCAAGGTGAAGACCCCGCTGGTCGAGCTCGACGGCGACGAGATGACCCGCATCATCTGGCAGTTCATCAAGGACAAGCTGATCCTGCCCTATCTCGACGTGGAGCTGGAGTACTACGACCTGGGGATCGAGCACCGCGACAAGACCGGGGACCAGGTGACGGTCGACTCGGCCAACGCCATCAGGAAGCACGGCGTGGGCGTGAAGTGCGCGACCATCACGCCCGACGAGGCGCGGGTCAAGGAATTCGACCTGAAGAAGATGTGGCGCTCGCCCAACGGGACCATCCGCAACATCCTGGGCGGCACCATCTTCCGCCAGCCGATCATCTGCAAGAACGTGCCGCGCCTGGTGCCGGGCTGGACCAAGCCGATCGTCATCGGCCGCCACGCCTTCGGCGACCAGTACCGCGCCACCGATTTCATCTTCCCGGGCAAGGGCAAGGTCACCATGACCTTCGCGCCCGCGGACGGCGGCAAGCCCACGACCTACGACGTGTTCGACGCACCGGGCCCGGGCGTGGCGATGGGCATGTACAACCTCGACGCCTCGATCCGCGACTTCGCGCAGGCCTGCTTCAACTACGGCCTCAATTTGGGTTGGCCGGTCTACCTCTCCACCAAGAACACGATCCTCAAGGTCTACGACGGGCGCTTCAAGGACATCTTCCAGGAGGTGTTCGACCGCGAGTTCAAGGACAGGTTCAAGGCCAAGAACATCGTCTACGAGCACCGGTTGATCGACGACATGGTGGCCTCCGCGCTGAAATGGGAAGGCGCCTACGTGTGGGCCTGCAAGAACTACGACGGCGACGTGCAGTCCGACACGGTGGCGCAGGGGTTCGGGTCGCTGGGCCTGATGACCTCGGTTTTGATGACCGCCGACGGCAAGACGGTGGAGGCCGAGGCCGCTCACGGCACGGTCACGCGCCACTACCGCGAGCACCAGAAAGGCAAGGAGACCTCGACCAACCCGATCGCCTCGATCTTCGCCTGGACGCAGGGCCTGTGGTACCGCGGCAAGTTCGACGGCACGCCCGACGTGCAGGCCTTCGCCAAGACGCTGGAGAAGGTGTGCGTCGACACGGTCGAGGCCGGCTTCATGACCAAGGACCTGGCGATCCTGATCGACGCCAAGCAGCCGTGGCTGACCACCAACCAGTTCCTGGACAAGCTGGACCAGAACCTTCGCAAGGCGCTGGCGTAGCGCCGGCTCACGCCGCGGCGCGGGCGCCGTTGTCCGCCAGGAACCGGTCGACGAACTGCCAGAACAGGGCGCGCCGCGCGTCGCTCTCCATCAAGAGCTCGTGGCGCGCGTCGGCGAGCCCGACATAGGCCGCGCGCGGCATATCGCGCACCAGGCGCTGCGTCGCCGCGACCGAGACGATGCGCTCCTGCTCCGCCGCCATCACCAGCACCGGCACGTGGATGCCGCGGGCGAAGCCGCGCCGCTCGGTCGCGCGGATCGAGCGCAACGCGGCGCGCACCCAGGCGAAGGTGGGGCCGCCCGCCGCCAGCTTCGGCCGGCGCGCGATCCAGGCGTGCTGGTCGAAGAAGCGCCGCCGGTCGTGCGTCAGCTTGTTGCCCTGGAAGCGCACCCGCGCGGGATCGTAGTCGCCGGCGCCGAAGCTGTAGGCGCGGCCGAAGCCGAGCGCGCAGGCGGCCTCCGCGATCAGGCGCGCGAGCCAGCGCGGCATCCCCCCGTAGTCCAGGTCCACCATCGGCGAGCTCAGCACCGCGAGGTCGAAGGCGCGGGGATGCTCGAACATGTAGCGCAGCGCCAGGTGCCCGCCCATGGAATGCGCCAGCAGCAGGCGCGGCATCTGGCCGTGCGGCGGCAGGGCCGACTCCGCCAGCTTGTGCAGGTCCGAGAGGTGGCGGCGGAAGTCCGCGACGTGCACCTTCTGCCGGTTGGCGAGCGCGCGCGTCGAAAGCCCCTGCCCGTACCAGTCCAGCACGAACACCGACCAGCCGCGCTCGAGCAGCTCGCCCACCGTCTCGTGGTACTTCTCGATGAACTCGCCGTAGCCCGGCAGCACCAGGGCCGCGCCCGCGGCGCTCCCGCGCGGCGGGCGCCAATGCGCGAAGCGAATCGTGCCGCCCGCGGGCGCGTTGAGGCGGTAGGCCTGCATTCCCGGCGGGGCGGGCGTGGGCTCGACCGCCTGGACCTTCGCGGCGGCGCCGGCACCGGGCCCGATCGCGCCGGCGCCGCTCACCGGTTGAGCTCGCGCATCGCGGCGTCGAGACCCGCGAGCGTCAGCGGGTACATGCGCTCGCCCGCGAGCTGGCGCACCATGCGGACCGAGCGGTTATATTCCCACTCCTCCTCGGGCTTGGGATTGAGCCACGCGGCATGCGGATAGGTGAGGAACAGCCGGCGCAGCCACGCCTCGCCCGATTCCTCGTTGAAATGCTCGACGCTGCCGCCGGGCTGCACGATCTCGTACGGGCTCATCGCCGCGTCGCCGACGATCACCAGCTTCCAGTCCTGGGGATAGGTGTGCAGCACCTGCCAGGTGGGGGTGGTCTCGTCGAAGCGCCGGCGGTTGTCGCGCCACAGCCGCTCGTACGGGCAGTTGTGGAAGTAGAACGTCTCGAGGTGCTTGAACTCGCTGCGCGCGGCCGAGAACAGCTCGGCCGAGGCGCGCACGTGCTCGTCCATCGACCCGCCGATGTCGAGCAGCAGCAGCACCTTGACCGTGTTGTGCCGCTCCGGCACCAGCTTGAGATCCAAGAGCCCGCCGTTGTGCGCGGTCGAGCGCACGGTGTCGGGCAGGTCGAGCTCGGTGGCGGCGCCCTCCCTGGCGAAGCGGCGCAGGCGGCGGAGCGCCACCTTGATGTTGCGCGTGCCGATCTCCACGTCGTCGTCGAGGTTGCGGAACTCGCGCCGGTCCCACACCTTGACCGCGCGGAAGTTGCGGTTCTTGTCCTGGCCGATGCGCACGCCCTCGGGGTTGTAGCCGTAGGCGCCGAACGGCGAGGTGCCGGCCGTGCCGATCCACTTGCTGCCGCCCTGGTGACGGTCCTTCTGCTCGGCCAGGCGCTGCTTCAGCGTCTCCATCAGCTTGTCCCAGCCGCCGAGCGCCTGGATCCGCTTCTTCTCCTCCTCGCTGAGCCACCGCTCCGCCAGCTTCCTCAGCCACTCCTCGGGAATGGCCAGCGCCACCGGGTCGACGCTCTCCAGTCCCTCGAAGCACTTCGCGAACACGCGGTCGAACTTGTCCAGGTTGCGCTCGTCCTTCACCAGGGCCGAACGGCTGAGGAAATAGAAATCCTCGATGTCATAGGACGCGACGCCCGCCCTCATCGCCGCCATCAAGGTCAGGTATTCGGTCAGCGACACCGGCACGCGCGCGTCCTTCAGGGAGAGGAAGAAGTGGGAGAACACGCGCCGCCCCCTATCCGGCCCGCGCCGGGCGCACGCCGCGCACGTGCCGCTCCTGCTCGCGCGTTTCGACCGCGCCGGGCCGGGCGTCGCGCACCGCGCGCAGCGCGGCCTCGGGCGCCATGCCCATCTCGACCAACAGGCGCGCGCCCACGGTGCCGGTGCGCCCCAGGCCCATGCGGCAGTGCACGAACACCGCGCCGCCGCGCGCGAGCTCCGCGCGCAAGGCGGGCGACGCTTCCCGCCAGTCCGCCTCGAAGTCGCGGCCCGGCGCCGCGAAGTCGCCCACGGGCAGGTGCACCCACGCCATGCCGAGCGCGCGCACGCGCCGGCCGAGCTGCGCGAAGCCGAGCAGCGCCATTTCCGCCTCGCCCACCAGCGTCACGACCGCCGCAATGCCCTCGGCCTTGAGGCTCACCAGCCGTTCTTCGTTGGGAAACGCGCCCAGGCCCAGCCGCCCGCCCCCGGGCGCGTCCACCCAACCCATCGGCGTGGCGGGCACGGGCGCCGCCCTTACGTCCGCTGCTGGCGCCGCGCGAGGAACGCGAGACGCTCGAACAGCTGCAGGTCCTGCTCGCTCTTGAGCAGCGCCCCGTGCAGCGGTGGGATCACCTTGTCCGGGTCCTTGGCCCGCAGCGCCTCGGGCGGCAGGTCCTCGACCATCAGCAGCTTGATCCAGTCCAGGAGCTCCGAGGTCGAGGGCTTCTTCTTCAGGCCCGGCACGTCGCGCAGGTCGTAGAACACCGATAGCGCGTCGCGCACCAGGTCCTTGCGGATGTCGGGGTAGTGCACGTCCACGATGCGCTGCATGGTCTCGCGGTCGGGGAACCGGATGTAATGGAAGAAGCAGCGCCTGAGGAACGCGTCGGGCAGCTCCTTCTCGTTGTTCGAGGTGATCACGACGATCGGCCGCCGCCCGGCCTTCACCGTCTCGCGCGTCTCGTGCACGTGGAACTCCATGCGGTCCAGCTCGAGCAGCAGATCGTTGGGGAACTCGATGTCGGCCTTGTCGATCTCGTCGATCAGAAGGACGGGCGCCTCGTCGGCGGTGAACGCCTGCCACAGCTTGCCCTTGACGATGTAGTTGCGGATGTCGTGCACCTTCGCCTCGCCGAGCTGCGAGTCGCGCAGGCGGCTGACCGCGTCGTACTCGTAGAGCCCGTGCTGCGCCTTGGTGGTGGACTTGATGTGCCACTCGATCAGGTCCTTGCCGAGCGCGCGGGCGATCTCGCGCGCCAGCACGGTCTTGCCGGTGCCGGGCTCGCCCTTGACCAAGAGCGGGCGTTCCAGCGCCACGGCGGCGTTGACCGCCGTCATCAAGTCCTTGGTGGCGACGTAGCTGTCGGTGCCGGCGAAACGTCTAACGGTGCTCATCGATTCCCAGAGGCCTCGCGGGTGAGCCTGTCGAACCATGAGGCCCTCGTCCTTCGACAGGCTCAGGACGAGGACGGAACATCACCCCGCCTTCGGCACCGCCACGCCGACCATGCAGTCGCGCGTGACGATGGCGGCCAGGCGCTCCTCGCTCCAGCCCGCGGTGCCCTCGGGGCGCGCCGGCAGCACCAGGTAGCGCATTTCGGCGGTGGAGTCGTGCACGCGCACCTCCACGGCGTCGGGAATGCGCGTGCCGAATTCCGCCAGCACGGCGCGGGGCTCGCTGACCGCCCGGCTGCGGTACTCCCGGCTCTTGTACCAGTCCGGCGGCAGGCCCAGCACGTTGCGCGGGTAGCACGAGCACAGCGTGCACACGATCATGTTGTGCAAGGCCGCGGTGTTCTCGACCACGATCAGGCGCAACGGGGCGACCGGGATGCCGAGCAGCTCCTCGGCCGCGGCGCTGCCGTCGGCCAGCAGGCGCCGCTTGTATTCCGGGTCGGTCCAGGCGCGCGCCACCATGCGCGCGCCCAGCGCGGGCGAGCGCGAATCCATGTTGTCGATCTGCTCGCGCAGCTCGGCGGCGGTGAACACGCCCTTCTCCTCCAGGAGCTGCCTGAGCGCCTCGGCCAGGAATTCGTACTCCCCGGGCGTCGCGCCGTGGTCGATGGGCGCATGAACGTGATCGTGATGGTGCGCGCGGGCCATGCGGACCTCTCCTTCTCAGGCCGGTTCCAGCCAGTGCTGGAAGATTTCGATCTCGACGCAGTCCAGCGGCCGGCCGCGGTAGCCCGGCCACAGCTCGCGCTGCTCGAAGCGCACGCGATAGAGCGGGCGCGGCGGATCGCCGGAAAGCGCGTAGGCGAGCTGCTCGGGATTGCCGAACTCGCCGCACACCCGCTCGACCACGCCCGCGTGGCCGCGGCAATAATAGGGCGTGCGGCAATGCCCGGGCGGATAGGCCGCGAGCACGCGCACGCGGTCGCCGGGGGCGAAGCGCGCGTTCATGCCGCCGCCCTCTTCAGTTTGGCGATGCGCGCGTCGAGCTCCGCCCGCGTCACCACGCCGCGCTCCAGCATCATGGTGGCGATCGAGTGGATCCAGCGCTCGTAATAGCTCATGCGGTCGTAGGCGTCGGCCGGCAGGCTTTCGATGCCCCGGCGCAGCATGTCGGTGTTCATCAGGCGCCGCTTCCGGTCGGACAGCAGCACCATCATCGCGTCGACGCGCTTTTCCCACAGCGCGTAGTCGTGCTCCCGCTTCTTCACCGCCCCGGCTGGCAGGCCGCCCATGTCGTGGTGGCCGCGGACGGTCTTGGCTTCGGGGCGCGGGGCTTGCGGGCGCGAAGCCTTCGTGCGCGCCGCGCGGCGTCCGGCCTTCGCGGGCTTGGCCTTCGCGGCCTTGCGTTTCTTCTTCGCCACGTCACGCCGCCTTGGCGCGCTCGGCCAGCGCGGCTTCGACCGCCGAGAGGGCTTCGTCGAGCTTGCCGGCGTCGGGGCCGCCGGCCTGGGCCATGTCGGCCCGGCCGCCGCCGCCCTTGCCGCCCAGCGCCGCCGCGCCCGCGCGCACCAGGTC
>Ga0114930_10005300_pt1 | contig 10640 bp, 6 predicted proteins | sample AnhtaG_FD_87300 | JGI IMG/M metagenome (GOLD analysis project Ga0114930, IMG submission 87300) | Deep subsurface microbial communities from Anholt, Denmark to uncover new lineages of life (NeLLi) - Anholt_01485 metaG | ecosystem: Environmental > Aquatic > Marine > Oceanic > Sediment | place... | reverse complement strand
GTCTCTGGCCGGACCGGGCGGCTTCTCCTGGTCCGCGCCTTCTGCCAGCACACGCACGCAATCGGCGATGACGTAGCCGCTCGTGCCGGCGGTGCCGATCGTCACCCGGGCCGGGCCCGCGGGCGCGAGGCGAAACGTCCCGAGCGTCCTCCATCCGCCATCGCTTCGGGTCTGATCGACGGTGACTTCCGCCTTCCCCTCGGCATGCTCAATGGTGACCGGGACGTTCGCCGCGCGGTTGCCATACGCGAAGTAGCCCAGGAAGACTTTGTAGCGCCCGGCCTTCTCGACGTCGAGGGCGAAGGTGATGCGCTTGGTGCCCTTGCCCGCGTTGCCGTCGTGAAGGTAGTCGCCGCCCTGGAACGTGCTGTGCGTCCAGTCGCCCGTGAGGGTCACCCTGGCCCGGTCGCTGTACCTGGTGACGGCCCCGGCCGCGGGCCAGATGGCCCGGCCGACCGAAGCCGAACCCGGATGCGTCTTGATGACGGCCTTGTACAGGCTGTTTCCCATCGTCCGCTTGCCTGCCTTGACGGGGGCGAGCGATTCGTTGAACTCGGCGCGGGCCTCCTGGCCCATGCGGTAGTCGGCGCCGGCGTAGTAGCCGACCCAGCCGTGCCCGGTGCAGTCGATAAACAGCGGTGCCGCGAACGACAAGCGTTGCCCGTTGTGAACGTTGAGGGCGGTCACCGCCCGAATGCGGTCCTTGGCCGCCATCTCAACGCCCGTTGCCCGCGTGTTGAGAAACAGGGAAAGGGACCTCTCGGCGCGGACGATTCGTTCGATCTTCTTCGAGTCGGCCGTGCGGCTCCAGCCCTGCTTGCCGAAGAACTCCTCCGCCAGGCCGGTTACGTTGACCGTGTCGGGCGGGGTGCCGAGGTAGCCCATGGGCGGGACCTCGATCTCCGACGAGGCATTTCCGCCGAGGACGGGCCTGTCCTGGAGCAGCGCCACCTTGCATCCGTTTCGCGCGGCGGCGACCGCCGCCCCACAGCCCGACGGACCGCCGCCGACGACCACGACGTCATAGGGGCCCATCCTCTTCACGTCGGCGCTGACGCCGACGTGCTTGTGCCGCTGGTCGGCAAGGGCCTTCAGATCGTCCGCCGGCCTGAAGCCGCCCGTCGCCAGGACCACCGCGTCGCAGCGCCCCCACCAGCCGGTCAGGTCGTGCAGGCGGACCTCCACCTCGCCCTCGGCCAACTCGAACGCCCCGCCATCAATCCACAGCCACGTGTCCGAATCGGCCTTTCCGAACGTGACCGGCGAGGCCTTGCCCCCGACGAGCACACCGAACCGCCCCGGATGGTGACCCGCCAACCAGTCCTTGCACCGCACCCACAGCCGGTACGTCCCGGCGGCGGGGACCTTCGCCGTGGTTGCCGCGTCGGCAACCGGCTTGCCCAACCCCGTTGCCAGCAGGTATGGCGAGCCCATCAGGTCAACGAATTGCGAATCGTTCGACCATCCGCCCGTCCTGTCGAACTGCTCGGCCTCCAGCCATACCACGCGCTCCGCTGCCCCGCCTCCATTCTCGGGGTTCGCGGGAACGGCGCCCGTCACCAGCGCTCCCGCTGCTGTCAGCGCACAGACGAAGAGAGTCCCCGCTTCCATGTCCCGTCCCCTTTCTGTGCGTCCGTCGCCATTGTACCCATGTGGGCGGCCAAGGGCTCTGCAAGATTCCGCGTGACCGGGCCGGGCGGAGACGCTAGCCTGACTCGGCGTGCACGGTTCCTCGTCTGCACCTCTTAAGGAGGCCTCCGATGAGACGAACGGCAACATGCCTGGCAGCCGTTGCTGTGGCAGTGGTCCTGCTTGTGCCGCCTCTTTGCGCTGAAGAGGAGGGCAAACTGCGGATCATCGCGTTCGGTGCCCATCCCGACGACAACGAACTGCGTCTCGGCGGCACCGCCATCCTCTGGGCGCGCCTGGGACACAAGGTCAAGTTCGTGTCGGTCACCAACGGCGACATCGGCCATCACAAGATGGCCGGCGGACCGCTCGCGCAGCGGCGGACGGCCGAGGTCAAACGGGCCGCCGAGGTCATGGGCATCGAGTCCGAGGTCCTCGACATCCACGACGGCGAACTCATGCCCACCCTGGAGAACCGAAAGATCTTCGTCCGGCTCATCCGCCGGTGGAAGGCCGACATCGTCTTCGCCCACCGGCCGTACGATTACCATCCCGATCACCGCTACACCGGCATGCTCGTCCAGGACGCCGCCTACATGGTGACGGTGCCTTACTTCTGCCCCGACGTGCCGGCCCTGGAGAAGAACCCGGTCTTCATGTACACCTACGACCGGTTCCAGAAGCCGTATCCCTTCGAGCCGGACGTCATCGTCTCCATCGACAAGGTGTTCGAGACCAAACTGCGGGCGCTCGCGCAGATCGAGTCGCAGTTCCTCGACTGGTGGCAGAGGAGGAAGCCGATCGACCTGTCGGACCCCGACGTGCGGTGGCAGACCATCCAGCGCCTGTTCCGCAACCGCGACAGGCGGCTGGTCACGAGTTACCCCGACCTGCTGAAGACGTACTACGGCGACAAGGCGAAGGACGTCCAGCGGGCCGAGGCGTTCGAGGTGTGTGAATACGGCCGGCGGCCCAGCCCCGACGAACTCCGCAAACTGTTCCCCATCGAGGCGTCTCTGGAGTGAACCCGCCGCGCAACGGTGAGAATGGGCTTTAACGCGCGGTGGGTCGGGAGACCCACCGCGCAAAATGGCGAAGTGGCGTCGTCGTGTTAGGCGGCGGGGTTACGAGCGAAACCTGCGGACCCCGGACGTGGTTCGGAACTATCGGAGGCGCCTGGTCCCGTCTTCGTTAAGGAAAGGAATGCCATGAAACACCGCAGTTCAGGTCAGGGCGTAACGCGCCGCCGGTTTCTGCAAGCCGCGGGCGCCGCGCTGGCTGCACCGTACATGATCACCTCCACCGCCCTCGGCGGCGAGGGCCGACCCTCTGCCAGCGAGCGCATCGTCATGGGCGGCATCGGCATGGGCGGACGAGGCAGCGGCGACCTGCGCGGATTCATACGGTTCAGCGAGACCCAGGTCGTCGCCGTCTGCGATGTCAGCAAGGCCGCACGCGACCGCTTCAAGGCCCACGTCGATAAGACGTACGGCGACGACGGCTGCGCCACCTACAACGACTTCCGCGATATCCTCGACCGCGGCGACCTCGACGCCGTCATGGTCGCCACGCCCGACCACTGGCACGCCATCATCACCATCGAGGCATGCAGGCGCGGCATCGACGTGTTCTGCGAGAAGCCCCTCTCGCTGACCGTCCGCGAGGGCCGCGCCATGGTCGAGGCCGCACAACGCTACGGCCGCGTCTTCTCCAGCGGCAGCCAGCGCGTCGCGGGCGACCACGGCCGCCTGGCACGGTACGTCGATAGCGGCGCCATCGGCCGGGTCAAGGAAGCCTACGTCAACGTGGGCGGCCCACCGCGCCCGTGCGGCCTGGGCGGCGAGCCCATCCCCGACGGCTTCGACTGGGAGATGTGGCTGGGCCCCGCCCCGTGGCAGCCGTACCACCCGTTCCGCTGCGGCCGCGCGTTCGGCCTGAGCGGCAAGGGATGGCGAACCTGGCGCGACTACTCCGGCGGCATGATGACCGATTGGGGCGGACACATCTTCGGCGCCGCCATGTACGCCTTGCGCCTCGATGAGACGGGGCCCGTCGAGGTTATTCCGCCCGACGGCAAGGACTATCCGCTGCTCACGTACGTCTTCGCCAGCGGCGTCCGCATCTATCACGCCGACGGCAAAATCAAGGGACGCCTGAAGTTCGTCGGCACCGACGGCGAAGCGCCCGGCCCAAGCCGAAAGGCCCCCGACGCCCGGAGCACCCTCCGCGCCTACAAGGGTGCGGGTGGACTGCCGGGCGACTTTCTTCATTGCATCCGCACCCGCCAGCGCCCGTTCCGCGACGTCGAGTACGGCCACCGCGTCGCCACCGTCTGCCACCTCGGGAACATCGCCTACCAACTCAACCGCCGCCTCAAGTGGGACCCCGTCAAAGAGGACATCATCGGCGACCCCGAGGCCGCCCGCATGCTCGACCGTCCGAAACGGTCGCCGTGGCGCATCTGACCGGCGGCACGACGGGCCGAGCGCAGGATTCGACAGGGAGCGCGACCATGACGAGACGCAGGCAAACTCACAGCCGCAGGCAGTTCCTCCGCACGGCGGGCGCGGCGTCGCTCGGCGCCATCGTCCTGAGCGGCCAGGCAGGGTGCGGCCAGACAAGGGACCGGAACGTGGACCGACCGAACATCCTCTGGATCACCGTCGAAGACATGAGCGCCAACCTCGGATGCTGGGGCGACCCCTACGCCCGGACGCCGACCATCGACCACCTGGCGGCCGAGAGCGTCCGGTATACGAACGCCTTCGCCTCGGCGCCGATCTGTTCGCCCACCCGATCGTGCCTCATCACCGGCGTCTATGCCTCGTCGCTGGGCACGATGCACCTGCGGTCGCAGTTCCCGATCCCCCAGAAGATGAAAGGCTTCCCCTCGTACCTGCGGACCGCCGGGTACTACTGCACGAACAACGTCAAGACCGACTACAACACGGCCGCTGAGCGGGCCATCATCCAGGCCTCGTGGGACGCGTGCAGCGCGAAGGCCCACTGGCGCGGCCGCAAGGACGACCGGCCCTTCTTCAGCATCTTCAACGACACCGTCACGCACCAGTCACGGTCGATGGTCTGGTCGTACCGCGAGTTCCAGCAGAAGGTCCAGTCGCACCTGGCGCCCGACGAGCGGCACGACCCCGCCAAGGCGCCCGTCCCGCCGTACTATCCCGACACGCCCGTCACGCGCCGCACCGTGGCCCGCTACTACGACTGCATCACCGTGATGGACAAGAACGTCGGGCGGATCCTCAAGGAACTCGAAGACGACGGCCTGGCCGACGATACCATCGTCTTCTTCTACTCCGACCACGGGGCCGGGCTCCCGAGGCACAAGCGGCTGGTGCTCGACTCAGGGCTCCACGTGCCGCTGCTCATCCGGTTCCCCGCGAAGTACCGGCACCTGGCCCCCGCAGCGCCGGGCCGGACGGTGGACCAACTGGTCTCGTTCGTCGATTTCGCCCCGACGGTCCTGAGCCTGGTCGGCCTGCCGATCCCCCAGTACATGCAGGGCGTCGCCTTCCTCGGCCCGGCTGCGGGGGTACCGCGCGATTGCATCTACGGTCACCGCGACCGCGTGGACGAGGCGTTCGACCTGACGCGAAGCGTCCGCGACAACCGATACCTCTACGTCCGCAACTACATGCCGCACCTCTCGTACAACCAGCCCAGCGCCTACTCCGACCAGGGCGAGATCCGCGGCGAGATCACACGCCTTGCCGCCGAGGGGAAACTCAAAGGGCCGCAACTCCATTACGCCGGGCCCACGCGGCCGCTCGAAGAACTCTACGACGTCGCCAAGGACCCCCAGCAACTTCACAACCTGGCCGACTCGCCCGAACACCGCAAGGTCCTGGTGAAGATGCGGCGGCTGCACCAGCAGTGGATTGCCGACACCCGCGACGTCGCCTTCCTGCCCGAGGTCGAACTCTGGAAACGGTCCAAGGGCACCACGCCGTACGACATGGCCCGCGCGGGCGGCACGTACGCGCAAGGTCCGGTCATCGAAGCGGCGGGACTCGTCGGCCGCGGCCCCAAGGCGCTCCCGCGCCAGACCGAACTGCTCGGCCACGCCGACGCCGCCGTCCGATACTGGGCCGCCGTCGGCCTGAGGGCCCTGGGCGCCGGCGCCGCACCCGCTGCCGACGCGCTCGCCAAAGCGCTCGACGACCCGGCGCCCAACGTCCGCATCGAGGCGGCCGGCGCCCTGGTCGCGATGGGCAAGCCCGAGAAGGCGATGCCGCTGCTCATCAAGGAACTCGCCGCCAAGGACGCGAACATCGCCCTGCACGCCGCGCGGACGCTCCAACTCCTGGGCGAGAGGGCCCGCCCGGCACTCGACGCCCTGCGGGCTGCGGCCACCGGCGCCAAGACGCGCAAAGGGCCCATCGCCATGTTCATCCGCTTCTCGACCGAAGCGGCCCTGAAACAACTCGGCCGATAGGCCGCTGCGCGATAACTGCCGCGCGGCGGCCTTCCCAGGCCGCCGCGACCGGCTCCCATCATATTCGCCGAAGTCAACGGGCCGGGGAGACGCTCCGTGACACGCCGACGCGCCGCGCCTTTTTCGGGGGAACGCGGTCGCCACGCGCGCGGTTAATCCCCTTAAGAAGCAACACCGTGTTTGGAAAGGAGACGCGATGCGGACGGCGTGCCTGATGCTCACCGTGGTGATTGGTGTCTGGGTGCCGGCGGGCCCGGTCCTTGGCGCGCAGCCGTCGGCCGCAAAGGCCGGCAAGCCCTCGCTGCGCAAGGAACTGGCGGCGCTCAGGGTCCCGCCCGCCTGGTTTCAGACGACCCCTATCGCGTACGACACGTCGAAGCCGTGGAAGGATGCCCGGCTGGAGATCCGCCGCTTGCTTGGTCTGGGGGACCCGCAGTCGCTGCGGCAGGCGATGAAGATGACGTACGTTTACCATCGCAAGAACGACATCGGCGACGGTCACGAGTTCGCGATGTACCTGTTCCTCGGCGGTGAGGTCGCCTGGGCGACGAAGGTGTACGAGGCCTTTGTCCAGAAACTCCTGGCCGCACGCAAAGACGGATACACGCACGAGTACTCCGGGCTGATTTCCTGCTACCGGCACTTCGGTGAATACGCCAAGGCCGTCAAGACGGCGAACCTTGCGCTTCAGCATCTGCCCGAGCCGCCGTACAATATCCAGAACCAGGCCCATGTGTACGATCTCCTTGGTGACATCCACGCCGAGATGGGCAATACTTCCGGGGCAAAGGCCTACTATCGGCAGGCCATCCGGTTGTACCCGACAGCCAAACCCAAGTTCGGCCGCCACTTGCTGCCGAGACGAGCGGCCAAGGTCCGGGCCAAACTCGACCTGCTCGACATGGCGGCCATCCGGCCCGGTCAGATCAGGGACGGCGCCTACACGGGCAGGTCGCTCGGTTACGTCGAAGACATCCACGTCACCGTCGTCGTCAGGGGAAGCCGCATCGCCGAGGTCCGCCTGCGTCACAAGGAGAACATCGCGCTCGGCTCGACCGAGATCATCCCCCGGCGTATCGTCGAGGCGCAGAGCCTGAACGTCCAGGCCGTGACCGGCGCCACGGCCACTTGCGACGCCATCCGTCACGGGGCGCTTGAGGCGCTCCGGAAGGCGGGGCTCAAGTAGCGCACCGTCTGCCATGAACCTCTTCTTCAGCCAGCGTGACGACGAGTCGCCGGCGGGCCTGCGCAAGTGGGCCGGCGCCGCGCTGCGGTTGCTTGGGCCGAGTTGGCGAGCGGCGCCGGTGCGGCGCATCGCTCAGGCTGCGAGTTTGGCTCTCTTTCTCGGCCTGCTTGTGCACGCGGCCGGTTCGTTCGGACCGGACCGTGTCGGCGAGCGTGTCGGGTGGCAGGAGTGGCTTCCCGCCGAAACGTTCCTGTGGCTCGATCCGTTGGTCGGCGTCTCGGCGTCTCTCGCGGCGAGGGCGTGGACGCCTGCGCTGGGCGCGGCCGTTGCGGTGCTGGCGGCGTGTCTCCTCTTCCCTCGCGGATTCTGTGGGTACGTGTGCCCTCTGGGGACGCTCGCGGACATCGTGGATTGGTCACTTGCCCGGGCCGACCGCCTGCGCGGCACGCGGTTTCGATGGCTGCGCCTGGAGCGACGTGGCTGGTGGAGCCACCTGCGCTTCGCCCTGTTGATTGCTGCACTTGTCGCGGCCGCGTTGGGGGTAGGGCTGGCGGGATACGTCGCAGCCGTGCCGGTCCTGACACGCGGTCTGAGCGGGTCGTGGCTGCGCGGGTACACCGACGGCGGCTGGGGTCGCCCGTTCTGGGAGAACGTGGCCGCCGTCGGCACGATCATGCCTCTGGCGATAGCGTTGGCCGTGTGTCTGTTGGGTCGGCAGTTCTGGTGCCGGGCGCTCTGCCCGACGGGGGCACTGCTCTCGGCCTTCAGTTTGCTGCGTCTGTGGGAGCGCAAGGTCTCGGATTCGTGCATCTCGTGTGGCCGCTGCCGGCAGGCGTGTGCGTTTGACGCAATCGGCAACGACTTCGCGACGCGGCCGCTCGACTGCACGTTCTGCCAGGAGTGCGGCGGCGTGTGTCCAGCCGGGGCCATCGAGTTCTCTGCGCGGTGGAAGGCGTCTGCTGCGGACCCACCCGATGAGACCGTGCCCGCGGAGCCGGTGCTGTCGCGCCGTGCCCTTGTCGCGGGCGCCGTCGGCGGCGCGGCCGCAACGGTCGGCGCGCGGCACGGTTCGCGACCGCCAACGGAACTCCTGCGCCCGCCGGGGGCGCTGGACGAGGACCGTTTCCTGGCGCTGTGCGTGCGGTGCGGCGAATGCATGACGGTCTGCCCGGGGCCGATCCTGCATCCGATGGGCCTCGCGGCCGGACTCGATGCGCTGTGGACCCCTGTGGCCGTGCCTGTGACCGCGGGATGCCATCAGGACTGTAACGCCTGCACGCAAGTCTGCCCAACGGGGGCGATCCAACCACTCGCCTTGGCCGAGAAGCGGCGGACCGTGATGGGCCTGGCCGTCGTCAACACGCGGACCTGCCTGCCGCACGTCGGCGAGTGCGATTGCCGTCTCTGCTTTGAGGCGTGCAAGGACGCCGGTTACCGTGCGATCCGGATGCGCGATATCCGCCTCGAGGTGGGCGAGGTCCCGCCCGGGGCCGTCTCGGACGACGAACTGGAGGCGATGGGTCGCATCGAGGCCCCCTTCGTCAGTCGCGAAGCCTGCACCGGCTGCGGACAGTGTGAGAACCGCTGTCACCAAGCGTGGGTCAGGCGCGAGAGGGTGCTCCAACGAAGCGCGATCGTTGTGACGCCCGAGGGTCGTGGCCGCCGCACCGTCGTGCAAGCGGATCGCAATGCGCACGTCCTGCACCAAGGCGCAAACCCATGAGACGAACGCTCGTCGCCGTGTGGCTATCGGTTGCCGCTTCGCTTGCGGCGGTTGGAGGCGCTCTCGCTGCCGAAGCGGCGCCGCCTGCGGGCGTGCACGCAGCCGCCCCGCTTGCCGGCCTGCCGTCCGCTCCCGGGCCGCACGTCTCCCGGATCAAGGAACTCGGCGAGGACGCCTGGCTCGACCTGGGCCCGCCCGCACCCGATCCCAAGTGGGGACGCGCCCGCGGACGGTCGTGGACCCCCCGCATGCCCTGCGCGCCGGACCTGCGGGCCGCCTTCCTCTGCGGGTGCGGACAACACGGCTACGTCAAGCCCGACGGCCATTTCATGGACGACCTGTGGGCGTACGACATCAACGGGCACCGCTGGATCTGCCTGTATCCGGGCGCCGGCGCCAAGACGCTTCGCCTCCAACTCGATGGGCACGGCTTTGAGGTAAACGAGCGCGGCGAGCACATACCGGTCTCCTTCATGGGGCACGGATACTGCAACCAGACGTTCGTCCCGCACCTCAACCGCCTCATGGTCATCTACACCCACAGCCCGTGGTGGACGCGGGCCCTGGCGCAACGGTGGGACTGGCTCGACGCGCGGGACGACGACGTCCGGCGGCGGAACTACGGCCACGCCGGGCCGGTCATCGAGAACCCCAAGCACCCCCTCTTCTGGGACGTGGCCTCCGGCACGTGGCAGCGCCGGTTCGTCGCCGGCGACGGACCCGGACCGAGACGTTTCGAAGGCGTGCTCCAGTACATCCCTTCCAGGAAGCAGGCCTTCTTCCTCTACCACGGCCGCGTGTGGTGGTACGACTTTGCGGCGGACACGTGGCACGCGTCGAAGGCCCCGAAGATGAACATCGCGTACGACTCCTGGGGATGCCACGACGGCCGGCGCGACCGTATCTACGTGGCCAGGAAGGAGGGCTTCTGGGCCTTCGACGTGAAGACCGAGACGTGGTCGGCCATCCGCGGCGACGGCCGGCCCGAGTCGCTGGGCTCCTGCGCCTACGGCGCCGTCACCTACGACAGCGCCGCCGACGCCGTGCTGTTCCACTTCAAGGGTGGCGAGGGCATCCGCATCTACCATCCGGCGACGAATCGCTGGAGCCGCGCGGCACCCCCGCCCGACGTCCAGTGGAAATACCGGGGCATCAACGGCTTCTACGATCCCGTCCTGAACGTCCATTACTACCATCTGGCCGGCGACAGCCGCGACAACGGATTTCTGCTGGTGTACCGCTGCCGGCGCTAGGCTCTGTCGGCGGCGGGCGCCAAGGCGCGCGGATTCCCCTCGGAGGAAGGCTGTTGCCAAGCGGCCGGGACCGGCGTATCCTGCGAGGCCGGTACCGTTGGCCCGATGGGCGGCATCCGGGTCCCGGGCGTATCGCCGGGTCTCGCGACCCGCCGTGTTGAAGGAGACGCGATCATGAGAAGGCTCTCGGTCTTGTTCACAGTGGCTCTCATCGGCGGGGCGGGCTGCGCTCTTGCGCGGGCCGCCGGGGAGAAGGAAGAAGGCTTCGTCCCGATCTTCAACGGCAAGGACCTCGCGGGCTGGGAGGGCAACAAGAAACTCTGGACCGCCCGCGACGGGGTGCTCATTGGCCGGAGCCCCGGCATCCGGCACAACGATTTCCTGGCCACGACGAAG
>Ga0114930_10005299_pt1 | contig 10640 bp, 8 predicted proteins | sample AnhtaG_FD_87300 | JGI IMG/M metagenome (GOLD analysis project Ga0114930, IMG submission 87300) | Deep subsurface microbial communities from Anholt, Denmark to uncover new lineages of life (NeLLi) - Anholt_01485 metaG | ecosystem: Environmental > Aquatic > Marine > Oceanic > Sediment | place... | reverse complement strand
GGCGTTCCCCAGTAGCGCTCGCGGGAGAAGGCCCAGTCAACATTGTTCTCCAGCCAATCGCCGAAACGACCACGCTTGATGTGCTCCGGATACCAGTTGATCTCCTCATTGCCGGCGATAAGCGCATCTTTTCTTGCCGTTGTCCTGATATACCACGAGGGCTTGGCATAATAGAGGAGGGGGGTATCGCAGCGCCAGCAGAAGGGGTAGGTATGGCGAATCCTCTCGCTGCGGTAGAGGAGGTCTCTCGATTTCAGGTCTTCGATGATGAGGGGGTCGGCATCCTTGACGAAGAGGCCAGCGAAGGGGTAGGTGCCCTGTATCACCCCCTGTAAATCGACATAATCTCTCACGAAGGCGAGATCGTTCTTCTTGCCCGCCTCATAGTCCGCCTCACCAAACGCGGGGGCGATGTGGACGATGCCGGTGCCGTCCTCCATGGAGACGAAATCAGCTGCAATCACCGGGTACTTAAAAGGGAGCCCTATAATACGTAATGAAGGTTCCCCGTCTAGTGCCCGTACGGCCATTACAGAAGCAAACGTGATTCCAAATTCAGCCGGGTTAAATAGTGGCTGATACCTCAGTCCGACCAAGTCACCGCCTTTGACGCTGACCACCTCACGATAGCCTTCAAGGCCTGCCATACCTACAAGGGCCGAGGCCATGATAAGGTAGTCGTTTCCCCCTTCCATAACCGAATACTCGGCATCCGGTGCCACCGCCAGTGCTGTGTTCCCCGGGAGCGTCCAGGGCGTGGTAGTCCAGGCCAGAAAGTAAGCGGGCTTTACCAAAAAGCGCTGCCAATTGCCAAAAAGCTCGTTGACCCCTGGCTCTGTTGGATCGAGTTCAAACTTCACCCAAACCGAAGGGTCATCGGCCTCCTCATAGCCCAGGGCGACCTCGTGGGAGGAGAGCGAGGTGCCACAGCGGGGGCAGTGGGGGGTGACTTTATAGCCCTGGTAGATAAGCCCCTTCTCCCAAAGCTGCTTGATCACCCACCAGCAGGACTCGATATAGCCACTCTCCAGGGTTACATAAGGGTGCTCCATATCGAGCCAGAAGCCGATGCGCTCGGTGACTTCCTCCCATTCCTTTAGATAGCGAAAGACGCTCTCCCGGCAGCGAGCATTAAATTGGGAAACGCCGTAGGCTTCTATGTCAGCCTTGGAGGAGAAGCCCAGCTCCCTTTCCACCTCCAGCTCCACAGGAAGCCCGTGGGTATCCCAGCCCGCCTTACGCGGGGCGCAGTATCCCTTCATCGTCTTGTAGCGGGGGATGACATCCTTGAACACCCGGGAGAGGACATGATGCACCCCGGGGCTGGCATTGGCGGTGGGCGGCCCCTCGTAGAGGCTGAAGAGAGGGGCCTCTTTTCGCCCTTGGACACTTTTTTCAAAGATGCGCTTCTCCCTCCAAAAGCTGAGTATCCGCTTTTCCATCTCCGGAAAGCTCACCTTGCTTGCCACTGGCTGGAACATTTTTTCGCCCCTTTTTTGTCCTAATTAAGAAAAGCCGTAAGGCCTTTCAGACCTGACTCAGCAGGTAGTACGAAAAAACCCGTCCCTTAGGGACGAGCTTCATACCCGCGGTACCACCCTACTTCCCCGAGGAATCGGGGCCCTCATTAAAGGCACGGATCATGCCTTCGTCATGGATAACGGCTGACGAGACCGGCCAAGTCTACTGCCCCCGATAAATCGAGGGGTTCGGTTGACGGCTCAGGAGGGATTTTCGGAGGGCAGGTCGCATCTGCTCCCACCGTACCAGACTCGCTGGGCGCCTTCCCCCTTCTACTCTTCTCCGTCACTGCCTTTACATGTAGAGATTAGCAAATGATGAGGATAAAGTCAAGTTTCTCAGTCACTGCCTTTTTGGATGGTCACCTTGCGCGTCTCGCCTTCGCCCATGCTTTGCGTGATCACCTCTGGATGATCCTGAAGCGCCAGATGGATGATGCGGCGCTCGCTTGGTGGCATCGGCTCCAAGGTTACCGGCTGCCCGGTGTCCCTGACACGCTCCGCCATGCGCAACGCCAGATTCTTCAGCGCTTCATAGCGGCGCTCTCGATAGCCCTCCACATCCATGCTCAAGAGCACACGAGCCTTCACCTGGTGACTCACCATAAGGTATAGGACATATTGCAGGGAGGAAAGGGTGTTTCCCCTTCTTCCGATAAGGATGCCCAGGTCCTCGCCGCTGATGTCCAGGGCGATAGGGGCACGCCCGGTGATTTCTCCCGATGAGGAAGGCTCCTTGACCTGAATGGAAGCAGGGACCTTCATTAGGTTGAGAAGCTTCTCTAGAATCTCTTTAGCCAAGATGACCGAGGCGCGCTCCGCTTCCTCTAATCGATGTCTTGTTACTCTTACCCTGGCTTCCTCAGCACCAAAGCCTAAGAAGCCGGGCCTACCCTTTTTAAGAACGACCACCTCCACCTCATCACGATTTGCGCCGAGTTTTTTTAGAGCGAGCTCGACGGCCTCTTCTACGTTCTTCGCGCTTACCTCCACGCTTTCCATGCTCTACCCTCTTTTCTTGTTTCACCCTTTCCTCTGTCACCTTCTCCTCTTGCCTAGCCCCCTCAATTGTTTCAAATCCCTGCTCTCTGACCACCGGTGTCGCCGGGGCGGGGGCCCGGGTGATTCCACCCCTCCACCTTTGGACAATCCCCTCAAGACCACCCCACCCAGTGACAAAGTATTGCATCACGATGCCGATAATATTGGAGACGACCCAGAACAGGGCAAGACCGCTGGGGAACTGAAGGGTAAAGAAGGCGAACATCAAGGGCATCATCCACAGCATCATTCTGCTCATCGACTGTTGCCTGGGGTCTACGGCGGGCATGGTCATCATCTTCTGCTGAAGCCACATCGTCCCCCCAACAAGGATTGCTAAGATGAAAAAGGAGTCCGGACTACCAAGGTTGAGCCAGAGGAAACCTGACTCCAAGGGAACCGCCTGATGCACTACGGATAGGGGATAGAGGTTCTGAGACAGCCGCAACAGGTCCTCAGGGGTTGCTGCCACAGCCCTCAAAATCGACTGGTAGAGGGCGATCCAGATGGGAAGCTGAATAAGTAGCGGCCAGAGGCAACCCAGGGGGTTTACCCCAGCCTCCTTATAGAGCGTGGACATCTCCTGTTGAAGCTTTGGTCGATCCTTGGCGTACTTCTTCTGGATCTCCTGCATCTTGGGCTGAAGCGAGGTCATCGCCCTGGTGGAGTGCAGCTGCTTCATGGTAAGGGGAAACATACAGAGGCGCACAATAATAGTGAGGGCGATAATGGCCAGTCCAAAGCTGCCAAAAAGAACGCTGGACAGAAGGATCAAAAAATTGAGCATCGGTTGGAGCAGGACAAGATTCCAGGTCTCCACAACCCCGTATGTGAACAAAACGGCGACAACCGCAGCGGCGATGACGGCTATTATAAGGTTTCTTCTAGTCATGTAGACAACCCGGTTACTCACTCACTGGTGGTAACGCTCCATATTGTATTGCCGTACTCCATCTCGAAGGCGTAGACAGTATCGTTGAAGGCATGAACATAGACCACGCCCTCCCCAGGAAAAAGGGGAGCACGAACTTGAGTGGGAGGCTCCAGGGTACGGCGCCACCTCTCCCCTCCAGTGGCAGCCGCCAAGGCGTAAACCTTACCATCGTCCGAGCCAAAGACAACGAGCTCGCCGACCAGGGCCGGGTCCCCCCGAATCGGTCCCCCGGTTTCAAAGGGGAGCCAAGCCTCATCGCCACTTTCGGCATCGAGGGCGTATATCTTATGATCCAGGCATCCGGCAATTATAATATCATTGTAGGCCACAGCCTGACCCCAAAACCAGTTGCCCGCCTCTTCAAAGCGCCACTTCTCCGTGCCATCGAGATTCAGGGCGTAGAAATTGTTATCGAAGGAGCCGAAGTAGATGGTGCCATTATGGAGAAACGGGGTGGAGGCAATGGCCCCGCCCGTTTCAAATGGGGAATCCCAGACCGGGGCCCCGGTCTGGGCATCGATGGCATAGAGCTTGTGGTCGAAGGAGCCGAAATAGACTACCCCGTCGGAGATGGCCACGCTCCCCCATATATCGCCGCCGGCCTGGAATGGCGGCCAAATCTCCTGTCCACCCTGGACATCAAGGGCATAGAGCTTGCCATCGGAGGAGCCGATGTAGAGTGTGCCCCCGTCGACCACCGGGCTGCCCACGATGGGGCCGATAAAGCCATCTCGGGGGTACTCCCATATCTCGATCCCTGCGGCACCATCAATGGCATAGACCTTGCCACTGTAGGCGCCGATATAGACTATGCCTTCCTCCACAAAAGGGGTGCCATAAATGGCGAAAAGCCCTGGTTCACCCCGCGGCGGAAACCGCCACCATTCCACCGCGGCGAGCCTGGGCTCACTGACCAGAGTGTAGCCCACAAGCTTCCCCTCCATGGTGCCCACATAGAGGCTGTCATCCGCCACCACCGGTCCAGACCATCCCCGTAAAGGAGCACCAGCGCACCCCGAGAGGAGCAGGGGACCTGCGATAAGAAGAGCAAATAAAGGCCAAAACTTCCGTTTCATAATATTGGCAAGCCAAGCCGGGACATCAAGGCACAGGGTCAAACCCGCCAAGGTTGAAAGGGTGGCAACGAGCGAGGCGCCTTAGCCCCATCCAAACACCCCTCCAAAAGCCATACTTCTCAATCGCCTCATAGGTATACTGAGAGCAGGAGGGAACAAAGCGGCAGGAGGGGTAGGTGACCTGTGATATGGTCGACTGATAGAATCGGACCAAGCCTAGGGCAATCCTCCTCGGGGCCCCCGCAAAATCGCAGATTTTGTGGGGTAAAGTCCTCTTCACGCCTCTTTCTCCTCATTACCCAAAATTCGTGCCCCAGATAATAATTCCTCAATCGCGCCCTTTAGGGTATGATAATCGGCCTCGGCAGCTTTCTGGCGAGCGATGAAAACCATGTCCCAACCATCCTTTGTCGGCGTCAACCTGACCCCTTCTCGAAGCAGCCGCTTCACCCGATTTCGCACCACCGCCTTGCCCAATCGCTTCCCTACAGAAAAGCCATATCGATTTAACCCCAGTTCGTTGGGCAGCGCCCTGAGCACCACCAAATTATTGGACCAGGACCTCCCTTTACTGAACACAGCCTCAAAATCTCTTTCCTTAGTGAGGCTTTGCTCCCTTCTCATCCCTACACCGCGAGCCGCTTCCGACCCTTGAGACGCCTCCGCCTGAGCACAGCACGACCACCCCTGGTGGCCATCCGCGCCAGAAACCCATGCTCCCGCTTTCTTGGTATCCTTTTCGGCTGATAGGTCCTTTTCGGCATTGCTAAATTATACTTCACCCCGCTTAGGGTGTCAATTTTCCAAAGCAATAACTGGACGAACCTCGAAGTCAGTAGTATAATCCTTTGGATCAGCTTTTGATTAAGGGGGTCAATAATGGAATTCCAGGATATAATTTATACCAAGGAGGAGGGCATTGCTACGATAACCCTCAACCGCCCCCGAGCGTTAAACGCCCTCACCCCGACGATGGAGCGGGAGTGGATGGCAGCGATTGAGGATGCCAGGGATGACGACGAGGTTAGTGTGCTGGTGGTCACCGGGGCAGGGCGGGCCTTCTGCGCTGGAATGGATATGAGACACGAGGGCCTGGAAGGAGAGGCCCCCTCCCTCCTCAAGATGACAAAGTTCATGCGGGAAAATATGCATGGGGTGGCCCTTGCCATCGCCAGCCTTGATAAGCCCTATATCGGCTCCATAAACGGCCCTGCGGTGGGGGGAGGAATGGATTTCGCCAGTATGTGCGATATCAGGATCGCCTCGAAAAGAGCCAAGTTTGGCATGGCATACGTAAGGCTTGGTGTTCCCCCCGCCGGGGGAGGTTGCTACTTCCTGCCCCGCATCGTGGGCATCGCCAGAGCCTGCGAGCTGATCTGGACAAGCAGGATCATTGACGCTGAGGAGGCGCTCAGAATCGGCTATGTGAGCCAGGTGGTTCCCCACGACGAGCTTGAGGCGGCAACGAAGGAGCTGGCAACCCGACTGGCAAAGGGTCCGGCGGTGGCCATCAGGCTGTCGAAGCGCCTCATTTACCATTGCCTCGACCTGGACCTGGCGAGGGCTCTGGAGGATCACCAGAGGGCGCTCTTTATCGCCTACAGCACCGAGGATGCCAAGGAAGGGCCAAGGGCTTTCATCGAGAAGAGGGAGCCCCTTTTCAAGGGGAGGTAGAAATTGGTCAAGCGAGAGGAACTGAAGGTTAAAAGCAGGGATACTCTAGGAAAGAAGGTTAGATTTCTGCGCCGCCAGGGGCTCACCCCAGCCAACCTTTACGGACCAAAGACCGAGTCCATCCCCCTCCAGGTGGAGACCTCCCTCCTGGAGCGCCTCATCGCCACGGTGGGTAGAAATGCCCTCATCACTCTGAAGGTTGATGGAGCCAAGGAGCCCAGGTTGGCCATGATTCGCGATATTCAGAGGGATCCCTTAACCGGCGCCCTGCTCCATGTCGGCTTCTTCCAGATAGAGGTGACCCACAAGGTGAGAGCCGAGATACCCCTGATATTCCTTGGTGAGGCTCCGGCAGCGAAGATCCCACGGGCGATGCTAATCCAGAACCTGACCTCCCTCCAGGTGGAGGGTCTTCCTACAGATCTGCCCCGAAGGATCGAGGTCGATCTATCGCTGCTTCAGGAGATGAACCAGGCAATCCACGTCAGGGAAATCCCCATGGACGATAGGCTTGAGGTTCTCACCGATGCCGATCAGGTAGTGGTTCACGTGGAAGAGCCCCGCGCTCCCGTAGAGGAAGTGGAGGTAAAAGAGGAGGCCGAATAAGGTCTAGCGTTTCATCCACCAAGGCAAGAAGAACGAAAAGGCGAATTAACGGCGCATCCCCAAAGCGATGAGCACGAAAAAGAGGAGGTTTGCCACCGCCTGAAGAAGTGCCGCCACATAGGTGAGCGCAGCTGCAGAGAGAACGGTGGAGACTCCTTCAAGCTCCGCTTCGGAAACTAGCCCCGCTCCCTGAAGCATGCGCCGCGCCCGATTGCTGGCGTCGTATTCCACAGGTAGGGTAACTAGGGAAAAGGCAACCGCGGCTCGGGTAGCAGCGCCCCGAAAAACCCCCTCTGCCCCCTTAAGAACTCCTCCACGGTCATCGCCCTTCTCCCCTCAAGCTGAATCCGAAGCAGCCCAAGAACCCCTTCCCCGGTCTCCACCCCCAAAGCGGCGCCCTGCCCTGGAGCTAAAGCGATGACCCTCCCCGGCTCCAAGTCCCTTCCCCCAACGATAGGGGTGGCCTCAACGATCTTGAGAATCTTCCCCTGCCATCCGGTATAGCAACCGGGCCAGGGATGGAAGGCTCGCACCCGCCGCCAGATCTCAACGGCACCAAGATGCCAATCGATCTCCCCCTCCTCCTTGGAGAAAAGCCTGGTATAGGTGGCGCCCTCCTCCCCTTGAGGTCGGGGGGTAAGACTACGGGAAAGCCAGAGGGGCAGCGTTTCCTCCAAAAGCTGGGCCGCAACCAGGGCAAGCTTCTTGGTAAGTGACTCCGTGGTGTCCTGGGGCTCGATGGCCACTCTACGCTGGGAGAGGACAGGGCCGCTATCAACACCCTCATCCATGAGCATGATAGTGACCCCTGTCCAGTCATCTCCAGCTAGGATCGCCCCCTGGACCGGGGAGGGACCGCGATGCCTGGGAAGGAGGGAGGGGTGAAGGTTGATACAGCCAAAGGGGGGGATGGCAAGCACCTCCCCGGGCAAGATCCTGCCGAAGGCAGCGACCAGGATAACATCGGGGCGCAACCGAGCCAAGAATTCGATGGCAGCAGCCTCCTTGAAACTGGCCGGTTGGAGCACCTTTAGCCCGCGCTCTAACGCCACCTTTTTCACCGCAGATAAGGCGAGGGCACGCCCCCTTCCCGCAGGCCTATCGGGCTGGGTGTAGACAGCAACCAGCTCATGCTCGCCAAGCAAGAGCCGCTCCAGGATTGGCACGCTAAACTGAGGTGCCCCCATAAAAACGATGCGCATCGCCCCTCCCAAGGATATTCTATCATAAAAGAAGCCCTGGAAGCTTTTTGCCAAAATAGCTTAAAATTGGAAAAAAATGGATTTTCAGAAATTGGGCAAAAGTTGTGCAAAAACCTCTTGACCAAGGGCGCTGGTTTTGTTACCTTTTAGTATCCGCCGCGCTCATCCCCAAAAAACCCTTTAAGACCGCTGATATACTTCAGGCCTCGATATCAGGGTGCCTCGACTCACCGGGGACACTACTGATTACAAGATTCTTACAAGCGCCAAGGACAAAAGAAGAGGGCGTTCTCTAAAATCTAGAGTGGCTTCTTTTCTTCCCCTTGCCACCTGCCAAGGGCAGTCTCGGGAGGGAAACATCCTGGCTCAAACACCAAATCTCGGAGGAGTGTGTGAAAGAGAGGTCAGCTAGAGAAATTTGGGAGGCGGTGCTTGGGGAGCTTCAACTGCAACTAACAAAGACAAATTACGACACTTGGCTGGGAGATACCGTCGGGCTGAGTTATCAGGGCGATAAGTTCGTAGTTGGCGTGTTATCTCCCTTTGCTGTAGAGTGGCTGGAGAGGCGCCTCTACTCCCTGATCAAGAAGACCCTTATCGGGATCACAGGCCAAAACCTGGATGTCCACTTTCAAATCCACCAGGGCGAACATAGCAAAGCAGTGAAGCCAAAAGGAAGATTTTCCCGTTCAGGCAGCCTGGGCACTAGCAACGGGAAGACAAATCCCTCCACCTTTAATGCTAAGTATACCTTTGACTCCTTCATCGTTGGCAATTGTAATCGCCTCGCCCACGCTGCCGCCTTAGGGGTGGCGGAAAAGCCTGGTGGTGTCTATAACCCACTATTTATTTACGGTGGCGTGGGGCTGGGAAAGACGCACCTTCTGCAAGCTATAGGGCACTTCGTTTCGGCAAGCAAACTCCGTGTTCTCTATGTAAGCACGGAGCAGTTTACTAACGAGTTCATAAAAGCGATCCGGGAGAGGAAGACCGAGGAATTTCGCCAAAAATATAGGAGCGTGGATGTGCTGTTAGTGGATGACATCCACTTTATTATTGGGAAGGAGCAGACTCAGGAGGGCTTCTTCCACACCTTTAACGAGCTTCATAATGCCAACCGTCAGATGGTGATCACCAGCGATCGCCCCCCAAAATCTATGCCCTTACTGGAAGACAGGTTACGCTCCCGTTTCGGATGGGGGCTCATCGCTGATATCCAACCCCCTGACCTTGAGACCCGCCTTGCCATCCTTCAAGCGAAGGCGGAGGAAAAGAGGGTATCAATGCCTCAAGAGGTTCTCGACCTTATCGCTCGCAGGGCGCGGAGGAGCATCCGTGAGTTAGAGGGGTCGCTAAATCGGGTCATTGCCTTTGCCAGGCTTACCAAGGCATCGCTCACTATAGAACTTGCCACCGAGGCCCTCACTGAGTTCCCCAATCCTGGGCCCCGCCGTACCCTGACCCCTAGATCGATCATCACCACCGTGGCCAAATACTTCGAACTTGAGCCGGAGGCTCTCGAAGGGAAGAGGCGCCACAAGCAGACCACCCTGGCACGCCACATTGCTGTATACCTCATCAGGGAGGAGACGGGGCGTCCCTTCACCGAGATCGGTCGCGAGCTTGGGGGCAGAGACCACTCAGCCATTATTCGCGGCTATGAGAAAATCGCCTCGGAGATCAATTCCAGCCCCCGATTGCGGGGCGATATCCTCGAGATCAGGGAGATGCTTTACTCCAAAACCACCTCTTAGCCCCCATTTTGCACCCTCCCCAAGAAGAAATGAACATAAAAGGGTGCATAAGTGCTTAGATTTCGTGCATAAACGCCCCAAATTGTGCATAAAGGGCTCTTTCTTATGTCAAAGCCCTGTTTTAAATTTCTTGACGCGTGTTCCGCCGTTTGCGTCGGCTAAACTGCACTTTCCCGTCACTCCCTGTGCACACCGGTCCCCGTACTGACCGTCCTCTCAGTCTACGGAGGGTTTCAAGTTAGTCACTTCTGCACTGCATTGTTATTATTGATATACTCATCCGTAAACCTTAGAAATTCTTAGATATATCCTTTATAATAGCGGTGGTGGTGAGCCATGATGGATAGAGTGGAGATTTATGTTAAAGCAGGGGACGGCGGCAACGGAGTGGTAAGCTTTCGTCGGGAGAAGTTTGTGCCCTTGGGGGGTCCTGACGGGGGTGACGGGGGCAACGGGGGTAGCGTTTTCATTGTGGCTGATCGAAGTGTGAGCACGCTGCGCTGGTTCTCGAGGAGAAGGCACTTCAAGGCGCAGCGGGGAGGAAATGGTGCTGGGAAGAGGATGCATGGTAGAAATGGCGAGGATCTGTTCATAAGGGTTCCCTTAGGCACAGTGGTTTCCTCTAAAGATAGCACTGGGCAAGAGCTTTTTCCTGCCGATCTAGGAGAGGAGGGTCAAAGGGTAATGGTGACCCGAGGGGGCCGCGGCGGCTTCGGAAATACCCACTTCGCTACCTCTACTAATCAGGCGCCGCGTATTGCAGAACGGGGGGAGGTAGGAGAGGAGGTCACTTTGATCCTCGATCTAAAGCTTATCGCCGATGTAGGCATAAT
>Ga0114930_10005297_pt1 | contig 10641 bp, 5 predicted proteins | sample AnhtaG_FD_87300 | JGI IMG/M metagenome (GOLD analysis project Ga0114930, IMG submission 87300) | Deep subsurface microbial communities from Anholt, Denmark to uncover new lineages of life (NeLLi) - Anholt_01485 metaG | ecosystem: Environmental > Aquatic > Marine > Oceanic > Sediment | place... | reverse complement strand
ATGGGTGGAGGTATTGCGGGAGAACACCACCAACCCGTGGCCACATCTCAGGACTTGGAGGCTTGGTGATCGCAGGACCGCCCATGAGTAGGTACCTGGATTCCGAACTCCGGAATAGAAAACTCGGGGGACACAATACTAAATTCTTGACTCCTGACGCTGTTCGTCCTCCCAGGGCTTCGTTCGTGGCACCCGGGGCACGCGTCTGCGCCGCCTCGTCGTTTCCCTCTCTGCACCTCCCATCTTGCCCCAGTCGTTGTATGGGCCGGCTGCACCACACGCCCTCGCTGCGGCCACGCCACTTACCGCGGGCAGCAACGAGGTGTCGGCGTCCAGGACGGACGGCAATGCGCCCACGGCCGTGACGCTCAACGATCCGACGGACGTTGGGAGCAACCAGCTGACGCTGAGTTGGACGGCGAATGCCGACCCGGACTTCAAGCAGTACAAGATCTACCGGGCCTATAACCCCGGGGTGGACGAGACCAAGACGCTGGTTGCCACCATCGGCGCTCGGGGCAACACCGTCTACATCAATACGGGACTCAACAACAACGTGACGTACTACTACAAGGTCTACGTGTACGACACGGCGCTGAACAGCACCGGGAGCAACGAGGTGAGCGCCACGACGCCGCAGGACCAGCCGCCCACCGGGGTGAGCGTGACATCGCCGCAGGCGATAGGCGACATTGTGCGGCGCACAGCAGAGGGCGTGCGGGAGGCCAGTGGCGATGCTGTGATGTCGGCGGCCGTCTTCTCCAACATGCGCGGGGGCGCGCTGCAAGGTCAGGACCCGGACGGCTGGGCGAGCGAGGGTTGGATGGATGTCATCATTCCCATGGACTACCAGATGCAGAGCCTGCAGGTGCGCGCCGACGAGCGCCGGTTCCTGGAGACGCTCTACGAGGATGAGCACTTGCTGCCGAAGAGCGAGGATCTCGCGGTCGCGATCATCTTGCAGGAGGCTGTGGCTCGGAAGAACTCCGTCCAGTCTGGGGGCCTGCCGCTGTTCGCTCTGAGCTCCGCTCGCCGCAACTCGCCTCTTCGCGCAGCCTTGCTTCGTGGTGCGACCTGCGGCCCACCCCGCCCACTGTGGTAAGTCGCTCGGCTACCAGCGGAAGAAGCGGTACGGATCGTCCATCTCTTCGGGTTCGTCGAGATACAGTCCGGTTAGCCATCTGCCCTGCGATGGCGGGTTGCACGGCTCCATGCGGACATCCGAGAACCACACTGTACCGATGGCTCCGTGCCAGAGCTGGAAGCGCGTTCGAGAGTCCGCCGAGTCGTTCGCCTGAACCAAGAACGTGAACTGCTTCCAGTCTTCGCGGGGAGCAAAGCGCTGATACGGGAACAGGGACCGCCAGTTCTCGGTGTTCATGAGGGTCATAGTCACCCGAGCGCCTCTGAGGCTCTCTGATTTCGCGGCAAAGGAAACCCTGTACCATTGACCCTTCTGCACCGGGACGCCGTGCTGGGCCAACATGAGACTGCCGCTCTCCTTCTCGCCAAACCCGGCACACGTGAGGCGCTGATTCCACTCGTCGGTCCCCGGTGCGACCCTTTCACGTGCGGCGGTCATCTGCCTGGAGTCGCCGGAGATGCTCCAGTGGTCGGCGGTCCCGTCCCCATCTGTGTCCACGCTGAAATCCCCGTTCCTGATCAGCGACTCTCTGGCGCCGGCTGCGCCCACTGGGGTCGCGAACCGGGAGAGCAACGGCGTGGGGCCCCCCGCACCCATGTTGGCGAGGAGACGGGCGAGAAGGAAGCTCGCCCGCCGGAACGTCATTTTGACGTTGTGCAGCTCTTCGTAATCGAAGTGCCATGGGACAAGCTGACAGAACACCACGTTGGCGTCATCGGCAACGGCGAGAACGCCGTTGCCGACCACAGCAGCGCCGGCTGTGACCAGCGGCAACTGCCGCGGATCGCGCACCAGCACGTCGGCCGGGCCTATGCCTGCGAGGGGCCAATCCATACCGGGCGGCTCGAAGTAGGTGCAGATGTGCTCGGCTGCTTCGGTCGTGACAGTGAACGGGAGAAACGCTCGGGCCTCCTGCCCGTCGAGGCCGATGGCCAAGACATGGCCACCCGCCTTGAGCCACGTGGCGATGGCTTCTTTGTGGGGGGTGAGCTCCCTGCCACCGCCCGGTCCGACGACCAGAACCTGGTCAGGCGCCAACGCGCCCACGGAGTGCTGCCCCAGAGACATGCCGGCGTGCTCAAGATGCGCCCGCCCGGCAGGATCGCCCACATACACCGCCGAGCGGCGCTCCGCCGGTGAATAGGCGGACACGTACCTGAGCATATTGCTCACCAGGCGCGTGGCCGCCGGGTCATCCTCCGTGCGCCCGGTCACATCCATCTGGCAGAGGAGGATCATTCCCCTCCCTTCGCGATACTCCATGAGCGGGCTGTACTGCAGACTAAATCCACCGTCGAGGATCGGCAGGAAGTCGCCGCACGCCGGCTTCTCGATCAATACGGAAGCGACGTTGCCGTGGCAGCCAGCACGCCACGCCCGCGGGACCTTGATGCCACACCACCAGACGGACGGATAGTGGCTGGGATCGCCGTCATTGTATATGCGTGCCGGCAGAAGCCTGGCTTCGCCGCGCCAGTTGCGCAGGTGCTTCGTGTCGAGCCCATCGAGGATTGGATGGTCCGGTATCCGCGGGAACACGCGCCGGAGGCCGTACTCCTGCACGCGAAAGCCCAGCCGCTGCTCCAGCACGTCTGCCTTCTGCTCGAACATGAGGACCTTCAGGCCGTCGCGTACACGGCCGACGTCGGGCGCCGGTCCATCGGGAGTCAGAGCTGCCTTGCCTATGACGAGGATGCTGTACGGGGACAGATCCGCGTCTGCAGCCACCGGCTGGTGCGCGACGCCGAGGGCAGTTAGGCGCTTTGCGGTCTCGCCGTTTGGATCGAACACGGCGATCTTGGATTGGGGCGTTGGATCGGGCGCCGGCGGGAGAACATGAACGCCGAGGGAATCCTCCTGCGCTTCGCCTGAGCTGAACTTGGCGGTCATGCTGAGCTGGTACTCCCCCGGCGCGAGTGTGCCCGGCAGCGCAAAGCGCAGCGGGATGCGCTCCTGTTCGCCTGTAGGGACAGTGACCTTCTTGCGACCGCTCACAGCTTCGGGCAGGGCAAGGGACCAAGCGCAGTCGCATGTGACGGTCTCGCGGGAGTTGTTGATGATGATGATCTGTTTCTCGACTATCTCGCCGGCATGGAAGTTGTGGTCCTTGCTCGTGAAGCGCGCGGGCTTGCCGGCGATGTAGGCGAGTAGCGGCTGGTTGTGCCGGATGAAGGCCTTTGCGTTCTTCGTGGGTATCCAGTCTGAGAACTCGTACGCGGTGTCAATGCGCTCGTATCGGTCCTCAATGAAGTCGGGACTGAAGCCCGGCCTCTGGAGATTGTCCCAGTCCGTGTCGAAGGTCTTTCGGCTCTTGTCCACACCGTCGCGCAGCTTCCACCGGTTGCCCAATGACCATATGTTGAACGCCGACACACCCCATGTGCGGTAGGCCCGCCAGTTGTCCGTGATGTACATGGCCTGTAGGTCGTCGATGTTGGCGACGCCGAGAGCCGGGGTGTTGTTTATCTGGAAGGGATAGTCCCATCGGTACCATGTCGCGCCGGCGCGCCACTGTTTGGCCTCAAAGCGCAGGTCCTCTCGCTCCGGCTCGGTGAGGTCATAGGAGCGGTCTCCCAGGAACTGCGAACCCCATTCGGCACTGCAGAACTGGTGTGGGATCTTGCCGTTGGTCCAGGACCTCTGCCCCTTGTACCAGCCGCGGTGAAGCGTCCACGTCATACGGAGGGGAACGCCGTATTCGCACAAGAGGACAGGCTTGACGCCCTTCGTTGCCCAGTGCTCGAACCAGTCGGAGCGCTCCTGAATGGGCACGAAGTTGAGGTAGAAGTTGCTCGTATACATCTGACCATGATTGCCGGACGAGTGGTGGTAGATCACCCGGCTTGAGTCGAGCTGCCTGACGATAGCTTCGGCCCTCTGGGCCCGTCTGGCGTTGCCGTCCGTGCGCGCATCTGACTTGCCGGTCGGGTCAGGGAAGGGGTTGTAGATCCCGTCGATCCAATCAGGGTTCATGTCCTGCGCGTAGCCCGTCATGTTGTGATTCATGGAGTACATGACGACCGAGGGGTGGTTCTGAGCCTGCCGCACGTAGAACTCGGCGTGCCGGGCGTACCTGTTGGTGGTGTCGGCGTCGGGCGCCTCCCAGTCGTAGTCCTTGACGTGCGGCTGGGACAGGGAGACTAGCATGCCGACGTCGTCGGCCGCTCTCAGGATCTCGGCGAAGCTCAGATGCGAACCCGGGAGGCAATCGTAGTTGTGCGTGTACAGCGTGTTGATGCCCAATCGCTTGAGACGCGACATGCTCTCTCGCGCTCCGGCATAGCAGGCCGCGGTGGTGCCGATCTGGGCGTTGTCAAGCGGCACCGCGAAGCAGTAGAACCGGATGCCGTTCAGGCGGAAGTCCCGTCCGTCGATCCGGAACTCGCGGAAGCCGAAACGGACGGGCTGATACGTGTCGGCGACGTTGCCGTCAGAATCACGGAGCGATAGTTGGAGCTCGTACGTGTTCTGGGGAGTGTGCACATCCCAGAGCTTGTCGGGTTTCCAGGCATTGGTGAGGGCGAAGCGGCCCTCTTTGAGGTCGGCGGCCGTGAAGGGCGCGCTGCGGAAGGACTTGATGCTGCGGCCGTTGTCAGTGATGCGTGCGTCCAGGCTGTATGTCGGGTTGGGGTCGAGGCCGTGGAGGGCAGCGTCGAATGTGATCTCCCACTGGCGCACGGAGGTGTCCACCTTGACATCGGCTATGCGCGCGGCGGCCGGGGTACTGACAAGGAACACGTCGCCACACAAGCCGCGGCGCAGCACGCGGCCTTTGGCACGCGTGGCCCCGTCGGCGTCGGCGTATGATACGATCTCAGCGTTCAAAGGCATGGCCACGGTGTACAGTGACAGAACATGCTGCGCGCCCCGACGGCACGCAGACGTGATCTCTAAGTCTCCGCCGGGAAAGTAGACCTCGCCCATGTTGGTGCCGTCAACGTACACGGCTGCATACGAGTTCAGATACTCCATATACACGGAGATGCGCCGGCCGCCCCACTCCCTGGGGACGGTGAACGTGCGCTGGTACCATGCCATGTCGATCTGGCCCAGATCCTCGTCCCGCCAACTCGGATGCGGGTAATGCGTCTGAGACTCCCGGTGCATCCAGTAGCTGGTGCCGGGCCATGGGCCTGGGACCTTGAAGTAGCCCCATCCACCCTCCGGTACCTTGTCAGTCTTGGTCTCAACCGGCTGCCAGCGCCACAGCCCGTTGATGCAGATGCGCTCGCGCGTGGCTGTCGTTTCGCGATATGCCTTGCTCACGTCCCAGACAGCTCTGACGCCTCGCGGCAGGCGTACGTCGGATTGCGCCTGACAAGCTGCGGCGATGGCCACCATGATGACGCATCCGGCAACCACGAGCGGAAGCGGCCTATAGCGGTCCATGGTTTCCTCTCTCCTTAGGAGCCGACAAAGGCTACTGCACGAAGGTCACCACGCCGAAGTTGCGCGGGAACCAGTTGGGGAACAGCCCTCCGCCCCAGTTCATCTGTGCGACGCGGCCCTTGCCGTCGTTGTCGTTGAGCTGAATGGAGAACCCGAGCTTGGTGCCCAGGACGCCCGATAGGGCCGGCTCCGGTGCGGGAGGCGACAGGAGCGACGGCAGCAGTCACCATCATGATGCGCCTTCCCGTGGTGCCCTCCTCGGACCATCCGGGGCCGCGGTCTATGGCAGTCCAACCGTCGTGGTGACCGTCTTTCCGGCATAACGGCCGCCGGGCAGTTCAACTCTCACGCATCTGGCAGGACCGCTGGCTCCCCGATGGAGCTGGAGCGCCAGCTCGACCTTCCGCAGCGTATGGGTCGGGTCGGCGATGTTCAGAGCATACGCGCCCCCCTCGACCGGTTTCAGCTGCACGATGCCGGGGGAATTGACCGCGATCCATCGCCCGTCCGGGAGCTCCAGACGTCCTGGTCGATGGAACACCGCCTGCGCGCCATACCTCAGGGCTCCGGTGGATGCGCCAGGGAATCGTAGATGTGTCACCTTCATTCGGCTCCCCTTTTCGGCCCTCTTGACTCCGTTGGGGGCGGGAACCCATCGGTCGCCTACGGAAGCCCTGATTGTCGGGTTTGCTGTCCCTGGAGTTCGCTCAGGTGCTTCCCGATCCTCCTGTCATGCTCTGGCACATACTCCTCCTGGTGCTGTCCCGCGTCGCTGCGCTCACTCGTCCACGGTGCTCGGCGCCTCCCAGATTCTGTACACGACGCTCTCTATGGCTCCGGCGTTGCCTGTCCCCCTTGTTCGTCCCCGTCGCTCCCGTTTTCCTGCTCTCTCGTTTCGTAATGAGCCGGGCTTTTCGCGTTTCCCACCTGGACCACAAAGAGATCGCGGCAGGCGATACACCCCACCGGGCTTCCCCGCTGTCGCGATAAGCGTCGAGGGAAGGCAATACCTACTCGCCCGAGAAACGAATCCGTGCAGTCCTTGGAGTCCGTGCACTGTGTCGGAAGCGATCGAAGCCAAACACCACGCCGTCCTGGGCCTCGCACAACTCAGCGCCTCGACGCGCGCAGCAACTCTGCAGCGCAAGCCACGTGCTGTTTCTGCAGGTTCGGGCAAGTTCACGGGAGTGAGCGCCATGGTCAGATCAAGCGCAATGCTGTCGATTGTGGTCCTCGCCGTGGGGCCGGTGGGCGCCGCGGACATGGACGGGCTGAGGGATTCGGCGAAGTGGCTTGCGGAGGAGCGACTCAGGGGCACGCTCTTTCACAACCCGAACGTCGAGCCACTCAGGCCGATGCTGCTGGGGCCCGCCGACGCGTCGGGCCGCCAGGATGCACCCACACCCATCACCCTCCGGGGGTGGCACAATCTCATTATCTTGCCGGACGCGCAGAAGAGGATCGCGTTCAAGCTCAAGCACGTGCAGGGGGATACGCACTTCGCGGGCAGCATCTATGCCGTGTTCGATGACGAGGGCGCGCAGGTAGCTGAGGGATCCGCGGGGCCCGGCGAAGAGAAAACGGTGGAGGTGCGCGCGGGTGCCGCCGGGCCGCACATCGTTCTGCTCAACTCCGGTCCGGCCTCGGGGAACGCCGCTCGTGTCACCATCCTCAACTCCCACTGGGCGATCGACAGTAAGCCACGCAGGACCTACAACCGCACTCCGCTGCACTATCACTTCCTGCGCGATCTGAAGCTGGGTGGCTTCAACCTGGCGATGATCGACTTCGAGCGCCTGCCCCAGGAGTTCGTGACCGACGAGGGCCTCGCAGCATGGACGGAGCTGGTGAAGCGCTGGACGGACTACGCGCGAGACCACGAGCTTCGCGTCATGCCCGCGATCAACCTCGGCGGAACCACATGGGAGGTGGAGGCCTGGGGCGATTCCCCCAAGGGCCTGTACATCAGCCACGACCCGGAGAAGCCGCTGGCTCCCTGTCCGCTTCAGAGGATCTACTGGGAACGCATCCTGCTTCGCCGCGGACGAGAGATTGCGAAGCTCTCGCTCGACAACCCGTACATCGTCGGCTACGGCATCGACCCGGAAATGTATCAGTGCTGGCTGTATGGACACTACATGCTCTCCGGCACTTGCTTCTGCGACCACTGCCTCGGAGGCTTTCTGGAGGCGCAGAAGTCGAGCACGTCGGCTCTCGCCGAGAAGAAGACCGGCAAGGAGCGCCACGAGTGGATCAAAGAGCAGCGCCTGATAGAGGGGTACTACGACTATCTGGCCGACGAGATGACGAAGATAGCCACATGGTGTCGCCAGGAGCTGCACAGCATCAACCCCGATTTGCTCTTCAATATGTTCGTAATCGAGATCGGGAATTGGTTCTGTGAGGGGATCGCACGCGGCCTCAGCTTGCCGGACCTGCCCATCGTCAACTTCTGCGAGCACACGTACTACAGCGTCGGGTACGACTCCGACTGGCTGACCAAGATCCACCAGCGCTATCGCGATTGGGGCGCCAACGTGCTGCAGGGCAGCGCCGTGTGGGACTTACACTTCCCACCCACGAAGCCCGGCTTCCTGGCGGCGCATGCCTACAACCTGGCAGTCAACGACGAGGGCTGGTGGTACTGGCCGGGCGATCAGCTCTACCGCGACTATGGCTCGCGCTACGCCTACCTCGACAGGCCCGCTTACTTCGAGGACTACTGGGATGCCTGCGTGTGGGCCAACCGCGAGATCGAGGCGGCTATGGCAGAGCCCGGCCGCAAGAGCCCCCTTGACGCCTCCGAGATCGTCCCCTGGAAGGGGAAGATCAAACGCGGCGTACCGGAGACGCCCGAAGACATCATGCGCAAGCACACGGAGCCCAGTCTCCCCATCCGCGTCGCCGCGCCGGGCGTTCTGTACTTCACGGTGCCTGAGCGCGCAGAGAGCTTCGACCTGCTGGTGCAGGCGCGCGCTGACAACAACGCGGCCGCCGTCACCGTCCGCGACGGGAAGGGCAGCACTTGCGCCCAGGCTCGCGGGGAGTTGAACGAGCCGGAGACGATGCGTGTGGAGGTGACCGGCCCCGGCACGTGGTCGGTGGAGATCGCTCTCCACGGCGAGAGACCGCTCACGGATGTTGGCCTCCTCTTTGAGAGCATGCCGACCATGCTCAGCCCCGACGCGCGAAGCCTCCTCGTTCCTCCGGCAAAACGGCCGGGGCTCATAGGATATTGGCCGATGGAGGAGGGCGGAGGCAACGTGGTGGCCGATACGTCGCAGGCTCCCGCCTACAACGGTACGATGCGCGACGCCGGGTGGGCCGATGGGAAGATCGGGCGGTGCCTGAGGTTCGATGGCAACAGCGGCCAAGTCCTCGTCCCGGTGGAGTACTCATATCACAACTTGAGACAGTTCACTGCTTCGGCGTGGGTGAGACTGACCGGCCTGCCAGTAAAGGGTAATGGCCACAGCATCGTCAACAAAGGGCCGGAGGCGCCCGTGCAGCATTTCTGGTGGTGGATTGGCTATCCCCCCAACTACGCGCTCGTTCTCGAGATGGGCAGCGAGGCTCATCGGTGGGGCGCGAGCTTCGCCAGTGAACCACTGAAGTGGGAGCTTGGGAGATGGTACCACGTGGCGGCTGTGTTCGCTTGCGATGGGAAGACGTCGACGGGGACGCACTACCGTGACGGTGAGGTCGTCGGCACCGTCGCGCGCGACGAAGTCTTCCACTCCGGCAGCTCTGATCTGAAGATCGGCACGTACGGAGGGCTGCACTGGATGCACGGCTGCATTGACGAGGTCAAGATGTGGGACCGCGCACTGACCGCCCAGGAAGTTCGAACCGAATGCGCGCGGGCGCAGCCCAGGTGAGCAAGGGCGCTACGCACCATCCCACGGATCGGTGCGGGGCAGCTTCGGGCATTCACAGCGGTGATGTAGTCCTGTGCCTCACCGAAGCTCCATCCGCCCCAGAATCTCGAGGCGCTTCCTCATGATCCACTCCGGCACTCGCGGGGAGATACCGATCTACACATTGCCGGGCACCGTCCTCGAGGCCATCACCGGCGAGATCCTGCGAACAGAGGCCAACGTCACCTTCGTCCGCTTCGACCGGGGCGATACGCTGTGGTTCCGGATCCGCCCAGAGCGCATTCGGTAATCTGCGGTCACATGGCCCCTTGTCAGTGTGTTGCTCCTGTCCTCGTCATCGCCCGGCATGACGAGGGGACGCCATCAGTAACGGGCCCATCCGATACAACTCAGGGCACCCTTCGCTTTACATCCATTCGCCAAAGTCATCCTGCCGCGCCCACCTGATGCGCCAGAGGACTACACGGCCACAGCCAGCTCTCTGCACTCCCCGCTCGCTGTCCAGTTGCAGAGGTTGTCCAGTGGGGAGAGGCAAGTCGGAACGACTCATGAAGGGCACAGAGCGCCCATACAGAAAGGGTGTAGGTGTACCGGCTCGACGCCGGAACTCTCGCCGCGAGGGAGCGTGGTCTCACAGATAACGAGAGCCCTCGGCCCTTGTGTCCGAGGCGTATCAGCGGGTCTCAGCAGGAAGTGGTGAACAATGGCGCTTCGTGACGGACGCAACGGCGTTCGGCTATCGGCGCTGATCCTGCCGCTTCTCATAGCAGGCGTACCCGCTCCTGCTCAAGACGCCGCTCTGCTTAGCAACGCCGGTTTCGAGGAATGGAACGCGGACGGCCCCACTGGCTGGGAAGCGCCCGGCGCCGAGATCGAGGCGGAAGACGCGGACGTTCATTCGGAGCCCAGGGCCCTCTGCATCAAGGCCGTCAGACAGGGAGATCACTTCCGTGCCGAGCTTCACTACATCGAGCAGGTGTCGGTGGAGGCGGAGACCCTGTACCTGGCGTCGATCTGGGGCAAGGGCATCGGCCGACTCCGCATCCACATCCAGCAGTACAGCGACACCGCCTGGCTGGGTGGACGCTCCTCGATACATACCGATCTGACCGGCGAATGGACTGAGTACCGCTTCTACTACGGCGCGGTGGCTGAGGGCATCACACGGGTGAGGTTTTGGGTCTATGTGGAGGGCAAGGACGCCGTTGCCCTGCTGGACGATGCATCTCT
>Ga0114930_10005296_pt1 | contig 10641 bp, 9 predicted proteins | sample AnhtaG_FD_87300 | JGI IMG/M metagenome (GOLD analysis project Ga0114930, IMG submission 87300) | Deep subsurface microbial communities from Anholt, Denmark to uncover new lineages of life (NeLLi) - Anholt_01485 metaG | ecosystem: Environmental > Aquatic > Marine > Oceanic > Sediment | place... | reverse complement strand
TTCCTGCCTGTGAGACATATTAGAGCATTTGACCGACGCTTGTCCAGAGCTTGCACAAGGAGGCGTGTGGCTGCGTCTGCGTGGCGTCGGATTATTCCGCTCTCTCAGGCCTTTGATTGTTGGTTTCTCACGGGGCCCCTGGGCGTTGCCCAGGGCGAAACCCTGGGAAAAGAGTCCGCACAAAGATTCGGAAGCATCCTGCCGAAGGCGGGACACCGCCGATGCAAGCGCCACGCCCTGCCACGGAAATACGGCCGCGCCCGACAGGGATCCACCGAACGGTGCGCCGGTCTTCGGCGGGCGAGGGGATAGTCCGGCAGCACCGTGAACTGCGGCTATCTACAGGGGAGGCTGGATCGAGAACGGAATTTCACCTCTCCGGGAGATCGGTCAACAGGGCCACGGAGTACGAGGCAATCGCCTCTCCCTTCCCCACGGGGCCGATTCCCTCCGGGCTTTTGCCCTTGATGTTGATCTTGTCTACAGGAATATTGGCGGCGGCGGCGATCGTTTCTTTCATGCGATCGAAGAACGGGCTAAGCTGGGGTTCCTGGGCAATCACCACGGAATCAATGTTCTCGATTTCCCTCCCAGGGCGGCGTAGAAGGGCCACGACCGTTCTCAGGAAATTCGTGCTGGGTTCATCCTTGTACGTGTCATCTCCGCTGGGGAAATGGACGCCGATGTCCCCCATGCCAGCGGCCCCGAGGAGAGCGTCGCATATGGAATGGATGAGAACGTCGGCGTCAGAATGGCCCAGAAGCCCCTTCTCGTGCTCGATTTCGACCCCGCCCAGGATCAATGGGCGTCCCGGCGCCAGGGGGTGAATGTCGTAGCCAATTCCGATTCTCAACCGCCCGGCCCCTCTCCTATTTGACGTCGGCGAAAATCATCCTGCCGGCAGGTTTCTGGAGAACGCTGGTCACGGCGACCACGAGTCTTTGCCCTATTTTGTCCTTGCCGTTGTTGACCACCACCATGGTGCCGTCATCGAGATAAGCCACCCCCTGTCCCGGCTCTTTCCCTTCGCGAACGATGCGAACCGTCATGACCTCGCCAGGCAGGATCACCGGCTTCAGGGCGTTGGACAGGTCGTTGATGTTGAGAACCTTCACCTGCTGAAACTCAGCAAGCTTGTTCAGGTTGTAGTCGTTGGTGAACACCTTGGCATCGACCTCTTTCGCCAGCTTGATCAGCTTGCCGTCAACATCCCGCGTCTTGGGATAATCGGTTTCGTTGATGACCACCTCCACGTTGGGGTCTTTCTGTATTCGGTTGAGCATGTCCAACCCCCTTCGACCCCGCGCCCTCTTCAAGGGATCGGATGAGTCAGCAATGGCCTGGAGCTCCTTGAGCACGAACCGGGGGATAATGAGTTGCCCCTCCAGAAAGCCCGTCACGCAGATATCGGCGAGTCGTCCATCAATGATGACGCTGGTGTCCACGACGGTCGCATAGGGGCCCTTCCCCTCGAGGCGGGTCCGATCCATGGGGGCAAAGAGGCTGAGTTGGCTCGCACCGCGATTCGCCACAACCACGCCAAGATAGGTGAATAAAATCAGAGAGATGCCCCATGCCCAGTTGATGAACTTCGGGGCCACTTTCAGGGCTTCCTCTTCCGCCTCGGCGAACGTGGTGTACAGCAACCCGCTGACGATGGCCTTGGTGAGGAACGACATGATGACCCCAATCACCAGACCGATCATGAGAACGGAAAAGGCCTTCATCGAAAACCTCTCGGCCCCGAGCTGCAAGGCCAGAATGGCCCCGGCGAGAAACACGCCGATGATAACGATGGTGACTGGGCCCAGGTCCAGCTCTGAGAACGCGAGGATGATAGAGCCGATGGCGGCCAGAATAAGAGCCGTCACGACTCGGATAATGAACTTCTTCATAGGTAGGTTTCCTCCATGTTGACTATGAACCTTAAGTATCCACGGCTCAAAAGCCGCAGTCGGCCTCGCCCCATCGATGGGGCGAGAGGGGGCTCCCCCGATCAGAGGAGCGCTGCCCAATGAACCTTAGATATGGTGCCGTTCGCCGGACCGTTGGTACTGACGAAAGAACCGGCGGGCCCTGAACTGATTCCTCACCTCCTCCCTTATTCTATCATAAGAGCTTCATCTTCCCCACCCCGGACATCGAAGAGGGCCACTTCGCGGCCGGCGCCCCTCGCGCCGAGCATGGACCAGGTGTCTCGACCGATTGTGCCGCCAGCCCTCTACCTGACCGAGACCATGGGCTCACGGCGGCTTCGCTTCTCCCTTTCCGCCTGCTTCTCAAAGAACTCCCCATGATGCAGGGGGCTGTACTCGGGATTGGTCATACCCATGAGAAGCTTGTTGAAGTTGTCGTACCAGGTTCGGTCGGTGATAAACTTCCCCAGTCCCCCTTCGCCCGTTCTGATGTTCTGGATAACAGGATGAAGGGCATGGGCCACACGCCGGTAGTCGTCAACAGCCGCTTTCAAATCCTTAACCACGCCCGTTAACAAGCCCTTCTCTGCGGTGAGACGATTGAGGTTCTCAATGAATCCGGAAGACGATTGCAGCGTCCCCTCCATGCTGGCAATCAGGCCGCTGATTTGCTCGCGGTTCTCCGCCAGAAGGCTCTCGGTTGAGGTGGAAACGGTTCTCACGGCAACCCGGATATCGTTGGCAACATCGGGAAGCGTCTGGTTGACTGCGCGACTCAGACCCTCAACAGTTTCCGTCAAGGCTCCCTGTTTGTCCGTCAAAATCCTGATGTTCTCCATGACCTCCGGGAAGGGCCCCAACAGCTTGGCGAATGGATCGAGGATACCTATCGGATTGGCCCCCACAACCTTGGCCGTGCCATCCTTGGGCAACTCGGGGGCGTCAAGGGGACCCGGAACAATCTGTACCGCCATTTCCCCCAGAAAGCTGACCGGCGTGACTTTCACCTCATCGTCGGCTCGGAGGATTATGTTGTCATCCAAGGACAAGACCACTTCCACCTTAATATCGGGGGCGCCGCGTCGGGTCCCAACCGCAATCCGTCTTACGCTTCCACATTCCACACCTTTGTAGCGAACGGGGGCCTCTTCGATCAACCCTGCGACATCGTCGAAAAGGACGGTGATCTTATACCTGTTTCGAGTGGACATGCCACCGAAATAGAGTATCATGAATCCGATGGCTACAAGTCCTGCCAGGACAAACAGACCAAGATAGAAATCGATAGCTTTCCTTTTCATGGTCATTTCCTCCAATCTCCGCATTGCGCGCCACGGGTGAGCGGCCCCTCGGCCTTGCCCAGAATGAACTGCTGGATGATAGGATTAGGACAACGTCTGATCTGTTCCGATGTTCCTTCCTCAATGATTTTCCCCTGGTGAAGCATGGCAATCCGGTCCGCGATTGCGTAGGCGCTGTTCATGTCGTGAGTGACGGCGATGGACGTGACCGAGAGCTTTCGTTTCAGACACACAATCAGCTCGTTGATGGCATCGGCCATGATGGGGTCCAGCCCCGTGGTCGGCTCATCATAGAGGATGATTGAGGGGTCAGAGGCGATGGCCCTGGCCAGAGCAACTCTCTTCTTCATTCCCCCGCTCAACTCCGAGGGCATTTTCTTTTGCGTGCCGTTCATCCCCACGATCTCCAGAGATTGGGCCACCTTCTCATCGATTTCCCGGGACCCCAGTCGGGTGTGTTGCGTCAGCCCAAACCCCACGTTTTCGGCCACCGTAAGGGAATCGAACAGAGCCGACCCCTGGAATACCACTCCGAACAGCCTTCGCACCCGGTCAAGCTGTCTTTCGCCCATGGTAGTGATGTCCTGTCCGTTCACCATCACGCGGCCGGACTCCGGCCTGAGAAGGCCCACGATGTGCTTCAGCAAAACACTTTTCCCGCAGCCGCTCCTGCCGATGACCACCACCGTCTCGCCCTCGCGGACATGGAGACAGAGCTCGTCCAGAACGAGGTTCCCGTCGAAACTCTTGGTCACATTCTCCACGCGTATCATGGCCACTCTCTCCGATCGTCCGCCCCCTCTCAAGAAGGGGAGAAGTCCCTCAGTAGAGCAAAAGCATGTCCAGGAAAAAGTCAACGATCAATATAGCAATACATGAGCTGACAACGGTCAGCATGGCCGCTCTTCCCACGCCCTTGGCACCCCCCTCCGCTGTAAAGCCGCGACGACAGGCCACGATGACAATGATGGCACCGAAAACTACCGACTTGATGAGCCCTGTTCGGACGTCCTCGGGATCAGTCCAGTAAAACATGCTCTTCCTGAAGAAGGCGGAGTTTACCCCTTTCAGAGGGACGGCCACCAGAAAACCGCCGAGGATTCCGATGAACGTCGCAAACCCGGTCAACAGCGGGACCATGAATATGCCCGAAATGAACCTGGGCACGACAAGATAGCGCGTGGGGCTTGTGCCCATGGCCCGGAGGGCGTCAATTTGCTCCGTGACTTTCATCGTACCCAGCTCCGCGGCCATCGCGGCACCGACCCTGCCCGCGATGATGATCGACGTGATCACCGGCCCCAGCTCGTTGGTCATGGACAGGGAGACCAGGGGACCTATCGCTGACTCCATGGATATCTTGTGCAGCAGATAGTAGCTCTGGGCGGCGATGACCATCCCCATGAAGGCCCCCGTGACCAGCACCACGGGGAGCGACAACACGCCCATGCTGAACATCTGCGACGAGATTTGTCGCCACTTCGGGGGCGAGGTCAGCGAGAGGATCAGCGTCGAGAAAAAGAGCTTCGCCGTCTCCGCCAGGTCAATCAGGAAGACACTGATTTTCGTCCCGATGCGTACCGCTATCTCTGTCATGGCAAAGTGTTTCTTAAGAAAGGGAATGCAACACCTTGTTGCCTGCGCGTTCGACTCCCGGCCGGAACGGGAAAAGGCTCAGAAGCTGCCGGTAAGGGGCGAGACCCCATTTCTCCCCCGGCGCGATGCTCTTTTGCGTCTGCAATTCGCCCCAGGCCACGCCTACCCCTACCGCCGCCACGGGAAATGAGAAGCCGAGACGAAACAGAGGCTACTGGAAGATCAGCTTACCACCCTTTTCATCTACCGTGAGAACCTTGCCCTCGGGCAACTTTTCCCTGAGAATCTCCTCGGCAATGGGGTCCTCGAGGTGCCTCTCGATAGCTCGCCTCAGCGGTCTGGCGCCGAATTTCTCGTCAAATCCCTCGTCAATCAAGAACTGCCTCGCTTTATCGGTCAAAGCGAGCTTGACGCCCTGTTTCTCCAGCCGCTCTTGGACTTTCCGAACCTCGATGTCAATGATCTTAAAGAGGTCGTCCTTGGTGAGAGAGCGGAAGACGATCGTGTCGTCCACTCTGTTGAGGAATTCGGGGCGAAAGATCCTCTTCATCTCGCCGAGGATTTTGCTCTTCATTTTCTCGTACCCCTGTTCGGCGGAAGGATCGCCGAACCCCATGGAGACTCCCCTTTTGAGCACCTCTGCCCCCACGTTGGAGGTCATGATGACGACCGTGTTTCGGAAGTCTACAGCACGCCCGAAGTTATCGGTGAGCTTCCCCTCCTCCAGCACCTGCAGGAGGATGTGCAGCACGTCAGGATGGGCCTTCTCGATTTCATCGAAAAGGATCACCGAATACGGTCGCCGTCTGACCTGCTCCGTGAGCTGACCGCCCTCCTCATAGCCGACGTATCCGGGGGGCGATCCCACCAGTCGGGATGAAGAGAATTTTTCCATATACTCGGACATATCGAGCTGGACGACGGCATCCTCGTCCCCGAATATGAATTCCGCCAGGGCCTTGCCCAGAAGAGTCTTACCCACGCCGGTCGGCCCCAGGAAGATAAACGAGCCGATGGGACGGCGGGGGTCCTTCATATCCGCCCTTGACCTTCTCAGGGCCTTGGAGACCGCTCTCACCGCCTCCTCCTGCCCGATGACCCGCTTGTGCAGCTCCTCCTCCATACGCAGGAGCTTGTCGGCTTCCTTCTCCTCGAGTTTCGACAACGGCACCCCCGTCCATTTGGAGACGAGATACGCTATGTCTTCGTCGCTGACCTCGATCCTCTGTTCCTGTTTGTTCTCTTTCCAGTCCCTGAGGAATTCATCGTAGGTCGCTTTCAGCTCCTTTTCTTTGTCTCTGAGCCGAGCCGCCTTTTCATACTCCTGATTGGCAATGGACAGCTCTTTCTCCTTGCGTGTCGCTACGATTCGTTCCTCCATCTTTTTCAGATCGGGGGGTCGAGTCATGACCGATATGTGCGCTCGCGCGCCCGCCTCGTCGATCAGGTCAATGGCCTTGTCCGGCAAGTTTCTACCCGAAACATATCTCGCCGAATGGTTGGCCGCGGAAACGAGCGCCGCATCCGAAATGCGAACGTGGTGGTGCTCCTCGTACCTATCCCGCAGCCCCTTGAGAATTTCGATGGTCTCCTCCACCGTGGGCTCCTCGACCATAATCGTCTGAAACCGCCTCTCCAGAGCCGAATCCTTCTCGATGTACTTCCGATATTCGTCAACGGTGGTTGCCCCGATGCACTGCAGCTCCCCCCGCGACAACCCCGGCTTGAGGATATTCGAGGCGTCGATGGCCCCCTCCGCTGCCCCCGCCCCCACGATGGTGTGCAGCTCGTCGATGAACAGAATAACGTCACGGGTCCTGCGAATCTCGTCCATGACCGCTTTTATTCGTTCCTCGAACTGGCCCCTGTATTTCGTTCCCGCGACCATCAGAGCCAGGTCAAGCGTAATCAACTTCTTGTTGGCCAGGAGCTCGGGGATGTCGCCAACGATGATCTTCTGGGCCAGCCCCTCTACAATAGCCGTCTTGCCGATGCCGGCGTCGCCCAGAAGGACGGGGTTGTTTTTCCTTCTGCGGCAGAGGATCTGGATGACCCTCTCGATCTCATCCTTTCGTCCGATGACCGGGTCGAGTTTTCCTTCCCGGGCAAGCTCGGTCAGATCCCGCCCAAATGCGCGAAGAGCGGGACATTTCGTTGAGGCGGTCTTACCCGGGGTGGGGCGGGCCAGCCCCATAGGCGCCGTGAAGCCCGAAAGAATCTCCAGGGCCTCCCCCCGGGCCCTATCCAGATCCACGTCGAGGTTTTGCAGAACCCTGGCCGCTACGCCATCTTTTTGCTTGAGCAACCCGAGGAGAATGTGTTCCGTCCCCACATAGTTGTGTTTGAGTCGCTGGGCTTCTTCCCAGGCGCTCTCATAGACTTTCTCAGCCCGAGCGGTGTTGGTCGGCTTACCGAGAGTCTTGGTCGGAGGGCCCACGCCGACCATTTTCTCGACCTCCCCTCGGACGATATCGAAATCAAGCCCCAGCCTCTTAAGGACATCCACGGCCACGCCCTGGCCGAGCTTGATCAGGCCGAGCAAAATGTGCTCTGTCCCCACGTAATTGTGGCGGAGCCTCTGAGCTTCTCTTTCGGCAAGCTTTTTGACCTGTTTGGCACGATTCGTAAACTTGTCCCACATGATGTATCTTCCAAACCTCCTACAGCGTTGACCCACCCGCAGCGTCGCATGGGTCAAAAACGCGTGTGCCCAACGATGCGGGGTAAAACGGCTGACATGCGCTCTTACTGCTTGTCCTTGGCCAGCCTGCTGCGAAGCAAGTTTCCCCTCTCGATATCGCGGCTCACCGCATCCAGCTCCCTCCCGTTGATATTCTGAAGGTGAGCTGGCTGGGTGAGAATCAGAAGCTCGTTGACTACCTGTTGATCGAGTTCCGCAATCACCCCCAGATCAACTCCCATCCTGAGCGTCGACAGAAGGTCGATGGCCTCCCTGGACGTGATGATGTGCGCGCTGGTAAGAATCCCGTGGGCCCGGCCCACCTTGTCATACAGAACATCTGCATTCGTCTTGAGAAGAGCCTTTCTGGAATCCTTTTCCGTCTCCACCACCTGCATAACCACTTTTTCCAGCGTGGATATGATTTCGCCCTCACTCTTGCCCAGAGTTTCTTGGTTTGAGATCTGGAAGAGATTTCCAATGGCTTCCGTCCCCTCACCATAGAGTCCCCGAACGGCCAGGTGCAGCTTGGCCACCGCCTGCAGGACCTGGTCGATCCGTTTGCTCAGTATCAACCCGGGCAGATGGAGCATCGCGGAAACACGTATCCCCGTCCCCACGTTGGTGGGACAGGCGGTAAGATAGCCGATCTGCTCAGAAAAGGCAAAACCGAGCTTCGATTCGAGCCGGTCGTCAATGCCATTTACGATCTCCCAGCATTTCCCCAGGCGAAGCCCCGGCAACAGTGCTTGCATCCGGATGTGGTCTTCCTCGTTGATCATGACCGTGACGATGTCCTTCGAGTCAATGACCACGGCGCTCCCCGCCTTCTTGTCGGCGAGCTCCCGGCTGATCAAGGACATCTCCACCAGAAGCTGCTTGTTAATCGCCGACAGTTCCTCGATCTTGAGAACCGTGCAGTTGCGGAAGTGTGGGATGCTTTTGACCGCGGAGAGGATTTCGCTCAGGATCTCCTTCTTTTCCGCGGTGGTAGCTCTGCCGGGAAAGAGATGGCCGGCCAGGTTCCTGGCGAGCCTTACCCTGCTGCTGAACACGATCTCGCACTCAGGCCCCGTTCCCCGCAGCCACCCTCTCTTGCTGTTAGCGAATTTCTCGAACTTCATTTCCGCGTTTTTCCGCTTTTCGCTTTGTCCTTGAGCGACTGGATGCGGTCTCTCAGGACAGCCGCTTCTTCAAACTCCTCCTTGTCTATGGCTTCTTTCAGCTTCTGGTGAAGCTCGGCCAGTTCGGAGGCTCTGCTCGGTTCCTTGGTGATCGATTTGGGCACCTTGCCGATGTGGTGTCCACTCCTGTGAATTTCCTCCAGGATAGACTGCATGGGCGACGTAAACGCATCGTAACATGCCGCGCAACCCAGCCTTCCGCCTTTTCTAAATCGGCTGAAGGTCAGGCGGCAGTGGGAACACGCTTTCCCGCCGTCCTCGTCCTCAGCGCTCTGAGCCGCCTGGGTCAACCCCTTGAGGAGGTCTGCAATCGAAAACTGAGTCGCGGCCAGGAGGTTTTTCTGCTTTGCGCAGGCCTCGCATAGGGCCATTTTCTTCGGCTCGTTGTTGGGCAGCACCTCTGTGTAATGAATCGTCGCTATTTTTTCCTTGCAGATGTCGCAAAGCACGTGTTTTCTCCCATCGTTTCTGTTTTCTCCAACCAAATTGTCGGGCAAAAACCGGCAGAAGTCAATCGAGAACTTTGTGCCCCTGCTCCCCCCCAAGTTAAACGAGGGGAATTGAACGAAAGTTCCCACCCCGTGTGCCTGCGGGGCCTGGACGCCTCCAGGCGCCGCGGAACATTCACTCCAAAATCACCCCGTCCACCATCCGCACCACGCGATCACACATCTCCGCCAGTCTCTGGTCGTGGGTGGCGATAACCACGGTCTGGCCGTTCCTCTTGTTGAGCTCCCGAAGGAGCCGAAAAACCGATTCCCCGGCCTGGGTATCCAGATTGCCCGTGGGCTCGTCCGCGAGGATCACCTTCGGATCGTTCAGCAGCGCCCGGGCTATGGCGGCACGCTGCTGTTCCCCGCCGGAGAGCTGCGCCGGTCGGTGTTTCAACCTTTCCCCAAGCCCCACAACGCCCAGCAGTTCCGTCGCCTTCTCAAACAGTAGACCCCTGTTCCCGTGAGAAAGTTTCCTGCCAATCTTCGCCGGAAACAGCGTATTCTCTAACAAACTGAAGTCTGCCAGAAGATGGTAGAACTGAAAGACGAATCCTATGGCGGAGTTTCTCAGCCCGGCTCGCTGGCTGTCACGAAGTCGCGTTATGTCCACGCCATCGAGCTCCACCGATCCTTTGTCGGGGCGGTCGAGGGCGCCTAAAATGTGCAGGAACGTGGTCTTTCCCGCCCCCGAGGCGCCCACAACGGCGAGCATTTCCCCCTGGTGGACACGGAGGTCCGCGCCCAGGAGAACCAACAGCTTCTCCTTTCCCACGGGGAAGGATTTCACGATCCCATTTGCTACGAGAATATCTGCCATTGGAAAAGCCTCATGCCGCTGCAATCGAAGCGGACCACTCCCCTATTCATAGCGGAGCACCTCCACCGGGTCCAGGGTCGCCGCTTTCCATGCCGGATAAATGCTGGCCAGGATGGAAAGGGCAAGCGCCACAGCGCAGATGATCCAGATGTTCCCTGCCGAGAGGTCAGCCGGTATCTTGTCCAGATAAAAAATGTCTCCGCTGAACAGTTTCGTTGTTCCGGTCACCTTACTGACCCAATCGGCAACCGGATCAATGTTGTGAGAAAGAAGCAATCCGCCCGCGACGCCAGCGGCTATACCCATGACGCCGATAATGATGCCGCTCAAGGCGAAAATAGCGATGATCGAGCGCCTGCGAGCTCCCATTGAGCGCAGGATGCCGATCTCTTTCCGCTTATGCATGACGGTCATGGTAAGGCTGGATATGATGTTAAGAGCCGCCACCGCGGTGATCAGAGCGACAATGATGAACATGATGACTCTCTCTTGTTGGATGGCTCGGAAGAGCGTCATCCGCAAATCCTTCCACGTCTTGACAATATAGGGGTAATATTCCGTAATACCCTCGCCGCGTGAGACTTTCCGGGCGCCAAGCTTCCTGTCCAGAACGCGTTTGACCTCATCGCAATACTCGATGTCCTCAAGTTTTA
>Ga0114930_10005295_pt1 | contig 10642 bp, 6 predicted proteins | sample AnhtaG_FD_87300 | JGI IMG/M metagenome (GOLD analysis project Ga0114930, IMG submission 87300) | Deep subsurface microbial communities from Anholt, Denmark to uncover new lineages of life (NeLLi) - Anholt_01485 metaG | ecosystem: Environmental > Aquatic > Marine > Oceanic > Sediment | place... | reverse complement strand
TGATTGGGCTCAAAACTATCAATATCCACAGATTTATCTAGCAAATGATCTGATTGGGCATGCCGTCGATAAAGATTGGGATTATAGCTGGTATTGGGGTTTCATGCATTATGAATTGATTAAATACACACCAACTGAGCGTGACAAACCATTGATCCCAGGTTATTCAGTTAGTATTGTTTTACCTGCGGCATTAATAGCTATTCTCGGAATCGGATACACCATTATAAGAAAAAAGAAACATATGTAGAAGTAAGAATTTATAATAAATTCAAAATTAAATTTTTTTTTTTTTTCCTTTATAATCTTAAGTTTCCTGATAAATGGTATTTATTAAGCTTTAATAAACTCTAGGAAGCTTAAAAAGGATAAAAACAATAGAAAGATAAGAAAAATTCGTACGCAAAACTCATGCTTTTTCCTTAAAACAGATTTTGAAATCTTAAAAATTAAGTTTCATGTTGATATGAAAAATTTATAATATATACAATCCTCAATTATTTTATGACTGAAGTTGACTATTATGAAAATGTAAGACAAAAACTACAAATTGGAAGAATAACTGCTCCTAACCACAAAAAAATATTCAAATTGATGAAGATCTTCTGGAATGAAGAAGAGATTAAAATTTTGTCTCAATTTAATAATGTGGGTATAAAAGTATCACGAAAAGAATTAGCGGAAAAAACAGGTATTTCAGAAGAAGAAATAGAAGAACTATTAAGAAGATCGGTAAGAAAAGGTACTGTTTTAAAATCTGGTTTAGATTATAGATTAATACCTCTTGTACCGGGTATATTTGAATTATATTTCATAAGACGAAAGGATTCCCAAGAAAATCTTCACAAAGTTGCGGAGATTTACCGATACATTTTTAAGAACAGGACACCAAATTTAGAGGAAGTTGATAATATCAGAAGAGGATTCCGTCCTTTGCTTCCATATGACTCTGAGGAGAAGTTAATTAAAGTTAATGAATCTTTTGATGTTGAGACTCAAGTTCTTCCTTTTGAGGTAGTTAAAGATATGATCGATAAAAATGAATCTTTTGCTGTCGTACCTTGTCAGTGCCGGTTAATTGGTGAATATACAGACGAGCCTTGTGAACTAGCACCCGCTGAAATGGGTTGTTTTTTGACTGGAGAAGCAGCGGAAAGGCAGATCGCTTATGGGGCAAAAAGACTAACTAAGGAAGAAGCTATTGACTTTATTAGAGAAACTGAGAAAGCAGGACTTGTTCATAATACTGTTGCGGACACCAGTAAGGACACCTCAAGGTGGATTTGCAATTGTTGCAGTTGTCATTGTGGAGTACTTTTTCCAGCAAAATTATATCATTATAGGGGCGTTAATCAGACCAATTTTGCCCCTGAATTTGATATGGAACTCTGTACAAAATGTGAAATATGTATGGAAAAATGTCCAAATGAAGCAATTTATCATATTTGGCCAAATAAACCAGATTCATCAGACGAAAGAATGAAAGTCAGAGAAGAAATGTGTATAGGATGTGGAACCTGTGCTGTGAATTGTCCTAATAACGCAATCAAAATGATAAAAGTAAGAGATGAATACCCTAAAGGAATAAGCTTAAATCTTTTTGGTTAAGTTTAAACTTTTTCTAAGTTTAAATTCTTAATTTTTTTTTTAAATTAAAACAATGGCAATATTATCCAATAAGCATTTTTTTCCTTATAAATACGTTTGTTAATAAGAATAACTATTAGGGATATCTACATGTGCATCCTGATTCAAAATAAAGGCAGTTTCATCTATAAAATAGTACGAGAACTTAATAAAAGTGCAGTACCAATTCTTACCGATCTTCTTAATAGTGCTTTTATTTCTTGTTTCGAAAAAAAAATAATTATTCGCCTTGTTAGCGCCCTTTAAATATTGGCTTTCTATTTTCTTTAAGCGCTGCGATACCTTCCTGCAGGTCTTCGCTATCTAATTGAGGCTGAATAAATGCATTAAATTCCTCCTGCACTAAACGTGTCGCTTTTCTTCCTGCAGGCTCCATATTCTTGTAGTGCCCGTATTTAATCGCTCTTAGTGTTAATGGCGCATTGTCACGTAGTATTTCAGCCATTTTGGTAGCTTCTACCATTAGCTCTTCTTTATTTTTTGTTACATGGTTGACCAACCCCACTTCATAAGCCCGTTTACCACTCATTGGTTGCCCTCCCATGTAAAATTCCATAGCTATCTTAAAGGGCATATAAGGTGCATATTCTAAAATTCCACCAACTATTCCGACCCAGGCCTCACCAAAGATAAACTGGGCATCCTCTGTAGCATAGGTTATATCTGTACCGTGAATTGCAATTCCGTATCCACTTCCAGCAACAGTTCCATGGACAGCTCCGACGATGGGTTTCAGGATTTTGGTACCATTCGGGGGAAATGCTTTACGAAGATCTTTTAATAAGCCTTTATATCTAAGATCTGCGCCAAAACTAAAGTCCGGACCGTTTGCACTGAGAATTGCCACTCTGCTTTCTGGGTCATCCGCAAAATGCTCCCATGCTTCTCCCAAAGCTTTGCATAAAGGAGGGTCCAGTAGATTTCGCTTTGGGTTGTTTATTGTAATATGTGCAATCTGATCTTTAACCTCATAAATTAAAACATCATTTACCATTTTTTTCTCCTTTTTTTAAATTAAATATATTATTTAATAGATATTTATATGTTATTTTTATATATATCTGTTTCAGCTTTAAAAGACTAAGAGATTTTATTTGATTTTTTAGGTATTGAGGAACAAGTATGATTCGTCTAGCTCCTTTGATCCTGATCGAATTCTCGCTCATAATGGTTCCTAATTTGATCAATTAATATTGAAAAATAAATTTCATGATGTTTTTTTATAAGTTTTTCTTATTTCCTTAATTTTATCACGCAAATATGCTGCATCTTCGAATCGAAGTTCCTTGGCCGCCATAAACATCTTATTTTCAAGATATTCAATTACAATCTCAATATCTCCTTCTTCTTGTAATTGTTCTATCTTAGTTTTAACGCTCTGCTTCAATCTTTTAACTTCTTTTTCCTTATATTCTTTCTCATCTGACAAAGATTTTAAAATACTTTTTTTAATTGATTGAGGTGTAATCTTATTTTTCTCGTTATATGCGACCTGTATCTTCCTTCTCCTATTTGTTTCATTAATTGCTTCTCTCATTGCTTTCGAAATTCTATCAGCATATAAAATCGCTCTTCCTTCTACATTTCTAGAAGCCCTACCAATTGTTTGAATTAAAGAGCGAGTATCTCTTAGGAATCCAAGTTTGTCAGCGTCTAATATTGCTACTAATTTAACTTCAGGAAGATCAAGCCCTTCCCTCAAGAGGTTAATGCCTACCACTACATCATAAGTACCATTTCTTAACTGTCTCAAAATTTCAAATCTTTCTACTGTATCCACTTCTGAATGTAAATATGCTATTTTCATCCCAAGTTCTGTATAATATTCCGCAATATCTTCTGACATTCTCTTTGTTAATGTAGTTACAAGAATCCTACCATTATTAGCCACTACTTTTCGAATTTCTCCTAATAAATCATCAATTTGGTTTTTTGCCGGTCGCATTTCAACTTCAGGATCAACTAATCCTGTTGGTCGAATAATTTGCTCAGCAGAAACACCCTTAGATTTCTTTATTTCGTATTCTGCTGGTGTAGCGCTCATGAAAATTATGTTTTTTATTTTACTTTCCCATTCCTCAAAAGTAAGAGGACGATTATCAAAAGCACTAGGTAAACGCCAACCAAATTCTACAAGATTTTTTTTACGTGATCGATCTCCTCCTATCATTCCATGGATTTGAGGGATTGTCACGTGGCTTTCATCTACTACAATTAAATAATCCTCAGGAAAGTAGTCAATTAAAGTCATTGGGGGTGTTCCAGGCGCTCTTAAAGAAAGAGGTCTTGAATAATTTTCGACTCCTTTACACCATCCCATTTCTCGCATCATTTCCAAATCAAATTTTACTCTCCTCTCAATTCTCTGAGCCTCAGCATATTTCTTTTGTACTTTGAAAAAATCTATTCTCTCTTTCAATTCTTCTTCTATTAATTTTAAAGCTTTAATTTTATTTTCTTCAGGGATAATAAAATGAGTTGCGGGAAATACCCGAAAATTTGTTAATGCTCTTAAAACATTATTGGAAATAGGGTGTATTTCGTGAATTGATTCTATTTCATCTCCGAACATTGATATTCGAATAGCTACTTCCGTGTAGGCAGGGAATATATCTATGATGTCACCTCTTACTCTTACTGACCCGGGCTTGAAATCTGTACTTTTTCTCTCATAATTAATTCTTATTAATTTAGAAAGAATTTCTGTTCTTGTCAATTTTTGACCAGCTTCGACATAAAGAGTCACTGATTCCCAATACTCTGGATCCCCAACACCATATATGCAAGAAACTGTTGCAACAATTACAACATCTTTTCTAGTTCTTATTGCATGCGCAGATGCTAACCTTAATCTTTCTATTTCCTCGTTCACCGAAAAGTCTTTTTCAATATATAATCCCGAAATAGGCATATACGCCTCTGGTTGATAATAATCGTAATAAGAGACGAAATAATGAACTGCATTTTGAGGAAATAGTTCTTTAAGCTCATTATATAACTGAGCAGATAATGTTTTGTTTGGTGCCATTACAAGTGTGGGCTTTTGGATCTCTTGAATTATATTAGCAATAGTAAATGTATTATGTACAAAGATATTTCCATTACCCGCACTGAAGTTTTCATTATCTTCTACAGCAATATCGTATACATATCCATTGGTTGGTTTGGTTTGATTGATTTTAACTATTTTTCTAAAATTGAATTTTAATAAATTTCTAAATTTCTCATTTTTAGGATTTCTATCCAAGTTAAGAATCTTTTCAAATATGGATTTAGATGGAGATCGAAGATTATTTTCAAGCAATCTGATATAACTTCTTGAGCAACCTATTTCTTGTGAAAATTTTACTTGAGAATACTGAAGTTGTTGTCTTAAGTTTATAATATAGTTTTGACAATTCGGAATTAAATCTACATTAGTATTTGCTTTTTTATTTAGGATTAATTGAAGTTTTTCTTTTTTGTACTGAATTGAAAAAGAAATAAATTTCGAAAATTTTTTTAAATTCTCTTGACCCGAGATTGATAATTCATAATAATTATTTATTGAGGATTTGTACTTTTTCTTTCTTTCTGTAATCCTTGAAGTGATATTAAATCGGAGAAGTAAGTTTTTTATGTCAAATACTAATTCCTTTGAAGCAGATAAATAACATACAGCGGATCTTTCTACCCATCCATCTCCATCAAACAATGATCTTATGAAAGGGATTAATTGTTCATTAGTTAAATTATAAAATAAGCTCGGAATATGCTTTTCATGAGCTGTAGCTCCCATTGTATGATAAAAATTTGAGAGATATTTAGAATTAAATTGTATGTCATTTTCATTTCTCTGATTGTAAGCCAAACCTAGACTATCAAAAAACTCCTTACATTTATTTTGTAGGGTAGAATCTGAGTTAGATATTAATATATACCGATCCGTACAATGCCCTTCTGAAAGATATAGACCAGAAAAGATAAGAAAATTATCATCAATTTTTAGTAGAGGATGTAAGCTCTCATTTCCTTTAGAAATTAAATTAATATCAGAATTAATTTTAGTATAATCTAAATCAAAATGACTCATTAGAATATTTAATGTAGATATCCCAACCCCTCTTTCCTTTGTTTCAGCAATAATTTGGTCATATTTCCAATTTGAAGCATTGTGTTCTTCTTTTAACAATTCTTTAATGAGGATTTCATGCTTTTGGTACTTCAAAATTAATTTTTTTATGTTTAATTTTACTTCTTGATTATAATTTAATAGATTTACAAATTCTAATCTTCTTTCAGGTAATGGAATTATATTAGAACAAGGTAAATAATCCCCAATTTTGAGATCTTCTGTAACACATAGTTCTAATTTACAACCATTAAACTTAAAGCAGTTATGATCTCTAGTTACTTTAATTGATGATAAATCATCTAAAATTATTTCAAAAATTATTTCTTCTTTATGTTTTGATATCTGAATAATGTTTTTCTGCTCAATCAGATGTTTTGATTCATTAAATGATAATACTTTATAACCTTGAATATCTTGAAATTCTGTACCTATAATATTGATAGGATTATCAAAATGGTTTTCTACAAACTCTCCTATTTTCACTTTTAGAATTTGGTTTTCAGTATTATAGATAAGAAGAATTTCATTAAAATCTAAACTTTTTCCCGTTCCTGTCGCCCCTAATAAAGTTTGAAATCGTTTTCCCTCTTGGATGTTTTTTGCAAGGGTGGATATGGCCAAGGGTTGGTCTCCAGCAGGTTTGAAATCACTTTGAATTTGGAAATCGACAGTCATAAAAATTGATTAATCTGATATTTATATTTTAATATATTAATTCAAGTCAATATATAAGAGATAGGTCTATAGATATTCTAATGAATCATATGTTAAGATTTTTTCTAAAAAAAGACAGTAAAAAAAAAATTAAAGTATATCCGCGGTGTCTTATGTAACAATTTCTTCATGAATAATCTCAGCACCTTCTTCTGTTCGTATAGTGATTACCATTTCATCATCAACATTAATCGTTAGTCCTGTTATCAATTCGAGATCATTAACACTGATTGTTAATTCCATAGTATCCCCAATCCCAATTTCAAAAGCTTCTATATTACTACTGGTTAATGGTACCCAAGTATCATTAAAATAAGCATAAAGTTGAGATAATGGTATATAAGTATCATTTACATAAACAGACTCAATTGTAACATTGAACTCTCCAGTGTTAGCAAATAATAAAGTCATGTTTACAGAACTATCTATAGAAGTGCCATCATCATCAATCGCAATATTATAATATACTGGGTCCACATAAGCATTTAATGTTGTATTAGTATATACTGATGGAATTGTGGTTGTAACATTTACAATCATCTCGTTTGATTTGTTTATCATCAAGTTCGGAATATCGAATGAGACTATTGCACATTTTTGAACATCTAAAGAAGGATTTCCATAGAGATATGTTATGTTAGTAGCGAGTGTGGAATTTATATAAATATTATCAATTGTTACTGTTTCATCTCCAGTGTTCTTAATTACTAATTTCCCTGTTTCATTTGTATAAATGTAGGATGTCATTGTACTATCGATATTTTCAATTATTTGAATATCTGGTTCATCTTTTATTGTATGAATATAACCTATATCTGAAGTCACTGTTGTCCCGAAACTTCCAGTGATGCAAACTAAAATCTCATCGTTGATTTCAAAATCCCCATAGTCAGTTGCATCAATAATTATAAAATCCTCATCATCTTTATCTAAAAGTAGACTTCCACTTTCTGTATAGAAATCTGCATAGTCAACTTCAATCAAAGATTCTGTTAAATAAATTGAATCTATCCCAAATATAATATCTCCAGTATTTTTCACATTAATTTTCAGTATTGTAGTTTCATTTTCATAAGTAAAGCCATGAGTCAAGTTGAAATTAACGGGGATATGTTCTCTATCATTACTATTAATTGCTACTAAAGCTTCGGGGGAGATTATTCTCTCTTTACTTAAGATAGAGATAGAATAATTTTCCATAGTTGAAGTAAATAACACCTCATCACTTACATTATTAGGGCTGGCAACACCAATCTTATTATAATTCCTAATAGGGTAAAAGTCAGTAACGACATCATTTATATGTACATCTACTTTTTCTCCTGGTTTTAATATAGGTGAACCACTAAGATAATCAATGTTATAAGGATCAATTCTATTTTCTATAGTATCATCATTGAGATAGAACCTTTGCAAGATTTCAATTGTATCTCCAGTGTTTTCTACTTCAAGATATATGTCAGTTGTTGAAGAATCTTTTTGGATTACCTTACTATTTTCCTTATTAATCCTAATAGCGCCTTGTTCCGGTTCTTTTACAAAGAAATTTTTCGTAACATTCGAAAATTCATATTTTTTTCCTTGTAGTGCCACTGATTCAGCAGTTACATTAATCATTATAACATCGTCTTTCTGAAAAGCCGCACCCCCCGCATAAACCATTTTTGAATCACCACTTTCGATTATAGGAGTTTCACCAATTTCACCCATTATAAAATCATATTCAGTTCCATTCACTTCAACACTTTTTATGGTTAAATCTTTTGTACCAGTATTTTTTAGGTTGAAAGTAGCATATCCATTTTCAAAAACTTCTGCTTCTTCTATCATAAAACTAGATTCTAAGACTGTATAGTCAATTTTATAAAGTTTAACTAAACCTAAAGCTGAGATATATATTGGATAAAATATGTTAAAATCATATAATCCATTATCAGGGATATAATCTTTCCATAATTTACCATCATCAGTAGGATTATTTTCATTGTTAATCGTATTAACATAAGTCGCCCTTATGTCTCCTTGCTCTATATCAGCCGGATTAGTTGGCAGTAAATACCCCAGTTCAGGAGCAGAAGAAAACATCAATCTAACTAACTGACTCTGGAACCACTTAGCACCCATTCGTCCATTATTAGGATTCTGGTACTCACTTTCATTAAATACAAAATCTTCACCCCAATTATCTTCCTCCATACCATAGGCTTTATACCTTGCATAATTGTCATTGCAAATTCTTACCATCCAAGGCCATTTCCCTTCATCTCCACCCAATCCAGTAATCATTAAACCAAAATAAACTAAGACATAATCTGCTCCTAAGCTACGAAATGCTTTTGCACTGTAAATTTCATTAGGCTGCATAAAAGCCATACCCGTCAAACCAATTCTAGTTGAATTCATGGTTGCATTATCATTAACCGTAGTCACATTACCTATTGGGGTAAGCCAGTAGCCATAATCCCACCAAGATACAACTACATCAGTACCTTCTAAGTTAGATCTCATCCACATTAAAGATTCTTCCCAATCATGAATAACACCCGCAGGTGTTAATTGGCTATAAGAAAATTGGTCAATTGAAATATCTGTTGAATGAACAATTTGAGCGACACCTAAAAACCCAACAACCATAAATATAGCAAGGATTTCAGAATTCCCTATTGTGCTTTTTAATTGTCTTTTACGTTTTCTACTAATGCCCTCTCTCCTTTCTCCTAAAAAACTACCAAAAATTTTTAAAATACTTACTAATCCATATGCCCCCATCAAAGAAACTGCAGGTGAAAATATTAATATAATCCGAATCATACTTCCCGTAAAATAAAACATTAGAATAACAAAAGCAATTAAAAAAATTTCTGGGGCATTTAAAACTTTAAAACAGAAATAAACTCCTAGAGGTGTCAAAACTAATGGAATTAATGTATTATAATAAAAAGCACTCCAGGGACTAGGCATCTGTTCCGCAACTGAAGCTACTAGACTTACTTCTTTGCGAAATAAAGGGTTAAGAATCGTATGAAACCGCGTACCAAAACCAAAAGGAAGAAAATCGGGAGCAATCCATATAATCATTGCACCAATTACAATTACGGGTATAAAACCCCACTTTACAACACTTAGAATATTTTTATATAATGACGGGTGTTCGGCTTTTTTTGTTTGTATTATATGAAATATAATTAAAATTATAGTAAATAGAAAAATACCACCTGTTTCTATATTTGAGAATAGGGCACTATAACTAAAACCTGTAAATAAAGAAAAAATTAACAAACCAGTTCCTTCTACAACAGCATAGGAAATTAGTATATTTTCATTGTATTTTTCAGTAAGGATCAATATGATACAAAGTAATGGTATAATCAAGTAAACAAATTGATAACCACCCCAACTTAGAGATAAATACCCTAAGGAAATACCACCAAGAATAGAAAATAAAAATCTTCCAGTTCTTATACCTTTTAATAGAAATAGAAATGTTACTAAAGTAGCAAAAACACCAATTGTTTCATTATCAAAGAATCCTGCCATTGTACGCTGCATATAACCTGGATTAAAGGCTAGAAAAAAAGCAGCAATTAATCCAGTTCCTCGATCAAGAATTTCTTTTCCTAAGAAGTAAATTACTAATACCGTTAGACCGCCCATAATTGCCGGGAAAAAATAGCATATATCATACAGTGAGATAGGAATCCCAAAAAAGGTTAATATTTTATATATTATCACAACTGTAAAGGTCAAACCTGGACGTAGAGATCCACGGTAATATCCAGTTGGATACCAGCTCTTAAAATCATGCCATGAAAAGTATTCGTATAAAGTATGTTCCGATAAATATTCTGCGTTATACCATTGTATCCAAGGATCAAACGCTTTAATTAATCGTGGCCCTCTAATCATTGGACTGATCCTTAATAAAATGGCTAAGAATACAACCATAAAAATTGCTAAGAAAAATAAGACGTTTTGCGTTTTTATGCTTATTGAGGTTCTGATGCGATCACGGAAATTTCTTAGTGAAGCAATGATCTTGACCATGGCATTTCATTTAAAATTTTAATAAATTGGTAATTTATAAACCATAATTAAATTTTGAATATAAAAAATATCCTTCAGATTAAAATGTTTTTCTTTAATCCAACACATTGTAAAAATCAAAAT
>Ga0114930_10005294_pt1 | contig 10642 bp, 10 predicted proteins | sample AnhtaG_FD_87300 | JGI IMG/M metagenome (GOLD analysis project Ga0114930, IMG submission 87300) | Deep subsurface microbial communities from Anholt, Denmark to uncover new lineages of life (NeLLi) - Anholt_01485 metaG | ecosystem: Environmental > Aquatic > Marine > Oceanic > Sediment | place... | reverse complement strand
TACCTAAGGGCTGTGCTGATCTAGTGCCCGCATGCCTGAGAGATGGGAAGCTTTTGGCTTCGCCATCCTGAGATGTGAGCGTGCCTACTTGGCGTTGTCTCAGTGCTCAACGCTGCGTCATGGGAATCACAGTTCGGCCAAACTCCTCGTGCGGCCCTGCCATGCGGGTGAGCACAGCGTCGGTTAGGGATTGTCTATCGCTCTTGATGAGGGCAGGCCATGAAAATGCTACTGGAGCTTTGGCGGGAGTCCAGGCGGAGAATCGCCGTGAGTTGCGTGAAGATTCTGAGGCTGAGCCCTCGACTTGCCGAGACTCGTCAGAACCAAGTAGCGCTGCGTGCCCAGGATCGTGAGCTTCTGCGTCTAATCGAAGCTTTCGGTCGGGGCCCCCAGCCGAAGCCGGACGATCCTCGAGACTACTACATCCGGACAGTGACTCAGTACGCCCCGGCGTATGTCGACAGCGTCATCGAAGCGTGTACCAAGGCGTTGCAGGCCAACCCCAATGATGCCGCTGCCTGGTACAACCGCGGTGTGGCTTACTACGGCAAGCGAGACTTCGAGCGTGCTGCCGAGGATCTAACGAGGTCCATAGACCTCAGGCCTGACAGCCCGCGTGCCCATAACGATCGCGGCGTGGTACAGGTGTACATGGGTGAACACTGCGGCGCCATCGAGGATTTCGGCCAAGCGCTAGAGCTGGACCCGGGGAATGCTGCGACCTACAGCAACCGCGGCGTCGGGTACTCTCTGAAGGGGGAGTATGATCGTGCCCTTGACGATTTCGGCAAGGCGCTGCAGCTAAACCCCGGTGATGGGGCGACCCTTCATAACCGCGGAATGGCTTACTACAGCAAGGGTGACTCAAGACGCGCGATCCGCGATTTCGACAATGCGTTGCATCTCAAGCCTGATATGGCGACACCCCAAACCCAGGTTCGAGGCATGAGTGCTGGGTCGGAAGTGCAGGACGAATAGGGCGCACAGAGGTCAGAGAAGAGTCCAGTGTGCGGCGATAGAATTCCACTGCAAAGCATCTCCCGCACTTCAACCTCGGTCGGGGCAGGCCTAGGTTGTTAGCGATGATATCAGAGTGATGCCTCCAGGTCATCTAGACGTACGCCGTCGCCAGCCGCAAGCCTCGTCCGGTTCAATGAAGGCTCTGCCATGGCACCCACACCGGAAACGACCGTTCAGCATGAGCAGGATGACTCACTTCGCTCCGAGGCACAGTCTTGCTTCTGCTGAGCATGATACCGGTCGACCGTATCCATGATCCGTGTGCAACAGGGCAAGCTCAGTTCTCGCTCTCGGGATATCATGGTCAGCACCAGCTCGCTCGGACTATCCCTCCGATCAATAATCCGCAGACTAGGCGGCGCCAGGCTAGGCGCTATCCGTCCGCTGCCGATAGCGCCAGCTCACGTGGTTCCTTGCCCATCAGAGCTACTCTGAGTTGGTCCATTTGCAGTCTGTCCAGTGCCGATCCAGGTGGAAGTGGATGAAGACACGGCGTCGTTGGCTGATCCGTCGGACACCGTGTGACGTACCCGTCATTCTGTTGGCGGTCATGGTTGCGGAAAGCTTGTTCATATCTCCTCTACCGAAACGGTCACTCGAGGGCGTCTGGCCACTGTTGTTGGGGATCATTCTCTACTGGCTCATCGCCAGGTGGCCGTGGACAGTTGCAGGAATAGGGCAGCTCTGGTGGGGAATGATCCTTCTTGGAGCGGGGCTGGCCCTGGCCGGATTGGTGGGCATGCAGGCTAAGCCACACGTGTTGTTCCCCTGGATGCAGCGCTGGCTACAGGCCCTGCAATCGGTGTGGGGAGACCTCCCGCGTCGCCTGCCAGATACCTTTCATCCCAACGTCATCGCTGCGGCGTTGGCGTTGTGTATTCCCTTTGGGGTGAGCAAAACGCTGGCCTCATTGCGAGACAGGCACCGACGACAATGGATGCAGGCGCTCGCGGCCAGTATGTTGACGCTAGCGATGGTGGTCGTTTTCGCCCTGGCGCAGTCGCGTGCAGCCTTTATGGCTTTGACTATGGCTGCTGTCGTAGTCGTGGCCTTGACCAGACCAAGATGGCTCATGGTCGCGGTCCCAATTCTGATGGGAGCAGTGGTTGCGGGAGGCATGTCGATTGGCTGGACCAGGCTGGCAGATGCACTGGTGTCCAGTGAGCCGACCTATGGGCTGGCTTGGCGTCGCGGTATCTGGTCGGCGGGAATTCAGATGGCGGGCGACTTTCCCTTCACGGGTGTGGGGTTCGGATGCTTTGAACCGGTGCTTTCCCTCTTGTACCCGCCTCCCCCGGGTTGGCTACCACCTCATGCCCACAACCTCCTCTTGCAAGTAGCCATCGATCTGGGCCTCCCGGGCCTGGTCGCCTTCCTGGCGATCCTGGGGCTTGTGGCGTATTTGGGTATCAGCTCCTATGTCGGGGCCAAGCAGGCGCGACAGGCACGTTGGCTCTTTCTGTCGGCCGCTTGCCTGGCTTCTCTGGCGGGTTTGTGCGTTCACGGGCTGTTCGACGCAGCCTCATGGGGGAACAAGGGAGCATTCGTTCCCTGGGTGGTGATGGGCATCTGCGTGGCGGTGTACCGGAGGAGCGGGGAGGTCGCCTCCACCCGGTAGGGGCGATTCGCAAATCGCCCCCGCTCTGAGGTTTACCTTGGTTCTTTGTTGCAATTCACACTCTGCGGAGCGCGTTATCCACACAACGAGCCAGCGATCCGCCCCTAGCCAGATTCGGAGCGAGTTATGCGACAGTCTCGATCATCGAACTTGACTATCCTCAACAGTTGCAGGGGAAAAACCACAAGAAAAATCGCACTATAGACGATATACCTCACCCAGAGTCTCCGAAAGTCCTGGAACAGGCGAAACAGCCACTCGAATCCCAGATTCCGAATGAACTCTGGAGCCTGCTTGACCTTGCCGGCAAAGAAATCGAACGTGGCCCCAGAGCCTATGATAATACTGCCCCTGATCTTCTCGCGATGCTGGTGTATCCACACTTCTTGTTTGGGCGCGCCCAGTCCAACCCACAAGAAGTCTGGCTTAGCGGAATTGATCATATCGCATATAGCCTGATCTTCCTGCTCGGCGAGAGGTTGGAAAGGCGGTGAGTGCTTTCCCACGACTCTGATGCCCTCACAGCACTCGATAAGGTATTCCTCAATCTTGTCAGGGGCGTCAGACGCGCCCCCATACAGGAAGAAGGTGTAGTTCTTTTCCTTGGCCTTGGTGCCTATCTCCAGCATCAAGTCTGGCGCATAGAAGCGATCACTCTCCTTGTAGTAAAAGGCGCGAGCCCATCTGAGGAAGGGCATGCCGTCAATACCGGCGATGTCGGCGGAATTGTAGATGGCCCTCAGTTCCTTGTCAAACAGCGCCGAGACACAGGCGTTGACGTTGACGAGGGCAAGCGTATGTGACCGAGAGTTCTTGTCGGAGAGCCACTCATCGAAGATCGGGTACATGTCGTCGTAGGAGAGGCAGTCCATGTTGATCCCAAGCATGTTCATCTTTTTCCCGTGCATCGTCCTTCCTCGGAAGGCTGAAATTCATTCCAGCCTACTCTGAGGCGAGACCGACCACGCGGGGACTGACGTTGCACGGTTGCGTGCGTGTGATCTGTCTCTTCTGCCATTCGTCGCAGATGCAGTCACCTAGTCGCTCGCCTTTCGGCCCGAACACAGCACTAAGCCTCCAATAAGATTGAGGATCGGGACACCCTGAGCCACCTCAACAGCCAAGAGTCTAGACTGCCAATGGACTCTCCTAAAAGTTGGCAAGAAGCCTATTGTTCGACACGAGATATCAGATAGCTTGTTTTGTACAAACCACCCCTTGACTGCCCTTGGAGAGTACAAGACTCTACCATACGTTAGGAACCTAATAGGGTTCAACTTGTTAGGCACAGTTATGACAAGCCGTCCTCCGGGCTTCAATACCCGAGTGAACTCCTTGACGGTTCGTACAGGGTCAGGTACATATTGGAGGAGCCTCACAGAAACCACTACGTCAAAACTACCATCCCTGAAGCCCAAGTCATCTGCATCACAAATCCCAAGTTCCACATTGTCGCCCAATTGAAGGTCATCAAGAATCCGTCTAGCCTGATCCAGTCTTATTCGATTGACATCTATGCCTACAGTCATTGTGTCAGGCACGAAGTACTTGATCCCTGATATGGTTCTGCCCCAACCACATCCGACGTCAAGAAGCCGATCTCCCTCGCGGATACTGCCTTCCTCAAGAAGAGCCTTTGTTGTGGTGATCCAAGTGTGATCAAAGATCAAGTTGTTCTTCAACTGCAGAAAAGTGCCCTTCGCCTTCATCCTGTGGGCGCTGTCTTGCCAGTAGTCGAGCACCGCTTCTTTGTTTCGGTGTAAGGTTTTGTGCCTTTTGCTCATTGGGCCTTGCTCCAGGATACCAGTCTCCTCAATACTTGACTGACAAACTGATCATTGAGTGCGCCTCTAATGTCTTTGTGCCTGGGATACATCCGCCTTACATAGGTGAGGACGAACGGCGCCCACAGGTTTTCGAGGGTTCTCGCCTCATGCTCAATGTGGCTCTGAGCGATGTACTCCGACACAAAACGCGCCTTCGCCAGCTCGCAAAAAGACCTCGAGATAAAGGGGTATTGGACAAGCCGATCAATACCCACAAGAAACCTGAGAACGTCATAAAGTGGCCAGCCAATCCTGTAGTCCGGAAAATCCACTACACATATCTGTTCTCCACGGAAGATGATGTTTCGAGGCAAGTATTCGCCATGAACGTATGTCTGAGGATAGCGGGGACAGTTCCGGATTGCCGAATTCGCTTTCCCGACAATCCTCTTCCTATCCCCATCTCCGAGCATCCGCAGATTACCCACGTTGGTCTCATACCCGAGCATTTCGCTGGGAACAGGTATCCTGTGTGCTGAGCGATGGATGCTTTGAAAATCTGCTAGCCATCGCGCAGCCGACGCTACCGTTTCGTCAAGAAACGCGGCAGCATCTCGACGTAGAAGAAGCCTCCTGTAGAACAAGTTGACAAGGTTCTCGCCCACGAAGTAGTCCGTGAAAAGAAGCGATCTTTGACTGTCTACGAAAAGCGGCCTAGGAATGAGGTACTTGTCTTGCTTGAAGTAATGCTCAGACCATAGTGTCACCATCTTTCGATATTCGGCATCAGCATTCGATCCTTTCTTGACGAAGATATCGTATCGCGTCTCCTTGCCACTCTTCGCTACCGCCCTCACAAGGCAGATGAACCTTTGGGTCACCGCAACATGGAAACCCAGTCGTTTCTGTTGCCTGATTTCGATCTTGCTTATGTGCACGCAATCGTCACTGAGCAGCGTGCTCGCATTGTCCTCGACAGTCTTGATGATCTCGTTTTTCGTAACCATCGGGTCCTCCAGCCAATGCTCTTCTAGCAGAGTGTTGAAAAAACCGGCACCACCTGCCGTGATTGTCACTCCGAACGGGGTGCGCCCACGACGAAAATGGGCGACGTATTCGACTCAGTGGGATAGTTCTTGGCAGCCATCTTTCCTTCTTGGGCCCCTCCCCAAGCCAGATCCGCACTGGGCAACAACCATTCACATCCTGGGCGGACCGCAACCGCTCACACAGCCAGTATCGTGTTCACTCCTTGGACAAAGTTGCGCGCCATTTGATCAATGGTCAGGTGCCTGATGCTCGGCCAAATGGACGATTTCAGCGAATCCAGCCGGCCCGGTTCGGCAAACAGGTTCGCTATCGCTTGCGCGTATTGCTCCGGCGTGGTAGAAACCTCCAGCAGGATGGAATTCGCCGGCCCCAGGTACTCTATCTCTGGCATGTGAGTGAGGGAATCCACGGTGATGACCGGTAGGTCGTAGCAAAGCGCCTGCAGTGGGCCCAGACCGACCGAGCCAGGGAAGGTGAACAGATCGCTGGCAACGTAGATGGGCGCCAATTCGCTCAGCTCCACGATGGGCCCAAAGTAGGTGATGCCGCCGGTGTCGCCACCCAGATATGCCTGCCCACCACTGCCCACCAGAACCAGGTGAAAGCTGGGGTCGGCCTGCCGAAGGATCGAAAAGGACTCCAGCAGGAATCCGATCCTCTTGTTCGGGGTGAACCGTCCGACGAAGAGCAGCACCTTCTTCCCCTGAACGCCCAGATCCTTCCTGATAGCCTCTCTCTTGGGACGCCATCGCTCATAGGCCAGACGCTGCTCCTCGATGTCGATGGTGTTGTTCAGCACGAATATCGTGCGCGGCGACAGTCCCTGATCCACCAGGTATGACTTGACGCCCGGTGTGTAAGCGAAGAACCCGTCTGTCCTGCGAGCGAGCAGAATGCGGAATCTCTCCATCACAGACTTCGGCAGGGAGAGCCTGTCGGCACTGCGATCCTGGCCATGTCCCCAGTGCGCAAACCGGGTCTTGGTCACCTGCCAAAGCTGACAAAGCGGATAGGTGAGATTGCTCAGGGCACTGCCCACGATAACCAGATCGTATTGGGCTGCCTTTAGCCAAAAGGTCTGGTAACTGACTCTTTTGGACAGGGCTCTCATCGACAGGGTGCGGGTCTCAAGGATCGGGAACGCGAAACTGGCAAGATCAACCGGCTCCTTGAAGAATCGTCTACTTTGCGCCTCAGAGGGATCGAACACGACGTCAAAGCGCCAGGCATCTGGTCTGATGCGCTCGAGCGTGTTGTAGAACGGAACACGGTAGTGTGGTATTGTGGACTGGCAAGCGATCAACACTCGCTTCAAGCTTTCTTCTCCACCGACTTCTGAGGATCGTCTGAACAGGTACTAGACGCGGCGCATTGCGTCCGGTCCAGCAGTCACCGCTTTTGCTCCGGGGGCGACGCGATTGTCCTTGGGTGGGATGAGGTAGCTCTTCACCACAATACAGTAAATGAGCACTATGCTTATGTTGTTCATGATCTGGCTGGTGACACTCAAGACCTGAATGATCGCGAAGCTCAACGCGCCCACCCAGCTCACTCTCAGGCACCCTTTTCGGCCTGGAAATGCGATCAGGAAGAACATCAGAACGCTGCAAAGCCAGCCAAGCAAGCCAACCTCCGCGTAGAACAACAGAAGGTGCCCCGTGTTCCCTCGGATGCGCAGTCTGGTGAAGACGTCATAGTAGGCGGACGGACCATCTCCCAGCCAGAGAAGATCGCCGCGCAGGTAGTAGCCGAAGGCTGATCCTCTGCCATACCCGCCCGAGAGGAACTGCTCTTCCTTGCGTGAGGTAAGCGCAATGTTGCTACGAAGGGTGCTGCTGAGGGCGGCCCACTGCCTGTCGAAAACACCATAATATGCCAACGCGCCAAAAACAACCGCAAAGACCACAATCACACTGACGACGGCTTTGGCCGACATGTGAGTGATAAGGTAGCAGATCCAGACAAAGGCGATGCCAAGGTGCAGAATCTTGGCGTTCGACACTAACACGGTCAGGGTTAGCCAGGACAAGACGATCCACTTGCGACGGACGATGTGATTGTGCCGCTTGTCAAACAGCAAGAACACCACCAGCAGGATCAAGAAGAAGGCCATGGCGGCATCGCCCTTGAAATGGAAGGTGCCGAAATCAAAGTCAATAGGATCAGAGTAGCGAGTAATCCGTGCGGGCAGCTTCTCGTAGGTGAGTTGCTGCAACACAACAAAGGGCAACTGGATCATGGCAACAAGCACACACAACCTGATGATTCGCCGAGTATTATCGGGGCGGACATACACACTCACCAGTCGATACATCAGGTAAGAGAATGCTGGGATACGCAGGAAGAGCAGCACTTCAGTTGGCGAAGAGCCGTTCCAGAATCCGGACAACAACACTATCGCCACCAGAGCCAGATGCGCGAGAAGCACTCTGTCTAGCCTGATACCATAGATCAAGAGAAGAGGGATCACCAAGGCTGATGCCATGGCCATCCTGTAGGGGATGACGTCCAGAATGGTGATCAGGCCGCTGAAGCAGAAGACCAGGAAGAACACCAGGTAGAAAACCAGGCGTTTGAGGTTGACCCGGATTGGCCGCCCTCTTGGTCTGGAGTCGACCGCCAGTGCTCCGCCAAGGTCCTTCTCGACGATCATCGATCACACGCTCCGATATCCTCGTCCAATAGCAGCATCAGCGGCTCGATATCCACGGCATGGTCAGGCACAGTTGGACTGGCGGACGGTTCTGTGAGAGAGATAGAGATGAACCTGAGTTCATCATCATCCAAAGGGATGGTGAACGTCTCCCATTGACCGGATCCCTGGTGGTAGTTCAAATGCCTCTTGCGTCCAGTTCGAGAATTCGTGGCACTGGTCAGGAAAGTGCCTTGATGTATTCTAACCCGCATTCGAAGCCTGTGCCAGTAAGGGATTGCCAATGAGCGCCACCAGTGATAAACTACCTTGTCCTGCACCCCAGGAGTGTTTTGATAGGATATGGTAAGCCATCCGTGCACGTCGTCAAGGGCTTGGTCAGCCGGTTGCGAATCGGCTCGGAAGTGCCAGGCCCGCGCAGACCAGTCGAGGACAATGTCCCCTTGAGAGGTGACGCTGACCGCAGCAGGTAACACGATGGCCTCTTGGAGGGAAGGACAGGGAGGTGCGCTTGCCGCCCGATGTAGCCAGTCTGCGGCTAGCGCGAAGTCTCTTCGCCGGCGGTGGTGTTCGGCGATAGCGATGCAAGGGATCATGGCGCACTGATCCTCCGGCGCAATCTCAGCATAAGGGGTGGGCAGCTCCCCCGCGGCCATGTCGAGCAGCCCTGCCGCCAACGAGAGGGCTCGCTGGCGATCGATCGCGATCTGTTCCTGCCAAAGGGCTTTGTTGAGGATGACGTGCGCCACGTTGATACAGAAACTAGAGACCACGCGATCCCCAAGCAACCCGATCACAAGCGCGAGAAGGACAACGGAGACTACGACCCGATATGACAGGGCCTTGAGGTAAGGTCGAAAGCGGAGTCCCATCGCGTCTCCCGTCAGTATACGCGCTTCTCTTGCCACGCCCCAGCCATGCCCGGCACAGGGCATCGTCGATTGGCAGTCCTATCGCAGTTCCAGTCGCACTACGAAGTGGAAGATCACTCTGGCCAGATCGAAGGCGAAGTACCTTATGCCCCGTAGGGTGCCGCGTGACGCGCTGAGCGCAAACCAGAATCTATCGGGAAGATAGCAGTGTGACCTGACGTCCCAGAAGTAATTCCAGGCATCTGACAATCGATACCTCTGCATATGATTGATATTGCCCCTATCCTCTGCATAGCCAAAGACTACCGCATCGTAGCTCACAATGAGCTTGTATCCTGCTCTGGCAGCCCTCACCGGCAGTTCTGTATCTCCGCACTGCAGGAAGTGCTTCTCATCGTAGAGGCCTATCTTCCTGAAGCCCTCGGCTGGTATCAACACCCCTCTGCCGGTAAGTGTGGAAACCTCGACGGAGAAACCCTTGGGGAAAGAGGACAGTGGCCTGCCCTCATTCAGACGTTTCCTACGAGCGGTTCTCCAGTCAATCGTGACGCCCCCTTTGCGAACAACGTCTCGGTTATCGATGTCCGCCACAACGGATCCGATGAGGGTATTGGGATGGGCCGACGCCACCCTTCTGAATGCGGCGATGTAGTCTTCAGGTACGACGAGGTCGTCGTTCAATACCAGGATGGAATCGTCGGGATCGCAGACGTCCAGGGCATAGCGGATCCCCTTGTTGATCGCTCCCACCCACCAGAGATTGCCGTCGCCGTGCAACAGGACGACATCTGGGAACTCACGCTTGATCATTTCACTGGTGCCATCGGTCGACCCATCGTCCACCACGATGGTCTGGAAGCCCCGTTCAGACTGCTCTTGCAGGCTAGACAAGCAGTCCCGGGTCATGTCCTTTCTGTTGTGCACCGGGATGACTATGTGAATCCGCAAGCTTGGTCTGCTCCCGTCAATTGCGTGTTGCCGCCGAGATGCGTACGGTCTCCCTGTGATCTCACAGTGCCTGAGCTAACCCCTGAGCGAGGGAAGAGGCCCAGTGTAGTGCCTCAGTTCCTGAACCCATTCCAATAGCGGCAACAACTCTTCGCTGTGCTGTCCAAGAAATCGGCTCGCACCCTCTTCGCCTTTTTCCGTCTCGTTCGTGCATACTGTGACCACGGTGGCTCTCTCCTCCTATCTGTTTTGTCTTGGGCGACATCATTGTCGATACCGCCCGGAGAGAGCCAGCCCTTCCTTTGCCAACTTTCACTACGAATGGGACACCTTCAGTTCCTGTATCTAGTTCTCATCCGTCCCGCATCATTTGAGGATCCACTTCTCCAAGTCATAGTTGTACCTAACCACTGGTGCACTCTTTGACAATAGGAGCGCGACGAAGGGACCCAACAGACGTAGATGTCTAAGTCGAAATGGTATGCCCAAGTACCTGGCAAGTCGATTGTCCTTCAGTACAGTGTCCACCTCGCGATAGTAGCTCTCCATCATGTGGGCAGTCTGTTGACTCGGGTGCTTACGAAAGCCAGAGATCACCGTTTGAACCGTATGGAGTTCAGCGTATTGCGCAAAACGGACCCAAAGCTCAAAGTCGCCGGCCAATCGCAGAGATGCATCCAAGCTGCCCCCTGACTGGTTCCACAGCTTACGAGAC
>Ga0114930_10005293_pt1 | contig 10644 bp, 7 predicted proteins | sample AnhtaG_FD_87300 | JGI IMG/M metagenome (GOLD analysis project Ga0114930, IMG submission 87300) | Deep subsurface microbial communities from Anholt, Denmark to uncover new lineages of life (NeLLi) - Anholt_01485 metaG | ecosystem: Environmental > Aquatic > Marine > Oceanic > Sediment | place... | reverse complement strand
TCCATTGTAAAACCTCCAGTTTGCACTTAGTGTCTCGTATTTCAATTTACTCTTCGCGCTTAATATAGATGTGTTTATACTCTTTACTCAGCGGCTCAAATGATCTGCCGCCGCCGATGAGAAACTTTGGGAAAAACTCCACATATTGCAATCTTAACGTGTGGACAAATGCGCTGAGGCCCGATATGGCTATATTGAATCCGTGCCCGCCAACGAGCACGGCTATCATCGCTACAATACCTATCCCGTACGGTATGTCGCGTGCAGTCTCGGCGATGATATTTATTGCCATTGCCAGACCGGCTGTAACCATACCAAGGGCCATCAATCTCAAGTAGCTGAGCACATCGCCCAGATAGAATATGCCGCTAAAGAGGTTATACATTCCCATGCCGATTCGCCCTGCCCAGCCACCCTGGCGCTGGCTAAATAGTAAAATCACTACTGCCGGAACAAGTGCCAGGTACCCGAAGGACCTGCCGATTTCAGGCGGGACGACTTGGAAGTAACTTGCCAAGAATATCACAACCGAATTGAGCATAATCAGCCAGGTTAACTGATCGCATACTGCTGCAACATAGTCCTTTCGCTTCAGGTTATGCCCAAATGCAATCACCAGCCCTGTCAAAATCTGGAAATAACCAAGTGCCAGTGCCAGACCGAAAAATATCATTGGTTTGTCAAGTGGATCAAACCACAACGCAAGCTTTTTGTCCTCCATGCCGGGTATGAACTGCTGGATTGCGTTGCCGAACCATCCGCCGGTTAGTGCTCCAGCTACGACGGTGACAGCCGAACAGATGCCCAGCATCCACATCAGCTTCTTGTCGCCCTGAATTTTCTTTATAAACAGAACCATCAGGGCGATAATGACAAGTCCGTAGCCGGCATCGGTCAGACACAACGCAAAGAACAAAGCAAAGAACGGCGCTAAAAATACTGTAGGGTCAACTTCAAAATGCTGCGGCATGCCATAAAGGCGGGTTATTACCTCAAACGGCCGAACGTAATTCTTGTTTTCTATTTCAACCGGTATGTCCTCATCTTCGGCGGGTTCGACTCGACTCAGACTCGAAGCGGCAAAGCGTGAGACAGTCTTTTCGAGGCGTCGATAGTCCTTTTCCTTGACCCAGCCTTCCAAGAGAACGGTGCGCTGGGTTGCCGGAGCGGTGCCTCTGGTTTGCTCTCTCTCCAACAGATTCTCATAGTGGTCGTAAAGGATTTCGAGCTTGAGCAGATTCTTTGCCAGCGTCGCTGCGGTTTCTGTATGATTCTGCAGTTGCTGCTGCGTGTCGTTCAGCTTTTCCGTATGCTCACGTATCAATTCTGCTATGGTTCCGGTCCTCGGAGCAAAGTTGATTTGCTCAAATTCGGCTGAGCGCAAGAGCTTCTGCACGTCACTGACGTTTTCCTTTAGATACGCAACGAGGCAGGCATATTTGTTGCCGGCCGTTGCTATTTGCTGGATTGCGCCGCCGAGTTCGCCTATGTTTTCTTGTACTTGCCCAAATTGGCCGGTCGGCAAGAGTCCAGCCTGACAGATTGTGCGAGCGAGCTGGCCAATTTCTTCTACCGGTGTCTGGAGAGGCTCCCATGGTCGCAGCTCATCGAGTGCGACGTGGAGGCCTTCACATTCGCTCCTTGCTTTTTCTATCGATGCTTCGAGCTGCTCGGACTCATCGACGATCTTTAGAATCTGCTCATCAGAAGTAACCTTGTCGTAAGATTGCTCATCAATGACGACACGCGGTGCGAGGACGTTGGCAAGGCCCTTTCGAGGCTCGGCATAGTTTCTGAGAAATGCGATGCTCTTTTGGAGCCGATTTAGCAGGTCCTCGATGTCTCTTGGCGGTTCGGCTGCTGTGCGAAGCTCAGGCATGTCCTTGCTGACCATCGCCTCGTCTGCGTTCAATATCTGGCAAATGCCTTCGCGCTGTAGTGCCTCCAGGAGATCGGAGGCCTCCATGCAATGGCTGACGATTATCACTTTTGCCATCCTGGCTATGGCCATAGTTAGTCTCGCAAGTAGTCCACTACTTTCGCCACGGCCCCGTCTATTTTATTGCCTACTCTATCGCGCAGCTCTTGCCGCTGCCTTTCGGCTTGCGCTTTGAGGTCCTCAACCTCCGCGACTGCCTGCGACTCGGCCTGCGCGACAGCGGCTTCGGTGGCTTTTTTGCGCTGCTGCTCAGCCTCTTCGAGGAGTTGGGTGCGACGTTGGCGGCCCTGCTCGGCCTGCTTGCCTGCGTCAGCTTTGGCCTGCTCGACGATCTGCTGGGCCTGCTCTTCAGCCTGCTTGATTCTCTTTATCAGTTCCATTAGCGACCCTCTTAATGGTCAGAAACGGGTAAGATACAATATAATCAGCGGTAGCTCAACAAATAAGTCGAATTATTGAAAAACCGACGGATACACACCACCCGATCAGAGTCGAGGACAGGCTGCGGGGGCACAAGCTTCACGGATTAACGCGGATGAATATAGCCACAGATGGACACAGATTGCCACTGATGAAAAACAGATTTCAGACGTGAAACCGAAGGCATGAGGCATTCTTCAGGACTTGACAGAGATTTTTCGCTTCGCTCGGCGGCACAGTCGGCCAGTTACAAAAGAGCGTCAACCTTTGCAGTGAGCTGTTTGACGTGGGTGAGGGATTTTTGGAGCTGGGCTCGTTCGGAGTCGTTCAAATCGAGCTCGATGATCTTTTCGACGCCGTCTTTGCCGAGAACGACCGGGACGCCGACAAAGTATCCGCCGGCATCATATTCGCTATCGCAATAGGCACAGCAGGACATTACGGTTTTCTTATCCTTCAGGATTGCTTCGGCCATCTTGACGGTTCCAGCGGCGGGGGCGTAATAGGCGCTGTAGCCAAGTAGATTTACGATTTCGATGCCGCCTTTTCGAGTTCGCTCGATTAGTTCGGCGATTTTGCCTTCATCGAGCAGCTCGGTTACGGGTATTCCGCTGACGGAGGTGAATCGGGGCAGCGGTACCATGTCGTCGCCGTGCCCGCCCATTAAGACGGCCTTGATATCCTCGACGCTTACGCCAAGCTCGGATGCGAGGAAGTAGCTAAAGCGTGCTGAGTCGAGGGCACCGGCCATTCCCATGATTTTATTCTTAGCGAAGCCGGTCATTTTGGCAGCCGTATAAACCATCGCATCGAGCGGGTTACAGACAACAATGATGATGCTGTCGGGTGAATACTTGGCAGTTTTCTCGCTGACGTCTTTGACGATCTGAACGTTCTTTGCGAGCAGGTCGTCACGGCTCATGCCGGGTTTGCGAGGCAGTCCGCTTGTTATGATGACGATGCTGCTATCTGCGGTTTCTTGCCAGTCGGTGGTGCCGGTGATGTCACAATCGTAGAGCTGGACGGGACTTGCTTCGGCAATATCGAGGGCTTTGCCCTCGGCGAGGCCTTCAACGATGTCGAGCAGGACGATATCAGCAAGATGTTTTGTTGCAGCGATGTGGGCGGTTGTTGCGCCGACGTTGCCGGCACCGACTATTGTTATCTTGTCTCTTGCCATGCGAATTTTCCTAACGAAGTACGGTGCCACCCACGTCGCCATTCTGTGCTTCAATGCGCCACTCCAGAATTCCGGCGGAGAAGTTCGGCTGCAATTGCACCTCGATACGCAAAGACTTTGTTAGCACGGTTCCAAACCTAACACCATTGAACTTGTCCTTGGCGAGACAATAGTCGCGTGCCTCGAATTCCTGCTTCCACTGGTCGCCGTCTTTGTACAAGAGCCGCCAGGATTTCGGTACACGGCAGCCTCCCCTACCGGTGTCGTCGAACCAGTACACGTGTACGCCGGAGACCTTTTTCGGCTTATCGAAGTCGTACTGCACCCATTCGGTTGTGCCCTTGCGCGGCCACCAGGTAAAACGTGGAATGCTCTGGTCGTTCGAATTCTTGGGTAGCAACTTGTCGCTGAGCGCCGCGACGGTGTCACCACCCCAGCAATGCGAGGCGATAGTGGGCAATGGTTGCGCCGGCGCCTTCCACTCGTGAGCATCAGGACCTGTGCCGACGGTTGGAAACGCTGAAATGCGCAGGCGGGCACAGCCCATCGGTATCAGTGTGACGGTTTCAGTTGGCTCGTCGGACTTAGCGGGGCTGGGCTGAAGCTTGCCGACCAGACCGAGGTGGTCTTTTTGCCAGGCGGGAATCTTCTTCGCCTTGGCACGCAGCTCGATAGGAGCGGCGGCAGCCTCGAAGGGCTGGTCGTCACCGGGCCAGGCTCTGCGAACGAGCTGGAACGACGAAGATGGGTCTGCTTCATTCAAGACGAGGCCGTAGTTCCAGGCGGTGGTTGGGTGAATTTCCCACGCGGGCCATTTGTCGGTGCCGCCTTGGCGGACGTATTTCTCGCCGATCTTGAGTGAGTATGTGAGTGGGCCACGGTTTACTGAGACGCTGTTCTTGTTTTTGGTCCACTTGGTGAGTGAGATTGTCATCGGGAGTGTAAGCTTGACGGTGTCACCACCTGTCCATTTGCGATCGACCACGTAATACGAGCGTGAGTGGGTCCTGACAGAGCTGCTTGCGCCGTTGATTTGCAGCTCGGGCCTTTGGCACCAGCCTGGGACGCGTAGGCAAAGTGGAAAGCGGACTGGCTTGGTCGTTGCGATAGTCAGTTCGATTTTCTCATCGAAGGGGTATCGCGTTTTTTCGACAATGGTAACCTCGGTGCCGTCGCCGACCTTCGCGGTGACTTTGCAGGGTGCATAGAGTACGGCGGCGAGGCCATTGCCGGGGGTAGCCATCCAGAGTCGCTGAGCATAATATGGCCAGCCGTGCGACGTGTTGTGCTGGCAACAGCGATGACGATGCGGGTCGAACAGCAGCATCTCGCCGCTGTTCTGAAAGCCCGGGGATTTATTGTGCCGATCGCATAGTATCAGGTTAGGGGCAGTAAGGTAATGCAGGGCCTTCAGGTCCGGTGTCATTGCGGCGGGTAGCGAGTTGAATGTCACTTCCTCGCAGCGGTCGGCCCACATTGGGTCGCCGGTTACCGCCAGCAGCATTTCGTGCGAGAGCATAATCTCGACCATCGCGCAGGTTTCGGCGGCCTGGCGCGGGCCGATGTAGCCGGGCCGGGCGTTCTCGTCGGCGCCGTACATGCCGCCGGGCACCTGGCCGTACATGCCTTTGACGGTCTGGTAGTTGCGCTCGGTGGCCTGTAGATACTTGAGGTCCTTCGACTGCTGGTAGAATAGACCAGGGCCGCGGAAGCATTGGGCGATGTTCACGACGTGCCAGCTTGCGACGCCGCCAGTCCAGTCGGCAGTGTTGCGGTGGACCTTCTCGGCAAGGTCCAGCAGGATTTTTTCGCCGGTCCGATTGTAGAGCCAGTAGACGCTGGCGAGATTGTCACTTGCTCGCTGATTCTGCCAGAAAGGCAGCAGAAAGTCTTCATCGGGGATGGTCATTTGCCAGCGGAAGTACTTGGTCATCAGGTCGAGCACACGCTTGTCACCGGAGTACTCATGGTAGGATTGCAATACGTTCAGCGCAATCATGTTGGGCCAGAGGTCGGTAGTTTTGCCGCGAATGCGTGTCAGATTGGACCGTGGGCCAAAATAGCCGTCGTCGCGCTGACTGGCTATCATTGCTTCTATCCACTGGCGAGCTTCTGTGATGATGCGCTGGTTGCCGAGGACGTAGCCGGTATCGCCGAAGCCTTTCAGCCAGTAGGGCACCTCTTCCCAGGGGCTGTGGCCCTTGCCTTCGGGGCTTAGCCAGGCGTTGTCTTCTTTCTTAAGGAATCTGCTGATTTCGAGCAGGTGTCCGACGAAGCCATCGGCCTGGAGTTCGAGTTGTCTGCGGACCCAGCCTTGCGGTTCGATGGCACCTATCGGCAGCTTCATAAAGGGACTCGGTGTCAACGGTGGGCGGTTGCCGACGTAGAAATCGTTAGCCAGTTCGGTGTTCGGCCTGTTTACAACGCGAACATTGAATTCCGCACTGCAGGCAAAGCTGACCAGGCAAACAGCCAACACCGCAAAAGACAGTAGATACTTGGACATGGCTTGCTCCTTCAAATTCGGATAATCAGCATTTCACAAACAGAACTTTGCGTCGAGCCTATGGTAAAGTACGTTTCAGCACGACGATCACAAATGGAATGGTCATTATACGGAAAATGCGGGCCATCGCTAACAAAAAATATGCGTTGCTGATGCTAAGTCAGAGTGAGCGGTCCCAGATCTTCCGGCGATGACCAGCTACGAATTTCTTTTGGCTGCGCGGCCGCGTCATTTTTCATGTTCGTGCTGTCTTGCAAGGGACTGGAAGACCGGCCTCATCGTAGATCATTCGGATTTGCTGTTTGAGACGAGAAAAAAAGATGTGCTCCGATCAGAGCGCGGGTCGGCGCTTCTTGTGTTGAATTTGGCAGGAGAGCTAATGGCTATTCGACGCCTGTCAACCAGTTTGTGGCGAATTGGTGCAGGTCATCAGCGTTTACCTGGCCGTCGCCTGTGAAGTCGGCGGCGTCGCATTGCGCACCGTCAGCCTGATTCCAGCAAGCGGCAAAGGCGCTGAAATCTGCGAAGTCCACATCTCCATCCCCATCCATGTCACCGGGTGTGGGAATCCCGCGATAGAGATGCACCTTTCCATCGCTGGCCCCAATCAGTACGTCCGGGTAGGCATCTTCGGTCCAGTAGCAAACGAATGGCCTGGAGCGCGGCGGGCCGGGTAGGTCGATCGGGACGCCGTTTGATTCCACGAGCGAGTAGCCGGAGAAGCTCGGTGCATCATCTGTGCCTACGTTGTTGTAGAAGAGGAGTTGGCCGTTGGTATTACCGGTAAGCACGTCTTTCTTGCCATCGCGGTCCAGATCGAGGATTACGGGGCTCGAACGGCTGCCGGGCACGAGGAGGTCCAGATCATCTCGCTTAGCGGAAACTCCTGCGGTTGGTGAGTAATAGAAGGCGGGGATCGGCCAGGTGCACCCACAGTTGAGATAAATGTGTATCTTTCCGTCGAGTGCGCCAACAACGAGGTCTGTCATGCCGTCGCTGTTCCAGTCTACGAACGTAGGCGTGGCTCTGGTACCGACGGCAAGGTTCCAGATGCCAGGGTCACCGACGCGAATGTTCGCTCCCGCATCGAAGGTTGGATTCTCGTCGGTGCCGATATTCAGGAAGATTTTGACGGTTCCGGCTGCCAGGCCGACGAGCAGGTCTTTGCGGTCGTCTGCATCCCAGTAGACGACACGGGGGAAGCAGCCCAGACAGCCCGAGGGAGGACAGTAAAGATCAGAGCCGTTGGATTGGGCGTAGAAGTAATCTGAGAATTGCGGATCGGATTCGGTTCCCACATTAAGATAGACGCGGACCTTTCCATTGCCGGTCCCGACAATGAGGTCCTTGCGGTCGTCGCTGTCCCAGTAATCGAAGGACGGTACGGAGTATGTGCCGACATCGATGTCAACGCCGTTGGCTTGGACGAGCTCTTCGGGTCCGAGATTGAGCAACGAACCGTCAGCAGATGCGCGGGCCGAAGCTGCTGTCAACACGTAAGCCAGTAATATTGCCAGCACTGTGTGTTTCATCTGATAGCTCCACTTGTGTGAACGAGCATAGAAGCAGTCCAGAGAGTATTTTTTTTCGGACGAGCAGCTTGGCGGGAGACAAAAAGTGTCTCCTCACCACCCTTCCTTCAACAGAAAATATTCTATCCGATCGACAGAAGAATGTCAAGGCAAAATAGGTTGCGAGTTGGGATGGTCCAGGGTTGCCGGAGGCTGCTACAGGTACTGCTACTTTGGAGCTGTCTGGGAGAATCCTGTTTTTTTCTTTGGTTTTGACACTAACGAACCTATAATCTTTCCTCGTATTGCGCATGTAATGAACGATCGGTTTTAAGTTACTGAGATGAGATCCAAAACGCGGCTTGTCACTTAGGATGGGCCGATACCATTTGTCTGAACTCTGTGCAAGAGAAAGGAGGCTCAGATGAGCCAAAACGATAAGTCAAATAGGCAGGTATGCGAGCGTATGAGCCGGCGAGAGATGCTTCGGATGGCGGCCGGTGCGGGTGCTGTCGGAGCTGCGGCCTTGACTCTTCCTTCCTGCGCCGTAGTTAATAAGCGTGCCGGACGAGTTGCCACAAAAGGCCGCATCAACCAGTCCGTTGCGCCCTGGTGTTTTGAGGAGCATTGGGACCTCGAGACGACCTGCAAGATTGCCAAGCGGCTCGGCTGCAAGAGCGTAGAGCTGGTGGGGCCTGAGCACTGGCCCATGCTTAAGGAGTATGGCCTTGTCTGTGCGATTGCGAACAGCCACGGGTTCGAAAAGGGAATGAATAATCCCGAGTATCATGATATGTGTATCGAAAAGATGCGAGAATCCATCGATGCGTGCGCTGAGTTTGGCTTTCCCAGTGTGATCACGTTCACGGGTTTCCGCGAGGATATTCCAGACGACGTCGGCATCGAAAACTGCGTCAAGGGCTACAAGAAGGTTGTCGGTTATGCGGAGAAGAAGAGAGTGAATCTGTGTTTAGAGATTCTCAACAGCCGGGTGGACATCGAGATGCAGGGCCATCCCGGCTACCAGGGCGATCATACGGACTACTGTATGGAGATCATCAAGCAGGTCGGCTCGCCGAGGATGAAGCTGCTGTTCGACATTTATCATGTGCAGATAATGGATGGTGACATCATCACACGTATTCGGCAGTACAAGGATTACATTGGCCACTACCATACTGCGGGCAACCCAGGTCGTGGCGAGATCGACGACACACAGGAGATCAACTATAAGCCGATCATGGAAGAGATTGCCAAGACCGGCTATACCGGCTATGTCGGCCAGGAGTTTATTCCGAGACGCGATCCGCTAAAGAGCCTTAAAGAAGCCGTCGCGTTGTGCGATGTGTAATTAAGTAGCTCTCGCCCAAGGCAGCTGCCGGAAGTGACTATATCAAACTGCCGAACAGAAAAAGCTCGCTAACAGGAGACGGGCTTTCTGTAAATAGGTCTTCAGTAGTCTTTCGGATTTCTTGAGGGTTCTTGGCGGTATTCCGGCAGGGAAGCTGGAACTTTGGGTTGCGTGTTGAGGATTTGGGCCGAAAATATTATGTTTGCCTACTCAAAATGTTTCTATGTCGTCTTATCGGGCTTCTCGTGGATTCCGGGCGCTCAAAGTGCGGACATTTGACGAAAGGCCCGATAAAAACGGCCCCGCCGACATCAGCGAGAGAATTGGAGGGAAAGACAGGCCTCAGTCCGGAATATCATTAGCATTCTCTGGGCAGGTTCAAGCGCACAAAGCACTGTTGGAACGTAAAAGTTCTGGACAAAGCTCAACACATTCGGTAGAATAGGTAAGAGTCTTTGATTAGGGCCTGAGAAGACAGGAAGATGAAGTAATCTGACGAACTCGGAGTAAAACCGAAGAAATAACAACTTCTCGTAGGTTTCATGAAAGGAGGACGGGATGAACGGTAGATTTACCTTTTTGGCCACTCTTCTGATAATAATAGCTCTATCCCATTCAGTTGCGTGCGCATTCGACCCGATCGGGCCACCAGCAGCGAGACTAAAAGGAGGTTGGTCTGCTACCACGTTGGAATATCTGTACAGCAGCATGGACCTTGAAGCTGATGGCTTCGCGTTCAGCTTCGCGTCAGGGCGAATTACGTTCCCTTCCGACACCATTGAAAACATCAAGTCGAATAAGGTCTACGCTAATCTTGCGTCGGGCCTACAGGATAACGGGGAAGTGTTTTTGCGTCTGGGCGCGATGGACGCGAGCCCTGACACAGGTGACAACCAGGGCAATTGGGCTGGCTTTGTCGGGGACAGTGATTATGAATTTGCCGTTGGCGCAGGCGCCAAATTCAATTTCGGTCAATCGCAAGACGGGGCGCACATTTGGAGCCTCGTAGCTCAGACAAGCTATGCAAGCCTGGACCTTGACATAAAGACCTCTACAATTCTTAAGGTTCCCGTGACTCCTAAGCCTACCGCGACCCTTACTGCGGAAGTTGATATCTGGGAGGTTCAGATTGCGTTGGGCTACACCCGTCGATTTGGGGACAGATTCCGGGTTTATTGCGGCCCATTTCTGCATTTTGTCAGTGGAGACGCAGATATAAAGGGAAGCATAGATGGCGTTGCGACCAAAGCTTCAACCGACCTTGAACAAGACTCGGACATTGGTGGCTACGTCGGTGCTGAGTGGAGCCGCGGAGGTGACTTCAGCTTCTGTGTGGAGTGGCAGTTCACCAGCGGAGGATACGCGTTGGGTGCCGGCCTAATTTGGCGATTTGAGTATATGAGACAATTGGCCTCAGTTTCTTCTGCACCTGCCGCCGAGTCGATGGCTTCACCTCCATTGTCAAAGGCATTGGCCTGAATCATAACAGGCTGCAACTTGTGGTCGGCAGGCCACAGAAGCGTCACACCTGAAATAGGGCTTAAGTTCGGTTCAGAGAATGGAGGAGTTAGATGAAAGACAAGAACAGATCTGATGCGAAACAGCTCATAGCAAGAACGGCTTTGGCTGCGCTAATTGTGGCAAGCAGTCTAGTCTTTGCAGGTTGCGGTAAACAATTCTCCGGGATCGAGGAAAATCAGCTTAGACTTCAAGCCATGGTGCAGACTAATGCTCAGC
>Ga0114930_10005291_pt1 | contig 10646 bp, 5 predicted proteins | sample AnhtaG_FD_87300 | JGI IMG/M metagenome (GOLD analysis project Ga0114930, IMG submission 87300) | Deep subsurface microbial communities from Anholt, Denmark to uncover new lineages of life (NeLLi) - Anholt_01485 metaG | ecosystem: Environmental > Aquatic > Marine > Oceanic > Sediment | place... | reverse complement strand
TCATCATTCAATAATGTGATCTTCTGGATCAATTTCTATCCAAAACATATATTCTTTATTGTAGTATTTATATGTTCGGTAAAAAAATAAGGATGAGTTTGTATTAATTAAAATGGTTATTAACACGAAAATAAAATTTGATTGTTCCATCAAAATAAAGAAGAATTTTTTGAGTTTTTTTATTGTGGTTTTTTGGTTTTGATTAATTCTATAATCTCCTTAAAAATAAGTAGAGAATTATCATACTCTTCCACTTTTAAAGCCCAAATTGCTTGTGAATTTAATTCTTTAACCATATTTGCAATCTTTTCAGCTTCTGCAACCAACTTAATTTTATTTTCAAGGATATCTATGTATTCAATAAATTTCTCAATGTTTTTGGTTTTACCAATAAACCGGGATATTTTTATAATTTGACTGATATTATTTATAGCTTGTTTAAAATGGTTATTTGCAATATTATCCTTAATGAGAACTTCTAAAGCTTTTAAATCGTCCTCTAATTTGAGGTATTTACTTTCAGCATCAAGAATATTTTTCTTCTTTGCTTTTATTTCTTTGTCATATTCTGTAAGCCCCTCATTTTCTAAGTATTCAATTTTAGAATCGAGGATTCTTTTAGCTTTATCAAATTCGTAATTCTCTGTTAATCTTGATACTTCATTTAAATCTTTCTCAATAATTTCATTAAGAACATAGTTTTTTCTTAATTCTAAATAACTCGTTTCGGAGGTTTCCCACCTTTTAAGGATTTCAATATTAGTAAGCTTTCTTAGAAGCACTTTCGCGTTTTCTAATGTTTCTCCCGCTAAAGAAAGATTATTAGTATTAATATAACTATTAAATTGTATTTCTAACGCGCCCAACTGCCTAATTATATTTTGTTCCTTTGTACTGAATTCATTCCATATTTTTGAATCTCGTGATAAAAACTCCTTTACATTATTAAAAGAATTTAGGTCAATATTTTTTTCATAATATTGCTTAAATGTCTGGACTAAATCATGAGCTTTTTCAATATTTCCTTTTTCTATATGCTTATTAAATTCCTCTTCTAAACCTTCGAAATCGTCTCTGATGACGATAAATTTATGCTTACTTTTAGCTTGTTTATAAAGATTAGAGATGTATTCACCTTCTTCTCTAACAACAGAATATAACTTGGCTTGTTCTGCAATATCCATAATATCTTCAGCAACTTTTATAGCCTCGTCGAATCTTCCCATTAGATAGTGATTATTTGCAATCACTTTTAAATCGTCAATTTTAGATAATACCTCTAGTTTTCTTTTATTATCCGTTCCTTCCTCAGCATTATTATTAATGATCATTCACCCGCTTTTTACTAGTTATCTAATTCTAAATTTCGGACAATTTCTTCATAGATTCCTAAAGCATTAGAAAATTCCCCATTTTTCATGCATTCTAGAGCAGATTCACTTAACTTACTTAAATTAGACCTTAAATCCTTTTTAACGCTAATATATTTACTTTTCAGCTGCTCCATTTTATCTTTGATTCTATTATCAAAGAATTTTTGACTTGACTTTTGGATAGTAACAAGAAATTTTTTAGTGTCTCTTAAAAATATTATATTCCTACTCTTTCCATATTTTTCAGAAAAATTATCAATATTCTTTAAAATTTTATCTTGCTCGATTTTTAACCTATAAGTCATATTTTCTTCTTTCAATAATAACTGTTGAGCTAACGGTATGGAAGAGAGCTCATATTTATCTGCGTATTTTTGTTTGAATTCTTCAACTATAGTACGAGCTTCTTCATAGTTCTCTGTTTCTACTAATTGGTTAAATTTCTTAGTTAATTCCTTACAGACTTTCTCAATTTCATTAAGAATTTCACTTGCACGAGCTCTTATATGAGCTTCCTTGATAAAACTGATTTGATCTTGTTCGAGCGAATCATCCTTAATCTCTCTTGCTAAATCAACAATTTTTTGAGCAAGCTTAATAGCTTCTCCATAGTTGCTTACAATGAAAAATCTGTCAGATTTCTCTTTCAATCTGCTTATTTCAGAAAGCACAGGTAATAATCTTACTTCTAACTTCTTAATATTGGATTTAAGAATTTCTTCTTCAATACCGATAATATTTAAGAATTCTGGAGTTTCCAATCCTGATTCTATAGTAAGATTTCTAAGAATTTGCAATTCAGGATGCTCCCGTGAAATAGCTCCTCGAATTTGAGGAATATGACTTTTTAAGCTCTGTGAGACCTTCTTTCCGATCCACACATACATGTGTTTTTGATTAAAAACATAAATAGTTAAAATATTGAAAAGATTGAATTTATCCAACAAGTTCTCTGGAGCGATTTCCTCAAAGCTACCAGAATAGTCTAATCTAAAAATTTTAATATTTGAACTCATCTTTACAATCATTTAAGATTCAATTCTATTTCAATTTAATTTATGAAAAAAAAGAGAGTGAAAAAAAAATATAAAAAAAAATTATATTCAGTAATTAGATTTTCTACTTATCAGAACCTTCAATAGGTTCTTTTAACATTTTATTTGGTTTTGAAGTTATTTCTGTTGGTTTTCCTTTTAAGAGTTTTGAAGTTTTAGCTAGATCATTCTGGTATTCTACTTTAAATGCTTTTTCCCTAGCAGTAATATCAACTCTCGGATCATTTGTTTTTCTAAGCGTTTTACTGTATTTCCTAACTTTTCTGACAGGTTTAGGATATTTAAATACTTTTTGATATAAGTAGAGGTAAGTTAAAGCACTTACTGTTGCTATACTTGATACTATCAGTAAAATCAGAAACAAAAGAGTTTCTTCGGATGGACGAATTACCGTGACGGTTATCTCAAACCTCTCAAAATCATAATCATCTCCTGCGAAAGCAGTTATTGTGAACGTATAAGAGCCATCAGGGATATTAAGTATTGTTACCTCATATATGCCATCATTATTGAGATCTTCTATAATACCATCATCAAGAGCCCATCGATAGAATAAACTCGCATTTAAAATACTACCTCCAAAATCTAAATCAGTAAGGATTATCTCCAAGTGTACTGGTTGCCCTGGACTAATATTAATGATACTCGCCCCTGACAATGTGCTAATATTTGTTTTTATTCTTCGCACATCTAATCTAATATCTATAGTTTGAACTTGGTAATTATTCTTTTGTGCTAATATGGTTAATAATCTCACGCCGATATCTAACTGCCTAGTATTTAACAATAAAGTGTAATGATTTAAGCTGATAATTTCTGTTAAATTAGTATCTAAACCTTCACCAAGCAAAACTACATCTGCTCCGCTAATAAAATTATACAATAAATCGGAAAATATTATAGTAATATTCAGTATGGTTCCTATTGGGATTTCTAAAAAGGGATCTGTTGTTTTATTGACTCCGTTTAAATACAGTTGAATATCTGTTTTTCTTTCAGTGATTTCCACCGTCACTTGAGCCGGTTGTGATTCATAGTTGTCTTTTAGCGCTATTATATTTAGAATATCAATACCTTGTTCTAATAAACTTGCATTCAAAATGTACGTATATTGTTCTAAACCAAGGCTTTCAGTGAAATTACCATGTCCTAATAGTTCAATATCAGCATTAGTTAGAAAATTTCCAGTGATTAAGTCATTAAATTTCACTGTAATGTTGATTGACTCCCAAACCTCTATATTGATATAATTATCTGGATAGGTAGTACCATTTAATAGTACATCTAAAGTAGTACCCCTTTCACCAATGTAAACAGTTATCACATCAGCGGAGGCACTATAATTTTGTATTTGAGCAGAGATGGTTAGGAAGGTAGCACCGATTTGCAATTCTGATGTGTTAAACACAAATTCATAATGATTAAATATTAAATTCTCGGTAAAATTGTCAGAAATACTTCCTCCAATAATTATTGCAGAGGCACCACTGATGAAATTATCTAAGGATTTGTCTTTGTATTTGATTGAAATATTTAGAAGCTCACCCGAAGTCAATGTAATTGATTTATCGGCTAATTTAACATCTCCATTAAGAGTTATTTCATCTATATATGTTTCCCTCTCAGTAATTTCTACTTTAAGCAAGATAGTTTGAAGTTCATAGTTAGATTCATTAACATCTATTACCAGTGAATAGATTTTATTCACTTCATATACTGAGGTGGAAAATGTCATATTATAAAGACCAGGAGACACCATGACTGTTGAATATTCTCCTAACCAATTACTTGTTGGCGATGTACTTATTCCATTCCCTGTGCTAGCTTCAGTATAATTTAGATGAATTGTGAAATTATCATTCCAAGTAGCCTGCAAGAATGGAAATTCCTCAGCAACGAGCGAAGTTTTTAATATCAAATTAATAGACACATTCGCAGCATTATTTTCATAAAGAGATGAATTTCCATATATTGTTAATAAATTATCTCCAGCAACCCCTCCAGTAGTATTGAAGTCTAATAACGCATAGAAACCTGGATTAATTTCATTGAAATATTCTATGCCCCCTGTAAAGTTATGGAGATACAAAATAGCGTTTTCAATAGCGTCTCCATTTTCGCGGTCGGTAAAGGATACTATTAAATTTATAGTAGATCCTTCAAGAATGTCAGGGTAATAAGATTGATCTGGCGTTAAACTTGAAAAGTGGTTAACTGTAAACTTTTTGTGGATAACTCCTGATTCATTTAAACCAAAATTTGAATAGGAATTATTCCATGTAATTATCACGTCATACTCTCCTACTTCGTAATTAGGAGTATTCAAAGGCACTTGAAAGTAGTCAAAATATACCATTCCGTTAGAATCACATGACGTGATTTGATTCTTAGCAGTCCAGATTGTACCATTTGGAAATCTTATATTCATTATAGCATTGGTTTGTGTTATGTAACTTGAAACTAAAGGACTTGGATTTACTTTTGCAGTAATATTTATATAGTCTCCACTTAAAAATTCATGATTTTGAACCCAATCTACACCCGTAGGTGAATTCGTGGAATTTTTATATATCGTCAATTGTTCTAAATAATTGGAAGATGTTCCTTCAAATTTCCAAAAACCATCTGGAGTTACGGAGATTGCGTCTACAGGAATGAAAAGAACTCCCGGAGTGGTTGTATCGCATTGAGCCAATCTATTTGTTGTAGGTTGTTGAGGTTCAGACACCCATGTAATTGTAACATCTGTAGGAAATGTGAGGGTAAAATTGTTTTCTTTGTAACCAGATGGTACAGCAAAATAAGCATAACTACTCCAATCTACAACAGTACTATTTGAGACTGAAAATGACGTGCCCTCTGATGCAAAATTCGTTTCGTAGTAAGTGCTTGGCGTTTTTTTGATTGTATATAAATTTAAGTCAGCGAGAAATGATATATCATAACTTCCGAGACCCCAAATATCATCACTCGAGAAATTACCCATGACATTATTAGTATCTTTCCAATTTCCGTAGAGTTCTATTGTACCTTCTCCCCAATCTATATCGTTTACACTAGTATTATTCATTTTTAAGCTAATTAATGAGGGTGTGGTTTCTGCTTTTATCTTCAGTTCAATATTATCAATGAATATTTCTTGATGATCAATATGAGTAAATCCATCGCTGTATGAGGCACTATCAGCAGTATACTCTAGGGAAATTTCAATTGCTAAATCAGTTCCATCTAATGGACTGGCATAAATACTCTGGTTTTGAAATAAAGTTTGAGGGATAGTAATTGTAAGCCAATTTCCCTCTCCTGCCATTTGTTTTAAAGTATAGGAACCAATAGAATAAACTTGAATGCCGTTAATTGATATGGCAAATTTCCAAGAATCAAAATTACCGAGATAATTGGGATTTACATCAAATTTTAATTCGCTATCAATAACATTACCTCTCGGTACTTGAAAAGAACTATTCCACCATGCTCTATCACCTTGATCATATCGCTCCCATCCTACATCGTGTTGTCCTTGAAAGTCAATTTCCAAACAATCATGTCCATCACTATCCCCATAAGTAGAATCAAGATAATTACCAGTCATTAGATTTGTAAATGAGCCACCATCAAAGGAATAGAATGACCAGTTCTGAAAACCATTTGTAATCCAGTTAGTATCGTCATCATTATCAGAATAATCTCCATCATCATTGCCATACTCAAAAGTACCATTAATCCAATTCCTTTCATCATATAAATTATTAATTGTTGCATTTAACCTATAACCCGCCCATCCAATACCTAAGGGAATACCAATAGTATCACTTGTGTCATTTCCAAAACTTACTGGCATGTTACTATCTGTTCTATTCGCCCAATGAGTTACATTCCATGCACTTCCTGCGCCAGTAAACTCATTATTGAATGATAGGTCATTTCTTTTAAGTGAATCCATTGATTCATCAATTTCATCTCCAACTAAATTACTCGATGAAAAATCTGATACAAATGTATTCGCAGCAATTATGACTAATAGTGTTAATAAAATAGCTATTTTTAATTTTTTTGATCTATTTATTCTCATAACCATTATACCCTTTTTTTAATCTCTATATAATTGAAATCCTTATAACAAGATAACAAAGCAATCTTTATGATATATATAATATGAATAATATCCTTTTAAATTATATTGATAGAAAACTATTAGATAGATATATGTGGAGAATAAATTCTACTAAAAATGTAAATTAAAACTAAAAAAAAAAATTATTTTGGTAATTCTCCTTCTTATTTAACGAGTGGTTTGTTTTTCATTGTATTTTCATTCATCGGAGCGCCTTTTAAAAGCTTATCAGTCTTTTTCAATGCGCTATTGTAATTCTTTCCAAAGGATCTCTTTTGATTAACAATACCAACGCTTGGAGTTTTGTCACGATATAGAGTCTTTCTATACTTTCTCACTTTTCTAACGGGGATAGGATATTTCAAATACATCTGGTAAGCAATAAGATAAGCTGCTAAAGTTGTAGCAACCATTACTGCGATAATGAACAAACCCACAAATAACCAATTTTCTAATATGGGATCTGTGAAAGTCTCAGTATAAGATATGTACAGATAAACATCAGTTATAGAAATAGTTATATCACTATCTAATGCAAAATCTTCAGCTAGAAATACTTGGATTGAAAGTGTAAAGTTTTCATAGGGTAACATTATTTCCGTAATATCATATCCTCCAGATCTAGCTTCTTGAAAGGAACTTGAATAAACATAATCTATTAAGCTTATAGTCTGTTCGAATTTTCTTTCATTAATAAAAATCCTAATTTGAGAATTTTGAGATGATTCTGTCCAATTTTTATCGATTTTATATTCAAAATTAAGATTTGCATCAGTTATTTGAATATTAGAACCACTTATTTCGCTTAGATCTTGAGCCCATGAGCCGAAAGTAAATTGATTTATCTTCTTTTCATATGAAAATGTTAAATTAAGAAATTTAAAGCGCAAATCGTCCCAATGATCGCGATCCGTACCAGAATTATTATCTTCGCAATACATATAAATTCCTAAAACAATAGTAAAATTATTATGACCCGAATCTACTGCTAAAACATTGTTTATAGCATCTATTATTGCTTGCTCTTCATAAGCTCCAATACCTCCTTCTATATCGTAAAAAGAAAGGGTATCATTACCTAGTACACTCGTCTGATTAAATGCAATTCTGTAAGTATTCAACTCATCTACATCCAAAGTTGTTACTTCGACATAAAATTGAGCATAATCATAGGTTTGAAATTGATTTATACTGACCGATGGGCCAGGGATCCACCTAGCAGTAGTATCACCCGCCACATCAATATTTTGGTCTACGCTGGCATTAATTATTGCGCTAAATGATAGTGATGTAATGATATAATCAGACATATCAACGGGCATACTCACATTTGTTTTCCAATGCATACGTGGAGTATTTTTTGGTTGTCCACCACTTTCTCCTTCGTACCACCAATGACTACACCAGGCTCCATCATCATCTACACCGTAGTAGGGAAAAGAAACTCGTTGAGGCACGATTTCCAAGTCACTCTTTTCAAAAGCCATCCAGTTTAGTTGAGTTGCATTATTGAGAAGAACTTCTTTTTCTCGCAAGTCTCCTACTATAATTGTATTTGCTTGATTTGTACTTGTAGATGTATATACATCTGATAGATCTCCTTGAATAATTGGATACCACGTTGGCTCAATTGGATCTTCAAATGTCGGATTTTCGAGCCAAAGCTCATTTAGATGTTCTGTGGTTCCAGAAGTCTTAAGTTTTACATCAGTTTTGCGATTTAACAGATTAAAAGAATTTATGCTTGGAAACATTATGCTGACAATAATAACTGCGAGGAGGATGTATAAAATCAATCTATTATTTAATTTGTTTTTTATCTGCATGGTCTGTTGGTTTTCAAATTTTAAATTATATTAGGTATAAATAAGGCTAGTTATACTTATAATTGTTGATAATATCAAAAATAAATTTCAAAATATTTATTTAAATAAATTACTTAAGACATAATATTACATATTTTAATTAATTACTCAAGTATTATAAAAATAGAGGCAAAATTAAAATGATTCAAGGTATTTTAACATTTCAGTTTAATCTAAATCAGGACGAAACGACTGGTGAGATAAATCCCGAATTCAGTCCTATTCAATTAGTTTTTTCGAATAAAAAATTTGATGAAAATAATTTTTCAGGGTTGATAATGGAAAATGATATTTTTGCGAATTTTTATCAACATACCGTTGGCATTTTTGGGATGAAATATGGATTTAGTAATTACTATACGGGTCACTTAAAAGACACACCCTACCAAGTTTCTTCATACTTCAAGCAATTAGCCGATGGCACTCAATATCTAACAATATCTTTGTTTGAATTAGATGACGAACTTGAGCTATTTGAGGACTTAATAAAAGACATGGGAAAAAGATTAGACACAATTTATGAAAAATTGACGAAGGCTTCAAATACAAGACAATTGGATTTAATTTCCAATGTAAACGTACGTCTTAAAAATGAATTGAAGTATACGATTTTCCAAATTGAACGTTTAAGCCAGCTAGATAAACTTCAGAAAGTCTCATTAATCTACAATAGTGATGAAAGACTAAAAGTATTAGATGTTTTAAGGGAAAGACCTCTAGCTAAAAGTGATATTAAGACCACAATCGAAAATCTGAAGCCTACAGCAAACATAGATATTTTATTGCGTCCATTTTTAGAGCTCAATTTAGTTAGACGTGATTGGATAAAGGGAGAGAAGGATAAAAAAACAGGAGTCGTAACTAATCAAGGTGAATATGTGTTTTTAGTTAAGGATATCATGTTCGCACGGGTTCCAAATGAAAATCTTCTTAAACATTTTAAGGAAACTGATAACGATCTCTTACCACTGTTTAAGCAAAAATCTTTAGACTTCTTCAATGATTACGATCCTTATGAGGAACCTATTGAGAATACAAAAAAATTAGCGTCAATATTGTTAAATCCAGATGTATATGATTTCTTCATCCTTATGCGTTCAAACCATTATCCACTCGATAAGATACCTAAGATATTTTCAGAATTTGCTGTCACGGAGATTTTACTAGATAATTTAAAGAAATTGAATGTTATTACAGAAATTAAAGACCAAAACAAAAGGAGTTGGATTTGTTTACTTACGGACATAAAACCTTTAACCATTTTTCCAGAATATTTACTTCCTAAGATAAGAGAAGCTTTTAAAAGAGAGGATGAAGAAGGCAAAATAACGCATGAAATCGCTAAAAAAGCTTTAGATTTACTAGAAGTTTCATTTCCAGAAAAAGTTACTTTTTAAATTTGAAATAATATTGAAAGAGATGAATAATGAATGTATTTGTTTAAAGAAAAAGAAGAAGTTGAAATTCCATATACCTGTAAATTGTGCTTAAAAGAAATTCCTTTCAAAATAACTAAAAAAGAATATCAAGAAGTTACCCGATTTCCTATTACCAAACAATTGACCCACGGGGATCCTGCGCATACTTTAATAGTTAATTTAAATCAATATTTGGAAGTTGAAAATTTCGAAATCAAAGAAATTCTTCAAAAGGAAGAAGTAACTTATTCAGAAGAACTCACAAAGCAAGTATTAAGTGAGATCGATCTTACTGATGACGAGATTGAACTTTATTTCCGAATTACGGGTCGTGAAGCAGTGAGTATTGGTGAAATGGCAATACTTACTGGTAAAACTAAAGCAAAATGTAAGGAAATTGCTGATAAATTCGTTCAGAAAGGATTATTTAAGGAGATTATTGGAGCACAACCGCATTATAGTGCTTTACCACCATATGCGGCGTTAGTAAGCCAATTACGAAAATTCCATCAATACATCTCTGATATTAAAAAGAGCATACCTGCGCAATTAGAAAAATCTTTTGCAAAATTAGAATCTGAAACAGGGAAGGTCGAAGTAAAGCCAAAACCAGTTCCCACAGAACTAATGACCGAATTAAAAGAAAATATGTTAACCCAGATTCGTACACAAAAGAAAGAGTTTGACGATACGCTAGCAGTTATGGATCAGATTAGAGGTATCACCGATGACATAACAAACATTGAAGGATATACTGAAACCGTTATGGGTGGCCAAATGGGAAACCTTAAGAAGCAATTTGAAGATATTAATGTTAAAAC
>Ga0114930_10005290_pt1 | contig 10648 bp, 7 predicted proteins | sample AnhtaG_FD_87300 | JGI IMG/M metagenome (GOLD analysis project Ga0114930, IMG submission 87300) | Deep subsurface microbial communities from Anholt, Denmark to uncover new lineages of life (NeLLi) - Anholt_01485 metaG | ecosystem: Environmental > Aquatic > Marine > Oceanic > Sediment | place... | reverse complement strand
GGTGGGCGAGTGGGACCGCTTCCTGCCCTGCTCCCGCCTGGCCCACGAACGGATCCCCAACTCCCGCTTCGTGCTGGTGCGCCGCTCGGGCCACGGCACGCCGGGGTGGCAGCCCGAGGCCTTCCAGCGAGCCGTCCTGGACTTCCTGGAGGCGGTGGAGGCGGGCCGCGACATCGCGGGCGAGTTCGAGGTCTAGGGAGGGCTGCGTGGACCTGTACCGCACCCTCATCTTCGTCCCCGGCATCCGGGAGAACATGATCGAGAAGGCCCTGGCCTTCGCCGCAGACGTGGTGATGCTGGACCTGGAGGACTCGGTGCCGCCCGCCGAGAAGGCGGCGGCGCGGGAACTGGTTCGCCGCAGCGTCCCCAGGCTGGCCGACGCCGGCCAGACGGTCCACGTACGGGTCAACGGCGTGTCCAGCGGGCTGACCCGGGACGACCTGGCAGGGGTGATGTGCCCCGAGCTGTCCGGCGTGACTCTCGCCAAGGCCGAGTCCGCCCAGGACATCCGCGACATCGACGTGATGCTTCGGGAGCAGGAGATGGCGCACGACACCTCGCCGGGGACCGTCGTGCTCATCCCGACCATCGAATCGGCGGGAGGCCTGCTGCGCTGCGAGGAGATCTGCGGGGCGTCCACCCGGCTGGCCGGCATCACCCTGGGCGCGGACGACTACACCGCGAACCTGGGGGTGCAGCGCACTCGCGAGGGGCAGGAGCTGACCTATGCCCGCCAGGTGATCGCTACGTGCGCGGCGGCGGCCGACATGCTGGCGCTGGACACGCCCTTCGACGACTTCCGGGACGAGGAGGGGCTGGTCGCCGAGACGGAGCGGGTGAAGTCGCTGGGCTTCAAGGGCAAGTACCTCATCCACCCCGGCCAGATCGAGCCGGTCAACCGCATCTTCCGCCCGACGGAGGAGGAGGTGGCCTACGCCCGGCGGGTGGTGGAGGCCTTCGAGGAGGCGCGGGCGCAGGGCCTGGGGGCGGTCCAGCTCGAGGGGCGGATGGTGGACAGGCCGGTGGCCATGCGGGCGCAGCGGCTCCTTGCCACGGCCGAAGCCATCGAGGCGCACGAGGGGGCGCGGGGCCAGGCTTCAGGGCGGTAGAAGACAGGGGCTGGAAGGCGGAGGGCCCCGGCGGCGCCGGGGCCTTTTTGATTGTCTTGGAAAAGAGTGGGGTTTAGGGCTCCCGGCGAATCTGCGGGAGGGGCAATTATTTGATTGTTCCGCCCGCTGTGCGTGCGGCGAGGCGGGGCTGTGTGCAGGGCGTGCCGGGCCTGTGGCGAGCGCTCATCATGAGCGATGGTAGGGGAAGGGCGAGGCGAGCGCCAAGGGATTGGTGGCACGGAGAGGAGGAGAGGGTTCGGCTAGGCTTCCGGGGTCTGCGTAGGTTCGAGCTGTGGTGTCGGCGTGGCTGTGGGCTCCGAGGTGGGGGTAGCGGTAGGCTCTGAGGCGGGGGTGGCTGTAGGCTCTGAGGCGGCGGTGGGCGTAGGCGAAGGCTCTGGCTGCGACGTGGGCGTGGGCTCCGAGGCGGGGGTAGCCGTAGGCTCTGAGGCGGGGGTGGCCGTAGGCTGTGAGGCGGGGGTGGCCGTAGGCTCTGAGGCGGGGGTGGCTGTAGGCTGTGAGGCGGGGGTGGCGGTAGGCTCCGGCGTGGGCGTGGCGGTAGGCTCCGGCGTGGGCGTGGCGGTAGGCTCCGGCGTGGGCGTGGCGGTAGGCTCTGGCGTGGGCGTGGCGGTAGGCTCCGGCGTGGGCGTGGCGGTAGGCTCTGGCGTGGGGGTAGGCGTTGGTGGGGCGACTTCAGGGGGGTTATCCTTCTTCCCATCCTTACCCACCGAGGTGAAATCCATAATAGTGAACGTGACGCCGTCCTTGGTATCGGTAGTCACACCGGCCACAGGGTGGTCCGAGCAGGAGACGTGCACGTTCAGCTTCTCGGTAAGCGTTTTTCCGTCTTTGACAACCGTGAGCTCCAGATTCGCCTTATTGAACTTTTCCCCCGGCACGGCGCTCTCTATGGTAAATGTGCCGCCAATCCAGATTCCGGGAAAGTCGAGAACCCGGTCCTTGCCATCCTTAACGGTGACCGTTACGGGCTCGGCCGGCGCAGCGGTCAGCTCGAGAGTAATGCTATCCATTCCACCGATGCACTTCGGAGGCGGCAGCGCAACGTTGAAGAAGGTAGCGCTGGCCAGGAGGTTGCCCTCGCTGACCGTGACCGTGCACGGGCTGGACGAGGAGGGTGAACCCGACGCGTTGACGTTGCATGTCGCCGGGTCAGGATGAGGCGCAAAGCCTGAGGGCGGCTCGGTCTCGGTGATCTCGTATGTGGCCGGACAGACGTCATTCACCTCTATGGCCCCGTCCGCGGGATTGACGTCATTCGGCCCGTTGTCGGTGACGCTAAAAGGCGCGACTTGGCCCGCACAGGAGCCAGGGTTCGGCGATATCGAGAAGGTGGCGCCAGCGAGGGGACCGATCACGACAGGGGGTCCGGCCGGGGCAGGCCCGCCGTCGATAGAGTTCCAGGCCACAGTGGTAAAGATGACATCATCCTTACTATCCGTTTGGCCGATGAAGGGGTTGTCGGAGCATGAAACGTGGACCTTGAGGTTCTTGGTGAGCGTCGTGCCGTCTTTGACAACCGTGAGATTCAGGTTCATTTTGTTGAACTTCTGACCTGGCGCGGGGCTCTCTATGGTGAACGTATGGCCGATTGAGATTCCGGGGAAGTTGAGAACCCGGTCCTTGCCATCCTCAACGGTGACCGTTACGGGCTGGTCGGGCGCAGCGGTCAGCTCGAGGGTGATGCTATCCATCCCACCCTCGCACTGGCCACCAGGAGTCTCGACCTCTTTCTTGAGGATTTCGATCGTGCCAAGCGTGGGGCCCAAATCCACGGGAAACGTGAAGACCTGTAGCGTGCCCCCATTTACCGTCAAGTGAGCAGCCGAGGCGGTGAGCGCGGCAAGGAGCGCGATGGCCAGCAGAGTGATGGCCGCCAGGAGGCGCCACATGGTGTCAGTCCTTCTTGCTCCGGTGCGCAGGGCGCTGCGGAGGCTTGTCCTGCCCACCACTGAGCACGAGCACGGTGGCAAGGCCGCCCGCAAGCGCGGCCAGAGCGAGCGGCTGTTGCAGCAAGGCCAGGAGGAGACCAGCCCGGGGGACACTGAACCACATGCGACCCACTATGTCGTCGGCGGTCGACCGCCAGGGGTCAACCGCGTCCTTGTTGTCGCCCTGGGTGACAAAGCCGTGGGCGGTCCCGTCAACGATGCGGTGGATAACGACCCCACCCCGGACGCGGAAGGCGACGATATCTCCGCTGGCGTACGACCCGTGCTTACGCACCACCGCCAGGTCGCCGCCACTGAGCGTCGGCTCCATGCTGATGCCGCTGACCCTGACATACGTGGCGGGGCCTCCCAGCGACATTGGCCGCAAGAGGAGAAACCAGGCCAGGAACAGGCCGGTGGCCACCAGGAGGAGAAGATTAGTTGCTTTCAACATGGCCGTGCATGACCCCTTACGAGGGGGACATCGTCATCAAGGGTGTCGATGTCCATCAGGCCGCCGGAGGGCCATCCTCCCCGGGGCCCGCCCGGAGAGGATGGCTGCTACCGACGGGATCACGGCGCGAGGCCGCTACGGGTTGCCCCCCTCGATCCAGATCCTGAGTACGTCTATGTCGGCGGGCTTGAGGTACGGCGACGGAAAGCTGAGCTTGAGCTGGCCTGTGCCGGTGTTAGCGGTGTCGACATGCACAGCTCCAGAGTAGTACAGCAGAGTGCCGTCCGCCTTCTCCACGCGAACGAAGATGTCGTTGCTAACGCAGGCGGCGTCAATGCCCCCGATCCGCACACCCCTGACAGTGTTGTCGTCCGTCTCCAGGCCCCAGCCGAGGACCTGAACGCCGTCGGTGTCGCAGTAGAGCGTCTGGTCGACCCCGGACTGGATCGTGCCTCCCTGGACGCCTACGGTCGCGGCCAGGCCCACAACCGTCCCGAAGACCACGCCGCCTACCAGCAGGGCCACTATAAGTCGCTTCATCTAGATGCCTCCCTTTGGGGTTTTTACTGTTGGGCTTTCGCCCGCTTGGGGGCTTTGCCCCCTTTCTGCCGCTGAAACAAATTCGGCCGTGCTTCCGGCTACCACCTCCTTTCCGGCGGCTCGGCTGAGCTCGCCGCCGGCAACGGGAGATGGGACCCGAGGGGCGTCCACAGCGGCCCGGCCATCGAGCCCCGGCCGCGTGCACCCCACGAAGAGAAAGGCCATGCGGGTTGTCACCGCATGGCCTCTTTCGCTAGAATAGAGGTGCAGCGGGTGCCGTCCGCTCCCGTTGTCATGGCGCCGGTGGTGGCAGCCACGCGGCGCCACTATTCTATTCGAGTGACTGTTACGCTAATCGGCTACTGAGTGCTGGGCTTCACACAAGAATAAGCCAACCGCGATGCGGTCGGCTTAGTAATCCGCCGATGCCATCGGCCACGGCCCGCCACCACCCCGTAGCCCGACCGCCAAAGGTTTACGGCGTCCCTGCCGTGCTGCAGCTTCCTTGCGACTATTCCACTGTTATGATGATGTTCCTTATGTTGAGTGCTAACACACTAGGGGTGACGGGCGGGGGCTGTCAAGGCCCTTATGTCAAGAAACGCCTGTTTTTGTCTCGTTTTTTAACGCTCGTCGGTGGTAACGTGCTGGCGCATCCAGTCGTAGCGGGCGGGGGAAAGCTCGCGGAGACGATCGGGGTCGAAGAAGTAGAGGGCGAAGGAGTTGGCGTAGTCCTCGGCCGGGTCGGGGTTGGAGAGGGTCGTCCAGATGCTGGGGCCATCGTGGCTGAAGCGGAGCTCGTAGATCTCCGAAGCCCGGGCCACCTCTTCGTCCGAGCTGAGGAGCTGCCAGCGGGTGGCGGCCATGAAGTCGCGCATTTCGGCCTGGAAGAAGACCCAGGCGTACTTGCCCGCGGGGACCAAGCGCATCTGGTAGGCGTGGCCCAGCTCGTGGAGTACGGTGAAAACGCCCTGGTTGGGATAGAGGACGAGCTGGTTCTGGCCTCCCTGATTGGTGTAGAAGTTGGCGCCGTTCGGATAGGGCATCCAGCCGGAAAGGGTAAGGCTGCGAGGATTGCTGAGGACGTGGAGCCGACCGTAGTGGCGGCTTCCCAGGCGCTTCACCACGTGGGGAGGGAGGCGGCTGAGGGCGTCGAGGATGGTATCAAGGCTGGCATCATCCCAGGCCTGTCCCTCGCTGACGATCTCGACGGCGTACCTGGTGCGGGCCTCGATGATCTGGCAGGCCGCGAGGCCGATGGTCGCCAGGAGGAGCAGCCCGAGCAGGGCCCAGCGGAGGACAGGGCGGGTATCGGTGACCCGGGGACCGGAAGAAGCGTGTTGAAGCATTGTTGAGCACGGCGGGGCACTCCTTGAGAGATCGAAACCGGCAACCATCTGTTGCCGGTTTCACCATTGGCTCGCGGGGGTCTCAGGTGACCAGGGGCCGCGACGTAGCGCCGCGGCTGTGGGCCCTCGCTCAACGCCTCAACAGATCAGCAGCCAACCGGAGCAGGTGCCAAAGGGGTTCCGAAGATCCCCCGGCAGCCTTCTCACTTAGTACAACGGTGGAGGGCGTCGCTCGTTACGCCCTCCGTCGTTGTAGCCACGCAGCAAGCGAAGGGCCGCTAGGCCTTCCAGAGGTCGTAGAAGCCGGCCCGACGCAGCTTGGCATCCGTCTCGGGCAGGACGAGGCCGTGCGAGCGCAGCTTGCGGAGGATGCTCTCCAGGCTCCCACGCTCCCGGGCGGTGAGGGGCGAGAAGACCTGGCCATAGAGGTCCTCAGAGATAGCAATCACCCGCTTGGCCAGATCGCGGCCCTTGTCCGTCAGCTCCAGGCCCACAGCGCGCCGGTCCTCGGGGTCAGGCTGCCGGCGGACCCAGCCCTTGGTCTCGATGCGGTGCAGGATGCCGGTGATGCTCTGGGTCTCCTGGAAGAGCAGAGTGGCCAGGCGGCTGGGCTTCACGGGCTTCTTGGAGAAGTAGAGCAGGCCGAGGACACGGGCCTGCGATACGGAGACTCCCGTCGGATACAGTCGGCGCTCCAGCAGCTTGTAGCTCAGCCAGTAGAGCTCTGTGATCAGGGTCCAGGGCAAGATTCGCTTGTAGACGGGCATATAGTCGGGCTGCTTAAGGGCGGGCTGTTTGCGGGCTGGCATGGATAACCCCCTAACTTACTAGCTTCCCAGAACGATCATACTGAGAAACATGCGCTTCTCTCAAATAACGCGTGTATTTTAGCAACCGCCGAGCTTACGGGCAAGTAGGTGTACTCGTCCAGTACATTGGTGACACTACGTCTTCTCCTACCAGCGGGAAGGGTGCCGGGGGTTGGAGGGGCGGAGCCGCCGCCCCAGCGAGTCGGACAACCCACCTGGGGCAAGGAGCTGGGCGAGGCCGCCCTCCAGCTTTCTGGGTAGGGTGTTAGAGCGAATGCCCTTCCCGGTGAGAGCGGTCCAGGTGGACGGCGGCTCGGAGTTCAAGGCCCAGTTCGAGGGGACCTGTCAGAAGGGAGGCAGTCTCCTCTTCGTCCTGCCGCCTCGCTCCCCTAAGCTGAATGGCCATGTGGAGCGGGCCCAGCGCACCCACCAGGAGGAGTTCTATCAGGTGGTAAGCATCCCCGACACCCTCGCCCAGTTGCGGGAAAGGCTGAGAGCGCGGGAGACCGTCTACAACACCATCCGGCCTCACCAGGCCCTGGGCCAACGCACGCCGTGGGAGTTCTGCCAAGAATGGTTCGCGAGACAAACAGAAAAGGGGTAAGTGTACGGGATGTACTGGACGAGTACATGGGGTTGCATTTGGCCGAAAAAGCTGCTAAAGTTTATAGGTTGACGCCTTGGGCCATATCCGCTAGACTATCTGCAAGGCTAGACAGAATCCCCTTGCCTCTATTTCCCCATACCAGATTTGAGGCTGGTCTATTCTCCTGGCTACGGGAAGCCGAGCGTTCATAGCCTCTTCTAGGAGCGCGTTGCCATGACTGTTGCCCGGGACATGGTCCGTGTCCGTTCCACCGTCCCCAGTATCCAGAAGTCCTACGCCAGGATCGCCCACGTTCTGGATATACCCCACTTGGTGAAGATCCAATTCGAGTCCTTCCGCTGGTTTCGGGGAGAGGCCCTGCGGGAGCTTTTCGATGAAATCTCGCCCATCCAGGACTTCACCGGGAGCCGCATGGAGCTGCGGTTCGGCCGGTACTCCTTCGGCGAGCCCAAGTACTCCGAGGCCGAGTGCCGGCAGCGCGACATGACCTATTCCGCTCCCCTGCGGGTCAACGTTCAGCTCTTGGTCAAGGAGACCGGCGAGGTCAAGGAACAAGAGCTGTTCATGGGAGACTTTCCCCTCATGACCACCCACGGCACCTTCGTCATCAACGGCGCCGAGCGGGTGGTGGTCTCGCAGCTCGTGCGTTCGCCCGGTGTTTACTTCACCCTGGCGAGCGACCCCACCAGCGGCCGCGAGCTCTGCTACGCCAAGCTTATTCCCAACCGAGGCGCCTGGCTGGAGTTCGAAACCAGCAACAAGGATGTCCTCTCGGTCAAGGTGGACCGCAAGCGCAAGATCCCCATCACCACTCTGCTGCGGGCCGTCCACCGCCAGGAGGGCAGCGAGGATGAGCGCGCCCTTGGTACCAACGAGCAACTGCTGGCCTTCTTCGCCAACGTGGACACCCATCCAGACCATCACTACATCCAGGCCACCCTGGAGCGCGAGCCCTGCCAGAACAAGGAGGAGGCCCTGCTCGAGTTCTACCGTCGCCTGCGCCCTGGCGACCCTCCTACCCTGGACAACGCCCGCGGCCTTATCAACTCCCTCTTCTTCAGCTCCCGCCGCTACGACCTCGGCCGGGTGGGCCGTTACAAGCTGAACAAGCGCCTGGGCCTCAACATCCCCGAATCCATGCGCACCCTCCAGCCGGAGGACCTCTTCGCCATCGCCCGGGAGGCCATCCTGCTCAACAACGGCCAGAGCCACCCCGACGATATTGACCACCTGGGCAACCGGCGCGTGCGCGCGGTGGGCGAGCTCATCCAGAACCAGTTCCGCATCGGTCTCCTGCGTATGGAGCGTGTAGTGCGCGAGCGCATGACCATCACCGACCCGGACCAGGCCACACCCAGTGCCCTCATCAACATCCGGCCGGTGGTGGCGTCCATCAAGGAGTTCTTCGGCGGCTCCCAGCTCTCCCAGTTCATGGACCAGACCAACCCCCTGGCGGAGCTCACTCACAAGCGACGCCTCTCTGCCCTTGGGCCGGGCGGCCTCTCCCGGGACCGCGCTGGCTTCGACGTGCGCGACGTCCACCAGAGCCACTACGGCCGCATCTGCCCCATCGAGACTCCCGAAGGACCCAACATCGGCCTCATCGGCAACCTGGCCACCTACGGCGTCATCAATCAGTACGGCTTCATCGAGACCCCCTACCGACGAGTGGTACGGGAACTCCCCGCCGACTCTCCGGAGCTGGTGGGCCGAATCCTCCGGGAGACCATCGGCGGCCCCCGCGGCGGGGTTATCGTGGAGGGGGGAACAGAGATCGCCCCAGCCGTAGCCAAGAAGCTGGCCGCTCTGGAGATGGGGACCATCCCGGTGCGTCCTTATGCCTCCAACGAGATCGTGTACCTCTCCGCAGACGAGGAGGAGCAATACGTCATCGCCCAGGCCAACTCTGTGCTCGACGAGCGAAACCACTTCGTGGAGGAGCGCGCGGAGGTCCGCGTGGGCGAGCGCTTCCACATGGAGGCGCCGGAGCACATCGACTTCATGGACGTCTCGCCCAAGCAGATCCTGAGTGTGGCCACCTCCCTCATCCCCTTCCTGGAGCACAACGATGCCCCCCGTGCCCTCATGGGGGCCAACATGCAGCGCCAGGCCGTCCCCCTAATGCGGCCGGAGGTGCCCCTGGTAGCCACGGGCATGGAGGTTCAGACCGCTATTGACTCCGGCCAAGTCATCATGGCCGAGGGCGACGGCGTGGTCACCAGCGCCACAGCCTGCGAGATCAGGGTCCACTACAGCTCGGGCCAGGAGATGACCTATCCTCTCCTGAAGTTTGTGCGCTCCAACCAAGGCACCTGCATCAACCAGCGCCCCATCGTGGACAAGGGCCAGAAGGTGACCAAGGGGCAGCCCCTCGCCGATAGCTCTTCCACCGACCAGGGAGAGATGGCCCTGGGCCAGAGCGTGCTCTGCGCCTTCATGATCTGGGAAGGCTGCAACTTCGAGGACGCCATCGTCATCTCCGAGGCGGTGGTGCGCGACGACAAATTCACCTCCATCCACATGGAGAAGCATGAGGTGGAGTCGCGCGACACCAAGCTGGGGCCCGAGGAGATCACCCGCGACATCCCTAACGTCGGCGAGGAGAGCCTGCACGACCTGGACGAGGACGGCGTCATCCGCATCGGCGCCGAGGTCAACGCCAGCGACATCCTGGTCGGCAAGATCACCCCCAAGGGCGAGACGGAGCTCACCGCCGAGGAGAAGCTCCTGCGGGCCATCTTCGGCGAGAAGTCCCGGGAGGTGAAGGACACCTCCCTGCGCGTCCCCCACGGCGAGCGGGGCAAGGTCATCGACGTCAAAGTGTTCTCCCGGGAGGATCACGACGAGCTGCCCGCCGGGGTGAACCAACTGGTGCGCGTGTCCATCGCCCAGCGCCGCAAGATCGCCGAGGGAGACAAGATGGCCGGGCGTCACGGCAACAAGGGCGTCATCGCTCGCATCCTGCCGGTGGAGGACCTGCCCTACCTGGCCGATGGCACCCCCGTGGATATCATCCTCAACCCTATCGGCGTGCCCAGCCGCATGAACGTCGGCCAGGTGCTGGAGACCCACCTGGGCTGGGCGGCCAAGACCCTGGGTTTCCGCGCCATCTCCCCTGTCTTCGACGGCGCTATCGACAAGGACATCGAGGACGCCCTTGGGCTCGCCTGGCTGGCCGTGCAGGCCGGGGCCATCCGCCCCGAGGCTAACGGCGACGGCACCAATTCCTTCGGAGAGGACCTGGACCTCCCCGTGCTGGAGCAGTGGCTGGGCAAGAGAGGCTACAGCGCCGCCGAGCTGCTGGACGACGCTCACAGGGGCGCGGCAAAGCGGGCCTGCCTCGAACTCTGGCTTGAGGGCATGGGCCGGAAGAGGGTGCGCGGCCTGTCTCTGGAGGAACTGGAAGCGCGTGGTCAGAAGGTCTTCCTGGAGAAGGGCGTCGCCCCGCCTATCTTCGGCAAGCAGATCCTCTACGACGGCCGCAGTGGAGAGCCCTTCTACCAGCCCGTGACGGTCGGCTACATCTACATGATGAAGCTGGTCCACCTGGTGGAGGACAAGATCCACGCCCGCTCTACCGGCCCCTACTCCCTCATCACCCAGCAGCCCCTGGGCGGCAAGGCTCAGTTCGGTGGGCAGCGCTTCGGAGAGATGGAGGTGTGGGCGCTGGAGGCCTACGGCGCCGCTCACATCCTTCAGGAGTTCCTCACCGTCAAGAGCGACGACGTGGTCGGCCGCGTCAAGACCTACGAGGCCATCGTCAAGGGTGAGGACGTGATTGAGCCGGGTGTGCCGGAGTCCTTCAAGGTGCTGGTCAAGGAGCTCCAGAGCCTG
>Ga0114930_10005288_pt1 | contig 10651 bp, 7 predicted proteins | sample AnhtaG_FD_87300 | JGI IMG/M metagenome (GOLD analysis project Ga0114930, IMG submission 87300) | Deep subsurface microbial communities from Anholt, Denmark to uncover new lineages of life (NeLLi) - Anholt_01485 metaG | ecosystem: Environmental > Aquatic > Marine > Oceanic > Sediment | place... | reverse complement strand
TCCCGGTATGACTCCAATGTGGCTGGCGTGTAGTCAACCACCACCCACACCTCGGAGCACCTTGACTCTCTAGGTGCACCTGAAGCTGGCTTTTTCAGTTCTACTCCAGCCTGCAGAGCATTCACGTCTGCCCAGGTCCATTCACTGCTGTCAGAGGGGTTCGTATTCCAAACCCCGCTGTAGGCAGTCCAGGAAGTGGTTAACTGATATTCAGTAGCATTGGAGTAGTTAGTACCGCCGACACTTATCACGGCACGGGCGCTTGTCTGGGTTCCGTTGACTTCAGCACTGGCGCGAAAATTAACTGTGACACTATTTATTTTTCCCAGCGCCGTGGTGGTATCGGCCAAGGTATACAGGTCAGTCGTGTAGTTGTTAGATTGGGTATAAACGTAGGTGGTATCACTATCATCTGATACTAATGTGTAGTGGGTAGCGCCACCGTCGCTAGTCGATAATCCAATGGTAGCCGTGTCACCATCAGGGTCTAAATCCGGCGTTAAGTCTGGTGCCGCATTGACTAGGTAAGGTAGCATAATAAGCAGCGCCGCCAGCGCCAGCGCTGCAGTTGCTACTCTATACCATCCCGACCGGTTCATCACTTTTACCTGAGTCAAAATTCCTCAAACCATTTTACCTTAAATCTACAAACTCAGTCTACATCCTTAAGGTTACGGGCTGGTTAAGACCGGCCAGGAAAGGTTAAGAAAAAGTTACAATCGGGTTACAACCAGGTAAAAGCAAACTACAGTGTTAGAAATTGTTCACCAACCCCTCACCCTTTATCCCTCTCCCCTTCATAAGGGGAGAGGGAAGATAATTTCTTAAAGGGGCTTCGCCCCTTTTAATCCTCTTACTAAACAACCTCGTATCAGGGTAGGAAACCTTTCCTTGTTTGCTGAGTTAGATTTATTTTATTGTCGTTTATGTTGGATTATACTGTTCGGTTATGGGTGAAGAATAGTAACGATAGCATCGCCGGACCCCTCATTGCCAGCATAGTCCTGGGCGGTAAACCGGAAGATATAGGTGCGCCCATCTTTGTCCCAACCTTCACACCATGCCTCCACCATAACCGTTCCCGAAAGGCTGGAACCCAAATCCTGGTCCAACACCCCATATTCGTCAATCAGGATGGTGTGACCTGAGCCGTACAGGAAGCCTGAAGCTGTGTCCTCAACCGGGCCGGCATAGTCAACAGACACCATCTCACCCTTTCTAATTCTTTCTATCTCGCTGGGTACAGCAATCGCGTTTATGGTAGGCGGTGTCTGGTCAATTTTAATGTTGACAAAGACCGGTGGCCCTTCATCGTTGCCGGCGTTATCCCACGACCGGGCCAACACCAGGTTAATACCATCGGTGGTGATGGTGAAGGGAGAGGTGTAGGTATTCCAGGTTTCACCGCTATCCAGGCTATACTTGGTTTCCGCCACGCCGGAGCCGCCGGTATCTGTAGCTGTAAGCGTTACCTCTACATCGGACAGGTACCAATCATAATTTCCCGGCGTTCCGCTCAAGGATATGGTGGTGGTGGGAGGGGTCTGGTCTGGTGGCTCGCTGAAATTTATGGCTAAGTTGGCATTTACCATGCCGCAGCCGAACTGGCTGTCCCAGCCTGGTGCTCCCAGGTCTTCGGCTGAGTTCCTGAGTCGGTGCCGAACATCAACATTGTTGGTCAAGCCAGAGGCTATCAGCAGGGCAGCCACTCCTACGGCATGGGGCGACGATGCTGAGGTACCGGTCAGGTAACCATAGCCACCACCCATGGCGGTGGAGTAGATGCTGACTCCGGGTGCCATCAATTCCAGCGTGTCGCCGGTACTGGAATAGGTATAGCGGGCATCCTGTTCATCGGTAGCTCCCACCGCAATGGCCGACTCATATCGGGCAGGAGCCCACATATTTTCTCCCTCGCCACTGGCATCGCCGCCATTGCCGGCGCCAGCCACGATGACAATACCGGCATTGTAGGCGTTATCTAGTGCCGTTACTAGTGTGGATGGCCAACCCATTATGCCGCCAAAACTCATATTTATCACCTGCATGTTGTTGTCCAACGCCCACTCAATGCCGCTCAGGATGACGCTCATCACGCCACCGCCGCCCTGGTTTAGAACTTTCACCGCATAGAGGGACGCCTCGGGGGCAACACCGATAACACCGATGTCATTGTCCAGCGCAGCGACAGCGCCGGCGACAAGTGTCCCATGCCCGTTATCGTCATCTCCGCTGGTTGTGTCTGGAACAAAGGTAACATCGCCAGCCACTGCCAGGTCGGGGTGGTCAAGGTCAATCCCGGTATCAAGGATAGCCACCTTGACCCCGGTTCCTTTATTGGATGGATGCACTAATTCCGCGTCCACCCGGTCCACTCCCCAGGGGAGCACCTCTCCGGCAAAGCACATTGAGAGTGTAGTATCTGGCTCAACCAGCTCCACTCTGGGGTCGGCACGGAGTTCATCCAGGTTCTCTGAAGGCATGGTGGCGGCGATAGTAGGGACAATATGATAGACCTTTGTGACACTACCGCCAAGACTTTCAATCAGCTCAATCTCATCGGGACCCGGCGGCTGGTAGAAGGTAACCAAGACATCTTCCATGTCCGGCAGTGGCTCAGCCAATGTCGGGTTGGCTGGAATGGCCAGTATAGTGACCAGCAGTAAGGCGACCAGAAGACACCACACTTTCTTTACGTTCATTATTCCCTCCTTTATTTAACTAATATTTAACTAATAGAGATTAAGCCCTGTCTTATGGCTACAACTACCGCTTCAGTGCGGGCATTAGCATTCAGTTTGCGCAGGATTGAAGTAACATGATTTTTAATGGTTTGCTCACTAATGCCAAGCTCAATTGCAATTTGCTTGTTAAGATAGCCCTGAGCTATATAGTTAAGGATTTCTATCTCTCGGGGAGTGAGCGGTGAGATGAAGGCTTCAGCTTCGCTTCGCCGGAAGAGTTCTTGAAATTGGTGCAATACTTGCTCAGCTACTTTGGGGCAGGCGGTAAGGCTTTCATTTATAGGGTGCTCGCCACGGGCTACGTGCCTGATTACATCAACTAACTCTTCAGCAGTAATTTCTTTACTCAAATAAGCTGCCGCCTGGGCTTTGAGTGCCTCAAAGAGTTGAGCATCGTTGGGATTCGAAGCAAGCACAATTACGGCAATGTTAGGCGAGCGTTGTTTTATTCGGCGAGCTAATGTCGTGCCATCATCAGAGGAACCATCAATATCCACCAGGGCTACATCAGGTGGCAAAGTGTCCAGGGTTGATATCACCTGGTCATTGACCTCAGCAGCACCCGAAATTTCTATATCTTCCACGCGGGAGAGTGAGTGCTCTATTCCTTGCCGAAACAGGAATTGCCGACTGATTATAAAGACTTGTATCTTATCTGTATTCATGAGCCTTATTTGAGTCCAGCTCGCAAAGAGAGCCGGCTCAAACCTTTTCACCTCCTTTTATTCTCGCTTGCGGCGGTGCTGGGATTAGCTTTTTGGCAATGGACAGAAAAACCTCAACCAGGTCGGGGTCGAACTGAGTACCAGCACCTCGCTTTATTTCCTCCAGTGCTTCCTCGTAAGATAGGGCATCAGAGTAAAGCCGGTCAGAATTCATAGCGGCAAAGGCGTCAGCTATAGCCAGAATACGAGATTCTAATGGTATAGCTTCACCCTTCAGTCCTTTGGGGTAGCCACTTCCATCATATTTCTCATGGTGGTGTAGAATGCCGGGTATGTAGGGAGCCAGCTGGCGAGAATGACCGGCAATAGCTGCTCCCAGTTGAGGATGAGTCTTGATTGCTTCCCACTCCTGGTCAGTCAGTCTGCCATGCTTTTTAAGTATCTCATCGCTGATGCCAATCTTGCCAATATCGTGCAGTAAAGCACAAGTACCCAGCCTGTTTATTTCCAGCGACTCCATATTAAGAGCCTCGGCTAAGGCTACAGCATACTCATTCACCTTTTTTGAGTGGCTGCGGGTGTAGTGGTCTCTGGCATCTACTGTTGCCGCCAGAGCAAAAATAGTGCTTAAGGCTTCACTGTCTTGAATATCCCCAGAGCTAACCATGGTATCATCTAAAGGCAGTAAAGTTCCTGAGGCGCAGTGACTTCGGTTGCCGCCGCTTCGTTTGGCATGATAAAGTGCCGTGTCAGCTGCCGCCATAATTTCGTTGGTTCCTATGCCATCAGCCGGCCAGCTAGCCAAGCCAAGACTGACGGTAACCGGGATAGAGCCTGTTTTTACCTTTGAAACAACTTGTTGGCGAACTCGTTCGGCCACTTTGTAGGCAGCCTCAATGGCTGTCTGCGGCAACAGAATAGCAAATTCATCTCCACCATAACGAAAAGCCCGGTCAACATTCCTTATAGCACTTTGCATAATATTACTGATTTGCTTGAGGAGTTTATCACCGGCTAAGTGCCCATAGTTGTCATTAAAGGCTTTGAAAAAGTCAAGGTCAAGGATGATTATTGAGAAGACGCCACCGTAACGAGAGTGTCGACCGATTTCACCGGGAATCTGTTCATCCAGGGAGCGGCGATTTAGTAATCCGGTAAGTTCATCGAGGCGAGCCTTCTCCTCGGCTTTAGCGTAAAGACGAGAATTCTCAACTGGCATGGCAATCTGGGAAGCCAACTGCTCAAGGAGCTTTATGTGCCTCTGGCTGTAGGCATTCGGGTGACGGCTAGCCACGATTAAACTGCCGATAACCTCACCTTTTACCATTAAGGGGAGGTAAGCAATTGAGCGCACCCCCTGCCTGAGGTGGTATTTCCCCGTCGTAAACCTGCTTGCCTGCGATAGGTCAGACTCAACTGTAGCCTTTCTATGGGTGGCTACCCATTCGGTAGCTGTGCCCTTGATTGGTATTCGCTCTCCTGATTGCCATGGTGAACCTATCTCGGAGGACAACGCTAGAATACGGGCCTCGTCCTCCTCAATAAGAACAATGGCTGCCCAGCTAACCTCGACTGCCTTCTTCAGCTCCTGTATAAAGCTATCGTATATTGTTTGGATATCCAAACTGGAGGTTATAATTACGCTGGAACGGTTGATTACTGAGAGCTCCTCTTCACGCTCCCTGAGTTGCTCTCGAAGGTATTCCTTCTCCATACTTACCGCTACTCGGTTGGTAACATCCCCCAGCAGATTAAAATCTTCAAGAGTGTACCTTCCAGTTCGCTTTTTGTCCAGCACCAGAATACCTATTAACCTGTCACGGCTTATCAAAGGTACAATTAGCTCTATCTCATTTGACTTGATTTCATCCTTTTCCTGCTCCCATAGACTGCGAAATTCGGGCAGAATAGCCAAGTTCTCTCTAGTTAAAAGTTTGTGTTCCCGTCCTAGATACTCCACAATAGGATTATCACCCTCTATTCTTAAGCTGGACAAAGGATTGTCCTTATCTTTAGGTTCAACAAGCTGGGTGGTGAAATCTCCGTTACTATCCTCATGGAACAGCAAGCCTGCCCTCTTACAGCCAATTGCTTTAGTTACCAATGTTAGCAGCTCACCGCCTTGTTGTCTAAGGCTGAAGACATTATGGATTTTATTGGCAAAATCATATAATCTCTGGCGGTAATCATAGCTTTGTCCGCCAAAAGCTTTGCCTACCGTTACAAAGAGATAGCCGCGCAGTCTAAAGATAAATATAGCGACTAAAACAGCAACTGCAGTAGCTGCGAACGTAGCGGTCAAGTCTAACTCGAAACGGAGCACAGTATGAAGGATAAAGAGCAAAACAAGGTAGCTGGCAACACCAATTATCCCCAGGCTTATCAATGCTGACCCTCGTCGCAACATAATCCTGATGTCTACTAACTGGTGCCTAATAACGGCATAACTGAGGATGAAGGCAACGATAAGGTTGCCAAAATGATTTAGGGCAAACTCCCTTCCCCAGGGGAGGAGAGCAGCTAAAGTAAAGACAATGAGAACGAACGTACCAAACAGCAGAGAAACGATTTGATTATAGAGCACCGGATTATCCAAAATCCTCAGTTTTTTGCCGAAAACATAGGTAGCTCTGGCGGTCAAAGTTAGGAGGGGGATAGCTAGAAAGATGGTTCCCTTTCCGTAATCAAGATAAACCTTGTCCCCCTCGGCAGTAACCCCTCCGGCAACATAACCCAGTAACACCAGGGCAATAACTACCGCCAGTGAACCGTAGGCAAGTGGTAACCACCGCCCCTGACCCGGGGCAAAGAAAGAAGAAGCAAAGCAGTAGAATTGCACTACCGTCCAAGTGAATGTAATGAGAATGACTTTAAGCAAAAGGAAATTATATTGCGGGAAGAAATTGCTGCGTAAGAAGACACTAGTGAGGCTCCACATCATGGCGGCGATAAGAAATAAGATGAAGAGCTTATGCCGCGTCTGCCAGGGACGGCTGCTAATGGTAGTGATAAGCAGCGGGATATAAGCAATTACAGCAATTAAAGGAATTAAAGCATAAACATTCATATCTGGAACAATTATCGCCCCAAATATGAAAGCTGTCAAGCAAAACCAAAGTAAGCAGACTAAGGTAGGGGAGACTAAAGTACTAGGGAACCGCCACCGGCTCAGCTTCAGCAGTCACCTTAACCTCTGGCTTGGCTAGCAGGAGTGCAAGCACTTTGTCTGAGGGATTGATGTGGGGCGGCTTCAAATGAGCCAAGTCAGCACCTTCAGCTTGCCTTTGAGAGGTGTAATTAGCAAAAGCACCACGCGGTAGCAAATTTATCTCTATTCTGAAATCAATCATAGCTGCGAAATCGTCACGAATCAGGGACTTCGTATCTCTATCACCATCTGATTTGATAATCTGTTCGTAGACTGCCGCCGCTATATCGGCCTCACTGACCTGGTAGCCATCTTTAAGTTCAATAAAGAGACTCAGCACTGGTTCTCCAGCTTTCTTGTACGCTGTCCAATCCTCATAAGCAACGCCGGTATTCTCTATCGCCTGCCAGATTACCTTTTCTGTCAGCCGAATGAAAACGAAATCGAGAAGGTCATCAGCTCGCCTCTCAAAAACCATTTGTGGGATATCAATGCCCAGCTTTTCGTTTCGCAGTGAAGTTACCCTTATCATATCACCAACTCTGTATCTGACCAGGGCACCGCCGTGAAAGTTGGTAATAACTATCTCGTAATTCTCCCCGGCTTTTAGTTCATCAAGTAAAACTGTTTTGGGCTGATAGCTGTGGTCTAACTGCCATTTGAAATGTTCCTTTTCCGGTATAAACTCCAGGAAGTTAAGATTGGGGATAAAGGTCATACTCTCATAATCCCACGTCTGGGTAGCGATGATACCACCTTCGGTACCAGTATAAGTATCAAGGGGATACCTTCCCCAAAGCTCCTTTATTTTATCCCGGTAAACCCCGCTATCAAGGCCACCGCTCATGATTCCCTTCACTGGCCACAGGTCTTTTGGCAGCATCGGGCGCCTGGCTAATTTGCTCTTTGCCAATCCCCTAATCAAGCGAAACAGTGCTTTAGGCTGGGAGAGCAGGGGGCGAATATCTACCTTATCTGAGGGCTGGCTGAACTTGTTCCCGACCACAACCAGAACCATAGACAGCCCAAAGAAGTAATCGAGCCCCTGGGATAGAGCCTGCTTGAAACCAAGCTTTATCCTGTCTTCAAAAGACAGGTCTTCAGCTTCTTCCAAAGCAGGTAAATAATCTACGGGAGTCTGTTGCTCTAACATACTGGCCAGGGCACCTGTCATATAGGGTCTGGGGGCTACCGTGTAGACAATCTTGGGGTGCTCAGGAAGCTGGGAGGTATCACCCCATCCCTTACAACTAGAGAGGATGCCAACGCCGCACATTATCACGCTCAAGTCATGAGAATATGCCGGCATTATCGGCACCCATTTACAGGGGTATTCACCGGACCTCCCTGAGGTGTGTACCCAGAAAGCTGGCTTTACCGGCAAGACGTCTTCTCTCTTTTCTATAAGCTCAGGACAATAATCAGCGTAGGTGGTTAACGGCACCTGTTCTCTAAACTCTTCTACAGTCTGTGGCTTTGCCCCACGCATTATCTTATTGCCCAGCGCACACCGGTTCAGTAATTCTATCTGCTCTAATAGGAGTCGCTTCTGGATAACCATGAATTGTTCTAGGTTGAGGCTAAGGAAGCCACAGCACATCTGCCATAGCTCTTCATTCCTGCCCTGCCGCAAAAGCTCAACTGCTTTTGGCATCTGGCACCTCCCAAACTAACCTTTTTGCCATATGGCGAATTCCACTCGTAATAAAAGACTATGACAGATCAGTTAGTTTGGGAAGTGATTGTGTTCTAGAAGATAGTTCTATTTCATACTGCGGAGGGAATTATTGAGAGGGTGTTAGAGAGGATTAATGAGGAGTTAAAGAGCCTCAATTAGAGTTCTTTATCTTTGTTACCAAAGCTGTCCAGAGCTTGCAACTTATGGCTCAGCTCTTTAAAAGTCTTATCCTGCGGTTGCTTACCCAGCTCCAGTCCGTAGCTGAGAAAGAACTCAAGGAAATTGCGCAGCAGTTCCTTCATTCCCTGGGCGAATTGGTGAAATTCTTCCTTATCTACATAGTTTTGATTCCCGGCATCTTCCTTCAATCGGCTATCAATAAGAAAGTCGAGAAACTCCGAGTAACTCATGTCACCACGATTTTCGTCTATTTTCTTGACTACTTCGGCGTCGACTATTAGCATCCTTTTCTCTGCCACGCTATGCTCCTTCAGCGAGTTCTAATTTAAATAAAGAAGAACCTGAAGACTTTGCTGTCCTCAGGTTAATATTAAAATCGATAGCAAGAACGGTTAAAACCTGTCGTCATCATCCAGTCCCAGCATTTCCATTGTGCTACTTATTAACCTAAGTAACTTTAGACCGTTATCTGTTACCTGATAGGTTACTGACGGATTACCTACCTTCATCTTGTCAATAAAACCTTGACCGACCAGATAACCAAGGTACTTCTGTATCTGGCTATAGCTCATATTGGCACCGTACATAATTTGGGTCTTGCCGGCGCCATTTTCGCCTATCTTCAGCATATCGGCAATTATCTCAATGTCGGAACGCCGTCGATTTACTCTCATCCGCCCTCGCCCCCTACTAATTATATAGGACTATTGTACTGGTCATTGCATAGTTTGTCAATAGGCAAAATTTCTTTGACAGGTCAGAAATGGCGCTATTGAAAGAATTAAAACGATCCCAAATACCAGTTGAGGATATCGCTTCCCCACAGCAGGGTAGCTATGGTTGCCAGCGATAGAAAAGGACCGAAGGGGATAGCCTCTTTCCGTTTCTTTATCTTGAGCAAGAGAAGAAACCCGGCTACCAACCCGCCAAGAATTACTCCCATAAGCAAGGCGACAAATACCAGGGGGAAGCCAGTAACCAGACCTATCAATGCCGCCATTTTGACATCTCCCCACCCCATGCCTCCCCGGTAGATAAGTGCCGGGATTAAAAGAAAGACAAAACCTATAGCTCCACCGATAACGCCATTGATAATTTCGGGCCAAGGTAGTGAGGCGTCAATAATTCCTACCGAGGGTCGGAAGACACTAATAATCAGAGCCACCACCGCCGCCGGATAGACTATCTTGTTCAGGATAAGTTCATGTTCCAGGTCAACGACCCCGATCACTATAAATAGATAGCAGTAAAAGGCGGTAACGACAAACTCAACACTCAAACCATATTGCCAGTAGATAAAGGCAAGCAGGAGTCCACTGCCAACCTCTACCCAGAGTAGACGGCGGGAAATAGGAGACTGGCAGTAGCGGCAATGACCGCGTAGCCATAAGTAACTAAAAACCGGTATAAGGTCTTGTGGTGACAGACGATGTCGGCAGGCTTCACAGTGAGACGGCGGATAGACCAGTGACTTCCCTGCGGGCAAACGGTCAATGCAGACATTGAGGAAACTGCCAATAGCCGTGCCGAGTAAGGCAAAGACAACGGTCAAGAAAACTTCCATTTGGCTACATTATTATATGCTTTTCAGTAGCTAGTCAACAGGGGGAACCTGAGACTTCACTGATAAGCTTTTCCACTTCACCCCGGTCATTACAGAAGGCAAACAAATTTTCGCAGCTAATTACCCCCAGGCGGTGTAGTTTGACCAGCGCCTGGTCAAGTAGCTCCATTCCCAGTCGACCATTGGTGCGAATTGTATTGGGCAGTTGATAAATTTTGCCCTCTCGGATGAGGTTTCTTACCGCTGGGTTAGCCAGCATAACCTCAACTGCCGCTACCCTTCCTGAGCCATTAGCTTTGGGGATAAGCGTCTGACACAGGATACTGACGAGCAGGGACGCCAGCCGTGACTGGGCTAAATAGCGCTCATGGTGGGGAAATAGGTCTATTATTCGTTCAACAGCCTGTGAGGCGCTCGGAGCATGACCAGTGGTTAATACCAGATGCCCAGTTTCAGCTATAGTTAGCACTGCCGCCGCTGTCTCCAAATCCCTCATCTCGCCCACCAGAATGACATCTGGGTCCTGCCTTAATACATGTCTTAATGCCTCGGCAAAAGACAGAGTATCAATGCCAAGTTCTCGCTGTGTTACAGTACACATGTCGTTGGGATAAATATATTCTATAGGGTCTTCAATAGTAATCACCCGGCGACTTTCAATACTGTTCAGGT
>Ga0114930_10005284_pt1 | contig 10655 bp, 4 predicted proteins | sample AnhtaG_FD_87300 | JGI IMG/M metagenome (GOLD analysis project Ga0114930, IMG submission 87300) | Deep subsurface microbial communities from Anholt, Denmark to uncover new lineages of life (NeLLi) - Anholt_01485 metaG | ecosystem: Environmental > Aquatic > Marine > Oceanic > Sediment | place... | reverse complement strand
GGCGGCATTGAGGGTGTTCTCTACGAACCCGACGGCATAACGCCGGTGACGTACGGCTGGATCGACATCCACGACGCGGAGGACCAGCCCTGGATGGGCACGGACACCGACGAGAACGGCTTCTTTAGTATTGCCAATCTGCCTCCCGGCGAGTACGTCCTGGAGGCGCATCCGCCCCCTGACTTGCCTTATGGCAGTTCACTGCCGGTAGTAGTAGAGGTCCTGAGCGGGCAGTGGGTCGGTCAGGATCTTCAGCTAACCGAGGTGCGCATCAGCGGCTGGGTGCAGGATAGCGAAACCGGGGCCCGCATCGAAGGGGCCGCGGTCGTCGCCCACGATGACGACTGGATCGTGGAGCGATGGTCGGGCACCAACACCAACGGCGAGTACAAGATCGGCGGCGTCGATGTCGGCGTGACCTACACCCTGGAGGCCTTTCCACCTGAGGGCAGCGGATACGTCCAGTTGCCGATACGCTACACGGCCGTGCCCATCGCGACCGACGTCGTCCTCGAAATGCACATTCCGCCGACAAGCGTGGTAGGCATCGTCCACAATCCCGACGGCAACCCGGTGCCCGATGCGGGCGTGGTCGTCTTTCACGATGAATTCTGGGCAGAAACTGCAGCCGATGAACTCGGCGGATTCCTCTTCCGTGACCTGCCCCCCGATGAGTTCTGGATCCAGGCTGCCCCGCCCTGGGGTAAGCATGGCCGAGGGCTGCTCTCCAGTCCGCCGTTTACCATCGTCGTTAGCCCCCCTCCCACCGTGACCAACGTCGGCGCGATCACCCTGCCCCGGGCGCTGAAAAGCGCGACCGGCAAGGTCGTCGAAATCGGCACGGACGACCGTGTGACGGATGCCGTGGTACACGCGCACCGTCTCGACAAGCCTGGCTTTGCCGACACGCCTGTGGATGCGATGGGCTTGTTCACGTTGAGCCTGCCCGGCGGTGAGTGGCACCTGGGTGCAGAGCCGCTGCCCCATTCGCCTACCGAGTGGATTTTCCACGAGCCTCCGGCCTGGATCGCCTTTACACAACCGATCACTACGCCGGAAGAGATCGCTGATGTGCTCCTGGAAGTGATCCCTACCAATGCTCGTGTAGAAGGCCACGTTGTTTGCCCCAGGCTTGGAGGGTGCCTCGCTGTTCCTGGCTTACAGCATGGGGACATCTGGGTCGAGTTGCGAAACGAGGACATCGCCCACGGCACCGAACTGGGGATTGGCTACCGCTTTGACATTCCTATCCCGGATGGATGGTACGAGCTCGTGGTACACGTGGAACACCGGTTGTGGCAGGGGCCGGAGCCCATAGAGGTCTTTGTCGGCCCTGGCCAGACGTTGGACGTGGGAGACATTGAGCTCTGGAAAAAGGATGCCTACGTCGTAGGCCAAGTCCGCACCCAGCAAGGAAGTATCGTGCCAGATGTCAGAGTGGTCGCCTGGCAGCCGGATGCCTTTGGCTGGGGATGGGCCGAGACCGACGCCAACGGCGCTTACACCATGCCGGTCATCCCCGGTGAGTGGTTTGTCGAGCCCCATCCGGATCCCGACATGCCCTACGTCTTCCGCCAGCGCCCACAGGTAGTACAGGTCGCACCGGGTGGTACGATGGCGGGTGTAGATTTCACGCTGACCTATGCCGGTGCTCGCATCCAAGGGATGGCGGTAGGCGCTGATGATCCCGCAGGCGAACGCATCTGGGGGCTGGGTGGCTGGGCCAGCGCCCACGTACTCCCATCAGAAGAGTTCTTTTCCGACGCTCCTGTGTGGGATGGTGGCTTTGAACTCAAGGTCAGAGGCGGGTACACGTACGCGGTCGGCGTGGATCTGCCGCCCCACGCGCCCTACGTCTCAGGCGATGCAGGGCCAGTGCCGGTTGCCCCAGGCGAGCTTGTAACCACTGTGGTGCTCCTGAAGCGCAAAGATGCCGCGATCGAGGGGCAGTTGGTTATCTCGGGCACCTCGGACCCAGCGCTTGGCGTCTGGGCGGAGGTTTTTGGCGAGGATGAGGAGGGACACTGGACTGCCGTCCGCGTGAACGCGGAGAACGCCAGGTACTGGACGGGCGTGGTCTCTGGTACCTGGCATCTGCGCGCCTGGGTGGACCCGGCCGGCGGGTACGTGGCTGCACCAACTCCAATGACTGTGACTGCGGAGTCGGGTCAGCCCCCCGCCCAGCTCCTCTTCGAGGTGGTGCCAATCGGCTCCTACATCGAAGGTCAAGTGCTTCAGCCCAATGGCTCGCCGATGACTATGACCGTCGTCTTTGCCGAGGGCGAGTCTCCTTTTGTCGGCTACTTTGAAACCTATACGGAGACGGATGAGAATGGCTATTTCCATCTGCCGGTGCCAGAAGGGGAGTACCTCGTGGGAGCGGGGTTGCCCCACAGCGAGCTAAAGAGCAGAGGCTGGCTGAACCCGCCGCCGATCGAAGGCGTGATCCCTCCCGCGACGGGCCTGGAACTGCGCTTCAGCCAGTTGAATGCTGAGATCCAAGGCACGGTGAGCTTTGCCGCTGGCATCAACATCACCTTGACCCATCCGGCCTACGTCTGGGGTTGGGCTGAGAGCGGCGAGTGGATGGAGGTCGAGGCCAACGTTGTCGAAGGCACAGGCACTTTTACCTATTCGATGCCCGTCGTTTCCGGCACGGTCTGGCACATAGGCACGGTCTATGACGACTGGAACAACGGTCAGTACTATGAGAGCGCTGAGAAGCAGGTGGATCTGACGACCACCGACCACGTGACACAAGACTTGACCTTGAGCGGCCCCTATGCGATGCCCCAGCCGATCATCGTCTCCTTTGATGGAAGCCAGATGCAGACCATCGTCATGCCCGATGGCGTGGAACTCAGCATCCCGCCAGGGGCGATCGTCGTCTCTGGCACGGTCACGCTCTTTATCTTTCCCACGCAAGAGATGCGGCCGGAACCCGGGCAAGAGATCATCGGCCCAGGCTATGAGATGTGGGCAGTTGACCAGGACGGCCAAGAGATCATCCAGTTCAACCAGAACGTGATAATGACCTTCTACTACCCACCCGATGCTGTGTTGGAGGCGCAGGGCGTCTCGGAGTACAAATTGGTCCCGGTCTACTACTCGACGCTGGTCGGGCACTGGATCCTGGCCGACAGCTACGTGGTGGACACGGTCAACAACGAGATCACGCTCCAGATCGATCACTTTTCCAAGTTTGGCATGTTCTCGACCGAGTCAGAGCAGCACCGGGTCTACCTACCCGTCGTGCTCAGGAATTTCCAGTAATGCTGATCGAGAAGGCGATGCGTGGTGCGTGTCTTGCAGAGGTATCTTGCATCACGCATCGCCTTTCGAGAGAGCTGCACGTGCTTGTGCTGCCTCTTGCTTAAGGGGGTCGCCAGATCCCCGCCCGGCACGCGGATTTGGCAATCCGCTCTGAGCGTAGGGGACTTGCTCGAAGGGGGTCGCCAGATCCCCGTCAATGAACCTGCTCCAAGGCGATCGTCAGATCCCCGTCTGGTGCACGCGGATTTGGCAATCCGCTCTGAGCGTAGGGAACTTGTTCCAAGGGGGTCGCCAGATCCCCGCCCGGTGCACGCGGATTTGGCAATCCGCTCTGAGCGTGGGGAACCTGCTCCGAGAGGATCGTCAGATCCCCGCCCGGTGCACGCTGGCAATGAATTGGCTGCCCGGGCCAACGGGTCTCCCGCCGGTGGCTGGACAGCCAGGTTGGGTCACGGTTCACGTATCCAACTGATCCAAGGCAGAGCGCGCCTGCACGACCTCCTTCTCTGCGCCGGCGGCGGCGAACAGGCTGGCTGCCTGCTGGAGGTGCCCTCGGGCCTGCTTCTCCTGACCGGCCTGCCTGGCCAGCCATAGGCCGAACCAATAATGGCTGCGAGACAGCTCCATCTGATGCCCTGACGCGTGCAACAGCTCAATGCTGGCCTCAAACGACCGCTTGGCGCGCGCCACATCGCCTGCCTGCGCCCGGCCCCGGGCCAGGAATCGTTCAGCAATCCCCTGCAACTCAGAATTGCCGATGGTCTTGGCGATACGTCGGGCGCGCCCGGCATAGTCCAGGGCAGAGGGGACATCGTCCCGGGCCAACTCGGCCTCGGCCAGCAAGCAATAAACCTCGGGCAGCTCACGCTCGCTCTGGATCGCTTCAAAGGCGGTGGCAGATCGCTCCAGGTAACGGCGCGCCTCGTCGTATCGCTCCAGGCTGAGCAGAGCTTCGCCGATGTTGTAGCAGGTTTGCGCCACACCATAGTTGTCGCCGATACGCTGTCGCAGAGAAAGCGCAGCGTAGTAATGGTCGAGTGCTTGTCCTACGTCCCCGGTCCAGTAGGAGACTACTCCCAGGTTGTTGTACACAAATGCCAGAGCATTGTTGTCGCCGGTCTGGCGGCTGATCTCCAGGCTGCGCTGGAGATAGTCACCTGCCCCTGCCAAGTCGCCCTGAATCCACGCGAATCGGGCCAGGTTGTTGTGGCAACTGGCCAGACCTGGAAGGTCCCCCGCTTGCTGGCGCAGGTCAGTGCTGCGCTGGCAGGCCCTGATCGCCTCTGAATAGTTAGCTTGCAGGTCGGCGTGTATGATGGCCAGGGTATTATACAGTTCGGCCTCGATACTCAGAACGGCTGCATCGCGCGCCAGTCCGGTCAGGATCGCCAGTCCTTGCTCGCACTCTGCGATCGCCTGCTCTACCTCGCCACGACGCATATGTACCTGACCGGACAGGTCGCAGATGCGTGCCATCTCGACGCTGCGCTTGTCCTGCTCTTCCCAGGACAACACCCAGCGTCCACCGTCCAGGTATTGCAGCGCCTCGCCGTACTGACCTCGCAGTTCGTGGGCTTTGGCGATCTTGCGCAGCAGGTCACTGGTGCGCCGGGGGGTGCACATATCGTGGGCGATGGCGGTACGAAACCGGTCGATGGCCTGGGCATAACGGCCGATCAGCAAGTAGACGTCGCCCATCGCCGCCAGCGCATCCAGCGCCTGGCTCTGGACCTCAAGGGGTGGAGCGTCCTGCTCGGCGGCGATATCGAGCGCGCGCTCATAGTAGCCGAGTGCGGCCTGGTTGGCGAACTGGTCGCGGGCTCTGCCACCTGCTCCGACCAGGTAGACAAATGCTTTGTCAAAGGCGTGTCCTCTATCGAAATGGTGGGCCAGTACACCGTACTGCTCGGCCAGATCACCGGCGAACCTCCGCTCAATGTCCTCTCCCACACGCACGTGGAGTTCACGTCGCCGGGCAAAGGGCAGGCTCTCATAAGCCACTTCGTGGGTGAGCGTATGCTTGAAGGCGTATTCCTCGGGTGGCGAGAACAACAGCAGGTCGAGTTGGGTGAGCTTGGCCAGCCGGCTGTCCAGCGTGCCATCCAGGTCCTGGTAGGGGTAGACGCGAGCCAACACGGGTGGACGAAAGTCAACACCGATCACGGAGGATACTTGCAGCAGGCGGCGGTTGGTTGCCTCCAGCCGGTCTATGCGGCTCATGATCAGACCGGACAGGGTGGTAGGCACCTCGGCACAGCAGGCCTCATCAACGATGATCCAGGTCCTTTCGTCGTCTTCCCCGACCCCTAGTCGGATGCCGCCCGATTCGCTCAGAGCCCGGGCTACTTCTTCCACAAAGAGCGGGGTGCCCTGCGTCCGTTCTAGGAGCAAGCTGCGCAGCGGCGGCGACAAGTTTGCTGGATGGAGCGAATCCGCCAGACGGGGCATATCCGGCCCCCTCAGAACCGAGCGCGCCAGTTCCAGGCTGGCCCGATCCTCTATCTCGCTCAGGTACAGCGTATGACAATCTGGACCAGTACGCCAGGGGAGTGTCTCCTCTGGATGAGGTGAATCCTCATCCGGCCAATGGACGATGACGAACAGGAGCGGCGAGTCTGGCGCGTTGCGGGCCACGTAGGCGGCAAGATCCAGGGAGACGGCATCAGCCCAGTGCATGTCGTCAAGCGCCAGCAATAACGGCGAGTGCCTGGCCTCCTCCTGGATCAACTGGAGGACGACGTCAAAGAATCGCTGCTGCCGCATTTCGGGGTCCAGGGACGCCGTGAGCCGATTCTCTTCGATCTCTATACCGAGTGTTCTCCCGACGATGGGTGCCCAGTCAGAGGCGCCCATCTCTTCCAGCGCGGCGACCAGTTTGTTACGGCGGTGCTGCGGGGTCTCGCTTCTCTCTTTGAACTTGAGCAACGAGCGCAGGATGGCGATCCACGGCAAGTACGGGATGCTGTGTCCATAGGAGAGTGCCGCGCCGCGCAGGACTGCCATGCCGTGCTCACTGGCGTAGGCAATTAGTTCTTGGACCAGACGTGTCTTGCCGATGCCTCGGCTACCAGAGACGTCGAGTACGGCTCCGCGGCCGGTCAGCACCCGATCCACCAGCGCTTGCGCTGTCTCTAGTTCCCTCTGGCGGCCAAAGAGTTTGCCGCGCGTGGTGGCCCGCTCTCTGCGGTCTACGACGCTCGAGCCAACTTGATAGTTGAGCACAGGTTGGCTCTTGCCTTTTACCTTGACTGGATCGCGCTCCTCCAACTCGAACAGCCCTTCCACATGACGCGCCGTGGAACGGCTGATGAGCACCTGTCCCTCGGCAGCGACGCCCATCAGGCGAGAGGCCAGGTTGACTTCATCGCCCATCACTGAATACTCTTGACGCAGGGCCGATCCAAGATTACCAGCAAAGACGTAGCCGGTGTTGATGCCGATGCGCTGCTTGAGCGAAAAGTGTCCGGCACTGGTCGCCAAGTCGGCAAAAGCCTTCATAGTCTCTTGCATCTCCAGTGCGGCTCGGACGGCGCGTGCGGGGTCGTCTTCGTGGGCAGTAGGCGCGCCATAGACGGCCATGATGCGGTAACCTATGGCGTAGGTGTCCACTTTGTTGACGATACCACCATATCTGCTGATCACTTCTCGCATAGCGACAAAGTGGCGATTCAGAATCGTCGTGATTTCGTCGGCGCGGTCAGGGCCCAGTGCCACGAGGATCTCGTTGATGCCGTAAAAGTTCGCGAACAGCACCGTCGCCAGCCGGTGTTCGCCCTCGATCATCACCCGTTCGGGAGAAGCGACAATCCGTTCCAGGATACCTGGCGGGAGATAGGGGGTGAGCGCATCGAGGCGTGTGACCAGCCAGCGTTCATCGGAGGGGTAGTCGGACTGCCAGACGGCGGGCCTGGCATGCACGGGAAAGGATACTGGCGGACGGGTTGAATCCGGCGGATGTACTGCATCCGCCGTCATCGCGGTGAGGCGATAGAAACCAGGCGAACGCTCGACGGCAGCGATCGCCGTGTCAGCAGCGTCGCGCGTGATACGGTCGATCACGACCTCTCCAACCTCAGCCAGGTCTTCGGCGCGGGCCATCTGTTCCAGAGTTGGTCCCATCACGGCAAACTCGAGCCGGTCGGACGAGCCGAGGTCGATCAAAAAGAGCGTCCCCGTTCCTAGCGCGGCCGTCATGCGCAGGCTGAACGTGCCCTGCGTTGTTTCGATCACGGTGAAGCGATCCATCACCTGCTGCATCTCCAGGGCCGCCCGGCAGCCGCGCACGGCACCGTCGTCGCCGCCGAAGCAGACCAACAGTGCATCACCCCCAAACTTGAACAAGTCACCGCCGTGCCGGGCAATGATCTCTAGCATAGCAGCAAAGCAATCGTTGACCACGCTGGTAATCACCTCGGCTCCCTCGCGGCCCAATTGGGTCAGACGTTCTGACATAGCAGTAAAGCCAGCGATGTCGGCGAACAAGAGAGTGACCTGCGCAAAGACGCCAGAGACGGCTGGCGCTGCCAGATCAGTCAGCCGCGCCCAGGCGATGCGGCGAGGAAGGTAGGTGAGCACCGCGCGCATAACTGCCTGCAGGTGTTGCAGGCCAGGCGCAGTGTCCCCACCTTGCCAGTGGGCCCAGAGAGGATCGGTTAGGTAATAACGCAGCCTGGATTCGTTTTCAGGATCGGCTGTTGTCTGTGCGTAGAACATAGAGAGAACAGTGAGTCCTTTTTTCCTCAGTCAAGGAAGGTTGGGCATGCCATATATGTGCTTGTTGCCAGCCCTTGAGCCAGAGATGACAAACACAACGCCAGGGTATGAGGACGACAGGCATCGCGCCGCTGCGTCTTTACACCATGCCAACGGACAGGGTTTCCAGGTGGTGAAGTGCCTTCATACCCGCCCGGGCCTGCGTCTCGTTCGGCACTGAGGCCTCGTCGGGCTTGTCCGACACGCCGAAAATCAGCGTCCCGCGTTCGCGCAGTTCGACGGCTGTCTCCCGCACTTCCTCCGTGATCACGATGCGCCGGGCCAGCACCTGTTCCGCTGTCGCTCCGGGCAGGTCGCCGAACCGGTCCACGGTGGTCAGGTACTCGTTGTAGCGAAAGGCCTTGAATGGCGTAGGGTCTCCGGTCTGGACGCGGCTCCATACGTCATCGTGGATCGACGTCAGCCCCGTATGCGCCAGTTCTGAGCGACGGTTCTGCACCTCCCGGATAAACCCGGTAAAGCCCTGCATGGACCCCGCTCGAACCTCGCGTACCAGGGTGTCGAGGTCAGAGAGGCCCGCGCCAAGCATCAGACAGATGTAGGCCAGATAGTCCTGGTTGTCGGCGGTCAGGCCGTAATAAGGTGACTGGTTCAGCTCATCGTACGCCCTGCGGAACGCGCCTTGGTCAAAGCTCGGCCCCAGCAGGCCGGCGACCGTGCGCTGGACGCCCTCTACACGGGCCTCGTTGATCACACCGTCGTTGCGTCCCCGCGCGCCGATAGCGGTCTTGTCTATGTCGATCACCGCCGCCGTCTCTTCGTCCAGCGCAAACCCCTCGTCTTCCACAAACCTTAGAAAATCCTCAAGTGCCAACCAGCGATTGGACAGGTAGAGCCGGCCTTTGACCTGCGTCCTCGGGGCGCTGTGCATCTCGTCCCGTGCGATAAAGGCCCAGCCGGGCCATTCGCCGGCCGCACACAGGTTCTGAAACGCGATGCCATCGTTCAACTGTGTGTCACCGATGTAGATCAGCCGTCGAATCGCTGCCCCAGGATAATCGAACCCCCGCGCTCGGCGGAGCATCTCGGCGACGACCTGCCCATATGCAGGCTCCGCCTTGCGGGGCAGGGCCTTTCCGTCCAGACCAAGGTGCTCCCGCAACTCTGCGAACGCGGGCAAGCGAACGTCTGGAGGGACCAGGTTGCGATAAACGACAAAGTCTCCCAGGAACTCGTGCAATGAGGTCAAGCCGTTTACTTGGTATGCCATTCTATGCTCCGGCGAATATGTCGTTGACGGCGATGCGGAGACCAGTCAGTAACGGAGAAGCCACGATCTCGTCCTCGCCGTAAATGCCAGCCGTGACATAGCCGGTTTCACCCAGGGCCAATACCTCCACCTGACGAGCGTCGGGGTCAACCAGCCAATACTCATTCACGCCATGAACGGCGTACAGGTGGCGCTTGTAGCCCCGGTCTACGTCGGCAGTGGAGGCAGAAAGGATCTCGACGATCAGGTCTGGCGCGCCCTGCACGTTTTTCTCGGTGACAATGTGTGCCCGTTCCGTGGAAACAAAGAACACGTCGGGTTGGACGACGTTGAACCTGTCGAACACCACGTCGCACGGGGCCAGCCATACTTCACCCAGCGCATTGGATCTAGCAAATCGGTCAAGCAGGAGGTACACATTGCCGATGATTCTTTGGTGTTTCATCAAAGGCGCTGGATTCATCCTTGGCCTCCCATTGAGCAGTTGGTACTGGCGTTCTGTATGTCGCGTAAACGCAAAGAATTCCTCGGCAGTGAGCCGATGTGGGATTTCAACGAACAGGTTGTTCACATCGGCCGTAGCTGGAAACGGGCGTGCTTGGGTGCTCATCTTTCGTCTCCTGGCTCCAGTTAGAAACCCAGATGTACTTCCATGATACTCTGCACAAAGGCATTGCGCAATCGATTTCTGGGCCACGGACGTACTTGAGATTGAGGGCGAGCTGTTGGATCCGTTGCCCAGTACATGCTGTTCCTAGCCTGAGATGAGGCCCTGTGCCACCAACAGCTCGGCATTGTGGATCGATCCCCCGGCGGCCCCGCGCATGGTGTTATGTCCCAGCACCACGAACTTGAAATCGAACAGAGGGCATGGCCGCACGCGTCCTACGCTCACCGACATGCCCTTTCCTGCGTCTCGATCGAGGATGGGCTGCGGACGGTCGGCCTCGTGCCGAACCAGGATCGGATGGGCGGGTGAACTGGGCAGGTTGGCAGCTTCTGGTGAGCCTCTGAAGCTCTCCAGGGCGGCGATCAGCTCGTCGACGTCGGGTCTGCGTTCGAACTCGACCGACACGCACTCGATGTGCCCGTCGCGCACGGGAACGCGGTTGCACTGCACGCTGACGACGACGGATGCATCGACGATCTGTTCGCCTTCCAGGGTGCCCAGCAACTTGCGCGATTCGCTTTCCATTTTCTCCTCTTCGCCGCCGATAAAGGGGATGACGTTATCCAGGATGTCCAGGGAGGGCACACCTGGGTAGCCGGCGCCGGAGACGGCCTGCAGCGTGACCACGGCCAATTTGCGCAGGCTAAAGGCGTCGTGCAGGGGTTTGAGAACCAGCGCCAGTTGCGTGGTCGAGCAGTTGGCGCTGGTGACAATGAGCCCATCCCATCC
>Ga0114930_10005283_pt1 | contig 10656 bp, 4 predicted proteins | sample AnhtaG_FD_87300 | JGI IMG/M metagenome (GOLD analysis project Ga0114930, IMG submission 87300) | Deep subsurface microbial communities from Anholt, Denmark to uncover new lineages of life (NeLLi) - Anholt_01485 metaG | ecosystem: Environmental > Aquatic > Marine > Oceanic > Sediment | place... | reverse complement strand
GAAAGTTCCTCCGAACCGGCAAAGCCAAAAGAGAAATCGAAGGACGAAGCCGAGGACACATCGCCCGAACCCGTCGTCTCATCGGAGGCCGAGGTCGCGGAAAGTTCCGCCGAACCGGCAAAGCCAAAAAAGAAATCGAAGAAAAAGGCAGAATCTTAGCTCGGCGAGGCCGCTCACAACCCACACCATCCCAGGCGAGAAACCCTGCTATGAATCGAATAGATGAAAAACAGCGGGAGCCAGTCCGAAGGCGTGCCCCGGGTCGGACTGGCTCTTTTTGTGACAGAAAGACGCTTGTTGTGGGAGTCACGGGTGGGGTCGCAACCGGCAAGACCACGGTTGCCCGGATGTTAGAAGATCTGGGCGCCAAACGGCTCAGCGCCGACGAGATCGTACACAGGCTTCTGCAGGCGGGGTCCAACATGTGGCAGCAGATCGTGGAGGAGTTCCAGGAAGAAATCCTCGATCCCCACGGGCTGATAGATAGAAAAAAGTTGGGCGACATCGTATTTCAGGATCCCGATAAGCGTAGACGACTGGAAGGGATCATCCACCCACCAGTGCTGGAGCTGCTCCGCGCTGAAATTGAGCGATTCCAGGCGGAGTGTGGGGGAGTGCTCGTCGTGGAGATCCCTCTGCTTGTGGAGACTGCGGCCTTTGGGCTTGTTGACAAAATTTTGGTTGCTTCGGCGGAACAAGAAACTCAGATAGGGCGTCTAGAGAAACGGTACGGTATTGGTCGGCAGGAAGCTCTTCTCCGGATCAGATCACAGCTTCCGATGGCTGAGAAGATCAGGCACGCCGACTGGGTAGTCAGCACTGAGGGGACATTGCTTAGCACAAAAAGGCGGGTGGGAAGAGTCTGGCGTGAGATTCAAGAATCGCTTGCACCGCAGTTGTAGCTGTGCTATAATTACCGCGGTTTGTCCCTCGACCTGATCGGGGTCGAAGGGCTGCCAGTGAGAGCGCTTGCAGCTAAGAGGATTGGAACGTGACTCTGCGGCGCGGGGCAGTTCGTCACAGCTATTACGAGTACAGCACTGCAAATGGCATCCGTTTCAAGAGCCGGCGGCGAAGTGAAGTAAGGACTCATAATCCATAACGCACTGGACTGTCCCCCGCTTTAACTAACAGCATCGCAAGGAACAGCGCACGCCGGCTGAAACCATCGGCACAGGCAAAGGACGTCGCGCGATCCATCAGAAGCCGATCCCGTCTGGCCGTCCGCTGAGGCGGATGAAAACGTTTTAGGAGGATACATTCTTGTGAGATTCTTCAAGAGCAGCGCCATGCGTTTGCCGACAAGTGTCTTGTGCATCATCGCTCTGTGTGGATCGCTCGCTTGGTCTACCTTCCTGCCGCCGCCAGCGGCGGCACAAATGGGCACCGTAGAAGTCGCCGTTGTAGACTTCCGCAACAGGAGCAAGATGCCGGGTCAGATGTTCGGCAGAATGGCCACGGATGCCATCGTCCTCGAGCTCCTTAGGTCCGGCAAGTTCGGTGTGACTTCGGCTGATGCGCTGGAGGCCAAGATGAAAGACCTGGGGTATCAACCTCCTCTAACGCCACGCCTGATGACCAGGCTCGGCCAAGAGGTCGGGGCCACGTCGGTGGTCAACGGGGAAGTGGTATACCTCAAGGTTAGTCGGGACGATAAGCAAGCGGAGGCACGCATCATCGTGCGGATGCTCGATGTCGCATCGGGCCAGCTGGTTAACGGGGCCATTGCTACCGGCAGGAGCCACCCGCGGATTGGGTACGCCGCGGACGAAGACAAGATGCTCGTCGAAGCGATCAAAGACGCGGCTCGGGGCGCCGTCGAAACGATGCTTCAGTACATCATCCCTGAGGCGACAGTCCTCAGCTCCATTGGGACGGAAGAAGTGCTCCTAAACAAGGGCTCGCAGGATGGGTTGCAGCCCGGTATGGAGATGATAGTCGTTCGTCGTGTGGAGGCCGGCATGGAAGAAGTGGTCGGCCGGGTGAGGGTCAAGAAGGTAACAGACTCCGACGCCACGGCCACCATTGTAAGGGCCCCAAGGGGTGTGAAGCCGGAAGACCGGGTTCGTGCCGTCTACGAGTTGCCTCCGGATGGCGTTGGCGATGGGGCTGACCCTGCCCGGCGGGCGCCCAGGAAGAAAAGCCTCCTGAGTGGCAGTAAGCTTTTCTGGGGATTGGTGGCGCTCATCGGTATCGCAACGCTCTTCAAAGGCGGCGGTGACAGACCCGAAGAGGTCCCAGGTACGATTGCGGTGGCGGGCACCGGGCCTGAAGTAGCCTCGGAATGGGACGACGGCGGCATACTCGTGGCGTGGAACAACCCCAAAGGCGTCCGACATGTCGACATCATTGAGTATCACATTTGGCGTGACAATAGGGGACAGCACGGCCCCATGGGCGGACCAGGAAATGTCGGCCCCGCAGCTATGCCGGGCCAAGACACGGGGATGCCGTTCTCAGGTGCGATAGGCAGCTTTGACCACTCCTTTGTGGACAGCACAGTCCCACGGACGTTGGCCTACCATTACTCGGACCCCGAGGACCGTAGTAGCCTTGGGTCAGTGGATATGGACACCATACCCGGTATCGTCGTTGGCAAGACCCATACTTACTGGGTTTCCTGCCTTTACAGGCGTATCAGCCCTGTGGATGCATCGCTCACGTATTATGAGACCACTCCGGCCTTTGCCGGCCGGGCCACTTACATTATGCGCCCTATACCAGTGGCTCCAGGCGGGACCACTCCGACCGATTACATTCAGCTTGACAATGTGACGTTTGAATGGGAGGGCTCCCAAAGTGCAGACCTCTACCGAATAGAGTGTTCTACCGGCCCGGACTTCAGACGCAATGAGACTTGGTGTACCGACGTGTACGCGCCCACCAGCGCAGACGGTGTGCTGCACACGAAGACGTTCGCCAATGTGCTCAATAACGCGCAGGAACTGGCGAATCTCCCGGCCGGTTCGGTCGTGTACTGGCGCGTCGGGGCCAGGAATAGATCCGACACACCCGGGCCTTATCCAGCAGGACCATCGCCCAGTGTAGGTGACCCGAAGAACACCCGGTTCATCTACAGCGCGCCCGACCAGGTGTTCAGCTTCATGATACCCGGCGAGGCACCGGGGCCCCCGCCCGGCGACGGTGGCGACGGAGACGGCGGCACGCAGCCGCCGCCTCCGCCTTCTTTCTGAAACATGCTCGCGAGGAAGGACTAGGAAATGGTTAGACAACGCAAGAGCGGTCTGGGTTACGGATGGTTGCTGCTGTTGTTCGCAGCCGCCTGGGTTCTACTTGCGACGCAGGCTTGGGCCGCGGCGAATTTCGAGCGGATACCGGCGCCGAATACAATGTGGCCGCTGTACGTGGCCGATCGGGTGTTGATCACACTACAGCCGGGGCGGACCGAAGCTGATTTGGCGGGCCTGAACGCTGAGTACGGCAGCCGTGTAGTTCGCAAATTGAGGATGGGAAACGTCTATGTCCTCGAGATCCCGGGATCGGGCACACCGGCCGAAACGCTGATGGCCGATCGCTTCAGCATACTTCAGAGATATCCGGCTGTCGCAGACATACAGTTCAACTATGCGTACTACATCCTAGACACGCCCAATGACGAGTTCTACCTTGCCACGCGAGCCCCATTCTTCTGGGATTTCATCGAGGGCCAGTGGCCGCTTCAGCCTGATCCGGATGATCCGACCATCGAACATATTTACGCTCCGCAGGCGTGGGATATCCAGAAGGGAAGCGACCAGGTCATCGTGGCGGTGCTTGACACCGGTGTGCGCGAGCGATACAAGTTGGACGATAGCGGCGCTCTGATCCGCGCCCCGCACCCGGATCTCGAGGATCGGCTGCTGATCGGTTTCGACGTCGCTGACTGGCCGGAACCCGATGAGTTTGCGGACCCATCTCCTACCGAGGACGAAAACGGCCCGTCAATGATACACGGAACGCACGTGGCCGGCATCATCGGCGCCCAGGCAGACAACCTCATGGGAATCGCCGGCCTCTGCTGGAACGGGGTGTGGATCCTCCCGATCAAGGTGTTTAGAGACAATGAGTGGTGGACGACAGACGACATTGTCGCGGATGGAATCTACTACTGCATTTCGTACAGGAGCTACTACGCATCCGACACGGCCGAGCCGCTCAAGGTTAATGTCATTAACTTGAGCCTGGGCGGACAGGGCCGTTCGAGGGTTCTGTCGTCCGCCGTGCGGGAGGCGGCGCTGAAAGGCATCGTAGTCGTTGCCGCGTCGGGCAACTCATGGAGCTACGGGCCATACCCGCCCGTCTATCCGAGTGCTTACGATGAGGTGATATCGGTCGGCGCGACTGAGTACGCCGACACCGTCACCATCTTCTCGCAGCGCGGCCATGCGGTGGACATAACCGCACCGGGAGACTGGGTTCTCAGCACGGCATGGCATCTGGACCTCGTCACAGCGCCGGTGGAGCCCGACGGGAACGGGGACGGAGGCGATGGCGGGAATGGGGAGCCACCCTTCCCCGGGTCCGTCGGCCCGACACAGATCGAGCCGGAGCCGCTGCCTACTTGGCCGGACCCCTACGGCAACTATTTTGTGTACGCAAGCGGAACTTCGACGGCTGCCCCTCACGTCGCGGCGGCTGCAGCTCTCCTGCTGTCTCATAGCGTCCCACCAAGCGATGTGAAACAGATCCTATGTGAGACTGCTACACCTAAGGGCATCGGCAGGCCGAACGATGCCTACGGCTGGGGCGTTTTGAACGTGCAGAAAGCGCTCGAAAAGGCGTCCATAGATGTCCAAATTCACTCGCCGGGGAACGGGAGTGTCGTGACGACTGCCCGGCCGAGATTCCGTATCGACTTCCGCAATCCCAAGCCGGAGACCGTCCGAGTACGGATCGACGGTGTCCTTGTCGTCGGGCCGGCAACAGAGGGTCCGGCGCTGTCGAACTGGGAGCAGTACTACCTTACGCTGGATGCTGCGGCGGGTAAGACCTATCTGCTGTTTCAGTACGCGCTTGATCCGGCGCTGGCGGTGAACGGGGTTCACACGATAACGGCATCGGCTGAGACGGCCAAGGATTTCGACATTCCTCCTTCGCTCCCGTTTGCGGCGGAGGACTCTCACAGCTTCAGAGTTCGCGCTCAGACGCTCGGCCAAGGATGGCATCTCTTTTCAGTCCCTTATCACTTCGATACGCCTACGACGCCGGAGATGGCTATAGACAGCACCACCGCCGTGTTGGCGCGCTGGCATTACGCCACCGGCACGTACGGCCGTTATGCCATCTACTCGCTGGACGGCACCCGGACCGACGTCGAAGCGAGCTTCATGCCGCCGAGCGTGGAGGCGAACGTTCTGGCTGCGCCGCTCGGAGCGGGTGCGGCGACTCCGCCGGCGGGCGTCGGGTACTGGCTCTACGTGCCTGATACCGGAGGGATACCCGTGCCCGAAACGACGGGACGCATCGTAGACGATAGGCCTTACGTGATCGGATTGTACTGGGGCTGGAACATGGTAGGGGATCCATTCCCGTCCGACATCCCATGGTCGAGTGTCGTCGTCGAGTACGCCGGCAGGCGTGTTTCAATTGCCGAAGCGATGGCGAACGGCTGGATCTCGGATTTCATCTTCCAGTACGACAGCGTATACCATCGTTACACATGGCGCCCGGCAAGTCGGGCGACAATGGTTCCATGGGAGGCGCAGTGGGTCAGAGTCAACGTGCGAGGTCCGAATGGTTGGCCGGAACCGGATATAAAGTTGATCGTTCCGCCCAACGCATACACGGGTCCGAATTAGTGAGCTTTTCCGCTCTGTCGTCAAGGGGAGGGTTGTTTTGGTCAGCCTGAAAAAGGGATATCATCTAGTCTTCGCGGTCACTGTGCTTGTCTTCGTGGTCATGTCTGGCGCAGCCGCCCAGTTCGTGAGCCTGGAGAACAGATACATCGGGGCCTCTGTTGGCCAATTCGAAGACTGGGACCTGGCATGTCCGCCCTTCTGTCACTGGCAGATAGACGGCCAGCCCATCGCTGGGAGGTTCTGCCTTTGGACTGTAGAAGGTGATCCCACAGTGCCCGACGACGACGGAAGCGAAATCGTCTATACACCTTTCACGCCGACGTACGGTGGGCCAGGCGATAAGTGGGGCGCGGTCCAGATTATGGTGGACAGTTGGGACGACGAAGAGGGAGTGCACCAGTGGGCTACGTTCGAGCGGGGAGAGACTTCCGGCATCTGGGGTGACCCGGAGGACGGCTTCTGGAGTCTTATGCCGTATGTGCCCACCAACGAACACACGATTATCGGTGCGTGGTACCCAGTTTCGAGCGATGATACGCTTAACCGCGGCATCGGTTATATTCCCGTCCGCGTTGAGCAGCGGGTAAAGCTCATGCGCGACCAGGCTCGCTTCGAGTGGATAATAACCAATGAAGATACACGCGATCACCTGGTCGGTTTGAGGATATACGCGGATCTCGTCGCCAGCCCGGATGACAGCGGCACTCGGGAACTGCGCAACGTCGTAAGCATTCCCGGGCGGCCCCTCCTTGAGGATCGCATTGTCCTCTCCGGCAGGGACATACCGCCTGCCATAGAGATCTTCAATTCCCAGCGAGAGCCCGTGCAGTCCATAAGGCTTACATTCAGCGGGAGCGGGGCAACTCCGCCGGACAAGGTTGGGATTGACGAATGGTTTGGAGGAGTAACAGGCTCCACCTGGACGTACTGGTACGATTTGACCGGCCAGTCGCCGGACCCGTTTGTTGGGTGGTCCTACGAGCCGGTACCCCACCACTACATAGGCGACCTTGCCTATGGAGCTTTCTGGAAGCCGAGGCGCATACCCGCCGGGCACAGCCGGACGATCATCCATTACATAGGCCTGGCATGTGCCACTGCGGATATGACGGAGCCGAACGTCGAGCACGCCCAGTATGTGGCGGCTGTCCAGGGGCCGAGAACGTTGAAGTATTACAGCCCCATGGGCGTGGGCAGACTTTATCCGGAGCCGTTTACCATCAGCGCATATTTGGAAAACACGGAGAAGTACACGGATCTCAACGATGCCAGCTTTACCCTGATTCTACCGCCCGGCCTGACGCTCGACTCGTCGGAGACCCAGTATACCAAGACCCTCACCGGCATCGGCGCCGGGACCGAGGGAAGTGTTTCGTGGTTGGTGAGGCCCGATGGTAATCCTACCGGCATTTTGAGTTACTCGGTGTCGTTCAGCGCAGCTCCGGTGGGCGGAACGAATGTTACACGCGAGATCAACATTCCGGCGACGGAGACTCAATCCTTTTCCAGCCGCTGGCAGATGATTTCCGTGCCTTTCGATCTCACCAATACGGAGCCGGCGTCGGCGCTCGGTATCGTTGGCACCTACGCAATGTGGCGCTACGACCCGTTCCTCCGCAAATACATGCCCGTGTACGAGCTAGTTGCCGGGGAGGCGTACTGGCTGTGGCTGACAAACCGTCAGACCACATCCATGACTGTCGGGGAATATGCGCCGATCGAGTGGGCGGGAACTCAGGGCTACCAGATCCCACTCGAGACCGGCTGGAACCTGGTGGGGAATCCTTATCTGTACGCTGTGACTCTGGGCGAGGTGAGGTTCTACTACCGCGATTACGGCAACCTGCTGTTCGACGATGCCGTCGAGAGAGGGCTGATCAGCCCCGCACTGTTCTGGTGGGATCCGATTTTCCGGAGGTATAACTGGTCTACGCGGCGAACCGCGCAGGTCAAGCCGTGGCAGGGGTACTGGCTGCGCGCCCTCCGGCCTGGGGTAACTATGATAATCACACCCGTGTCTCAGATAGGAGCGAACATTGGCGGAGTACCGCCCGAGGAGGATAACGGCGGCCCGCAGCCGCCGCCCACACCGTAGATTGCATGTTTGCGGGTTTCCTACATATGGAACTGCGGGCTTCGTAGTTATACCGAGGAGGTTTCTCACATGAAAAAGCCGGCAAATATCGCGCTGTGCATGGCACTCATCGCGGTTGTTCTGGCAACCGGGGCACATGCCGCGTCTATCCAAAATACCGCGGCGTCTCCGGCCGAGGGGACTTCCAATTCAATTTTCGAGATCAGCTTCACCTGGCACGAGCCGGAGAATGCCGGGCTGCCGGACACTGGGACTCTCACAGTTTGCACATATACACAGTGGTCCGACGATCCCTGGACCTGCGTTTACGTGGCTGAGATGTGGGGAAGAGGGTCTGCAGACGCCCCCGAAGGGCGAAAGTATACGATCAGAGTCAGCGCGGGGTTGAATCTCGCGAATGAGGACCCACATCCCAATGAGCCCGGCATACTGTACTTTCCACCGCTCGTCGCCGAGGGAGACGGCACCCCCAGGACGGTCAACTGCACTGTGCGGGCGGTCTATACGCCTCCTGACGAGGACCCCGACGACGAGGTGTTTCCGGAGCCGCAACTGGTCGAGCAGGCGGGGCCCGTGATTATTGTCCACGATTCGCATTGCACTAAGCCGGAGGGCATTCCCGACCCGGAGCAAAGGTACGCGGGTCGCCAGTGGGATAAAGACTACCTGAGATGCTATGTAGACTACGGGGACAACTTGGACTGGGATCCTCTGGCCACGATGAGGTACGATGGGCAGAGCCCGGACGTCGCCGACATCGCAGGGCTTGAGGATGATGGAACAACCTCCACCATCTATACGTTCACGGTCGTTTACTACAACGACGACAATCTGCCCCCGCTCAGGTACCGGGAGTTCCTCGGCGGATACCCTCCGGTCGGGATCCTACCGTCGGACGAGCAGACCGGCGTTGTCCTTTACTTCTACTTCAGCGAGCCGCCGGACGAGAGGGGGTACCGCGTATTCCCAATGCAGAAAGTGGATTACAACGACAACGATTACACCGATGGGGTCGTGTATAGGTACGTCCTGGAGCCCGAGTGGTGGAACTACTACCAGGCGATGCCCATCGGGGAGTACAGGTACTTCTTCGCATGTTCCGACGACTACATAAGAGACCCCAACGGGATTACCTATGGCTGGCAAGATAGGAGAGATCCAGGTGTCTGGGGCGTTCCCGGCAGTTACCATGGCCATCCTAGCTATTTCTCCTGGTGGAACTTTTATAACCTCGACGTGTACGTTTCCCGGCCGACATACCAGCCCGGCGTCAGTTCGCCATACCCGCAGTCCGCTGCGCGGCTTGCGTGCACTGAACACCCGCAGGTGACGCTCGGCCTGGACCACGTGGGGGGGGCGATCGGCGGATACGAGTTCCTCGGCACGTTATATCCCTACCGGCGTGCAGTAAACCCGCTGACGGGGGCGAACAGCTCCGGCTCGAGTTCGGCTACGCGTCACTATTTCCAGGTGATATACTCTCAGCTAGACGGGCTTCCGCCCGAGGAGATCAGCGTCTGGATAGACAACACCTCCAACGGGTCTGGCACGTACACGCGGTATACCTTACACCAAACGGACCTCGAGGGCTCTGATTTCACAGCGGGCGTGCTGTTCAGGACGGATACTACGATCACCCTCCCGCCGGGGCCGCACACCTATTACTTCACGGCGACCGATGGGTATAAGCGCGTCAAGTATCCGAAGCGCGGCCGAAGCGGTCCTGATTACGTTGGCGGGCCCTACGTGAACCATAGATCTGAGCTTACCGATCTGAGAGTTGACCCGCCCACGGGCACGTCCGGCGACAATTTCCGCTATAGCGTTGTCTACCGCGATCCGGACGGGCAGCGCCCTTATACGGCTCACATCGTTATCCAGTTGGAGGACGGCGGGACCCTGGACAACGGTGGCGCCGTCAGGATGGATATGATCAAGGAGGACTTCACTGACACCGATTACATCGGCCAGGACGGCCGGGGTGTCAAGTACATATTCGATTCGGCCAACCTGAATGAGCGGCTTCAGGAGGGCCAACGCAGGTTCTATGTGGAGCTCACGGATGACTGGGGCGGGCCGACTGATACACAGGACCGCATTCAGGGCGAACTTGTGAAGGCGCCGGCGGATGGGCCGGGAGGAACGCCGAGCTGGTTCGACGGTCCGTACATCAACAGGAACACCCGGCCGGTGCTTACTAACGGCGTGGTTGTCTCTGCCGACGGTACAAGCAACAGCGCGACGGTCTGGAACTATACGGTGCGCTACAGGGATGTTGACAATCATTCCCCGAAGTACGTGAACGTCTACATCGGCCAAGAAGATGATACCGGGAATATCGTCTGGGATGCCGGCAGCCCTATGGCTGGGGTGGATCCCACGGATACCGTTTACAGCGACGGGAAGGACTATCGTTACTCGACCCGACTGGGTGGCAGCACGGGTGCTGAGAACTACTACTATTGTTTCGTGTCTTCGGACGGCATAGACGTGGCGGTCTACGACGCAGCCATCTCACCCAGTGCCCACACGATGTGGGATCCCAAGGAAGTCCTTACAACGTCCGACCCGATGGATCCCGTCTTCACTACCAGCAAGAAGCCGCTGGTCGGCCCTGTGCCGCTAGGTCCGACGGAAAACCAGTATCAGTGGCCCCTGGTTCACAGCGACACCGGAGGGCAGTTCTTCTACCCGTCTGACTACGCCATTGACTTTAAGAACGGCCAGATCACGATGAGTGTGCCGATATCGGTGATCCACGTG
>Ga0114930_10005281_pt1 | contig 10657 bp, 9 predicted proteins | sample AnhtaG_FD_87300 | JGI IMG/M metagenome (GOLD analysis project Ga0114930, IMG submission 87300) | Deep subsurface microbial communities from Anholt, Denmark to uncover new lineages of life (NeLLi) - Anholt_01485 metaG | ecosystem: Environmental > Aquatic > Marine > Oceanic > Sediment | place... | reverse complement strand
GTCCATCTTCCAGGAGATCCATAGCTCGGAATCGGCGGCGTTCCAGTGTTTCTGGGCTTCCGGATGGTCTCATTTGACACCTCCTGCCCATAGTATAGGACATTATTTATGCAGGTGTCAATAGTTGCCTGAATTAATCGTTTTCGGCAGGTGTGATCTTGTAAGCTGGTGGGTCGACACCATGCAGATGTTTCACGAAGTAATCCCATCTTTTCCGAGTGACATAATCGCTGTACACACCTCTAAAGCCATGACGATTCGGCGGCACGATGATGAGGTCGAAATCCTTGTTGTTTTTGATCAAAGCATCGACTAAACGGATGGTAGAAGCAGGATTCACATTGTCGTCCATCGCACCATGCACAAGAAGCAGTTTCCCTTTTAGGTTTCCGGCATTGGTGATGTTGGACTGCTCTTCATAAAATTCTCCTACAGGATATCCCATATACTGTTCTGGCCACCAGGCTTTGGCCATCCGGTGGTCGTGATTTCCGGCAGAAGATACACCTACTTTGTAAAAATCCGGCCACTGCAACAAGGCCCGGACCGTGTCATACCCGCCCGCTGAATGGCCGTAGATTCCCACTCTGTCGATATCCATGTAAGAGTATTTTTCGGCCAACTCCTGAATCGCCGGCATATGATCTTCACAACCACGCCCCAAGTTTCTGTAGGAAAAATCATGGAATACCTTCGAGCGCTGGGCGGTCCCTCTTCCGTCCACTGTTATTACAATAAACCCAAGTTCTGTCAGGGCATTGGCGGAACTCATCACGGCCCGTCGGAAGGTTTTTGGTGTCGTGATCCCATGAGGGCCCGTGTAACACTGATCTATGACAGGATATTTTTTTGACGGATCAAAATCGGTCGGTCTCCATATCAGACCATAGATGTCCGTCTCTCCATCTGCCGCCTTCACACAGAAGGGTTCTGGATAGGTCCATCCCCTATCCAAAATATCCTGAACATCGGCCTCTTCCAGTTCCATCACTACCGCCCCATCCTCCAAGTTTCGCAATACAGATTTGGTGGGCAAATCCGCCGTGGAGAAGTTATCGATAAAGCAAGATTTATCCGGTGCAATGGAAACATCATGGTACGCTGGTTCGGGAGTCAGGTTTTGGAGAGATGACCCGTCGAGATCGACACGATACAGGTGGACCAGGTAGGGGTCTTCGCCTTTCTCTCTCCCAACAGCTGTGAAATAAACCACTTCCTTCTCTTCATCCACATACTCAATATCCAACACAATAAATTCTCCCTCGGTCAGTTGTTTTTCAAAGTGGGCAGTTTTCCAGTCGTATAAGTAGAGATGATTCCAGCCATCCCTTTCTGAGGTCATCAGCAACTTTTCTGTTTTGGGAAGCATTTCACACTCGTAGAGTTCGGTCCCCACGCAGGTTGTGTTTTCGTCTCGAGCCACAATCCTCGTCTGCCCTGTTTCGGCATCGATTTCGTAAATATTCACGCCTTTATAGCCTCGATCGAACACCCAGGCATAAAGCTTCTGACCGTTTTCAAACCATTGGAAATCATGGTTAATGAAGTGAGGGATTGGGAGTATGTCCACGACGACTTCTTTTTTCTTTGCAATGTCAAAAATCACAGGGGTCAGAAAAGGGATGTTTTCATCCCCGGGAGAAGCCCGATAATAAGAATAAAGCTTGGCCCGGTAATCCTCTTCGACAGAATTCAACATGTACATTTTTCGGGCCGTGCGAAGGTCCAGGATTTGCGTGAAAATCTTTTTCGAATCCGGAGACCACTGGGCACTGAAATTGGGCGGCCTCTGACCGCCCTCCCCCTCGATCAGGTTATACCAATCAAGTTCCGAGGCATATTCGTACAAAGTTTTTCCTGATCTGCTGAGCCGGGTTTCTTCCCCTGTTTTGGCGGAGCGGATGAACAGATTGTAGTCCTTGGCAAATGCCACATATTTCCCATCCGGCGAAACTTCTTCTTGCTTCTCCTCCCGCTCTTCTTTTTCCTTTGAGGTTACTTCATAAGTCTCCAAATCCACAACCCATATCTTTTTTTCTGCTTCAAACTCTATCTTTTTGCGGGTTTTATCCACGAACTTGAACGTATCAAACGGTAGCTCCCCTGGGCCATAGAATTTTTCTGTCTTTTCAGAAAGTGCCTGTGCTAATCTATCGTGGTCAAAAGCACTCTCTTTTTGCTTTTTATCCGGATCAACAATCAGAAATCTTTTTCCTTCCCTCGTACGGATTCTGTACCAAAAAGTGTGCTCTTCTCCGATCCACCGGGGAGAGACCTCGAGCCCGTAAACTTTATCCTGGATATTACGGGAAAAGAAGCTTTCCGCTCTTTGATAATTTTTGGCCGTAATGATAGTTTCCTGGCGAGTTTGACATGATCCGAGCATGAGCAAACCCACAAGAACAAACACCATGCCTCTGTTCCATTTCATGATCGTTCCTCCTTGTAAGGAATGACTGTGTCAGTCTTTATATTCCAGACAAAACCAAATTGCAAATTGCAGGCCGGGCAGAAATCACTACGGACGAAAAGGAAAGACACCGCCTCTGGAATGATAACCTGAAAGCGTATTTCAGCGGCCCGGACGATCCCAACTATTGCGGGGTCATCGTCAAACCTTACAGAATTGAACTTATGGGCATGACAGAAATGATCCCACAAGTCTGGGAAGCCGACTGAGTTTTTAATCCACCGGTCGGATTATTGCAGACCCAATTGGATTATCTGGCATGGGTAATCTTTAAAACCACTGGATTGGGCCACTCTCTATCATTATAGATGCGCTGGGCGCGTATGGCCGTAATGGATAGACCGTCTTCGCGTTGTTCCCAAACGGTTTTCGGGGTAACACCTGCTTGATATTCGATAATCTTGCCATTCTGGCCCAGCATATAATTCGGGGACAGGTACCGAATTAGCAGTTGTTAGAAAATCAAGTACCTTTTCCCGAATTATACCGAATTATGTTATTTTTCATTGCACAACCTTGTATTTGACGATACTGATGTTTCCGTCCTCATTCTGTTCTCTCACGAAAAAGAAGTCCTCGTAAGTGGCGATAACCGTTCCATTCACGTTCACCCAAAAGCTATCGATGTATTTGCCTTCCTTGTTGAAAAGATCAAACAACATTCCTTTTTTCTCATCTATTGTCGATGTCCATACGAGAAGGTTACCTTGAAATGTATAGATATAGCTGATATCGCTTAGAAACTTTCGCTCTGGAAGGCTTTTTCTGACACACTGGGATATTCCTTTATAACATCTTCCTGTTTTTATAGGACAAGTATCAACGTTGGAATATCGATAAAATTCCCTGTTCTCTCCTCCGTATCGGGGAAATTCATCGTTGTGAAAACAAAATGGTCTCCAAACATTCCGAGCAATAGACTGTAACGTTCTGTCAATCTGAATTCTTCCATCAATTTTCCTTCCTGGTTCATATGAAGGATTTTGGAATTCCCCGAATCATAGACGAACATATCCTTGTTTCGAAGGGTGTACCTTGTGAACCTCTGGATTTCTCCAGGTCCTTGACCTTGCTTGAAAAGATTTTTTACAAATCCGTCATCCGCTATTTGAAGAAGGGATGGCCGCTTGAAAAAAAATTCCCCTCCTTCGTCTGTGATCCTGAGAACCTCTTCCAGCTTCAGGATTCGGCCTGCGTTGGAATTCAGCGGCTTATCAGGATTCTCTATAATCTCTTGGGAAGTGACAAATAAGAAGAGAAATAACAAGAAGAAAATGTAAAAAACAATTTTTTTCATTTTTATATCCCCCTAATCAAATATTTTCCCTATATTTAAAGCATAAAAGCAAATAGAAAAGAAGTCAAACAGAGAATCCGCTGCAACCATTTTTTATCAACGCAGGTTAAAATAAAGAGGGGAAATCTTTAAGGAGGAGTGAAAAACCGGAGTGGCCTATCTCGACCCTGTGATCGACATCACGAACGAAGTGATCCAAAGGTACGACGCTCTTATTTCTTTTTGACTTTCTGGATTATTTCGCTGAATTTTTCATCGATGTGCTGCTCAAACCACTCATCGATTATGGATTTTTTAAAACGCCACCCGTTTCTCCACACCCTTAATAAAATGCCATTCTTGAATATGATAAAATGTTCCTTTAGTATAAAATGCATAAACAAACAAATGAGCATGAACCGTGTTTTTCATATATCCGTCACATTATTCTGCTTCCTGTTGATTTCATGTATCCAAGAACCAAAAGACAACGAAGAAAAGATCGTCCAGGCCGTGTCTAAGCTGGGGAAAAATCTTTTTTCCACAGAACCTTCTGAAGCAGCACTAGAAAAGTACGCAGAGGCCAAAGAAAAATACGAACGAGAACCCGACAATCCGGACACACTCATCTGGTACGGGCGCCGGACCGCTTATCTCGGGAAATACAGAGAAGCCATAGAGATCTATACAGACGGGATAAGAAAACATCCCGAAGATGCACACATCTACCGTCACCGCGGGCATCGCTACATCTCGGTCCGCGAATTCGATAAAGCGATCGAGGACTTTGAAAAAGCCGCAGCACTTATCGCAGGCACAGAAAATGAAATCGAGCCGGACGGTATGCCCAATGCCCAGAATATTCCCGTCAGTTCACTCCACACCAACATCTGGTATCACCTCGGTTTAGCTTATTACCTGGAAAATGACCTGGAAAACGCCCTGAGGGTTTATCGCGAAGGCATCAAAGCCTCCCAAAACGATGACATGCTCGTCGCCACAACCCACTGGTTGTACATGACGCTCCGTCTCCTCGGCCGAGAGGATGAAGCCAAGGAAGCACTGATGCCGATTCAAGCCGAGATGAACGTTATCGAAAACACTGTCTATCTCAAACTCTGCCTTTTCTACAAAGGCAAACTTCCCCTCGAGAATCTCACAGACCCAGAGTTCAGTTCTGTCATGAACGATGCCATGGCTTATGGAATCGGCAACTGGTATTTCACCAACGGCGAAAAGGAAAAGGCCAAAGAAGTCTTCCAAAAAATCCTGGATGGGGAATCTTGGGCTTCTTTCGGATACATCGCAGCCGAATCGGATTTTGCCCGTAATTTCCAATAACACGGTGGTTTTTTCGAATGCTTTGATTTACAATTATTCCCTAATTTGTTATTAATCAGATTTATTAAATACTCAAGCGAGGTTTGGACAATGAAAATCAAAACATCATTCATTTTGGTTTTGGCTTTTTTGATGGTCATCCTGGTTGCAGGATGCAAAAAAGCTGAAGAACCGGCCGAGGCCACTGCTCAGGAGTTTCAATGGCAGATCGACCAGTTCGCCGACCTGAAGATCTTGCGTTATCAGGTCCCGGGATTTGACGAGCTTCCTCTAGACCAGAAAAAGTTGATCTACTATCTGAGTGAGGCCGCCATATGCGGCAGGGATATCATCACAGATCAAAACTACAAGCATAACCTGACGATCCGCAGAGTTCTCGACGCTATCGTCGAAGGATACAAGGGCGACCGCACCGATCCCCAGTGGGAAAATTTTATGGTCTACACCAAAAGGGTTTGGTTTTCCAACGGGATCCACCATCACTATTCCACAGATAAATTTATCCCGGAATTCACCGCGGATTATTTCACCTCCCTGATCAAAGAATCCGAAGGTGTGGACGATGAGATGATCGCCTTCTTGCAGCCCATCATCTTCGATCCGACTGTGGACGCCAAAAAAGTATCTCAGGATGCCACAAAAGATTTGGTCACCAATTCCGCTGTTAATTTTTACGAAGGTGTCACACAGGAAGAGGTCGAGAATTATTACAAGAGCATAATGGACGAGGATGATCCGACGCCGATCTCCTACGGATTGAATTCTCGTGTAGTGAAAAAGAACGGAAAGGTAATGGAAGAAGTCGCGTCCCTCAACGGACTTTATGGACCTGCAATCGAAAAGATCATCTATTGGCTGGAAAAAGCAGCGGGAGTCGCTGAGAACGACCAACAGAGACAGGTGATCGAAAAACTCATCGAATATTATCGTACTGGCGACCTGAAGACGTTCGATGAGTACAACATCCAGTGGGTCAATGATGTGGAGTCAAGAGTGGACTTTGTCAATGGATTCATCGAAGTTTACAGCGATCCGAAGGGAATGAAGGGCAGTTGGGAAGCGTTGGTTAACTTCAAGGATCTCGAAGCCACAAAGCGGACCGAGATCATGGCAGCCAATGCACAGTGGTTCGAGGACAACTCCCCTATCGATCCCCGATTTAAGAAAAAAGAGGTCAAAGGAGTCACCGCCAAGGTTATAACGGCAACCATGCTCGGGGGAGATGCTTATCCCTCCACCCCAATCGGCATCAACCTGCCGAATGCCAACTGGATCCGAAAAAACCACGGTTCCAAATCCGTGACACTCGAGAATATCACCTACGCCTACAATCAGGCTTCGTTGGGTTCGGGTTACGGAAAAGAATTTTCCTACTCCGATGAAGAACTTGAGAGATCTAAAAGATACGGATCCCACGCGGGGAACATCAGCACCGACCTCCACGAAGTCCTTGGGCATGGGTCGGGTCAGCTACTTCCTGGAGTAAAATATGATGTATTCAAAAATTATCACTCGCCGATCGAAGAGGCACGAGCCGACCTGTTCGCTCTCTACTATATCATGGATGATAAAATGGTCGAGCTCGGCCTATTGCCCAACAGGGATGCAGCCAAAGCAAGCTATGATTCTAGCCTCCGGAACGGACTGATGACTCAGCTGAGACGGATCGAACTCGGAAAGACTATCGAACAGGCCCATATGAGGGGCCGTGCTCTCGTGGCCTACTGGGTTTACGAGAATGGAAAGCCTGAGAATGTGATATCCAAGGAGATGAAAGACGGAAAAACCTATTTTGTGATCAACGACTACCCAAAACTGAGAAAGCTTTACGGGGAACTACTCGCGGAAGTGCAACGCATCACCAGCGAAGGGGATTACGATGCCGCTCGCGATTTGGTCGAAACTTACGGCGTTCAGATCGATCAGGAGCTCCACAAAGAAGTCCTGGAACGCTATTCCAAACTCAACCTGGCTCCCTACGGCGGTTTCATCAATCCAATCTACACGCCTGTGGTCGAGAATGGCGAGATCGTGGACATCAAGGTCGAATACCCGACCGATTATGTCAAACAAATGCTCCGCTACGGTAAAGACTATTCTTTCCTGTGAAAATATACTTTATTTAATCATTTCCTAAAATACGGAGATTGAGGGGATAAGGTGACCTCTTCATATTTTTGAATGTGAAAATTTTTAAAGTGGGTAAGCAGGGCATTGGGAGGCGTTTCGGCTTCTATTCATATTTCAAACTGTCCACCGGATTCGCCAAGGCTGATTTAATGGTTAGAGTAGAAACGGTAAGGAATGCGATCAGTAGGGTCAGTCCAGCCGTAATAACGAATATCCCAACTCCTATGCTTATTGGATATGTGTAAACAAAGTGAATAATCGCGTTCATCATAAAATAAGCAATAGGTATGGCAATGAGGTTGGCTATGGCCACCAGTTTAATAAAGTCTTTGGTGAGCATCCCAACGATTTGCGAAACGGAAGCTCCCAGCACTTTTCTGATCCCGATCTCTTTTACTCTGCGTTCAACGGAATAAGACGAAAGCCCGAATAATCCCAGACAGGACAGAAAAATCGCCAGTGCCCCGAGAATTCCTGTCATTTCGGAGGTTTTATCCCCCTGGAACACATCATAGAAGGCATTTTCCAGCGTGATATATTCAAAGGGAAGGTCCGGAGCGACAATGTTCCATTTTTCTCTGATGTATTCAATCACTCCGGGAAGACTCTCTGGAGTGGAATATTTAACAAACATATAATTCAGCTCATCCGGTCCCAAATACAAAACTGCGGGTGAAATTTTTTCTAAAAGAATCGATTTGAAAAAAAAATCTTCGGCAACACCGATGACTGTTCCTTTTTGACCTCTCACGGTAACACGTTTACCGATCGGATCTTGCCACTGCAGTTGCTGTACCGCCGTTTCGTTAATGATGAAGCTGTCAGCATCCGTATATTCACGAGAGAAACTTCTTCCCTGGACAATATGGATATCCAACATTTCGATAAGCCCAAAATCAACACCGTATACATTCATTAGGAGTGCATCCTCCTCAATGACGCCCTCGGGTAAAATGTGGCTTTCTGAATTCCATTCAATCGGCAATGCAGCCGAGGCTGATACGGAAATAATATCTTTGCTGCGAACAAACTCATTTTTAAAAATCTCCTGCTTATTACGGACATCGTCGCCCATTGTTACGGCAATGATATTGTTCCTGTTATAACCGAGATCGACATTCAGGTTATGATGAGATTGTTTAATGCTTATCACCGTCATCAATATCAATATGATCGAGAAAGTGAACTGAACAACGACCAGAAATTTGCGGAACCGGCTTCCTTTTTTTCCTGTCACAAGTCTTTTTTGAAAAACCAGAACCGGTTTAGAAGCCGATAAATAAAATGCCGGATAACTTCCTGCAAAAAAACCAGTTAAGATTGTCACACCGAAAATCATTAGTAATACATGGGGACTGTCCATGATTGAGATATCAAAGATTCGACCGAGGTTTGCAGCAAACACCGGACGCAAGAGTTCATAGAGCAAGATCGCAGCCGGCAGCGAGATCAAAGCCATAAGTATGGATTCGCCCAAAAACTGCTTGATCAATTGACTCCTGCTCGCCCCCACAACTTTTCGCATTCCGACTTCTTGGGCACGAGTGATATACCGGGCTGTGGAAATATTCATAAAATTGATACAAGCAATGATCAGCAACAACACAGCGACAATCCATATCGTGATATAACTGATTCTTCCGCTCCCCCAATAACAATCGATCCCTTCTGAACCCAAGAAAAAATTCAGCAATGAATGAAGATAAAAACGTTCGGGAGATTCCCGTGTGTCCGGGTAATATTTGTCGATGAATAAGGAGAACTTCTCATCCAGCTTGGTGGGCTCAGATCCTTCAGAAAGGAGTAGAAAAGCCGCTTGATTGTTCGTGCTCCAATCATCCATCCAATTGTACAAGGATCTGGCAGTATCCATGGAGACGAGGAAGTCATAGATGATTGATGAATTATTAGGTGGATTGTCGGTAATCCCGGTCACCACAACATCGATCTTGTTATCCAGAGTCAGAGTTTTTCCCACCGGATCTTCATCCCCAAAATATTTGAACGCTGAATCCTCAGACATAACCACGGTATTCGCTCTAGACAGAGCTGATTCCTTTTCCCCTGCAACCATCTTGAATGTAAATATCGACAAAAAATCGGCATCGACGAATCTGACACCGCTTTCATAAAAAATCTTATTTCGATATTTGACGACCATTCGGCCGGGAGGAAAAAATCTTGATGCTTTTTCAATCTCCGGGAATTCACTTATCAGGGCAGGGACCATCGGTGACGGAGTGATGGCAGAATGCTGTTCTCCTTCCTGACTGCTGGAAAGCACCTGGACAACGGCATAGATTCTATCCGCGCTTTCATGACATGAATCGAAGTTCGAAGTGAAATCCGACAAAAGGGCAAACATGATGAACACACTCAAGCCCAGTATGAGACCTGACATCGTGATCAGGGAATAGATTTTCTGTCTTTTGATATTTCTCAAAGCAATTTTGATGTAATTTTTAAACATAATCACTCCCAAATCACAAGAATCACATTTGTATAAACGTATAAGGGGAGTAGAAAGTTAACAGTCAACCAATTTTTTGGCAATCAATTTGCAATTGACTCTATTCACATCATGGAGTTTGAGGGATTGGCTTCTAATCTAACCTCTTACTTTGGAATCGAGCAACTTTCCTCCGATCAAACCGAGCGGCGTCGCGATACCCAAGAGAACAATACTGTAAATCAGGACAACGATGTTATATGTCGATTGATGTAGATCTAAAAAATATTGGATCACGAAAAGTGAAATTGAGACAAGAATAAAAAAACACGCCAACACAAGCTTTTTCTTTAGGTGGGGCGTATCGAGGCGTTTGAACCTGAGCTTGCCGTCAAACATCCCTGCTATCGTAGCGAAAATGGCCACAAACGGAAGAATCAGAACTATGGCTCTAAGCATACCCATGAATACAGATTGATCATTGATAAAACCTATAATTCTTAAAACGCTTATCAGGAACATACTGGAAACAAATGCAACCGGAAAATGGATCATGATCGGGTGGAGGTGCAGCTCAAGCACTTTTCTTCTTTTTTCTGATATGGGTGATTCATACTCCTCGAAGATCTTTCCTTTTACACCGCATGCAGGACAGATGCCGGGAGGATCTTTTCTTTCAAGGATATAGCCACACACTCTGCACTTATAAAGCTTTTTCATTTTTTACTCCTCTAAGGATTCAACTCTTTTTACCACGCAAGATGGATTAACGCAATATGGCAGCCCAGCAGAGTCAAATTGCCTCTATTCACATTCCTTGATATCTTTCTCTCGGCCAGTAACAGGAGGGATAGGCATTGGAATAACCCTGCGATTCAGACAGTAGAGCGTCTGGAGCCGGATGAAGAACTTGGGGGCTTCTATTTCTCAGGAAAACAAGGGCTCACAGGATTATCCCGATTCCATCAAAGTTTTTTTTAAAAAATTTCTT
>Ga0114930_10005280_pt1 | contig 10660 bp, 12 predicted proteins | sample AnhtaG_FD_87300 | JGI IMG/M metagenome (GOLD analysis project Ga0114930, IMG submission 87300) | Deep subsurface microbial communities from Anholt, Denmark to uncover new lineages of life (NeLLi) - Anholt_01485 metaG | ecosystem: Environmental > Aquatic > Marine > Oceanic > Sediment | place... | reverse complement strand
CTCCCATCGCTTCTAAGTTCAAGAATTTCAGACCTTGAGTTCAAAGAGGAGAAGACGAGATATCTTAACGAGGATAAAGTTATTATTAGAAGTAAGGAGCATCTTTTCTACTATAAGATTTACAGAGGTTTGGTAGGTATACCTTATGCTAGGACCAGTAGCACAAGAATCTGTCCAGATTGTGGTTCGAACATTGAAGAGAAAAGTTCATTTTGCAGAACGTGTGGTGCTTACCCTATATAAGTATCACTAAGGGGTCATCGTTTCTTGATAAGTTGCTGTAATGTAATTGAATAGTGTTTCTGACTAGATAGCAGTCAATAAGGTAATTGTAGAAAGGAATAGAAATGTCAGAGCTTTTATCTAGCACAATAGAAATGATAAAGCCTTTGGATAAGAAGGCGATGGCTAAAGCCCAAGCCAGACAGGATACATTGATCAAGCCACCAGGCAGCCTGGGTCGTTTGGAGGGGCTGTCTATTCAATTGGCAGGTATTCAAGGTAAGTCTATACCTCAAATCAAGGACAAAGCCATTATTACCATGGCTGGGGATCATGGGGTGGTAGCTGAGAAGATAGGCAACTGGCCTCAAGAAGTTACCGCCCAAATGGTTTCTAATTTCCTCCGTGGTGGGGCTGGAATCAATGTGATTGCACGTCAGGTAGGGGCCAGAGTTATCGTGGTTGATATGGGAGTAGCCACCGACTTGGAAAGCACCCCCAACCTTTTGGTAAAGAAGGTTGGCTACGGCACCCGGAATATAACTCTCGGTCCGGCTATGACTGCAAAACAGGCGGAGACGGCAATAGAGACCGGAATAGAGTTAGTAACTGCGGAGGCAGCAAAAGGATTGGATATAGTCGGTACCGGTGATATGGGTATTGGCAACACGACACCAAGTAGCGCTATCTGTGCCGTTATTACTGGAAGACCCGTCACCGAAGTTACCGGCCGAGGCACTGGACTAACCGATGAACAACTCGCCCACAAAGTAGCCGTAATCATGCAGGCTCTTGCTGTGAACCATCCCACCCCAACACAACCTCTGGATGTACTGTCTAAGGTAGGTGGCTTCGAAATTGGAGGGCTGGTTGGAGTCATGCTTGGTGCCGCGGCCAACCGAATTCCAGTCGTTATTGATGGCTTTATATCTGGAGGTGCGGCGCTAATTGCTGCGGCTCTGTCACCACACGTAAAGGACTACCTCATCGCTGCTCATCTTTCAGCGGAGCCTGGTCACAGGGTAATGCTTGAACATCTCGGGCTGGAACCATTGCTCGATTTACACATGCGTTTGGGTGAGGGTACCGGCGCTGCCCTAGGCATCTTTCTATCGGAGACCGCTGCCAAGATTCTAGCTGAGATGGCTACCTTCGCTGAGGCGAGTGTATCAGAAGGAGACAAACGAAACATTGAGTAGGTTTTTAGCTGCCTTAGAGTTTTTGACAATTATCTCCATACCCTGGCGACGCGAAGTTCAAGAAATACAGCTGGGGCGTTCTGTTGGTTACTTCCCGGTGGTCGGTCTTATCATCGGGCTTATCTTAGCTGGTTTGAACTGGCTGTTCCGTCTTGTTCTACCTCCGGGAGTTGCTAATGCCTTGTTGCTAGTTTCGCTGGTTATCCTCAGTGGGGCATTGCATTTAGACGGCTTTGCCGATACCTGCGATGGACTAGCTGGTCACAAGACGGTTGAAGATAGATGGCAGGTAATGCGTGATAGCCGAGTTGGTGGTTTTGGCATTATCGGCGTTGTATTGCTGCTGTTAGTAAAGTATGTCTCAGTGAATAGTATCCCGGAAACACTAATGATGACGACTTTGGTGCTGTTCCCAGTAGTCAGCCGCTGGGCAATGGTTTACGCTATTTTCGCTTATCCCTACGCTCGGCCGTCCGGCTTAGGGAAGGCATTTAAGCAGGAAACTAGTTGGCCGAGGTTCACTATGGCCACGCTTATCACCGTTGCGGTAGCGGCAATTTTAGCGCAGTTAGCCGGCCTGGCGATAATATTTCTCATCTGGGTCATCACTGTGGCGCTGGCAACTTATCTCAAGAGAAAATTCGCTGGACTAACTGGTGACAACTACGGTACCATAAATGAGGTGACTGAAGTGAGTGTGCTTATTCTTATTAACTTGCTCATCCAGTTAAGGTTAGCCTAATTAGGAGGCATACTTGTCCCGACTACTTTTGGTAAGACACGGTGATACTAAGTCAAACAGTGCAGCTAGGTTCTGGGGGCAGACTGACATCGAGTTGAGCGATTCAGGTATTAAACAGGCAGAGCAGTTGCGTGACCGCCTGTCCACAGAGAAGATTGACACTATTTACTCCAGTAACTCATGCCGAGCTTCCAAGAGTGCTAGGATTATTGCTTCAAGGCACCAATTGAGTGTTATAACCTGCAACGAGCTGCGAGAAATTAATTTTGGTAATTTTGAGGGATTAACTTTTAAGGAAATCAGCCAGCTATATCCAGAGTTAGCTGAATCGTGGTTTACTCAGAACCTTAGTTTTCAATTTCCAGGTGGCGAAAGCATTGTTGAGCTCAATAATCGCGTGAATAAGTTTTTACATAGGCTGGAAAAACATGCTCCAGAGGAAACAATACTTATTGTTGCTCATAGTGGAGTGTTAAGACTACTAATTTGTAATGTATTAGGTATAGAGCCATGGCATTGGCGGCAAATTCGCATTGATTTAGCTTCACTCAGCATAGTGGAAACTTATCCTGAGATAGCGATACTGAGCTTATTAAATGATGTTTCTCATCTGCGATAATAGGAGGCTAACTTGAACCAAGCTTTTGTTTCCTGGAGTGGAGGGAAGGATTGTTGTCTTGCCTGTTATCAGGCAATAGCTGGCGGACTGAGAATTCGATATCTGGCTAATATGCTAACCGAGGACGGTACGTGCTCACGCACTCATGGGTTATCTGCTGAAGTAATACAACTGCAGTCCCAGGCAATTGGGATACCTTTGGTTCAAAGGAAAGCTACATGGGATACGTTTGAAGCTGAATTTAAAAAAATGCTCCGCTCATTTAAGCGGAAGGGAATTGATGAGGGCGTCTTTGGCGACATTGATTTGGATGAGCATCGAGAATGGATAGAAAGAGTCTGTCGGGCGGTTGATATCACACCACATTTACCCTTGTGGGGAAAGAGTCAGGACGAAATGCTAAGACATTTTATCAACTTGAGGTTTGAGGCAATTGTCGTAGCAACAAAAGCAGATATACTTAGTGAAGAATGGCTTGGAAGAACGATAGACCTTGATTTCATTAACCTGCTAACTGACCTCCAAAAGACGAAAAACATTACTCCGTGTGGTGAAGCTGGGGAGTATCATACTCTCGTGACTAATGGTCCCTTTTTTCAGAAGCGGATGGAAATCTTAGAAACTAGAAAGGTCTTCAGAGACAAACACTGGTTTCTGGAGATTTTAAGGGCAGACTTGAGAGGCAGGTAGTTATGGGTCAGACTAGCTGTGCCAAAGGTGCGAGTTCTTTCCAGACCTTTGAAACGCCACAGGGTGCAGTTAAATATGACAGCGGCATGCTAAACGCCCAAGGTACCGTTTTGGGCACCTATCTGCATGGCCTGTTCCACAATGATGGCTTCAAGCAGGTTTTGTTGACCAACTTACAGCAATACTAGGGATTACCTGAGGGAAAACTAGGTAATAGTATAGATAAGTAGCAACAGTATGATAGGCTGGCCACATTAGTGCGCCATAACTTTGACCTAGCAGCTATTTATCGAATAATAGAGAGCGGTATTGATGGATAGCCAGAAGTTGAGAAATACGCTGATAATCGGCGGTGCCCGCAGCGGTAAAAGCAATTACGCACAGGAGCTTGCCCTGAAGTTTCCCCAGCCGGTGCTTTTTGTCGCTACTGCTGAGGCTGGTGATGAAGAGATGCGGCAGCGTATTGAGGAGCATAAAAAAGTAAGGCCATCCAAATGGCGAACACTTGAGGTTACTACCCATGTTGGTGACCGGATTCGACAAGAAATAGAGGCAATGCAAACCGTGATTGTGGATTGTATTACTCTCCTTGTCAATAACATATTCAATAGATATCTTAACTCCAGTGGGGAACTGAGTGATGCTTCACTCATTGAGAAAGAGGTTATAGCTGAGATTAGTGCACTGGTAGATTGTATTAGTCAGGTTAATGCCAGATTCATCATTGTTACCAACGAAGTTGGCCTCGGACTTGTGCCAGTCAATAGAATGAATAGGTTGTATCGTGATCTGCTGGGTAGGGCTAACCAAATATTGGCGCAGCATACTGATGAAATTTATCTGATGATAGCTGGTTTGCCGGTAAAAATAAAATCAACTAAAAATTACTAAGTTAAAGCCAATCTGGTGAGGCTAAGGAACTGGAGGGATGCTGAAGGAAAACGCTCAACAAAACATCAGGGTGTGTTATCCCAAGAGCGATAAGTGCCCTCTTACTACGAGTTTTGCATGCTTCCAAGTTTATTACTGCAATTATCATCAGCTGGTCACGGTTAATTAAATCTTTAGATTAAAAGATAGTTTAAAAGTTCTGCCTATTGTACCCCCAGCTCCACCAAAGGGGACGGAACCTAGAACTCCTCGGCAACTTCCTAGAGATTTGATTTGGCCGGGAGGAGATTTAAGAAGCCACGTTTCCTCCAAGATGTGCGGGGGATAAGTTGACGGCATGTTCATCCCCGTGTATGCAACGTTGTAGAAGGTTTAATGCACCATTTTCTGAACACCATAATCGGTTTCCAGTTCCCGGTTTCCATTTAAGCGCTATAAGAATGTGGAAAACTGATTCTGACCAAGAGCTACTAATGGACCATGTCAAGAATCACAAACCGATGGTTTGTTGAGAGGTTGGTCAAACGAAACGAATGGCTTACTATTTACTCGTATTTGGAGAAATCGGTATCCACTCGGGTGATAATTTCTATAAATGCTGGCTGTCCAGCGGCTAGCACCCCCTTCGCTCTCTTGATTGCCGGAATGAACTCAGCCGGCTGCTTAACTCTCTCCGCATGAAAGCCGAGTGCCTCAGCAACCTTAGCATAGTCGCCGCTGACACGATCGACGTTGTAGCGTTGGGTCGCCGTCGGCAGCATACGGTCGTAGCCACCAAACCTAGAGTTATTGAGAACAATGCTCAGTATGGGTATCTTCTCCCGTACTGCCGTCTCGAAATCAAGCCCGGCCATGCCGACACTAGCATCACCCAAGATATGAACCACCATCTTGTCTGGATTGGCCAACTTCGCCCCCATAGAGAAGCCCAGTGAGCCACCAAGCGTAGTCGTTTTACCCCACCCAATATAGCCTCCGGGTACAGTTGATTCGTAGAAGGGAACCGACTGGTCTCGAGGGCCTCCCGACTCATGGGTGACGATTGTTTTTTTCTTGTCCAGCGTCGCATTCAGGTCCCAGACCACTCGGTAGGGATTAATAGGCACCTCATCAGAGGTAAGCTTTGGCATCCACTCCCGCAGCCACTCCTCTTTTACCGTACTAATCTCTTTAGTTACGGTACTATTATCCCTTTTGCCTCCAGGGCCAATCTCTCTCTTGACTTCATCAATAAGCTGCCGTAGCACCAGTCGGGCATCCCCTATGATAGCCTCTGCTACGGGGTAATCTTTACTGATATCAATCTCATCTATGGTTGATTGGATGATGACCTTGCCATCAGGGATATTGGTGGTAAAGCTCTCCCGTGTGCAGCTAGAACCGATAGCAAACACTAAGTCAGTCTTCTTTAGAAAATGCATCACCATCTTGGGCCGTGTTCTACCACCGGTGCCAAGAGATAGAGGGTGGTTTTCAGAGAAGGCGCTCTTACCCTGCATCGTGGTGAACACCGGAATCTGGAGTAGCTCGGCGAATTCACGTAGTTCATCCCAGGCGCCAGCGTAAAGAACGCCGTTTCCAGCGCGGATGACGGGACTCTTGGCTGCTATCAAGGCCTTAGCCACCTGCCTGACATCGCTGGGGTCTCCGCTTGTTTTCCAACCCTTTACCGGCTCATATTGAAACAGCTTATCGTCAAATTGTTCAGCGGCGACATCGACAGGTATCTCAAGCAGCACCGGGCCCGGCCGCCCTGTCCTAAGGTAGGTGAAGGCACGCCGCATCAAGGTCGGCACCTGATCAGCGAAGTGAACCATGTCCACCCACTTGGTAATCTCCCGGTAGTTATAAGAAGCCATAAACTGCGGGCGCTCTCGGCTACGCCGTGCATATCCCCCAGGCATGAACAAAATGGGCACGGAATCAGCAAAGGCCTGAGCTACACCGGCAAAGGAATTCTCGCACCCGGGCCCATACTGCACCACACACACGCCGTTACGCCGACCAAATGAAGCTCGAGTAAAGCCATCAGCCATGCCCACGGCCACTCGCTCTGTCCTTGTCTTAATTGGCCTAATGCCTTCGGTAGCCACCGCCTCAATCACGGGGTTCGTGGGGAAGCAGGTGATAAAATCCACTCCTTCCTTTTTTAGAACTTTAGCCACTGCGGTTTTACCATCCATTGTAAAATTCCCCTTTCTATATTAGTAGCATGAGTCTTGAGAATACCATAATAGCAATAAATTAGACTGTCAAGCGTTATCGGCACAGTTCCTAACACATATTCTACTGCTAAAGGTGGTATTCAATGTCCGGTTCTTTGGCTAGCTCCAGAAGCGAAGTGACTACGGCCGGGCTTAGTGGGGTGCCGTCACTCCGCCGTTGTTTTTCGCTCTCATGTTCGACCTCACCAGCCAGGTATATTCTATCCGCACCCGCTGCCTGGCAAGGCTCGGTACACCTTTACCATCCCATCCATATAAGGAGCCCGATCTTTCGATAATTTAGGAAGGTGCAGGAACTTCACCAAAAATATGATATCAAATATGATTCTGAAAAACCGCTCGATGCAGACGGTCACCTGGCGGATAGGGTTTTTCAGGCGGGGGTTGATTTTTTTCTTGATATCGGGACGTATTGCATTACCACCCGTAGAGTGATTAAGGTAACGGCACAGGAGTTACAAGCTAAAATCACTTCTTGCCCTGACGAATTGGAATTAGGTCAGGGAGAGGACCGGGTAAGAGTGTTACACCGTAACGTCGAGAGAGACCAAGAGCCCATTGTCATTGCCGGGATTCAGACGATACCCTTCAGTGATGAAGAGATGATGTTCAAGATTACCCAGGGCTGCGCCATGGACCGTTGCGTCGATGGAATTTGGGGTGGAGTTCTTCTCAGAATCGATGTCAAATACAATGTTGTCGCCGGTACGCCATCTGAGATATATCAATACCGAAGGACAGACGGAATTTTGCTCACACTGTTGCCTGATTTGAAGATGGAGCAAGACATGTTCTCTGCCGCCATCGTCTATGAAGAGTATGGCTCCTTCAAATTAAGTGGCAGTTTTGCTATTGTCGGTGGTTTCTGCGGAGGCATTGAGGGAACCATCATTGAGGGGGTTGCTAAACAAAGTGCCTGTATGATAGCGTGTCGAGATTACATTCACTATACAAGAGTTGAGCATGTACACATGCTGAATGGACGCCAAATTCTCGTTCCAGGTATTAGCTGGGCTAGGTCGGTGGTAAACCAGGCTCTAAATCGATTTACCCATACCATATGTATGAGACGGGTAACCCCAACTTCAGGGCCGGGAACAGAATTGAACTTGCTTGAAGTCGCCATGCAATCGGTTGAAGCGCCGATAAACGGAATGAACCTTTACGCCCCAAGACATTGCCGTACGACTACCAACCATGGGCAAACACCACTCGAAGCTGAATGGGTGATCGAAGTTTCAGATGCCGTCATCAACCAGGGGTTTGACCGGCAAGGAGCCAATGAGCTTCTGGCAAAGCTAACCAAAAGACTCGAAAGCGAAAAACCAGCGCTAGGTTATGATATTACAGAATGTTATGATTTGCTTCACCACAGACCGGCACCGCATTACGAAAAAGCATACTTCAGTGCTAAGGAGCAACTCACAAAGATGGGTCACAACATACTATATTGTTTTTCGTCAACAGCTCCGGCAAATTGATTCTTTGTCTCACCACTTTTGCCCAGACGAATGCGTGGTGCCTTGACACAGCAAGAAATGTGGTATAGAATAATATCGTATCGCAATATCGGGAGGCGTTATCGTGCTGGATAGAGAGTTCTTTTTGGGGTTTATCAAGATTCACATCTTATACCATGCTTCAAAAGAGCCTATCTTTGGCGTAGAAATAACTGAGGAACTAGCTAGACACGGGTATAGCATTAGCCCGGGTACTCTTTATCCGACATTGCATCGTTTGGAAAAAGAAGGCTATCTGCAGGGCAGCTCAAAGGTGGTTAATGGCAGAGTGAGGAAGTATTATCAGGCTACTGCCAGAGGAAAGCTGGTGCTGGAGCAGTCTAAGAAGAAAATCAGGGAACTGGTTACCGAAGTTATCGAGGAGAAATAGTTGGCAGAGGTATTAAATACTGATGCAAACCGCAGGAAAATTTGGGGCCTTAACCCCAATGTATTCTTCCTTGGCATAGTCAGCCTGCTCACTGATGTCTCCAGTGAGATGATTTTTACCCTCGTCCCCCTCTTTTTGTGTAATGTGCTGGGGGCAGCTACTACCATTGTCGGTCTTATTGGTGGGCTATCAGAAAGCACTGATGCTATCTTCAGGATATTCAGCGGCTGGTTTAGTGATAGGATAGGCAAGCGCAAGCTTCTAGCAGTATTGGGCTATAGTATCTCTACCGTGGCTAAGCCCTTTATGTATGTGGCTACTACTTGGGGCATGGTCTTAGGTATTAGATTTGGCGACAGAGTTGGTAAGGGCGTTCGCACCTCATCACGTGATGCCCTGATTGCTGATTCCATTTCTGCCGAGGAGAGAGGTAAGGGCTTTGGTCTACACCGGGCTATGGATACCTTCGGTGCCGTCCTTGGACTAGCCATTGCTGCAGCTATTATATTCTTTGTCCAGGGCGGAGGACTCAAACTTAGCCTTGAGACCTACCAATGGCTGGTATTAATCGGGGTGGCACCGGCAGTGCTGGCAGTATTACTGTTGTTAATCTTTGTTCGTGAGCAGAAGAGGAAACCTTCGCCAAGTAGTCCTGACCACAAGTTCACTTTGACCAAGTTGACTATGGGATTTGATGCCCGGCTCAAGGTATTTCTGGCTATTATGGCAGTATTTTCTCTGGGTAATTCCAGCGATTTCTTTATCATTCTGCGGGCACAGGATTTAGGGTCAAGTGTTTTCCATGTTGTTTTGATGCTCGTCCTGTTTAATGTTACCTATGCGGCTATTTCCTTACCGGCAGGTATGCTCTCAGATAGACTGGGGAGGAGGTGGGTTATTACCCTTGGCTGGTTCATTTATACCCTGGTTTACCTTGGGTTTGCTTTAGCCTCAAATATATGGCAGGTGTGGCTGCTTTTTGCCTGTTATGGAGTTTACTACGGCATGGTAGAGGGGGTGGCTCGAGCCTTCGTGGCTGATTTAGTAGTTGAGGAAAAGAGGGGCACTGCCTATGGCCTGTATCATGGGGTGGTCGGTCTTACCCTATTGCCGGCCAGTCTGATTGCTGGCTGGTTGTGGCAGGCAATAAATCCGGCCGCTCCCTTCTACTTCGGCGCCGGTCTTGCCTTTATAGCCATGTTAGGCATCACGGTGCTTATTAGAGAGTAGCTAGTAAAGGAATTTTAATTGATTAGTGAAAATTGATGCTAAAACCTCTTGACAAATGGTATCATATATGCTACCATAATCTCAGACCAGTAGGAGGTCAAAAAAGAAAAAAGAAGGGGGGCAGCCGATTATGAGCGGGAGGTCATATTGTTGTGAGTCGCAAGGAGAAACTTCTAGACAGGGTTAGGACGAATGTAAGAAATACTTCACTGAGGGATTTTGAGACATTGATAAACGCCTATGGATATATTGAGGAAGGAAGCAAACACCCAAAGGCTATTATAGGCGAGGGTAATTACCCAATGCCCTACAAGAAAGAAAAACGAATAAAATCTTGCTATGTTAAAAAGTTACTGGATATCATAGATAGTCTATGAATCTGTATATCATCTTTAGCGAAAAATTTGAAATTTAAATATTATAGAGAATTACGATTACGATGAAGAATATAGAAAAAGACTTAGAGTATTATGCCAAATTACCTTACAACATTATTGTTGAAATGTGGGACGATGGAGAAGGGCCATACTGGGTTGCTAGAATTGCAGAACTTCCGCACTGCTTGATACATGGTGATACCCCAGAGGCAGCTATTGTGGAAATTGAAGAAGTCAAGAGAGATTGGATAAAGTCTAGCTTAGAGAGAGGACTTAAGATACCTGAGCCAATAACACACAAACATAGCGGACAAATTAGCCTGAGAATCCCACCGTCTCTTCATGGACTCTTGTCTGACAGAGCAGCTGTTGAGGGAATTAGCCTGAATCAATACATGACTGCAGCATTAGCGAACGCAGTTGGTTTGCACATTCGTGTATCCAAACCAAAAACCAGCAGGAAATCGGTGCGGGTTTAGTAATTGTAATGAATTGCTGGCTGGCTTTGGGATGCAGTGAATCCAACAGCTCCCTTCTACTTCGGCGCCGGTCTTGCCTTTCTGGCCATGCTGGGG
>Ga0114930_10005278_pt1 | contig 10662 bp, 9 predicted proteins | sample AnhtaG_FD_87300 | JGI IMG/M metagenome (GOLD analysis project Ga0114930, IMG submission 87300) | Deep subsurface microbial communities from Anholt, Denmark to uncover new lineages of life (NeLLi) - Anholt_01485 metaG | ecosystem: Environmental > Aquatic > Marine > Oceanic > Sediment | place... | reverse complement strand
TGCTGTCATTGCGAGCGTAGCGAAGCAATCTCATTGGCTGTAACTGCTTGAAATCAGGAGATTGCTTCGTCGCTTCGCTCCTCGCAATGACCGGTGAAAAGACTTTTTACGAGACCATCAATTATGAAAGAGAAATTCCAAGGCATAATATTTGATATTTATGGTGTGCTTGTATTCCAGGAGAGAGTTTATCCTGGGGCTGCCGAGTTGCTTGATTTTCTGCGTGAAAAAGGGATAGCAATCAGAATATTGTCAAACAGCACATTAAAAAGCAGGAAATCCTGCGCTGAGAAACTGAATAGTATGGGTTTTAATATTTACGAAAGCGAAACAATAACCGCCTCCTTTGCCACAGCTAAATATCTTAAAACCTTAAATCCAAGATCATGTTGGGTAATGCTGAAAGGAGAAGGACTAGGAGAATTCAATGACTTTAATCATGTTACTGAAAATCCGGAATATATTGTTATGGGAGATTTTCGTGAAGGTTTTAACTTCCAGAACATGAATAAGGCCCTAAGGCTATTGCAAAACGGGGCTAAATTTATAGTTATGATAACAGAAATTGTTGACAATAGCATGGGTGGAGCAGAGTTAACTGTAGGAGCATATGGGAAAATGCTGGAAGAGGGTGCAAATATAGAAGCAACATATATTGGCAAACCCAATAAATACGTTTTTGAAATGACTCTTAAAACAATGGATATTGAAAAAAACAAAGTCCTAATGGTTGGCGACAAAATCACTACCGATATAGTTGGAGCAAAAAAGGCTGGACTAAGATCGGTTCTAGTGAAAACAGGTGAATTTGATGAGAGTGACTTGGATTGTGATATTAAACCTGATTATATATTTGACTCCGTTAAAGACATCAGGAAGCTTTTTGAATAGCAAATACGAGGTGGCCTTGCCTGCGAGGATGTAGTCCATCTAAACAGAGAGAGGGACAACCCCCAGACCATAGGTTTCTATAGGACTAAAGGATAGTTTTTGTAAAATATTTAAGTTATGTTATGATGGTTTTGTTTTTTAATAAAAACATTTAAACAAAAACCTTTTTTCTCGCGTTTCATGATAAAATACAAGGTGGGCGTGCCATTTACCTTTATGGGCTGTGAAAACCCAAAGCTAGATGCAGCAGATGTAGTTGTATTGCCTATTCCCTATGAAGGAACAGTCCATTACAAAGGAGGTACACGCTTTGGACCTCAGCTAATAATCAATGCATCGTGCCAGACAGAAAGCTTTGATTGTGAGCTTAAAAAAGAGATAATCGAGCAAGTGAAAATATTTACCGCACCAAAAATGGAGTCAAACCTGAGCTCGCCGAAGAACATGATTGATGATGTCTATAAGGCAGCAAAGCAGATCATTGCAATGGACAAATTTCTGGTTGTTCTTGGTGGCGAGCATTCCATATCAAGCGGTGTTGCAAAGGCATATTGTGAAAAATTGAAGAACCTTACTGTGCTTCAGATTGATGCACATGCTGATCTCCGAGATGAATATGAGAGCACAAAATACAACCATGCATGCACAATGAGAAGAATACGAGAGCTTGGTGTGAATGTTGTACAGGTTAGCATTAGAAGCTGTAGTTTAGAAGAGCATGAATATATAAAGAAAGACAGGATAAAAAATATCTTCTGGGCACCCTTCAAGAAAGAACAGATAAATGATATTATCAATGCATGCACAGAGAATATATATATTACTATTGATGCTGATGGTTTTGACCCAAGCATAATACCTGCTACAGGAAGCCCTGTTCCAGGTGGGCTTCAATGGTATGAATCCCTGGATTTATTGAGAAAGTTGTTCAAAGAAAAGAATGTGGTTGGGTTTGATTTTGTTGAACTTTCCAGTAAAGGTGGTCAACAAGACACAAGGTCAGAAGATACAGCAGCAACACTGATATACAGGTTGATTGGTTACAAATTCCTAAGGTGATCAATGATGAAAGATAGCCCTATAGATGGCAGACAGATGATCGAACCATTGCCAATAGCAAAAGGTCAAAAAGTTAATGATTTTGTTGACAAAGTCTTTGCCAAGTCAGGCTATAATGCCCGAAGGCTTGGTGAGGCATGCAAACTCTACAAAAAGATGCTCAATGAAGATGCTACAGTGTGCCTTACACTGGCCGGTGCAATGACGCCTATAGGAATGTCCGGGCCTATAGTAAAACTAATAGAGAACGGCTTTGTTGACTGGATTATTTCAACAGGTGCAAACCTTTATCATGATCTTCATAGGACATTTAATTATCCCATGGTGCAGGGTGATTTCAGAGGTGATGATGATCATCTTTACAAGCACGGCATAGCCAGGATTTATGATGTATTTATCGCAGATGATACCTTGCTTGAAACCGATCAGGTTATCCGCAGAGCAATAAAGAACCAAAAACTGCCTAAGAGATTTTCTACAGCAGACCTGCATTATGCTCTTGGTAAAGAGGTCCTTAAAACAGCACCCAGTCCTGAAAAATCAATACTTGCGGCTGCAGCAAAGCATAATGTGCCAATATATTGTTCATCTCCTGGAGATTCTTCTATTGGTATGAATCTGACAATACCCTTTATTCTTGGCAAAGAGGTTGATGTCAGCACGACACTGGATGTTTTAGAAACAGCTGCAATTGTCAAGCATAGCAAAAAGAATGGCGCGATTGAGGTGGGTGGTGGATCTCCTAAGAATTTTTTCATGCAGACCCAGCCGACTTTGTGGCAGATACTGTATCAAGAGAAGGGTGGTCATGATTATTTTATCCAGCTTACAATGGATTCACCTCACTGGGGTGGATTGTCCGGAGCAACACCACAGGAAGCCAAGTCATGGGGCAAGGTAAAAGAAGCAGACATAAACAACGTGGTTGTCTATTCTTGCGCATCACTCACTTTTCCAATCCTTTGTCAATATGTTGAAGAGAGCTGCAAAAAAAAGAAATTAAAAGAACTTAATCTTAAGAAAAAAGAATTTACAGACGAGCTGATCAAGACTAGTAGACAAATGGCAAAAATCAAGAAACAATATGAATCTGCTTGATTTCTCAAAAAGCATACCTTGTGCTTTAGCGTGAGGATTCAGAGAAACCTTGGATAGCAATTCAAGACAGTACTGAGGATTGCCATGCGAAGGTAGAGCCCATAACGGTTTTGACGAAAATAGATTGCCCTGGGGTCACTGTCCGATTCGTCAGGTAATTCCTCGGCACGGGGAAGTGGGTGCATAATCACGGCAGATTTCTTCATAGCACTTAATGCTTTTACGTTTAACGCATAATCGGTTATAGTCTTTTTGTAGTCTTCGAGGCGGTCTGCAAAATATTCCTTGGAGAGTTGAGTGATGTGCACTACATCAACCTCTTTGACCAGTTCTTCTAATCCGCCTTTTGGATTTGTGACCTCAGTGAACCGGACCTTATGTCGATGGAGATACTCCTTTATGTCCTCTTTGACCTCTGTTAAATCAGGAGATATAAAGGATATGGAAACTCCATGGAACTTGGCCAAGAAATAGCATAGAGAACGGACAGTGCGGCCACTCAGATCCCCAACCATAGCGATGGAACACCCATCCACGCCTCCTAGATGACGGTCGATGGTATAAAGGTCAAGTAGAGCCTGGGTTGGATGCTGGGCTGGTCCATCCCCGGCGTTGATTACCGGCACGTAAGAAACCGCGGCTGCTCTTTTGGCAAAGCCACTTTCATAGTGTCGCAGCACTATGACGTCGGACATTTCCGACACCACCCGGATGGTGTCTTCAAACTGGCCTTTAAGCTCTGAGGAAAAGATGCCGGCTGCTTCTGTAGAGAGGATGCTCCCACCCAGGCGGAGCATAGCCGCCTCAAAGGAAAAACGTGTTCTCAAGCTAGGGGTGAAGTAAAGGCTGGCTAAAATCTTACCCTTTAAACATTCTTCGCCCCCTCGTGCCAAGATGCTCTCCATGCGGCTGGTGAGATCGAAAAGCTCTCCGAGTTTCTTCTTGGTGAACTGCTGGGACTCGAGTAGATGAAACATCTACATCCCTCCTTCTAAATCGCCCTAGGGAATAAAATGGGTACCTGTTTTGCCCTCAAGTGCAGAGGACGCTTTTCCCAAGCACGTTATAATTGCCCTTTCCCCGCCAAACTCCAAAAACCGTAGGCAGGCCTCGACTTTGGGCCCCATGCTCCCGGGAGAAAAGTGCCCCTCCTTCTGGTAGGCTTTCGCCTCTTCTAATCGGACCAGATCCAAGGCCCTCTGCTTGGGTGTACCGAAGTTAAGAAAAACCTTCTCCACATCCGTAAGGATGAGTAGCAGGTCAGCAATTACAGCCTCAGCCAGCTTTTCCCCTGCCAAGTCTTTATCAATGACTGCCTCTACCCCGTGATAGTTTCCTTCGGAACCCATTGCTACCGGGATCCCTCCACCACCTGAAGCGATGATAATGATGCCGGCATCGACCAAACGCTTTAGGGCTTTAGCCTCCAGAATTCTTAAAGGGTTTGGAGATGGGACCACCCTTCGGAAGGGACGATGATTCCCTGGGTTCACCTCCTTAATTATGTAGTCCTTTTCCCTCTCGTAGCGTTCTTTCGTTTCAGCGTCGTAGAATGGACCTACAGGCTTTGTAGGATTCTTAAAGGCAGGGTCGTCACTATCCACCATAACCTGGGTAATAACTGTCAAGACATCCCGATTGATTCCATCGGCCTGTAGGAGATTGTATAAAACCTGTTCCAGCATGTATCCAATTTGCCCCTGGCTCATGGCCCCGCAAACATCCATGGGCATCGCCGGGACCTTGGAATGAGCCCCTTCTTGCTGTATGAGAAGATTGCCGACCTGGGGGCCATTACCGTGAGTGATAATGATACTATGTCCCTCTGCTATCATCTCCAGGATTTGCTCCGAAGTGACGCGAATGTTCTCTAACTGCTCTTCTACAATCCCTTTCTGATGGGCTTTTAGTATTGCATTCCCACCCAGTGCGATAACAATGTGTTTTGTGGATTGTGACTCGTTGGATACTTTTCCTATCACAGTCTATTCCTCCATGAGGAATCTATAAAAAAAGGACCTCTTTTTCCAATGGCCCACTACCTAATTCTTATGATATTTCTTTTGCTGTATCCTCTTCGAAGTAATCAGACCGAAGAGTTCAAATGGCGATGCCATCGCCCATGCGCGCCAACACGCGCTGTAAAGCTTGAATACTACTCTTGTGCTATATTTTGTCAAGTGTAATTTCAATTTCTGCGTTAATATGAATAGGCAATGAAAGACTCAATCTTTTGAATAGAATCTTTGACTTTGGGCGTCCCACAAACCAAGATGCCTTAATGCCTTCTTGACCTGCCCGCCATCGCGAGCTCAGGCCCGCCCTCCAGCCAAGCGATGTGAGGCGGGCGGGCGAGGCGGGTGGGTCTCTTCCAGGTGCTTTGTCTCAAAAGGAGGCGCAACCCTCGGCACGTCCTTACTGCAAAAACATGCATCAGTGCAGAGAACATGACAATGGGGATAAAATCCCAGAAAAGCGCCAAAGGTCTGCATGGCAATGACTGCTCCGGGCACTGGTGCAAGCCCAGTCTGAGCGTAAACAGGCGACGGTTCACATTCCCCACCCGTTCACCCAAGTCTTGAAGCCAGGGAAAACCTCAGGATCCTACGGTGGCCACCATGACGGCCTTTATGGTGTGGATCCTGTTCTCAGTTTCATCAAAGACAATAGATGCCCCCGATTCAAAGACCTCTTCGGTCACTTCCATGCCTTCCAAACCGAATTTCCGGTAGATGTCTTCACCGATCTCGGTTTCACGGTTATGGAAAGCAGGCAGACAGTGCATATATTTCACCTTTTGGTTGCCGGTCAGTTCCATGGCCTCTTTATTGACCTGGTAAGGCGCTAGAAGTTCAACCCTCTCTTTCCACACCTCATCCGGTTCACCCATGGAGACCCAGACATCCGAGTAGAGAAAATCGCAGTTCTTGACGCCCTCCTTTAGATCATTGGTGATAAGGAGTTTTGCGCCAGTTTCACCAGCAATCCTTTTCGCCTCGTCAACCATCTCTCCGGAAGGCTGAACCTCCTTGGGTGCCACGGAGCGGAAATCCATCCCCATCTTGGCGGCGCCAATCAAAAGGGAATTACCCATATTGTACCTGGCATCACCCAGGTAGGCAAACTTGATCCGGTGCAGCGGCTTGTCAGAGTGCTCTATCATGGTCATAAAGTCCGCCAGTACCTGGGTCGGATGGAACTCGTTAGTCAGACCGTTCCAAACAGGAACGCCCGCGTATTTCGCCAGCTCTTCAACTATCTCCTGCCCGAAACCGCGATACTCGATACCGTCATACATCCTGCCCAGAACCCTGGCGGTATCTTTCATGGATTCCTTTTTCCCCATTTGAGAACCGGAGGGACCCAGATAGGTAACCCTTGCACCCTGATCATAGGCTGCCACTTCAAAGGCGCACCTGGTCCTTGTGGAGGGTTTTTCGAAGATCAAAGCGATGTTCTTGCCTGTCAGTTTGGGCTGCTCAGTTCCAGCGTATTTTGCCTTTTTCAGGTCGACAGAAAGATCAAGTAAGAATTTAATTTCACTTGGACTGAAATCCAAGAGCTTCAAAAAATGTCTGTTTCTTAGGTTAAAAGCCATAACTTGCTCCTTTCTTTTTTTTGGCAGAATCAGACACGATTATCTAAAATCGTGAATCAAAAAACAGGAGTGACCGGAAGACGTATCGGCCCCATATGTAACATAAAACGGTTATGGCTTAAAACAGATTATGTTTTTTCCCAAAATCGGCCAGGATCTCTTCCAGGTTAGGTGATCCGATCTCCTGCAGGTCATAATATACCCTTGTGTTCGGTTTCTTGATGTCAATGATCCTGCTCAGATCAATGGGCGTGCCCACCACAACCGCGTCGCATTCGGTATTGTTGATGGTTGTCTCCAGGTCCTTTAACATCACCTCGCCATACCCCTGGGCGGGAAGTAACGTTCCGATCTCCGGATATTTCTCAAACGTCTCCGACAGCTGGCCCACCGTGTATGGCCGTGGGTCAACCAGCCCGGCGGCACCGAATTTTTCAGCGGCAACTGTCCCGGCGCCGATCTTCATCTCACCGTGGGTCAGGGTTGGGCCGTCCTCAACAACAAGAACCCTCTTCCCCTTTATTACGGAAGGATCTTCAACCTTGATAGCAGAGGCGCCGTCAACCACAATCGCACCCGGGTTCACAGCGGCGATGCTCCTTCTTACGGTCTGGATGCCTGCCGCATCAGCACTGTCCATCTTGTTGATCACCACAACATCCGCGATCCTCAGGGTCACTTCACCGGGATAATATGTCAGTTCGTGACCCGGACGATGGGGATCTACCACTGTTACATGCAAGTCGGATTTGTAAAACGGGAAGTCATTGTTTCCGCCGTCCCAGAGTATGACATCGCAGCCGTCGGGATCTTCCTCGGCGGCCCTGATAATCGATTCATAGTCAACGCCAGCATAGATTACGTTTCCGCGAACCACATGGGGTTCATACTCTTCCATCTCTTCAATGGTACAATTGTGTTTCTCCAGGTCGGAGATCTTCGCAAAACGCTGAACTTTCTGAGCCACGAGATCGCCATAGGGCATGGGATGACGAATGGCAACCACCTTCAGGCCCTTTGCCATCAATGTCTCGATAATCCTCCTGGAGGTCTGGCTTTTGCCGCAACCTGTTCGGACGGCACCCACCGAAATAACCAGCTTACTGCTCTTGATCTGGGTGTCCCCCGGACCCAGCAGTACGAAGTTGGCGCCGGCAGCGCAGACAATGGCACTCACGGACATTACGTGTTGATAAGAAACATCACTGTAGGAGAATACGCAGTCATCCACTTTCAGATCCTTGATCAACTTTGCAAGCCCTTCTTCGGCATAGATGGGGATACCTTCCGGATACAGATCACCGGCCAGCTCGGCAGGGTATTTTCTGCCCACAATGTCCGGTATCTGGGTGGCGGTAAAGGCAACCACTTTGTAGTCCTCATTGCCCCTGTAATAGGTGTTGAAATTATGAAAATCTCTTCCCGCAGCGCCCAAAATAATAACATTTTTCTTCACCATAATTTTATCCCTTTTCTTGGTTTAGACAGGGGCTGTTCCCCTTGAACAGTCCCTGTCTGTAAGTTAACAATAGGTTTTATTCTCTAAAATCCCTCTACCTGTTTTGGTAAGTAATCTTCACAACTGCCTTCCCGGTAAACATCTGCGGTCCCGCAGTGCAGGCCGCCACCAAATGCCGATACATCATAGAGGGGAACTGGGATGACTTCAAAGCCATACTTGCCGAACAGTTCTATAACAGGAGTCTCGCTGGCTTCAACACAGACGGTCTTAGGATCGAGCACAAGAACGTTCAGGTTAAGCCAGATGCTGCAGAAGGTCATGGGCCCTTTCTTGTCAAGAACTGATTTCGGGCCCTCTATAATCTCCCAGTCATTCTTCTCGAACAGCTCCCTTTGTCCCTTTTCCAGAGGGGTTCGAACCGGATTGAAAAGCACTAAGCCAGGGCGAAGGGGAACGAGGGTTGTGTCCATATGCCATGGCGTGAGGTCCCTATACCTCACCCTATGGATTCGATGGTCAGGGTAATGTCGTCGCAACCAGTCAATACCAGCATCATTAGTAACCATTGACTTCTGGACAAAAAGATCCTTCCCGAAGCGTACAACATCGGCGGCATCGAACAGTGGCTCTTGTTCAGTTGGTATCCAGTCGGTTTCTTCTGCGCGCCTATACTGCTCTTCTTTGCTCAGGGAGTTCCATTCTTCCCAGAAGCCCTTCTTGTAAGTGCGCTCCGAAAGACGTGGTTTGGGCGCCGCTTCCATGCGGAAGTTCGGATCTTCTTTAAAATACTGTTCCAGCAATGGCCGGTAGCAAAGATACTCAAACCACCGGCTGCGGTAGGACATTGTCGCTTCCAGGATTTCATTACCCACCGTGAGCAGCAAATCCCGGGGGGGCATGCAGCCGAACATCGAATTCTGCACCCAGTCGGGGGTTTGAACTGCCTGGCTGAAATCGAGAGGGGTGGGCCGGTCTACCCGAATGCCCCGGCTCTCGAGGATTGTGGCGAAATTGTCCAGCTGCTCATTGGCTTTCTCTTGCATTTCCTTGGGCACCGGCCCATAAGTGCCCAGAGGGAACCCGTGCTCAGGCCACTCTCGTTGGACTGCAATCTCAGGGGCCTGGACCATAGTTCCGTCGGCACGGCCGACAATGATGTGCTTTAGTGGGTCCCATTCATTCCACGAATTGACAACTGTTTTTTTTGCGGTACTTTCTTCCATTGTAACCTCCTATAATGTTTATTTGATTGATAACAAGCCTTGAAACACTGCCTCCTATACAATTTTGCTGTGTTCCAATAGCCAAACCATTCTGACAGATACGAATTCTTGCATCTCTTTTGCCCCTTAACTGGACATTACTGGCTTTTGGTCAAGACTTCTGGGTTAAGTATATTCTCAGGCACTTTTCCTTCCAGCATATCAATCACTGCTTTCGTAGACATGGCTCCTAAGTCAGTTAGCGCCTCATGAGAAACAAACGCCGAGTGGGGTGAGACTATGACGTTAGGCATAGATAATAATGGATTCCGGGCTTCTGGAGGCTCTTGCGATAAAACATCCAGACCTGCACCGGCAATCTTTTTTGTCTTCAGGGCATTGATAAGCGCTGACTCGTCCACCACATCTCCTCTAGAGGTATTTATCAGAAAGGCCGTGTCTTTCATGGAATCAAAGACCCCTGAATTGATCAAATGATGGGTTCCTTCATTCAACGGCACATGGAGGGAAATGAAATCAGCAGTACGGACGAGGTCGTCAAATTCCACGCTATCTATATTTAACAGATTCATTTCGGATTTCGATAAATATGGATCACAAACCTTAACCTGCAACCCAAAGGCCTTTGCCTTACTGGTGACTGCTCTGCCAATCTTACCAAACCCCACTAATCCAAGTATCTGCCCTTTAAGCCTCCTAATGGACCAAACATCTTCAAACTCCCACAAACCCTTTCTGCATATATCCTGACATTCCGGCAAATGCCGGCTGAGTGCTAAGATTAAGGCCAAGGCATGGTCAGAAACTTCCTCTACACAGAAGCCGGGCGCATTGGTAGCAGCAATTCCCTGTTTGGTAGCCGCATCTAAATCGAGCTCATCAAAGCCTATCCCTGTAACCGATATTATTTTGCAGGAAGTCAATCCCTTAATATCCTCTTTACCTAACGGAAAATTAACCTGTAGCAATATCCCTTTTGCATGAGGGGCGTACTTGGCATAATCACCTCTATAAGAGTCACTTCCGGTAACTACCAAACTATACCCTCGTTCTTGGAGCATTTCCCTTATTATTTCTATTTCACGGGAATCAAACAGATCATCCAAAAGCCAAATTAAATTATCCCCAGCAGAATTACTTTGTTCGCTCATAATGGAATCCCTCCCTGCTCAAATTTCTTTTTCGTCCACAAGCTCCTAACCGCTTCTCCATTCATACAGATTTACCCATCTTCCTCAAACCAATTTTTATCCACATAAAAGGCCTATGTTCCAGACGGCGATAGAGCCATACCCAAGCGTCTCTGATTTGGTCAGCTCTCCATCAGCCAC
>Ga0114930_10005276_pt1 | contig 10663 bp, 8 predicted proteins | sample AnhtaG_FD_87300 | JGI IMG/M metagenome (GOLD analysis project Ga0114930, IMG submission 87300) | Deep subsurface microbial communities from Anholt, Denmark to uncover new lineages of life (NeLLi) - Anholt_01485 metaG | ecosystem: Environmental > Aquatic > Marine > Oceanic > Sediment | place... | reverse complement strand
GTTCGGGATGAGATGACAAAGGTCTTCTCAGGAGTTTCCAATTTTATACAGTCATTTACACAAGGCAGGGTTATGGCAAAAGTTCTGCCTCTCCCCTTCCTGATATCCCAGACACTATCATTTCTCCTTATCAGATGAAGCATTTTGTAGGGAGAGCAATTTTGTATCTTCCCCGCTTCAATAACCTTACGGTAAAAAAGCCCGGTTTTTATTACTAGCTTATCCTGGAACAACTCTATTTTCATCTGAAAGAAGTTGACTATGATGCCAATGGTCACCGCGGTTAGATATGCAGCGAGTCACACCCCTTTCATAAGGTCAATACCCTTAAGGACAATTTGTGGGACCAGACCAACGGCTAATAGGAATAAGAAGAGACCACCTATAAACAGATAGTTCACGTTTAGCCTTTCCTCGTAGATTGGTTTCGACGACATTTACCCATATCCTCTATTCGGTAAATATTCTTTAGTACCTAAACCTCGCGGAACTCGCCCTCCACGGTGCCCTCCCCCTCTTCTTTACCTGGAGGTGGTTCACCACCTGGTGGAGGCGGCTCAGCACCCGGCGGAGGTTGCTGCTGACCGTAAACGGCAGCCCCTACCTTCTGCATAGAGTCAGATAACTCCTGCATCGCTTGGCGGATGCTGGCTATATCGGTGCCCTGTAAGGCTGAGCGCACCGCTGCCACCTTGTTTTCCACCTCTTGATTCAAATCTGAAGGTATCTTATCTTTCTGCTCCCGCAGGGTCTTTTCCGCAGTGTAAGCCAAGGTATCAGCAGCATTGCGTGTTTCTACCTCCTCCTTGTGTTTGGCATCCTCAGCGGCATATGTCTCCGCTTCCCGTTGCATGCGCCCCACCTCTTCTTTACTTAGCCCACTGGAAGCAGTAATAGTAATTTTCTGTTCCCGCCCGGTGCCCTTATCATGAGCTTTAACACTAAGGATGCCATTGGCGTCAATATCAAAGCTAACCTCAATTTGAGGCATGCCCCGCGGTGCCGGCAGGATACCATCAAGCATAAACTGTCCCAGTGTTCTATTATCTGCCGCCATAGGTCTCTCCCCTTGGAGGACATGAATCTCGACACTGGGCTGATTATCAGCAGCCGTGCTAAAAATCTGGCTCTTAGAGGTAGGAATAGTGGTATTGCGAGGAATGAGGGGGGTAGCCACTGCGCCAAGAGTCTCAATACCCAGTGTCAGCGGGGTAACATCAAGCAAAAGTACCTCTTTGACCTCCCCCTTAAGTACTCCTGCCTGAATCGCTGCGCCGACAGCTACTACCTCATCCGGGTTAACCCCCTTATGTGGTTCCTTGCCGAAGAATTCGGTTACTTTCTGCTGGACCAATGGCATTCTGGTCTGCCCACCGACCAGAATTACCTCATCAATCTGAGCTGAGGTCTTCTCGGCGTCAGCTAATGCCTGGCGGCAAGGCTCTATAGATTTCTCCACCAGGTCCATAACCAATTGCTCCAGCTTGGCTCGGGTAAGGGTGATATTCAGGTGTTTGGGTCCGCTGGCATCAGCAGTGATAAAAGGCAGGTTTATTTCAGTCTGCTGTACCGTGGACAGCTCACACTTGGCTTTTTCGGCAGCCTCCTTAAGCCGTTGTAAAGCCATCTTATCTTGCCGCAGGTCTATCCCCTGGTCCCGCTTGAACTCGTCACATAGCCAGTCCATAATCCTCTGGTCAAAATCATCACCGCCGAGGTGGGTATCACCGCTGGTTGACTTGACCTGGAAGGTGCCCTCACCCAGTTCAAGGATAGAGATGTCAAAGGTACCGCCGCCAAGGTCATAGACAGCGATGGTCTCCTCCTTTTTCTTATCCATTCCGTAAGCCAAAGAAGCCGCAGTTGGTTCATTTATTATTCTCAGCACGTTGAGCCCAGCTATGGTACCGGCATCCTTGGTTGCCTGCCGCTGACTATCATTGAAGTAGGCGGGCACTGTAATTACCGCCTCGGTAACCTTATCGCCGAGGTAAGCCTCAGCATCCGCCTTCAGCTTTTGAATAATCATTGCTGAGATTTCCGGTGGGCTGTATTCTTTATCACCCATCACCACGCGGATATCATTGTTGGGGGCTTTGGTTGCCTTATAGGTCTTACGTTTAGCGTCTTCCTCCACCGGGAGTTCTCGTCCGGCTGGTTCTCCCCACTTGCGTCCCATAAAGCGCTTGATGCTGTAAATTGTATTTTCCGGGTTGACTATAGCCTGGCGCTTGGCTATCTGACCCACCAGCCGTTCACCACTCTTACTTATTGCCACTACCGAGGGGACAGTGCGACTTCCCTCAGCGCTAGTGATAACCACCGGCTCCCCCGCTTCCATCACCGCCACCTCACTATAAGTTGTGCCCAAATCGATACCTACCGCCTTTCCCATGGTTTAGTCCTCCTTTTTTTCCTCTTCTTCACCATTACCTACAACTACTCTTGATGGGCGAATAACCCTATCATGTAACTTGTAGCCCTTTTGCAACTCGTCAACAACTATGTTCTCCTTACCTTTACCCTGCATTACTGCTTCATGCAGGTTAGGGTCAAATGGTTCACCCAGCGCCTTGATCTGGGATAATCCTTGCGCCTCCAGACTGGCTTGAAGCTTACGCTCGATGAGCCTGACACCATCTACCCAATTATGTTTGGCTAGTCGGGGTGGGACAGAGGTAAAGGCCCGTTCCAAATCATCTAAAATTGGCAGGAGATTAAGCATAAGGATGGCGTTGGCAAATTTGCCAATCTCCTCCTTTTCCTGCTCACTGCGCCGTTTGTAGTTAATGAAATCAGCCTGAGCTCTTTGCCATCCGTCCAGATTAGTTTCAGCCCTTGCCTTTTCCTCGGCTAAAGCTTTTTTTAACGCCTCCACATCCTCTATTTCGGAAACCACTGGTTCTAATTCATCGGCTAGACTTTCTTCTGAGCTTTGCTGTGCCACTATCTACTCCTTATTAAACTTTGGATTATCCCAGCTCAATTTGGCGGGTGTTTCTCTTCCGTACAGCTCACCCACCAGTCCACTCAGCACTGAGGATAGGTAGCTTACCGCAGAAATGATGCGGGCATAAGGCATTCGAGTAGGCCCGACCACTCCCATAACGCCAATGGCTTCGTCGGGAAGTCCGTATCGGCTGATGACTACACTGCAATCCCAGATAACCTCGGCTTTGTTTTCCTTACCTATAATTACCTGCACTTCACGAATATTCAACCCTAGAGGTAGGATAGTCCCGAGCAGGCTCCTGTAATCGACTAATTCCATTAAGGACAGCATGCGGTGGCTATGGACAAATTCTGGTTGGTTAAGCATAAAGTGTAAGCCATCAAGGTAAGGTTGGTTATACTCCTGCTCAACTTCAGCCCGCATTATGGTTACTAAGCAATCAGTCAGCTGCTGTTCCATGGAGGAAAGCTCTATACCTTTTTTAGCCAAAATCTGGGAACCGGTCAAGCCAGCATAATCAGCGTTTAGTTTATTAGCCATAGCTGATAGCTCCGCTTGGGTTATAACCTGATCGAAAGTTATCAGCTGCTGCTTTACCCTGGCCCCATGAAGCACAAGGATAATCAATGCCAGTGAGTCTTGCAGGGCAACTAATTCCAAATGCTTGAATTGGCAGTCGGCAGACTTAGGCATAGTAACTATAGCTACGTTTTGAGCCAACCGGGCTATTAGAGCAGCTGCCAAGCTTAGCCATTCCTCCAGTTTACCCTCCACCTGGTGAAAGAGGTGATTTATCAAACGCTGCTCGGATAAGGGTAAGGCAAGCCCAGTTAGAGACTCAACATAATAGCGGTATCCCTTATCCGAGGGTATGCCTCCGGCTGAAGGGTGAGGTCGGATAATATAACCCTCTTGCTCGAGGTTCGCCATCTCATTGCGGATGGTAGCTGGACTTACTCTCAGCTCATAGTCGTTAACAAGATTTTGTGATGACACTGGTACTGCCGACTCAATGTACCTGCTCACCATTGACTTCAGTACTGTCTCTGTTCTAGAAGATAACACACTAACCCCCAATTAGCAGTCTAAGCCTGAGACTGCTAATCACTCCCTAAATTACCATCTTTAGCCATCATTTGTCAAGCCAAATCAAGTGCCCTTTTATCCATTTTGGGTGAGATTTGTCCACCTTACCCCATCCCCTTTTTCAAAGACAGGAGGAATGACTTCTAAGAAAACTATGCCTCTTAAATAAATCATCTTCACCATAACCAGCGGTGGAAAATCGACCGGATAGAAATACCAATTGACCAATAAGCTCAGCTATGCTATATTTGAAATTTAGACAGGTCAAAAGATGGATATTACATGGCTAGGTCACTCTTGTTTCAGGATTAAGGGCAGAAATGCCGTAGTCATTACTGACCCTTACTCACCAAGCTTGGGTTACTCACTGGGCAAGCCTACTGCCCACATTGTAACGGTAAGTCACCAGCACGAGGGGCATTCCTACGTTCAGGGCATTGGCGATGAACCGAAAGTAGTTACCAGACCCGGCGAGTATGAAATTAGGGGTGTCCTAATTATTGGTATAGCCACTTTCCATGATAAAGAGAAGGGCGCAAACAGAGGTAAAAATACCATCTACATTATGGAGATAGATGAGATAACGGTATGTCACCTTGGTGATCTGGGACATGTGCTCACCACTGACCAAGTAGAGGAAACGGGTAATGTGGATGTGTTATTGCTTCCGGTAGGCGGAGTATCTACTATCAATGCCCCCATGGCAGCCGAGGTAGTCCGGCAGCTTGAGCCAAAGGCGGTAGTTCCTATGCACTACAAAACCCCAGCGATAAGCCGGGAGCTGGGAGCAGTAGATAGATTCCTTAAAGAGCTAGGAGCGGATCAAATCAGCCCCCGCCCCAAGCTATCCTTCACCAAGTCAAGCCTGCCTATAAGCACACAAGTCTTTTTACTTGACTACTGAACAATTCATTTAGTACCTTAGTCCTCCCTTTATCTAGAAAGGAGCTTTCTAGTAACATCTACATTATTGAAAAGTTGAACGGTCTATCATAGAATAAAGAGGTTAGAGGGTAGTAATGATAATATTAAAACTTGTGAGACGGAATCCTGAGTAAAAATTTTTTTCTGAAGTCTTAAAAGGTTATGGAAGGCAATATTACAGTATTCGAAAAAGCAGTAGCCAGAGCTGATGAGCTGGCTAAAATAGCCCAGGAGGCTTCCGAGGCATCGGTGAGAGCCTCCCAGGAGGCGATAACTAGAGCTGAAGAAGTAAGTAAATCGGCTAAGGAGGCTGCTAACGCAGCCGCAAGAGCGGCACAGGAAGCGATAAATAGGGCTGAGGAGATAAGCAAATCAGCTAAGGAGAGCGCTGAGAAATGGAACAAAGCCTTCGAAGAGGCCATGAGCAGGGCTGAGGGCTCAATCAAATTAACCACAGATACGGCCGGAGTTTTGATAAGAGCCTTTGAAAAAGCGGTAGTCGGGGCTGATGAAATAGCCAAATCAGCCAAGGAGACTGCTGAAGAATCGATAAGATTATCCCAGGAAGCGATAAATAGGGCTGAGGAAACTGCCAAATCAGCCAAGGAGACTGCCGAAGAATCAATAGGATTATCCCAGGAAGCAATAAGCCGAGCTGAGGAAGCAGGCAAGTCTGCCAGGGAGGCTGCTGAGGCAGCGAGGAGAGCCTCACTGGAAGCGGTAAGCCAGGCTGAGAAAGAAAGCAGATCGGCCAGGAGAGCTGCTGACGTGTCTACAAAGGCCTTCGAGAAAGCAATTAAAAAAGCTCAAGAAACAAGTACCCGGGTCCAGGAGATTGCTGAGACAGCGAAAATAGCCTTTGAGAAAGCGGCAAGCGGGGCTGAGGAAACAATTAAATCAACCAATGAGGCTGCTGAAGCAGCCAAGAGGGCATCACTGGAAGCAGTAAGCCGGACTGAGAAAGAAAGCAAATCGGCCAAGGAGACTGCTGAAGAATCAATAGGATTATCCCAGGAAGCGATAAGCAAGGCTGAAGAAATAAGCAGATCAGCACGGCAGACTGCCGAGGAATGGAAGAAAGCCTTTGAAGAAGCGATAAGTAGAGCTGAAGAAACAATCAAAGCAGCCGAGGAGACTGCTGAGGCGGCGATAAGAACATCCCAGGAAACGATAAGCCGAGCTGAGGAAGCAGGCAAGTCTGCGAAGGAGACTACTGAGGCAGCGATGATAGCCTCGCAGGAAGCGGTAAGCCAAGCTGAAGAAGTAAGTAAGTCTGCCAAGGAGACTGCTGAGGCAGCGATAAATGCGGCTAATAAAGCTGCCCAGGCAGCAAGGAGAGCCTCGCAGAAAACGATAAGCCGGGCTGAGGAAACAGCCAGAGCGGCCCGGGAAGCTTCCGAGGCAGCGGTGATAGCCTCACAAAAAGCGATAAGTCAAGTTGAAGAAGCAAGTAAATCGGCCACGGAGACTGCTGAGGCAGCGATAAGCGCAGCTAATAAAGCCGCCGAGACAGCGAAGAGAGCGGCTAATAGAGCTGCTGAGGCAGCGAAAAGAGCAGCTAGGGAAGCCGCCGAGACGTCGATAAGAGTATTCGCAGAAGCGATAAGTAGTACTGGAGAAATCGGTGAAGTGGCCAGGGAGACTACTCAGATGCCGACAAGAACCGCCCCGCAAGCTGCAAGCGAGAGTGATGAAATGGTCAAAGCCGCTGAAGAGGCTGCTGAGGCAGCGATAAGCCAAGACGAAGAAACTGAGATAAAAGAAAAGGAAAAGGCCACAGAGATTAAAAAGAAAATTAAGAGCCGTTTAGAGTCCCTGGAGAGAATGTATGCGGCTAATAAAGACAGGCAAGACAAGGATGAAGACGAAGAGGAAGAAAGCCAAACCAACTGAACCAAAAGTAAAGATGAAATGCATTATTTGTCCGATAGGTTGGAAACTTCAAATCTAACCATAAGAGAAAGAACTATAGTGATAAATGATATGATATAGTTACAACGCCAATATTAAGGATTAGCACAGGGGCTTGACTTTTTAGCGGCTACTCAATATACTATGCCCGTCTATGGTTATTCTCAGTTGGCAGGATTTACTAAGTCGGGAGACACCATAGTAATGTCAGTAAGGAAAGTGCCAGAAACTGGCTCATTGGTAACTAAAAAACGGGAAATCCCGGATTAAAGGGGGTGACTTATGACAAATCAGAACGAGCAAGCCAAAACCGGCGGCAAAAAAGTTGAAAGACAAGCCATAAAACCCGCCGCCGAAGTTCAAGAGGAAACCCTAGAACCGGCTGTTGAGGTTCAAGAGGATGTCACAGAACCGGCTGCTGAGGTTCGAGAGGCTATGAGACCTCTTGATGAGTTTCTAGGACGAGCTGAGAGAGCTTATGCCGCCTACATTGAAGCTCAAAAGGAAGTAATGACGGCATATCACGAAAATGAACAACGGGTTCAAAAAACTTACCGGGAAGCTGAAAGGAAAGCTAATAATGCCTGTGAAAAAGCTATAGAACAGGCATTAAGACTCCGTGAGGGTGTTGAACAGCAAGCCGAGGAGGCACATAAGAAAGCTAAAGAAAAGGCAGAGGAGACATATAGGAAAGCTACAGAGCAAGCCGAGGAGGCACATAAGACGGCTATAGAACAAGCCAGGCAGGATTACAACGAGAGTGTGAGCCAAGCCCTAAGGGTCCGTAAGGAAACCATAGAGCAAGCTTGGGAGGGCCGTACACAAGATTTAGAGACAGCATGGAAAATATTTACCAAGGAAACAAGATAAGACACAAAGCATCGAGGGCAAGCGACGATGCAGTGTGTCTCAACAGGCTTTGATTGACAAATTATAGTAACGAGGGTATATCCCTGAAGGCATCGGCAATGCCTCTGCCCTCGTACTCCATCCCTTTTCGCCTACTCTTAGCCGAGATATACAGGATAACTCGGTTAAAATAGTCCATGATTTTGCCTACATAGATAAGCTCAGATAGGATTACGGTGACATTAAGTGAGCGTTTTTCCCGGGGATAGTCACCGGTTCTTATTATAGCATCTGTGGCTATACGTTTTAGAGAAGCTCCAAGGTCCTTCATTAGTTCCACATTCATTTCCTCAGGTGGTGCCGAGAGAAAATAGAGTGCTTTCCTGGCATCACTAGGGTTACATTTGAGCGATAACTTACCAATAGCCTCGTCCATTGCCTGAATTCCCATTTGTGTCTCCCCGGCCTTATCAGCAAAATCGCGCTTACCACCAAAGGGCAAACCAATCCGTGGTCTTTGTGCTTTACCGTGGCCTATTACTGTCCATCCAGTCAGGGTCTGTATTATGTCTCCGGCGTCGAGTATTTTTGACCCGATGTACTCAGGCTTTGTCTCTTCGCCAGCACAAAGCAAGTTGTAAAATGACTCAACTACCAAGGAGTTAATCTTGGCTATGTTGTTTCTGAGAGATAAATGTTTCATAATATACCTTTGGTTATCAATAAGAAATATGGCATCAGCCACTAAGTAACTAGATTTAAGGCATGTGGCCGTGTTATAAAGGGTTCTTTCCTCTGTCCTCTCCTCATGATTGAAAGGAAGGACAACAAGATTGTATACCGGTTTTCCCGGGTAGTACTCTTTTAAGTGTTGGGTTAATACTGGTATTGCCCCCGAGCCGGTGCCACCAGCTGCGCTGCCGACTATCAAAAAGGCATCTGTCTCAGCAAATTTAGGTGAGGCTCTTACCGCCTCTAAAACTTTGTCGCCATCCTCTCTGGCTACCTCAGCACCAAGTTCATTTATTTTCCCCACGCCGTGACCACTAGTCTTCTGACCTCCAATCACAATTCTGTGTTGATAATTACGCTTTATAAAAGATAACCCGCTTAAATCAGCAATATCTGTGTTAACCGCTAAAGTATTAGTGGCTATATCGATGCCACGCTGAACATGTGCCTTAACGTTCAGTCGGGCAAACTCGTCAGCAATCCTGCCGCCACACTGTCCGCAACCTATAATAAATAATTTCAATTTCTCACACCTTTGTAACTAAATAAAAGTTATTATTTAAGTTTAGACACACCTGCACGAAAATGTCAATACCTGTTAGCATCAGGTCACTCTTTATTATGGCATAATCCGCTAACTTACTCCTATAGTACCTTTATCCTAGTATATTATATCTATATCTATATATCAAAACAAAGACGGGGAGGATTTTTATAAGGGAAGTTAGAACCTAAATACCCTTACTGTCAGTATAATCATTATGATTAGCATGGCTAACATGATTAACAATAAACCACCACCCAGATACATTATCCACTTTACCCACTCAGGAGTAGTTTGCTGGGATGATGAGGGTGGCGGTGATGGTGGTGACACTGAGGGAGATGGTGACGATGACGGGGCCGGCGGTGGTGATGGTGGTGGTGATGACACTGAGACGGGTGGCTCTGGCTGTGATTCAGTGGTGAAAGCGCCAACAGCGCTCCAAGCACTGCTGGTATCGGAGCTGATAGCTCTGACCTTCCAGTAGTAAGCGATATCACAGTTCAGATTTACATCACACTGCCAGGCAGTAGAAGGTAAAGCATAAGCACCAACCTTTACAATTAAAGGATTAGCGAAAGAAACATCATCAGATACTAATAGTTCGTAGCTCTCTGCCCCAGCTACGGCGCTCCACTGGAATATTGGTCTCAGCGGCACACCCCCAGCACCAGCCTTCGGGCTGTCAAGCTCGAGAGCAATAGCTTCAGAACCAATGCTTGTAGTGAACGACCATTTGGCTGACCATGGGCTTAATACCGGCTCAGTAGCTCTCACCCGCCAGTAATACATGGTATCTGACTCAAGTGTCGGCAGCCTAGCTGAGGTCGCTTTGGTATCGCCTTCAAATCCGGTGGGAAGACTGGAGAAGTCTGTGTCATAGTCAAGTTGCCACTTGTAGCTGGTAGCGCCCTTTAATGCCTCCCAATCAATTTTGACATTTCTAGTGTTCATGCCCGGGGCTTTATTGGACGGTGAAGTCAAAGTAGCCGGCAAAGTTAAGCCATCAGTATAAGTCAGCAGCTTGGCATCGGTGGAATCAATCGACCACAACCTGTTACCATGCAGCCATAGCCCGGTTAGAGTAGCCCCATCATCAAGACCACGGGTTACTGTTTCAAATGTCGGCCCTAGCGAATATGTTGGGTTAAGGCAGCGCTCTATACCGCCCTCCTTGTTGGCTTTATCCACTTGTTGGGAGTTGGCAGCGTATAACATGCCTTCAGACGACACTATAAGTTGATTGAGCATACCGCCGTCCGGCAAAGTACCATCTATGCTTTCCCATTCAGTACTCTTGCCGATGATAAAACGATATATGCCCTTATTTTGGGTGGCGCTGGCAGCATAGACAGTTTTATTGCGGTCATAATCCGGGTCGAAGGCAACGGTTATTGAGCCGGTGAGGGGTGGTGAGGTGGCACCAGGCGGCAACGGCTCAAACGAGATTCCATTATCATCGGACCAGTAGACCCAGCCATTGGTATTACCTACCAGAATAGTCTCCTCCTCGCTGTAGTGAGGCGATAGGGCAATAGAGTGCAATGACTGGCTGCCAGCCACTGCCTTGGTAGAATAAAATAAACCACCGTTGGTTGTGCGGTAGACCACCCCGTTGCTGCCATCAAAGCTGCCAACAAACAGGGTGTTATCACTGACCATAG
>Ga0114930_10005273_pt1 | contig 10668 bp, 5 predicted proteins | sample AnhtaG_FD_87300 | JGI IMG/M metagenome (GOLD analysis project Ga0114930, IMG submission 87300) | Deep subsurface microbial communities from Anholt, Denmark to uncover new lineages of life (NeLLi) - Anholt_01485 metaG | ecosystem: Environmental > Aquatic > Marine > Oceanic > Sediment | place... | reverse complement strand
GGCTGATTCAGCAGGACATCCTCGATATACTCGGCCGGGCGCTATGCATCCGCGAGATCGACGCAGGCTCCTGCAACGGGTGCGAGCTGGAAATCCACGCACTCAACAATCCGTACTACAACATCGAAGGCTTGGGTATTCGTTTTGTTGCGAGCCCGCGCCATGCCGACATGCTGCTCGTTACCGGCCCACTGACGCTGAACATGAGAGAAGCGGTATGGCAGGCCTACCAGGCAACGCCCAATCCGAAGCTGGTTGTCGCCACCGGCGAATGTGCGTGTACAGGGGGCATGTTCAGGGATAGCTATGCGGTCAGTGGACCGCTCTCGACACTCCTTCCTGTCGACGTCACGATACCGGGTTGTCCGCCTCCGCCCATCGATATCCTGAGAGGCATTCTCACTGCGCTTCGGGGCAAACACCCAGCCCCTGCGCTGTGATCTTGTCCGTGGCTGCGGTTGACGACAACATGAAACAATACGAATCCTGTGCCGGGCCGATGCAAGAGGACCGTCCTGCGCTCCACACTGATGCTATCAGAGACAACGACCAATGACCGCGCGACTGACTCGCCTGTGGGTATCTGCCAACAACCTACTCCGGCTGGCCTGGATAGAGGTACTCACGATAATCGTCTTCATGCTGGTGATCAGCCTGCGCTTCCCGTCGTGGTTTGTGGTTCTTTCGGCTATCGTCAACGGTGGGGCCGCGGCTTATGTCGCCAGATGTATTGCGTCCGAACGGTCCACTACGGTTCATGATCCGTTACTTTTTACAGTCCTTATCGGCAGCGGCATGGCTTCGATTACCTTGACGCTCAAGTGGTGGCTAGTGGAAAAGCAGTTTAAGCTCGCCTCCGGCACTCTTCTCCATATGACCGGTCATGCCGAGGCGACCTCGAATCCGGCACTCGCCTGGTCGAGCGTGCTGACCCAGTGGGGCTCCTGCTCAATCTTTCTGGTGATCGTGGCGATCTGGGCGTTAAGCAGGCGACACGCCACATGAACACCATACACAATAGGAATACGGAACATCCACGATCCACGTAACTACACGGACGATGTAGCAAAATTATAGGCACATCACCGATCTTTGTTTGGCGTGGTCAGATGGCGTTGATCCTCGCTACCGGTTCACCGCGCAGGCAGTATCTCCGGCCCGCGAGCTCGTTGCAAACCGCACCAGGTTACTGATGTCCGACGGGACGTATAGAGGTGTGCAGCCGCTCGCTTATACTTTATCCGTCACAGATGTCATATGCCATCTCACCTTAGGTAAGGAGCCTGCCTTTTCGCTGTAGCACCGACGAACTACGCGATCAAGGTGACCAATGAAATATCGCCAAGATGGCCTTCATCCCGACGCAGCTGGAGTCGGCCAACGACTGCGCACCTCGAAGGCGCAGCCCATCACGACATGAAGACGAAAATGGAAATCGCGATTCTTAAAAGATGATCCGCTGCACGCTGCATTCGTGAGCGATACGCTTTTCCGGCCTTGACATCGATGTCAAGGTTTCGCTGACGGAAACGCGCTCGCCCACGCACTGCAGCGCCGCGCCTTCGATCTGCTGGTGCTCGACTGGATCGTGCCAGACATGTCAGGTGAAGAAGTGTTGCATTGGGTCCGACGCAATCTGACGAGCCATCTTCCGCTGATTTTCCTGACGGCACGTCAGCACGACAGGGGCATTGCTGCCATGCTGAACACTGGTGCCGACGACTACATCGTTAAGTCTGTCTTTCCGGTTATGATACTCGCCCGCGTGAGCGCACTCCCGCGTCGAGCGTATCGGCACCTGGAACCGCACAGGAAACCTTCGGGGACTTTGAGTTTAATCCGGGGGGCCGGGCGTGTCTTACGCAACGGCGCGTCAATAGATCTGACGCAGCGCGAATTCTCGCTCGCCCTGCTGCTTTTTAGACATATGGGACATCCACTGTCGCGCGCCCGCATATGCGAAGAGTCTGGAAGCAGACTGTCGACTTTGCTTTGATCCTCTCATCCGACCGTGCACGGCATCGATCACGACGCCGTGATTTCACCACACTGAACTTGCCACAGCTTGCTGTGTGCCCAAGGAGAGTAATGAAAAGTCCGGCAGTACGTCGGATATCGAGAGCACCCGCAGCCTATAGGTTGTATGCGAAGTCTTTGGAAAAAAGCTCGGTTGAACCTTTGTTGAACCCTTGAAAAAACGCGAAGGCTGGCAGTGTACGTAACTCTTTGATTTCTTTGGTGGGCCGGGTGGGAGTCGAACCCACGGTGTCCTTTCGGAGGCGGATTATGAGTCCGCTTTCCCGACGCTGACGAAAACGTCGACAGATAGGGCGATAGGGGTTGATCCGCTCGAAAAGCGAGTGGAGCCTGCCGACGGATGTCTGATTCCCCTGCGTAACTTCTTGCGTAACTTTTCATGCTCCCCCTGTATTGACAAGGCGCAAAACAATCGTTTAAAGATTGTTAGATCGGTTTCCGGTTGTGTGCGCCGGCACGCATAGCCGCGCTCGAAGCACGCGAAGCGCGCCGGAATTGATTTTTCCCGGTTCGATACTGGTATCCAAGTGGAGTGCTCAGGCTATCTGCTCACTGGGTTCGAAAAATCGATGCGCGAGGTGGCGCCACCACAGGGCATCAGTCGATTACTCGACAGCGCCTGTGCGGAAATTGGGAATTCTCAAGCAGTTCGTATGCACTTAATCTGGCCATTCATTTACGCGACGGCGCGCACGCTGCGCGCGCGCTTTCCTGCATACTTCATGAGACTTCCGATGCTCTATGAACTGACCACCCTTTCGTCTCATCTTCTGGAGATAGATCGGGTTATCGAAAATGCCGAAGCCTATTTGCAGCATCCCGACACGCGAGGCGAATGGCTCGGCGCCTGGACCGCGGAACACGGGCGCCTGGGCACGCTGCGGATTCTGCGCGGGTTTGCCGACGCGCAGGAACTCACGCAGGAGAGGACGCGAGCGCTGCATCATGTGAATCCGTTTGGCGCGGCCGGGGTTGTCGAGTCGATCGAGATGGAGAGCTACGCGGGCTTTCCTTTTCTTCCGCCTGTTCGGCCCGGACGGCTTGGCAGATATTACGAGTTTCGGACTTACTGGCTCCGTCCCGGCGGCCTGACGCCGACAATCGAGGCATGGGAAGCGGCCATGCCCGAGCGCTCGAAGCTGTCGCCGTTGCTGGTGAACATGTATGCCCTCGATGGGGCGCCGCGGATCACGCATATCTGGCCGTTCGACAGCCTCGATGAGCGTGTTGCAATTCGGGCCGAGTCTTTCGCGATGGGAATCTGGCCGCCCAAAGGCGGCCCACAGCAGTTTTATGAAGCGACTTCGACGATCTGGATACCCACCGGAAGATCGCCGTTACGATAGCCGCGATTGGTTCGCACACCGATATGATTCAGACTACGCCGCAGCCCATTCAGCCAGGGTTGCCACGGTATTCATATTGCGTGCGGTTCCGTTCTTCGCGGCCGGGATTTTCAGCCTGGAGTGAGCCATTCCGTTAGCGTAATGCACGTAGATTTCGCGCGTTCCCAGCGCGATTTCTTCAGCCTGCCGGCCGCTGATCGCGGCCAGCGTGTCCGGCGGCGGCGGCGCATCGAGAAAGATGGCCATCGTGCGGTTCGGTGCGGCAGACCTGAAAGGATTGCCATCAAGGACCGCCGACAGTTCCGCACCCGTTCGGATCAACGCCCCCACGGGTTTGCCGGCGTATGCCTCGAGGCGGCGCTCCAACTGGGTCTTGACCGAGGATTCAGAAAGCCTGCTCGAAAAGACCACGTTGCCACTGGCGATATAGGTGCGAACGCTGGTAAAGCCGATGGACTCGCACATGTCCCGAAGCTCGGACATCAGGAGCTTGCCGGTTCCGCCGACGTTCACGGCGCGTAACAGGGCGACATAGGTGCTCATTGAGTTAGTCTTCTGGTCGTAGTCGATGTCCGGGCTAAACGGTGCACGCGCACAGTCGCCCCCCTCACCCCGCCCGCGCGATCTCCGGCATCGGTGCAAACAGCGCATCGAGATCGTCATCGGAGAACTTCACCGTGCCTGCCGCGTCCTCGGAAAGAATGCTATCGGCAAGCTCGGCCTTCTTCTCCTGCAGCCTCACAATCTTCTCCTCGATACTGCCGGCCGCAATCAGCTTGTAGACAAACACCGGTTTGTCCTGGCCGATACGATGCGCGCGGTCGGTCGCCTGGTTTTCAGCCGCAGGATTCCACCACGGGTCATAGTGAATCACCGTATCGGCAGCCGTGAGGTTCAGCCCGACACCGCCCGCCTTCAGGCTGATCAGAAACAGCGGCACCTCGCCGTTCTGAAAGCGCCGCACGGGCGTGGCGCGGTCGGTGGTGTCGCCGGTCAGCGTGAGGTACGGAATCGCGGCCTTGTCGAGCGCCGCCGCAATCAGTTCCAGCATGCCCGTGAACTGCGAAAACAGCAGCACGCGCCGGCCTTCCTCGATCAGCGCCGGCAGCATCGCCAGCAGCAGTTCGAGCTTGGCCGACTCCTTGACGCGCGCGGCCTTCTCCAGCTTCACGAGACGCGGGTCGCAACATACCTGGCGCAGTTTCAGCAGCGCATCCAGCACGATGATATGGCTGCGGGCCAGCCCCTGCGCCGTGACGGCCGCCCGCACCTTCGACTGCATCGCAGTCCGGACGATTTCATACAGATCGCGTTGCGCGCCCTCCAGATCCACGGTGCGCACGATGGTGGTTTTTTCAGGCAGCTCCTTCGCCACCTCGTCCTTGCGGCGCCGAAGCATGAACGGCCGGATCCGGCGCGCCAGCAGTTCACGCCGCACACCGTCGCCGTTACGCTCGATCGGATTGCGCCAGCGCCTGGTGAAGTCCTTCTGCGCGCCGAGAAAACCCGGCAGCAGAAAATCGAACTGCGACCACAATTCGCCGAGGTGGTTTTCCAGCGGTGTCCCCGTCAGACACAAACGATGCCGCGCCCGCAGATCGCGAACCGCCGCCGCCGATTTGGTCGTAGCGTTCTTCACGTACTGCGCTTCATCCAGAATCAGCAAGTGGTACTCGTGCTCGGCCAGCACCGCGTGATCGCGCCACAGCAACGCATAGGTCGTGAGAACCAGTTCGTGCTCGCCGATCAGTTCGAAGCGCTCCTTGCGCTGCGGCCCATTCAGCTCCAGCACCTTGAGATCGGGCGCAAACCGCCGTGCTTCTTCGCGCCAGTTGTGCACGAGGGTGGTCGGCACGACGATCAGCGCCGGGCGGTCGAGGCGCCCGGCTTCCTTTTCCGCCAGTACGTGCGCCAGCGTCTGGACCGTCTTGCCCAGCCCCATGTCGTCGGCCAATACGCCAGCCAGGTTGTGCTCGCGCAGGAACTGCATCCAGCTCAGGCCCTGGTGCTGGTACGCGCGCAGCTCGGCCTGCAAACCGCGTGGCACCGGCGCTTCGCGCACCCCGGCGCCGTCCTGCAGACGCTCGGCCAACTGGCGGATCGACGCGTCACCCTGAAACTGCCAGCGGCCCGTATCGGTCAATGCAGCGAGCCGCCCTGCGTCAAGCTCGGGAATCCTCAGGTTATCGTCGCCCTTCCAAGTGCCGATTCCATCAAACAGGTCGACCAGCACCCGCACCACCGGTTTGAGCCGTCCGGCCCGCAAACGCAAGCGCTCGGCACGATCGGTCGTGAGTTCGATGGCTTCTTCGTCGTCGATCGTTTCCAGCGCGCCGCCCAGCCAGCGGCGGTCGCGCCGGAACAGGCCGGCCAGCAGCGGCTCCAGGCGCACCGTGCGATCGCCAAGGGTGATACCCATCTCGAGGTCGAACCAGCCGTCGCCGGCCTGGCGTGCGGTGCCTTCAATCGCGTCGATCTCGATCACGTGATGGCGGAAGGCCGGCGCTATTGTCACGCGCCAGCCCTGGCCCGCGAGCGCAGGCAAGGTAGCGTCGACGAACGCCGGCCAGTCTTCGGTCTCGGGCAACGCCAGCAGCGTCTCGGGGAGGGTTTGCCGCGAATATCCGCCGCTCGCCGGCACCACCTTGAGGCCCACTTTACGCAGCTCCAGCAGGCGCTGCTTCTCGGTATCGTAACGGCGCCGGATATGCAGCACGCTGCCGCCGGGCACGGGCACCACCGTGGCACTGCTCTCGGGCCTGATGCTGACGCCTTCATAGTCGAAGCTGACTGTCGCGAAGTCCAGCACCTGATTGCGCTGCGTGGGTTTGCCCAGACCGAGCGCTGCCATGGTCAGACTGTTAAGCGCCAGCACCGGCACCGGCTCGACGTCGATCACGCGGACTTTGGCGGTGTCGAGCGCCGGAGGCAATGGCAAGCCGGGCGCCACCTCGCGCAGCACCGCGGCCACCAGCGGCGCCTCGGCGAGCGAGATGGGCGGCATCGACAGGTAATCGGGCAGTTGCGGAAACGGCAGGGACAGCTCGACGATCCCCGCTTCGCCCGCCTCGGCATCGACATACCAGACCGGCTCGGTGGCGAGCACCATGGCGGCCGCCGGCTCGGTGCGCAGCACCGGCCGCAGACGGTCGTCGGCCTGCGCTTCCCACTCGATACGCCCGGCGCGCGCCGCGCCCATCGAGAGCGGCCGCAGCGTCTGCCGCGAGTCGCCCTCGCCCTCTGCCTGCAGGGCCGGAAACAGGCGGCCCGTCGCGATCAGCTTGTGCAGCACGTCGCCGCCGCTTGCGCCGCGCAGAATGAAATGCCCGTGGTTCTGGCGCGAATGGCCGAGCCACAAGCTGCGCAGAATCACCAGATCGTCGTCCGAAACGAATTTGGGGGCCTTGATCAAGGCCGCTTCGACATTGCTCCACGGCTCGTCGATCGAGCGGATCTCGCCATTCGCGTTCACCCGTGCCTTAAAAAGCTGGATTTCGTGGCGCTGCTGATAGCGCGACCAGCCGAGGCGATAGGCCAGTGCATGGGCCGCCGCCGTGCCCGGGCCGCTGCGGCCGGGCTCGCCGTGCTCGGCACGGGCGCGGAACGTCTCCATCCATCTGACCAGTTCGGGCCGCACGCCAGGCTCCGCCGCGGCGGATGCTTCAAGTCCCGCGATCAGCAGCGCCGCCATGTGCTTGCACTGAAAACCGACCGGACACGAGCAATCGCCCTCGACCCACAGGTCGTCGCCGATGTCATGAAACTGCACGTCCACGACGTACGGGTGGCGTTGCGTGCCCTGGACTTCACCGCTCAGGGTGTTGTTTTCCCAATGCAGGTTCGAAACCGCATCGACGTAGTCGCGCGCCTTCTCGACGGTCCTGGCTCCCAACCACTTCTTGACGTGTTCGCGATCGTAGAAAACTGACGACATCCGGGTGACCCATCCATGCGTAACCAACTATTTTACGCATGTGTCGGATATCGCCGCCAAGGGCACGCCGGTGGGCGCCCCAACACTCACCTCGAGGTCCGCCGCCGCGAACACCTGTGCCAGCGCCGGGGACGGCGCTTCGTCCGTGATCAGCAGATCCACCGCTTCCGGGCCAAATGCATGCACCAGCGCGCTATGGCCGAATTTGGCGTGATCCGCCACCACCACCCGCCGCTCGGCCTGGGCAAACGCAGCCAGCGAGTAGGACACGTCGTCGGGTTGCGCATCCATGAAACGGCCTTGCGCGTCGATTGCCGTCACCGAGACCAACGCATAGCGCACATGGAACTGCCGGATAAACGCCAGCGCGCTTTCGCCGAAGGCAGCCGAGTCGTCGGCGCGCAGTTCGCCGCCCGCGATGAACACGCGGTTGTCATTGCGCGGCGCCAGGGTACGGGCAATCTCCGCGGAATTGGTGACGACCGTCAGCCGCGAGCGCGCACACAGTGCCTGAGCGATATGCACGCAGGTCGTGCCGCCGTCGAGAATCAGCGAATCGCCGTCGCGCACCAGATCACAGACCCGTGCCGCAATCACCCGCTTCGCTTCGAGATTCTCCTGCAAGCGGCGCTGGAACGGCGGTTCGTCGAGCCGCTCCGGCAGCATCACGCCGCCATGCACCTTGAGCAACACACCCTCGGCAATCAACGGCTTGATATCGCGACGGATGGTCTCGTCGGACACGGCGAAGGCTTCGGCCAGTTCGGTAATCGTGCAGGTGTGCTGGGCCCGCACGGTGCGCAGGATTTCGGCTTGGCGTTGGGTGGAGAACATACGGGATGCGGGTGGGTGGGTGCGTGTGGCGCTCAGTCTAGCAAACGCTCGCGCGGAGGGAAAGCCATTTCCACACAATTCCAACCAAATCAACAGCGATGCGTCATATGACGTTGAGCCCTCTCAGAGTTAGGATTGACAGATTCTCACGCGCCTCATACGAAGTGAATTTTCCGTGACAATATTGCATTTTGCGGCCTTTTGTTGCAATCTATGCCAACACATTTCCACGAATATCAACATTCACCGGCAGGATCCAACCGATGTCTACACCTATTCCTCAACACGCGCGGGTCGTGATCGTCGGCGGCGGCATTGTCGGCTGCTCCGTGGCGTACCACCTGACGAAGATGGGCTGGACCGATGTGGTCCTGCTCGAACAGGGCCAGTTGTCGTGCGGCACCACCTGGCATGCGGCAGGCCTCGTGGGTCAATTGCGCGCCCAGGAAAGCATGACCCGGTTGATCCGCTACTCCACCTCCCTGTATGCCGAACTGGAAGCGGACACCGGCCTCGCCACCGGCTGGAAACAATGCGGCTCGCTGTCGGTCGCCCGCACCGCGGAGCGGATGACGCAGCTCAAGCGCACCGCCGCGGTCGCCCGTGCATATGGTGTGGCTTGTGACGTAATCAGTCCGCGGGAAGCCGGCGACCTGTGGCCCGTCATGCGCACCGACGACCTGCTCGGCGCGGTCTGGCTGCCCGGCGACGGCAAGGCCAACCCGACCGACCTCACCCAGGCCCTCGCCCGCGGCGCCCGCACGCGCGGCGCGCGGATCGTCGAGAACACCCGCGTCACCGCCATTCATACGCGGCAAACGCCCGGCGGCCGTGAAGTGAGCGGCCTCGCGTGGCGCAACAAGGACGGCGCGGAAGGCTCCATCGGCGCGGAGATCGTCGTCAACTGCGCCGGCCAGTGGGCCAAGGCCGTGGGCCGCCTGTGCGACGTCACCGTGCCGTTGCATTCGGCCGAGCACTACTACATCGTCACCGAACGCATTGCCGGCGTGCATCCCGATCTGCCCGTGATGCGCGACCCCGACGGCTTTATCTACTTCAAGGAAGAAGTGGGCGGCCTCGTGATGGGCGGCTTCGAACCGAACGCGAAACCGTGGGGCATGAACGGCATTCCCGAAAATTTCGAATTCCAGCTGCTGCCCGACGACTGGGATCAATTCCAGATCCTGATGGAAAACGCACTGGAGCGCGTACCGGCGCTCGAAACCGCTCAGGTCAGGCAGTTCTATAACGGACCGGAGTCGTTCACACCGGACAACAACTTTATCCTCGGCGAAGCGCCCGAGCTGCGTCGTTTTTTCGTGGGCGCGGGCTTCAATTCGATGGGGATCGCCTCGGCCGGCGGCGCCGGCATGGCGCTCGCCGAATGGATCGTCGCGGGCACGCCGACCATGGACCTGTGGCCGGTCGATATCCGCCGCTTCGCGCGCTTTAACGGCAACGACACGTGGCTGCACGACCGCGTCAAGGAAACGCTCGGCCTGCATTACGCGATGCCCTGGCCGAACCGCGAGCTCGATACCGCGCGCCCGTTCCGCCGCTCGCCGCTGTACCCGATGCTGCGCGACGCGGGCGCGAGCTTCGGCAGCAAGATGGGCTGGGAGCGTCCGAACTTCTTTGCGCCGAGCGTAGCCGAGGCGAAGATCGATTACGCCTTCGGCCAGCAGAACTGGCTGCCGTGGAGCGGCGCCGAACATCGCGCCTGCCGCGAAGGCGTGGCGCTGTTCGACATGACCTCGTTTTCGAAATTCCTCGTCAAGGGACGCGACGCAGAGAGCGTGCTGCAAGGCATCGTGACAAACGATGTGGCGGTGGCGCCGGGCACCACCGTCTATACCGGCATGCTCAACGAGCGCGGCACCTACGAATCGGACTTCACGCTGACGCGCCTTGCAGCCGACCAGTACCTGATCGTGTCAGGTTCGGCGCAGACCACGCGCGACTTCGACTACATCGAAAAATCGATCCCGCACGACAGGCATTGCACGCTCGTGGACGTCACCGGCCAGTATGCCGTGCTGGCAGTAATGGGACCACGTTCACGCGAGCTGCTGCAGAGCATCTCGAAGGCCGACTGGAGCAACGCCGCGTTCCCGTTCGGCCAGAGCCGCGAAGTGGACATCGGCTATGCGACGGTACGCGCCACCCGCCTCACCTATGTCGGCGAGCTGGGCTGGGAGCTGTACGTGCCGGTCGAATTCGCAGCAGGCGTCTACGAGACGCTGCATGGCGCGGGCAAACCGTTCGGCCTCGTCGATGCCGGCTATTACGCCATCGATTCGCTGCGCATCGAGAAAGGCTACCGCGCCTGGGGCCGCGAACTGACGCCCGACTCGAACCCGTTCGAAGCCGGCCTGTCCTTCGCCTGCAAGCTGAACACAGACATTCCGTTCCGTGGCCGCGAGGCCTTGCTCAAGCTGCACGATGAGCCGCTGCGCCGGCGCATGGTAGTGCTCACGGCCGACGGCGCCGCAGACCGCATGCTGTGGGGCGGCGAAG
>Ga0114930_10005270_pt1 | contig 10673 bp, 11 predicted proteins | sample AnhtaG_FD_87300 | JGI IMG/M metagenome (GOLD analysis project Ga0114930, IMG submission 87300) | Deep subsurface microbial communities from Anholt, Denmark to uncover new lineages of life (NeLLi) - Anholt_01485 metaG | ecosystem: Environmental > Aquatic > Marine > Oceanic > Sediment | place... | reverse complement strand
CTCTTCCTCTTTCCTCTTCTTCCAGTTCCTCGATCCTCTGCTCTCGTGATCGTAATCCTGCTCGTAAACGCAATCGCAGCGCCCAACTACCGTGCGTCGCCCCTAACCCCGCTCGCCCTCATTATGGCCCTCGTTGTCATCCCATTCCCCGTAGGCGCCGTGCGACTCCCGGGCCAAACCGCGGTTATCCGAAGTCATCTTGGTGAGCATCGACACAACACGGTGCAGGAGCCGTTTGCCGTCAGTCACGTCGACCGCTGAGAACGCTCCGCAGACCACCAGAACATCGAGCGCCGCCGCGCTTTCCGTCGCTGAACCCCGGGCGATCTCGAAGAAGCGGCTGCGATCTCTGGGGGACCTCTTCCCATTGCCTTCGGCGATGTTCAGGCAGATCGACTGACTGGCCCGGAGAAGCTGATCGCGCGCGTGGCGGTGCGCGCCTTCCAGGTTCGCAACCAGCCTGAACGCCAGGGCTGCGAACTCGAGGCTCACCCTGTATACGGCCAGCTTCTCGTGGTCGAGTTGCATGGAGCTTTGTTTTCCCTTTCGATTACTACGATTACGAGCACGAGCACGAGCACGAGCACGAACGGGCCTACAGCCCGATATCGTGCCGCAGCGCCTGCGTGGCCTCGCACCAATTGCCCACGTTCCATCGACCGAACACGCCCATCCCGCCCAGCTCATCGGCTCCGAAGTAGACCGGCACGTGGATCAGCGACAGGCCCTCGTAGGCGTACGCCTTATCCAGCGCGGCGAGCAAGTCCTCGACGCAGTAGCCGGCGAACAGGCCCTGGACGCCTTTGACGGCGTTGGCCCAGGCGACGTAATCCACCTGGACCGTATCCCAGGTGGCGTGCTCGGCGCCAAACTGGGCGTCCTGGAGCCCCGAGATGGCCCCCATGCGACGGTTGTCCAGCAGCACGATGCAGCCCCGTGCACCGTGCATCACGCCGTCCACGAGGATCTGCGGGTTCATGGTGAACGAGCCGTCGCCGGTGAAGGCCAGGCCGTAGAACGGTTCGGTCGTGACGGCCGTCGAGAGCAGCGCCGATACGGCGAAGCCCATGTAGCTGGCGCCGGTGTCGGTGAACGTGCGCCCTAGGCGCTCGTCTTCGACAATCTGGAACCCGTTGGCCTGGACGTCCCCTGCGTCGAAGAACGCCACCGCGTCGTGGGCGCGCCCCCAGTCCGATCCGGCCTTGATGGCCGCGGGCTGGGTGAGCACTTCCCGGCCCCACGCGGCGTCTTGCAGGGTCGGGTGCGCATAGCGTTCGGCCTTGAAGGCCAGCCATGCGTCCCGCTTGGCGCGGCAGGCATGCAGCCAGGGGCTCTTGTCGTCGCCCTCAGGCGCGCCCGCGGACCGCAGCGCCTCGTTGAGCCGCTCGAGCGTGAGCGGCGCGTCGCCGATCAGTGCGATGGTCTTGTTGTAGTGCATGGCGGCATGGAGGTCGGCGTTGATGTTGACGACCGTCTTGACCTTCGGATAGCCGGTACGCGAAGAGTCCGATTGGCACACGAAGCGCGTGCCGATGGCCACGAGCAGGTCGGCCTCGTCCATGGCGTAGTTGCCGCAGAGCGACCCTTTCGAGCCGCCGACCATCATGTTGCGCGGGTGGTCGTGGGGGATCACGCCCGTCAGCAGGGGGCTCACCACCGCCACACCGTCCGACAGCTCGAGCAGCGCCTCGAGTTGGGACCCCGCGTTCCGCGCGCCGCCGCCTACCTTCACCACGACGCGCTCCGCGGCGCAGATGGCTTCGGCGGCGCGTTGATAGGCCCCGTCGTCCGCGGCCGGTCCGAGGCGCGGCGGCGGGCCGACCGGCAGTTCCTCGATGTTTACCCGTTCCATCATTTTGGGCTGCGTGTTCATCGGCATGAGCAGGAAGAACGGGCCGGCGCGGTACGGGTGGTCGACCACGTTCATGCCGCGCCGCAGCGCCACGCTCACCGCCCCGGGCGTGTGCAGACAATACGCCTCGCCCATCACCGAGAACAGCCTGAGGAAGGTGTGCTGCTCGTGCCTCGGGATCTGCTGCATGTTGGGCCCCTCGTCCTCGGACGTCTCATCGCCGATGAGGAACCACACACCGAGGCCGTCGCTGGCGGGCACGATCGACGCGGCGAGCGCGTGCAGCGGCCCCGGCCCGATCGAGGCGACGACGGCGGCCTTTTGGCCGGTCACCCACCGCAGGGCCGTGGCCGCGTGGGTGGCTTCGAGCTCGCTGCGAACGCCGCACGTGCGCAGCAGCCCGGCCCCCTCGTAGATGCGCAGAATCTCGCCCACCTCCGTCGACCCGTGGCCGAGCACGCACAAGAAGGTTCGCACATCCTGGAGCAAAAGCCCCATCACGATGGCTTCCGAGAGCGTCATGTCCGCCCGTTGCGGCAACGTCCCCGCGGCCAGGGCCTCCGCAACCCCGCCCGCGTCCGCGATGGCTTTCGCCCGGGTCTCTCGTGCTTTGGTCAATTCCGTGGTGTCTGCCATGGCTTTCTCCCCAATTCAGATCCCAATCCGGTTGCAGCGCGGTCGCCGTCAACCGCAGCCCACTTCTCCCCGTGCATGATAGGAGCGAGTCGCCGCGTTTGCAACGCCGGCCTCATGCGGCAACCCCATTTCGCAAAGCAACACCGCTGCCGGTACACTCATCGCCGGAGCCGTCCCCGACCCGCACGCACGGAAAGAAGCGACCATGCACCTGCCGAAGACAAACTCGGCCACAATCATCGAGCAAGCGCTTTCGTTCCGGACGCCCGACCGGTTGCCGGTCTACAACCAGTTCTGGGAGTTCGAGGAGCGCTGGCGGCGCGAGCGACGTCCGGCCCCGGAAACGGCCATCGAGGACCACTACTGGATCGACCTGAACGTCGTGGTCGCGGCCGAGCAGTTTTTCCCATCCCGGGTGGGCGAGATCGAGCGCCGGGGCGATACGGTGTACTTCGACGACGGCTGGGGGCGCATCCAACGGCGCAAGGAGGGCGCCTATTTCGCCGAGACGGTAGAACGCGTTCTAAGGAGCCGCGCCGATCTGGATCGCATCCAGTTCGAGCCGCCTGGGCTTGACGCGCGGTACCGGGACTTCCTGCACGAGGTCGAACGGCATCGCTCGAAGGGCCGGGCGGTGTTTGTAAAGATTGGCGGGCCCTTCATTCGCAGCAGCTTCTTGCGCGGGGCGACCGACCTGCTGACGGATATGGCCGCGGACGAGGGATTCGCCAGGGCCCTGATCGAGAGGGTCGGCGACCACCTCCTCGCCATCGGCATCGAGTCGCTCGAACGGGCCGACGCCTACGACTTCGGCCTGTGGATCTGCGACGACATGTGCAGCATCAACGCCCCCCTGTTCTCGCCGGACCTGTTCGAGCGGATACTGCTCGACGTCTACAGGCGTCTCGTAGCCACGCTCAAGTCCGCGGGGGCGCGCTGGGTGATCTTCCACTCCGACGGCAACCAGATGCCTTTGCTCGACATGCTCATGGACGCGGGAATCGACGGCCTCAACCCGGTCGAGCCGAGCGCCGGCATGGACCCCGTGGCCCTCCTGGAACGCTACCACGGACGACTGAGCATCCTCGGGGGCGTCTGCAACACGCGCATCCTGCCGCGCGGCGACCGCGACGCGATCCGCCGGCACGTCCAACCGTTGATCGAGGCCGGACGCCACGGCGGCCTGGTCATTGGCGCGTCGTCATTGGGTCAGGACGTGCCCGTCGACGCCTATGAGTACTTCCGCGAACTGGTGGTCGAGTTGGGGGCCTATGGCGCCGCCGAGCCCGAGTAGTCGCGCTCGTTCTCAGCGGCTGGATGGCCGGCGCTACGGGGTCCGGCCGCTTCTTGCGACATTTCTTCACAAGCTGTCAGCCCAGACAGTCCGCACCTTACACCACTTGGGGATCGGAGTACCGACGCTCAGGACGGATACCTCGCTTTGCGATATCCCTCGGCGAAGGCGGTGCCGTCGTAGCCGGCTTCGCCGGCTTTGGCTTCGGTGAGCGTGACTTCCCGGTCGCCCTCGAGCCAGGAGGTGCGGGCGGCCAGCGCGCACCACTCGGGTTCGAGCAGCGCCTCGATGGCCACGGGCGGCCCGGATTCTGGCCTTTCCGAACGCGCGAGGGCGGCAGGGCCGTGACGGACAACGTCTCCAAACCGGTGTGCTCAGATTGCGCTGTGGTAGATGCGGTCCACAAGCTCCATGGTGGCCGCCGCGTCCTCGAAGCTGCTCAGTGGCTGCCGGCCTTTCTTGATGCAGTCGATGAAGTGGCGGTTCTCGCCGAAGAAGCCGAGCCGGCGCCACATCGCGTCCGACTTGGCGCACTCGGCCGGATCGTAGCGTTTGGGCTCCGTCGAGCCGTCGCGATACAGGGCGCCGCCCACGTCGGGCTCGGCGTAGGCCGACGCGCCGGTCGTGTGCATCTCGACGCTGAACACGCGGTGGCCGCAGGCCCAGTTGGTCTTGAGGATGCCCGTGGCGCCGCTCGAGAAAACGACCAGGGCATAAGAGGCGTTGGCCTCGTCCGCGTCGATCGCCCGCACCGAGCTGGCCACGCTCACCACCTCCCCGCCGCACAGGTAGCGCAGCGTGTCCACGGCGTGCACCGCGTCGCACGACAGGACGTCGATGGCCCCGTCGTAGTAGTTGACGTCGGTGGCGAACTTGATGAAGTTGACCTCGGCCGTGTGGATCGGGCCGCGCGCTTCCACCTGCTTCTTCAGCGTGTTGATCAACGGCACGTAGCGCCGCTGGAACCCGGCCATCCCGATGACCCTGTTCCGCTTGGCGTGGCGGGCGAGCTGCCGCGTCTGGAACGCCGTCACCCCCGGCGGCTTCTCGATGAACAGGTGGTGCTTGCGCTGCAGCACGTCCACCGCCACGTCGAAGAGTTGATGGGGCGGCATGAGGACGTAGACCGCGTCGGGCTTCACCTCCTCGAGCATCGTGCGGTAGTCGGCGTACACCTTCGGGATCCCGAAGCGCTCGGCCGTCTCCTGCGCCTTCTCGGGAACCAGGTCGCAGATCGCCGCCATCTTCACGTCCCTCATCTCGCTGAGCGACGGATAGTGCACCCCGTTCGCCATCCCTCCAGCTCCCACCAAGGCTACACGCACCGTCTTCCGACCGCCTGTTCGCGGTTTACGATGGGCTCGTTTCGCGGCTCTTGCCTTGGCCATACGCTGCTTCCCTCCTGCATAATCCGGACGCCGCTGCGTTCGTTCCAGGTTGTATATGTCACAGACCGCCGACCGTTCGCAAGGTCACTGAGGCCCCGGCCGCCCCGCAGGGCTCCATTCCGCAACTTCGACGACGTGTCTTCGCGTGCTCGACCTTGATCTCGTGCTCGTGCTGGTAATCGTCCCTCTTCTTCTCTTCCTTTACCTCTTCCCTCTTCCCTCGTCCCTCCGACATAGTCTCCGTCCTCCTCCTCGATGCTCCCACCCCAGTCCCCGCCACCACATCCAGCCGGCACCCGCAACGCCACGCGCCACGCAGCGCCTCGCGCTGGATTCCTTCACAAGCCCTGGCGCCGCTGCTCCGAACCCAGACTGCGCCGAGGCTTGCACGGCCCGCGAGGATTCAGTATGCTCATCAGCCGAAATGTGACGAATCTGTTTCGGCCAGGCAGGATACGAGGACCAACCAACAGCAGAAAGGGTACAAACGTGAAGCAAGCAACTGTCATCGCACTGGTTCTAGCCTTGGGCATTGCCGTGGGCTGCGCTACCGGACCCAAGGGGCCAACGGACGAAGAGCTCGTGGCGGCCCAGGCCAAGGCCTTCTCGGAGGCGCTTCTGGCCAAGAACGTGGACGGCGTCATGGCGACGCTCTCCGAGGACTTCTACCATCCGGAGGTCGGCGACAAGCAAGCGCTCAAGGACATGGTAGGCCAAGCCATCGACGCGGGCTATTTCGACGACGGCGAGATGGAACTCGAGGGCGCCGAGACCGTGGTCGAAGGAGACACGGCCACGGTCTACCCGATCGTGCTGAGTTCGGGGGCGGGGTCGGTGACCATCGGGTTGACCCTCAAGAAGGCGGAGGGCGGCTGGCTGGTCGTCGAGATTGACGTGGAAGGCGTATAGGCCGGATATCTCACACCTCCCGTGTCATTGCGAGCGAAGCGAAGCAATCCCCCCAGGGCGAGGGGATTGCTTCGCTTCGCTCGCAATGACACGGAAAAACGCGCTGGCTGGTCGTCGAGCTCGACGTGGAAGGCGTATAGGCCTGCGCGTACAACTTTGTGGGCTTTCGTGCCGTGGCTCCAAGACAGGACCAGTCCCTGCTCGCAGACTCGCGAGGACAGTCCCTGTTTTGGGGCCCGTGGTTTTCTTGGCGTGGTCTTGGCCCCGGCGCCTCGCCCATGTTGACAGCACGCCGCCGGTCCCCTAGAATCTTCATGTATAATACCTACGAGAGTTTGGGCACGCCGACGCCGGGAGTCAGCCAGATTGTCCAAGACCCTCTACCTGGTCATCATGCTCGGTATCATTGCCGTCATTACCATAGCGAGCGTGCCGTCCCTGTTCCGTAAGACCTGTCCGAAATGCAGGTCAAGGAACTGGTTGGAGGCGAAGACGTGCAAGCAGTGCGGCACGCCTTTTCTGGAGGTCGAATGACGGGCGGTTGGGCGCCGTCTCGGGTGCGATGTCGCGCGCGGGCCGGCCATGCGGGGTCCCGCCGGGCCCCCTTGGAAAGGTTGGGTGACCTATCGTGGCGAAGATGATCAACTGTCCCTTCTGTGGAAAACTCACGGATCCCAAGCTCGAAAGCTGTCCCCACTGCGGCATGGTCATGCCCAGGCAGTCGGCCACGCCCGAGCAGCAACGCCGCGCCGCCGGCGCCGCCCAGGCCCAGCACTGCCCCAACTGCCACGCGCTGGTCCAAGACGGCGACATCATCTGCGTGGCCTGCGGCACCAATCTCCTCACCGGCCAGAAGATCGCGGAAGAACAGAAGCAGCAGGGCGGTCCGTTGCTGCCGACCCGGCTGCTGTGGGTGGCCCTGGGCGTGATCGTGGCGCTACTGGTCCTGATCGCTATCATCTACGCCGTGTACGCCCTGTCCCGGGACCCCGTGCAACAGGCCGTCGAGCTCGCCAAGATGAACAAGTATCTCGAAGCGCACAACATGCTCAGCGACCACCTCGAAAGGCATCCCGAAGACGCCCGCGCCAACTTCGTCTCCGGCCAGGTGCTCTGGAAGATGAACCGCCAGCCCGACGCGGCCCTCGCCTTCGAGAAGGCCGCCGACCTCGAACCGAACAACCCCACGGCCGGTATGCTGGCCGTGCTTAGCCTGGCCCGTTCGACGGGGAACAAGAGCCGGGCCAAGCAGATCGCCCTCCTGCACAACCTGGTCCGCAACAACAAGGATGACCGCGACGCGTTGCATCTGCTGGCACTCGAACTCGGCGCGGAGAAGGACATTGCCGGCCAGATCGAGGCCCTCAGAAACGCGGCCGACTTAGGCGCGCTGTCCGCGGCCGGGCGCCAAAGCCTCGGCGTCGCCCTGGCGCTCCAAGGGGACTATGAGGGCGCGAAACGGGAGCTAAGCGCGGCGGCGGAGCAGACGGGCGGCGGAGGCGACACGGCCGCCGCCATGGGCTTTGCGGCCAATCTGGCGGGCGAGCCGGACGTGGCCGAGACGAACTTGCGCGTCGCGGTCGACACGGACACCGCCGTCAAAGAGGATGCCCTGACGCGCCTCGGCCTCCTGCTGGTGTCGCAAGGGGACTGCGACGAGGCGAGGGAGTATCTGTCGCAGGCCATGGCCGCCAACAAGGACAACACAACGGCCCGGTTCTTTTACGCCGCCTGCCTCGAGGCCAGCGGCCTTAGCGACGAGGCGCTCACCGAGTTCCAGGCCATCACGCAACGGACGGGCCCGCTGGGCGTGCAGGCCTCGATTCGGGCCGCCGCCCTATACCTGGCCCAGGGCGATGCCGACACCGCCCTATCCGCCGTCGAGAAGGCCGAGCTCGCCGGCGGCGACAGCGCCCCCGTGCACACCATGCGCGGACGCGTCCTCATGCGGATGGGGCAGGACGACGGCGCCCGCAACGCCTTCCGAAAAGCCTTGGCCACCGACCCGGACTATGCGCCGGCCCATCTCGAGAGCGGCCTCTTGTACGTGAAACGGCAGTTCTTTGACCAGGGCCTTCAGGAACTCGAGCGCTATCAGGCCCTGCTCGGCGACGCCATCGAGCCGTCCGAGGCCAGAGAGCTCGAGACCCTCCTCGAGCAACTCCAGCAGGCTATCGGCAAGCAGGAAGGCGGTCGACGCACAGCCCCAACGGCACGGGCCGAGAGGGACGCGACATGAGAAAAGCCACGTCCATTATCCTGCTGGCCGCCGCCCTGAGCGTGCCTGCCGCCGCGTGGGAACCCGTAACGCAACAGGCCGTCGTCACCACGGCCATGCACGTGCTCACCAAGGAAGGCGTGCTGCAACTCTCCAAGCTCGAACGGGACGTGCGCGAAGGCGCCTCCGCGCCCCCCGAAATGATCGACGACCTGTATTCCGGCTTGGCCACGGGCAAGGTGCGGGCCATCGAGAACGAAATGCACCTGCTGGCCGCCGTGCGCGCAGGGGGCGGCGTGGCACCCTACTACGCCTACCGATTGGGCGCCTTGGGCCGGCTCGTGGCCGAGATCACCGCGCCCCTGGCCGACGAGCCCAGCGTCTACCGCAAACGCTACTATGCCGACGTGGCCGCCAACTTCCGACAAGTCCCCCTCAAGCTCTCGCAACGCAAGCTCGTCGACCCCCTGCCCTACTTCGAGCGCGTCAAGGGACTGGCAAACTCGCGCCGCGACTTGATCCTCCGAGACTACCAGGAAGGCATCGGCTTCAACGGCGTCGCACGCGCCGCCCTGTCCGACGACTACAGCCGCTCCGTCGCGGCCGTCGCCGACGTCTGGAGCACCGTCGTGATTAGCGGCGTCGTCCACGCAGGCGTGTCGGAAGCCCAACTGCGCGACTACATCCTAAACGCCATGGCCTACTACGTCGCCCGGCGCAACCCCCTCGATATCGATTCCAACCAACAGCGACTCGCCCGGCTCGTGCCCAGCACGCCGGACCTCGACAAACGGATCGGCGACATGTTCTTCGAGGCCGGCTACTTCGATCGGGCCATCCGCCAGTACACTAACGTGCTTCGCGCCCAGCCAGCCCGACGCGACGTCGTCGAGAAGCTCGCACTGTACTACATGAAAATGGGCAATGAGGCCCTCGAAGACGAACGCCTCGAGGCCGCCCACGACGCCTACGCCAAGGCACTCGAGGTGGACCCCCTGCACACCGAAGCCGAGGCCAAACGGTTGGAGGCCGGACGGCGCATCGCCCAGCGCGACACGCGCCTCGAAACCGCCCGCCGCCTCATCCAAGAGGCCGGGCAACTGGAAACCGAGGCCGAGCAACTCGCCATGCGCGATCGCTATGCGGACGCCATCGACGTCCTCAAGGACGCCCGCGACATATACGAGGACGTGAGCAACGAGTTTACCGCGGAGTTCCGGGCGGCCGCCGCCGGCCTGGGCAACATCGACTTCCGCTTGCGCGAACTAAAGGGGGGACTGGTCCAGAACGCCCAACGACTCAGCGGCGGCGGGCTCACCTTCGAACTCCAGCAACTGGCCGCCCGCAAGACCCGCGAACTCGACCAGCGCGCCCTACACAAGCTCACCACCAACGCCCTCCAAGCCGAAGTCGACCGACTCATGGCCGCCTACCAAAGCGCGCTCGAGATCCGGTAGCACCCCGGCGCCCGACTCTGGCCAATGGGGGCGGCCACGTGGTCAGGTCTTGAATCATAATGTAATCTGAGATAGGATGGCGCCACGGGCCGTGCCTTTCGAATCGCGTTTGCACGAAGCGCCGGACCTTATGATTATCTGACCCCATTCTGCCAGAGAGAAGCTCTTGGAAACGCTTTGCGTCTGTCTTGATGAGTCCATCGAATTGGAGTGAGGAACCTACCATGCGGACGATACGCTTCACTGCGTTGATAGAGAGAGAAGGCGACGGTTTCGTGGCGCTTTGTCCTGAATTGGATATCGCCAGCCAGGGAGACACCGTCGAACAAGCGCGCGCCATGCTGAAGGAAGCCGTCGAGCTCTTCTTCGAATGCGCGGGTGACGAAGAGATCCAGCGCCGGACGGGAGGCGAGTGCTACATCGTCCCGATGGAGTGCAGCATTGCCTAAGCTCAAGCCCATGTCCGGCGCAGATGTTTGCCGCGTACTCGGGCAACATGGATTCGAAGAGGTCCGCCGCAAAGGAAGCCACATCATCATGCAGAGGCGTGATGAAACCGGGACGACCACGGTTCCCATACCCAACCACAACCAACTGCGCATGGGCACGTTGCGCTCAATCATCCGGCAATCCGGATTGCCGCGCGCGCTGTTTGAAGCGTAGGTGCATTCGGTGATCTCGCCGCAATGGAGCAAAAGGGGTCAGGTCTTGAATCATTATGTAGTCTGAGATAGGATGATGCCACGGCCCGTGCGTTTCGAATCGCGTTTGCACCAAGCGCCGGACCTTATAATTCAGGCTCCTCCTAAGAATCTGTGCACGGTTTTCGTAGTCGAACTGGAACCAACCGCTGGTTTGGGTGGCAACATGAGGCGAAAGTTATCCACATTTCCACAGCTGGCAGCGCCCTTGAGCATAG
>Ga0114930_10005269_pt1 | contig 10676 bp, 7 predicted proteins | sample AnhtaG_FD_87300 | JGI IMG/M metagenome (GOLD analysis project Ga0114930, IMG submission 87300) | Deep subsurface microbial communities from Anholt, Denmark to uncover new lineages of life (NeLLi) - Anholt_01485 metaG | ecosystem: Environmental > Aquatic > Marine > Oceanic > Sediment | place... | reverse complement strand
TTTTGAGTTTTAATAGGGAATGTGATGATGGCCTGTCCATGACCGATCGAAACCGCATTCTTTATTGCGTTAAAAGTAAGTCTGCTTGCAAGAGAACATGCTTTTTTGAGAGATTTTCCTTTTGCCAGATAGCCTAGAAGGCTTGATGAGAAAAAACATCCTGTTCCATGGACTTTTTTTGTTATTTTTTCTTTTTTTAAAAGATGAAATATGGTCCCGTCAAACAATAGATCTGATGCTTGGTTTGGAAGATGTCCTCCTTTAATCAAACAGGGAACTCTTGTTAGACTGTAGATTCTTTCAGCTGCTTCTTTCATATCAGATAAGTTTTCAACTTTTCTACCTGATATTAAAGCGGCTTCCTCTAGGTTAGGAGTAAGGAGAGATGCTTTCCCGCTGATTTTTTTTATGTAAATGGAAACAGCTTTTTTTTCTAAAAGCCAGATTCCTGAGCTAGACTTAAAGACAGGGTCTATGACTTTAGGGATGTCTGGATTGTCGGACAAAATTCTCTCGATAATAGGAATATTGTCTTTACAGCCGACCATTCCAACTTTTATTCCGGAAAAATTGACATCTTCACAGAGACATTTATACTGATCCCAGAGGAAATCAGAAGGAATGCAATGGAACTTTTTTACATGTATTGTGTTTTGCGAAGTTACAGAAGTTAGGATTGCCATTCCCTCAAAGTCTAGATGTTGAAATACTTTTAAATCGAGAATTATCCCTGCCCCTGAGGTTGGGTCGTACCCGGCAATGGAGAGAAGCACTTTTTTCATTGATATCGCACTGAATTATATTATATGCAAGACAGGAAAGACAGGCAAGACAAGATAAGCTCAAAACTCAAAACTCATAACTAACATTCGTAAGTCGTAAGCCGAAAAAACCATTTCCCATTCACCATTTCCCTTTTCTTTGGTAGTTTGGCAGTATAATAGTTTTTACCATTCACCATTCCTGTACTGACATATTGACATACTGACACACTGAAATAAATCGTAAGTCGTAAGCCGAAAAGAACTCAAAACTCAAAACTGAGATATTAAAAATTGAGACTGAGAGACTTAGAGATTAAGAGACTTACAGTTAACCTTCTTGCATATTTAAACCAGATAAACCAAATAGACCAGAAAAACCAGATAAACCGAACAGATCGAACAGAATGATTATTTATCTTGCACATTTATTATTTACTGTTCGTTATTGATGTGTTAATATGTATCGAGTTCTATGAGGGTGAGGGCACATATTTTTATCTCGGGTCGAGTTCAAGGAGTGTTTTTCCGTGATAATACCCAAAAATGGGGTTCTTCTTTGGGGCTAACAGGGTGGGTAAGGAATTTACCCGATGGTCGAGTAGAAACATTAGTAGAGGGAGAAAAGAAAGATGTTGAATCTCTTATAGGAAAGATAAAGCAAGGCCCTCCTTTAGCTTTGGTTGGAAATGTCGATATAAACTGGGAAGATTTCAAGGAAGAATTCGATGATTTCCGGATCACATGGTAACTTAGTAATACAGTAACACAGTAAGGAAGTGACTCAGTTACTCAGTTAAAAAGCTGGGCGAGCTAAATGGCTACGAAAAAATTTTTTCTAAAAACTGAAATCTTAAATGACTAAATAGACGGAATAGACCGAATAGACGGAATAGACTGTATAGGAGGTTGTGAATGCTAAAAATAAGCAAGGAAGATCAGCCTGTTGTGGAAGTTTTTAATGGGGTCGTACGGCACACTCTTGCCTGTGGTAAGGATGTTTTAATGGCCAGATTTGAATATAAAAAAGGCTCAAAAGTTCCTTCCCACAAGCATTCTTATGAACAAGTGACCACAATCCTTGAAGGTAAGCAGAAAATTATTATAGATAGCGGGAATAAAAGAGAAGAAATCATAGTTCAAAGTGAAGATTCATATATTGTACCGGCAAATTTTGAACATGAGCAAATAAGCCTTGAAGATTCAGTCACTATTGATGCTTGGAGTCTTGCACCATAACTAGTACGGAGTAAGGAGTAAAGAGTAAGGAGTGAGAAAAGAGGACAAGGAGACAGGGAGATGGGGAGAGTGGGAAACAATGACAGTTTATAGTAGGCAGAAAGTAGAAAGCAAAAGAAACTCAAAACTCAAATCTGATTTCGGTTAGTCAGTTAGTCTGTTAAAAAAAAGGCAAGGCGGGCAGGGCATAAAAGACGCACAAGGCGAGTAAAAAGCCTGTCATTGCGAAGCGCGAAGCGCTGTGGCAATCCCAACGTGTAGCGCTAAGGATGAGATTGCCACGCTTCGCTCGCAACAGAGGATTGCCGCGCTCCCTCTGGTCGCGCGCATGACAAAACGGACTAAAATGAAATTATTTTTTTGATTCTAGAAATTTTTGTTGGCATTCCTTCGAGCAAAAATAAAGCTCTTTTCCTTGATATATCTCTTTGATAGCATCTTCTTTGGGAAGATAAGTATTGCAGATCTCATCTTTAACCATTATGCCCGAAAGTTTTTTTGAAGGACGAGGGGATTTCATCCCTTTTTTTATCGTCTGGTAGAAACGGATGAGCTGGAAAATAATGTATGCGAAGATGGCATAAAAAAAAACTTTTATTAATCCTTGCAGCATGCCTTTAAATTTAGACGATTTCAGAGGGCATGTCAAATGGAAAGCATCTCTTTATTCGGTTATAATCATGGGAGCTCAAAAAAAGGAAATATTTACTTAAAATCTTGATTATTGATAGATTAAAAAGTAATATTGAGATTGAATTGAGTATATGAAGATTTATAATAGTTTATTCATAGTTTTGGAGAAAATATGGACTTTTTGTTAACTCAAGAGCAGGAAATTTTAAAAGAATCCATTAAGAATTTTTCCCAAAAGGAGATCCAGCCTTTGATTAAAGACAGCGACGAAAAGGGCAAGTGGCCGGAGGAGCTTACAATAAAGTTAGCAGAGATGGGACTCTTGGGAATTATCATTCCTACAGAATATTCAGGCGTAGGTTATTCTAATGTGGATTATGTAATCATTCTTGAAGAAATTTCTAAGGTAGACGCTTCAGCAGGCTTGGTTATTGCTGCCCATAACTCTCTCTGTTCTAATCATATCAATCTGTTTGGAACTGAGGAGCAAAAAAATAAATACTTGACAAGACTTGCTTCTGGCCAAACTTTAGGTGCCTGGGGTCTCACCGAGGCTGGAGCAGGGTCTGATGCAGCCGCTTTAAAGACCAGGGCTGAAAAAAAAGGAGATCATTGGGTGCTGAATGGATCAAAGCTTTTCATTACTAACGGTTCTTTGGCTGAAATCCATGTGGTGATGGCTGTCACAGATCCTGAGAAGCAAAGAAAAGGCATTTCAGCATTCATACTAGAAAAGGGAATGGATGGTTTTAGAGCGGGAAAAAAAGAAGATAAACTTGGAGTTAGAGCAGCCGATACATCTGAGTTGGTTTTTGAAGATGTTAAAGTTCCCGCTGAAAATCTGATCGGGGAGGAAGGAAAAGGATACAAGCAAGCAATGACCATTTTGGATGGCGGGCGTGTCAGTATTGCCGGGTTTTCTCTCGGGATTGCTGCAGCGTCTTTAGAATCAAGCCTAAAGTATGCTAAGGAAAGAGTCCAGTTTAACCAGCCAATCGCCAATTTTCAAGCAATTCAATGGATGCTTGCAGACGGCTTTACAGAGCTAGAAGCAGCCCGGCTTTTAACGTATCGGGCCGCTTTTCTCGAGGATCAAGGAAAAATTGTTCCCAAAGAATCTGCAATGGCAAAACTTTTTGCGAGCGAGCTGGCTGTAAAAGTTTCTGCAACAGCGGTTCAAATTCATGGAGGTTATGGATTTACCAAGGATTATCCTGTTGAGAAATTTTACAGGGATTCGATGTTGGCGACTATTGGTGAAGGGACATCCGAAATTCAACGCTGGATCATTGCCCAAAAAGTCCTTTCGGAATACTAAAATAACTCAGTGACACAGGAACCCAGACTCAGCTAGACTGGATACAAACTCAATATAAACGAGACAAACCAGATAAACGGAACAGACCGGACAGACGGTTCATATGGTTATGTTTGATTTAGCAAAAGAAATAATCAAGGGAAATCCCATAGCCATAGCCAGAGGGATTTCTTTAGTAGAAAATGAAAGTAGTAAAGTACAAGAAGTCATGAAAAAGATTTTTCCCTATACTGGGAGATCAATTATTGTGGGAATAACAGGCGCTCCTGGTTCGGGTAAAAGTACATTAGCTGATAAATTGATCGGTTTGCTCAAAAAAGAGGGAAAAAAAATCGGCATTGTGGCTGTTGATCCTTCCAGCCCTTTCAGTGGGGGGGCCATTTTAGGGGATAGAATCAGGATGATGAGCCACAGCACAGATCCTGAAATATTTATCCGAAGCATGGCCACTCGTGGGCATTTAGGAGGATTAGCGAAGACATCTGGGGAAGCCATTACCATACTTGAGGCGGCCGGGAAAGATTTTATTCTTATAGAGACTGTTGGAGTGGGGCAGGATGAAGTAGAGGTAGTCAAATTAGCGGATATAGTTCTTGTAGTTTTGATACCCGGTGTGGGGGATGATATACAGGCATTCAAGGCAGGCATCATGGAGATTGCCGATATTTTTGTTATCAACAAAGCAGATTCCCCAGAGACTGATAAAACAGAGCGTCAGCTCAATGCCATGCTCGATTTAGGCCTCAAAAATAAAGACAGACCGTCTGTAGTTAAAACAATTGCAACCGAGGGGAAGGGAGTTGAATCTCTTGTAGGAGAAATTAACGAGATCATCTCGAGAAGAGATCAAAAGTTTAAAGCCTCTAGAAAAAAGAAGATGATATCGTGGTTGTTAAAGGACATTGTCAGCGAAAAGATATACAAGGCTGTTGCGGAAAATGTTAAAATTTCAGAATTCGAAGGATATATCGAGAGAATTTATAAGAGAGAAGTAGATCCCTATACTGTTGCAGACGAAATCATCAGAAGATTGAAAAAAGCCTCGTAACTTAAAATTTAAACCTTATTCCTATCTTAAAAGAGAAATCACTGAAGCTAAATTCTCCCTGCCTGAGGTTTCTGAATTCTTCTTTGTCAGGCCTCTCTTTGTGTCCTGAAAGAACAGGGTAATATTTCTCCGTCCAATATGGATTTTCTTCATAAAAATAGAGAGAAGCTTTCCCTGATTCCTCAAATATAAACCCGTTTTTAGGATCCCCAAATCCTGGATGAACACCTTTGAAGGAATGAGGTCCTTTAAAGCCATCCACTTTTGACCAGATTTTTTCCGCTTCGACTACAACAGCAATATATTTAATAAGATCATACTCTACGCCAAGGGAAGCATAAAATCCTAATGCCTCAGAACGAAAGGTATTATCTTTTTTATACCAATAATGAAATTCTTCCCCGAAGCTCTTAAAAAAAGCTTCCCAGTCTTCGGTGGTTTTATATTGAACGAAGATTATGTGTCTTCCGGCATTCGCAAAAACATAAAGATTTTCAATGATCGGCAAAGGGTAGGAATAACTCAATCCAATTTTTAAAGGAATAGCGCTGATTTCATTCCTTATAAAGCGACTTTCACTTTGCTTTCCTGTATGACTTTGATAGGCTATATTCCCTTCTTTTGCACTGTTGAAATAATTTCCACTCAAATTGAGAGCTATTCCCCAGGAGATAGGAATTCGTAGTTCAACTTCATACTTGGGGCCATAACTAAAAAGCTCAAAGTGTCCTTCTACCTGACCTCCTTTAGCTTTTTGCCAGTCGTTCCAGACAGAGTTGAGAGATTCCAGCCAAGTGTTCAAGTCGCTCCCACTGATAGAACTGGTATTATAACTTAATTTCAGGCTTATTTTTTCAGCCAAGGCAGGATGGAAAGCAATTAAAAATGATATGATGAAGAGGGAAATTATTGTTCTTTTTTTATTCATTTGACGGCCATTTTCCCATAAATCAGGAAAAAATACCAGATTTTTTTAACTTTTGTCAGTTTAGACAGTTTAGTCGACTTAGTCAGTAAAATTTGGAATGAAGACTACCATTTACTAACCAAGTATTTAAAAAGGGATTATTGGATTAAGGTTTAAGGTTGAAGGTTTAAGGTAAAAAATAAATAACATTAAACCTCAAACATTAAACTTTAAACCAAATTCGTCTTGCTTTTATTGTTTTCTGTGTCGCTGGATTTTGGAAGTCTTATAAGGATTTGGGTTCCTTCATTTTTTTTGCTTGAAGCGTTTATGGAACCTCCATGGTCTTCTATGATTTTCTTTGCAATTGGCAGTCCTAATCCTGTCCCCACATCTTTAGTCGAAAAGTAGGGTTCAAAGATTCTATCTAATGCATCTTTTTCGATGCCGATTCCCGTGTCTTTGATCTCAAGGATTAATCCTGTTTTCTTGCTCGATGCCTTAATTTTTATCTCACCTTGGCCATGAACGGATTCGATAGCATTGGTAAAAATGTTTCTTAAAACAATTTTTATTTTGGCTTTATCTCCTGTAAAGATAAAATCTTCTCCATCATATGTTTCTAAAAAAGTGATTCGTTCCGAAAGAATTTTTTTATAAGGCTCTATTGTTTCTTGAATGGTTTCTTTTAAGTCAAAATGTTCTTTTTGGAGAGTGACTTCCTTTGATATTTCTAAAAATTCGTGAGCAATTTTTCTGAGGTTTTCGACTTCGTTTATGATGTATAAAACCGACTCCTTTAGAGTTTCATCGAAATTTTCTTTCTTATCATTATAGACCTTTAACAGATGTTCTGCTGAAAGCTGTATCGGAGTGAGAGGGTTTTTTATTTCGTGAGCTACTTTTCTTGCCATTTCAGCCCAGGCAACTTTTTTAGTCATATCTGCAAGTTCCTGCTGGTGTTTTTTTAGATTCTTGACCATTGTGTTGAATCCGTCGATTATTGTTTTCATCTCATCTTTATGTTTATACGGGATGGATATTTCAAGGTTGCCAAGGCTTACTTCTTTAGTTCCAACCAGTAATTTTTTTACAGGAGTAATGATCATTTCCCCTATTCCTCGAGCAAAAAGAAGGACGACAGCTATAAAGAAGGCAGAAATAAAGAATAAAAATTCTATCAAATCTTCGGTGGCTTTTGATATTTCCTGCTGTTCTAAAGGAAAAGGGAGGGAGATGAGGAGAAGGGAATCTTGGAAAGAATAAGGGATGGTAAGGGTGTGGAAAGAATAGTCTCCGATTTTTTGGGTTTGAGTATAGAATGGATTGTTTTCGTACTGAATTTTATAAAAAACCTCTCCGTTGATTATTTCAGGAAGAAGCCCGTAATCAAAAAACTCACGGCGGCTGGAAGAAATAAGACTCCCATTTTGGTATAAATTTACATCATTTGATATAGTCGAGCTTATCCACAAAACCAGATCATCAGGGGGAAGAGTCAAAGAGACCTGTTCTTCCTGTTGGATAAAGATAAAGTCTTCCATAACTCGCTGAGCAACACTGGCTTGAGCCTCAGCTTTTTCCGTGAACTGTTGGGTGAAGATTCGAGCAAAGAAGTTTCTGGTAGAAAGAGTAAACAAGAAAAGAGGGACTAGGGCAATTGCAACAAAAGATATGTAAACGCGATTTGAGAATGACCAGAGAGGGTTTTTTAATTTTTTTGTGCCGAATACTATAGAGAAAAGAAAAAAGAAAAAAAGAAAGCAAATTAGATAAAGAGAAAAAAGCGTTAAGAATTCTACGGAATAATTGAGGAAATTTTTCTCAGGAATGAATAATGAGTATATTCTTGTTTTATTTCTGAAATATAAACTCTTAAATTTTCTCTTTTTGTCGGTGAAGGAAGACCAGATGGAATCCTGGGAAGTCTGAATTTTCTGGAGAAGCGTTGCGGGAATGCCAGATGATATTTTATCTGGGTTGAAGAGTAATTTCCCGCTTGAGTCAAAAATTGCAAATCCTAAATCTAGTTGCTCAAGAGATGGTATGGAACTAACCCTGAGTAGCTCAAAATAAGGATTAGCTGAGTATAGAAAGGGAAGCATATCATAATCGACTGAAAGACAAATTATTAATCTTCCCAGATGATTTTCTTCTTCAAACCAATCTTTGTACCCTACTATAAGATCCTTTTCTTTCTTCATAAACGGGATGGTTTGATGCGATATGGACCATTCTTGGCTTAGGGGGAGCCCAACATCAAGCCTGTAAAGCTCGGGAACATTCAGGGAGAATCGGGAGAGTACTATTCCCTCTGGGCTCAGCATTTCTAAGCTGGAATACCAATTAAATTTTGCAATTAAAGTCCTCTCCCAGAGAGAATGAGCTAAATCGGCAGGTTCAGAAATGTTGAAAAATGATTCAATCGATTCATTCTTTTTGTCGATCTCGGGCAAGGATTGATTTATTAAAAATGTTCCCCAATTTTCCTGAGATTTTATGATATCTTGGAGAGAATCCTGAAGAAGTGAACGATTGCGGTTAAAGGAGGAGTAATGGACTGAAAAAAAGATAAATAAAATAATTAAGAGAAAGGCTGAAAATAAGACTTCCTTTTTTCTCATGACTTTTGGGAAGTAAGCGAATATGAAAATTAGAATGATGACTGAAGCCTGAAGGAAGAAAAGAAAAAAAGAATTTCTTTCCTTAAAAATAAGAATATAAGCTCCGAACTCCAGAGGCAAGATTAGAAGGGGAAGGAGAAGTTTGGAAGAGTAAAGAGAGGTAATTCTTATTCCTGTTAGACTGGTAAGGAAAAAAGTGAAAAAGAAAAAAAGAATACTGAGATGGATGAGAATGAATGAAGGTTCAAAAGAGAAGCGCAGCAGGTTTAAGCTTGAGTGGAAAACCAGGCGAATCAAGAATTCCTGAAAGAGAAAGATTAGTAACAATGAAATAAAAATAAATACAGAACTGAAAAGAACGGATAAAACAAAAGAAGATTCTTTTTTTTCACTATTAAAAAGATTTCGAGAATAAACAGCTAAACAACCAATGATGAGGAAAAGAAAGAGCGATGTTAGAAAAATATCAGCAGGAGATTTAGTGAAATTCCAGAAGGATAAAAAACTTGCTGAAGCAGGAGAAAAGATGGAGAGGGATTGAATTTTTTCTAAGTTGCTTAATGGGAAAAAAAGCAACCTTAAACCTCCTAATGTCAAGAGGACGAGCAATCCTGGCAGAAGTTTTCTTTCTTTGAAAAACAAAGGAGATTTTAAGAGGTGTATCAGAAGGGATAAAAGTGAGGCTCCAAAGAGCATGTATAAAATAAGAAGTATGTTTTCTTTCTGGACTGAAATCTTAGAAGAGAGAGAAGCAGAGCTGAGTGTAACAGTGGCGACGATTTCATTCTTTTCATTCCTCAAGGGAAATAAGATGGTTTGAATATTGTCCTGAAGCCTTGGCTGCCCGATGTATTCGTCTTTGTAGCTGGCAAAAATTTTTTCGAATCCTGATACATCTTCATGGAAATCTAGATAATCTATAACGGTGTTCCTTTGAAGTTTTGGTTTCAAGAAGCTAATTTCTTTCAAATAAGGAGTTTTAAATTGAGGGAGGAAGGCTAAGAGATTGTAAAGAACAATGTAATCGTCTCTGTCGACTTTCTGGATAGAGATGAGATAGACAGAAGCTTTATAGCGGACAAGAAGAGAAGATTTTTGTTCCTTATAAAGAATTCCATCCTCATTGCTGTAGGAGATTGATTTTATATCTACGATGTTGCCAAGCCAGAGAATGAGGTCTTCCTGGCTTTTATAATAGGCAAGCCCTTCTCTTTCAGTATTGAGGTCAATTTGCTTGAACAATGTAAAAATTCCATCTTTTTTCTCGGGGAAAGGAGAAGACAATAACAGCTGTTTTTTTTGCTCGATATTATCTAAAACGTGAGTAAATTCATTTTTGATGGTTTCGGCTTTGTTTCTCAACTGGGTTAGGCTTTTTTGGTAATAGTTTGAGGAAATTAGTGTGGGCAGGAGAAAGGAAAGAATCAAAAAAAGAGCAGAGATTGCTATCCCTAGAACAAAGGCATAGAGAAATATCCTCTTCTTATCTAATTTGGCATAAATTTTCAAATTTTTTCTGCCTTGATTTCTGTTATTCTCCATGAAATTTGGGTTTTTCTATTTTTTTTTACCTTCTCTTCCTTAAGGTAAAAAAAGATATGAAACAGGAACTGGTTTTTGTTTTTTTTGTCCCTGAAAGACCATCTTGCCTTTAGAATGAAACTTTCCTTTTCGGGAGGAAAGGATGGTCTCTCGGCATAAAATTCAAATGTGGAATAAGAAGAAAATATTCTTTTAAACAGAAAATAAGCCTGCTGATTGGAAAGTTGGTCCGAAAAAGAGATCGGCTCAGGAAGTGAAATATCAATGTAGTTTTTGGAGGAAAATAGATTATAGAGCATTTTTGGGTTGTTTTGAAGGAATGACCTTTCAATATTTAGAGTTGTCGAAGAGAGAAGGAAAGAAAGCATAGTAAAAATTGAGACGATAATATTACTCACTTAAAAAATATTACCATAATTTTAAAAAGATAGGCAAGACAATACCTTATTGGGCAAGCAAAACAACGTTTCGCTGGCAAGATAAAGAGGCAAGACAACCTTCGTGGCAAGATAAAGAGGCAAGACAACGTTTCACTAGCAAGACAACACTACGTTGGCAAGACAGACAAGACAATAAGAACTCAAAACTCATGATCGTAAGCCGT